>ERZ778022.263-NODE-263-length-150210-cov-7.660664_pt1 | contig 150210 bp, 137 predicted proteins | sample MGYA00375752_ERZ778022 | MGnify/ENA primary metagenome ERZ778022 (study PRJEB29350, sample SAMN05389826) | bioreactor metagenome | isolation source: Thiocyanate bioreactor | place: South Africa: University of Cape Town | collected 2014-04-04 ...
GAGCAACTGACTTTTAATCAGTAGGTCGCTGGTTCGAATCCAGCAGGGCTCACCACTGTTTTCAGCCACTTAGGAGGCCTATGCCTCTGGCTGACGGTGGAGAGGGCGGCGAAAGGATTCACACAGGATTCACCGATGGGCTCGGTGGGCTCTGCTGCGAGGGTCTGTGAATCCTGCAGAAGCCCCAGCCTGGCTGTGAGTCGGCGTCGCTGTGGCAAGATCAGCTGGCCAAGACTCAGCACAAAAACTTGCAGTGCGGCGGCGGTCTGCTCGGCTGCAGATGCGCTCGCTGCGGGCCGTCAGGATGGTCTGTAGCTAGACCAGCGATTGAGGACACTGCGTACGTAACCAGGCGTTTCCCGGTTTCGCGGGATGCCTCCCGCTCGTTCGACCGCTCCGGGTCCGGCGTTGTAGGCGGCGAGCGCCAGATGGATCGCGCCGAACCGGTCGAGCATCTGCCGGAGGTAACGCGCTCCGCCGTCGATACTCTGGGCGGGGTCATGCCGGTTGATGACACCCAGCTCCCGCGCCGTCGCCGGCATCAGCTGAGCGAGTCCCGCCGCGCCAGCGGGGCTTATCGCCAGGGGATCGAAGCGCGATTCGGCCCAGATCAGCGCCTGAAGCAAGCGGGTGGGTAGCCGATACCGCACTTCGGCTTCGCGGATCATCGGCAGATAAAGCGATTCTCGAAACGAGGGTCGCGGGCCAGCAGTCCGGAGCGTTGCCATCCACGGTGCACCCGGTGGCTCAGATGAAACCTCACCTCGCGGCGGCACGGAATGGTCGTGGGCGAAGAGCTCGAAGCCCTGCGCAGCACACGGGGCGGTCGCCACGGCCGCGGCGAAGGCACCCGCCCGTCCAATTGTTGCGAACCACATGTTGCGACCTCCGATTGCATCGAATCGAAGGAGAACATATGTGGAACACTGGCCTGTAGGAAAACGCTTCCTGCATGCGAGCAGAGGGGAGACCGCCGACGAGGGGAGCGCGCAACACGAGCAAGGAGCCCGCCCGATGTCCGTTTCCGTCTCAAGCCGTCCCATATCGTCGCTCGAGGCAACCGCGCGCCGGCTTTGCGAGGCAAGGGGCGGGCATTGGTCGGGCAGCAAGGGCATGGCCCGCTGTCCGGCCCATGACGATCGAACACCTTCGCTCGGTGTGACGTTGGGCCGGAACGCCGTCCTCTTCCACTGCTTTGCCGGCTGCTCGCAAGCCGATGTGCTCGCGGCATTGGCGCGCGAGGGCTTCGCGCCGCGTCAGCTGTTCGGTGGCTCGGTGGCGATTGCAGCTCCGCCATCGCCTCGCGAAACGAGGCCTTCGGCAAATGCGCTGCGGCTCTGGCGTGAGGCCCGCCCTCTCTCGGGCAGTCCGGCGAAAGCCTACCTCGAGACGCGCGGGATCACCGCCGCCTCCTCGGCGCTCCGCTTTCATCCGCAGACACCGCTTGGACCAAAGGGACGCGTGCTTTTCCTTCCGGCCATGCTCGCCGCGGTCAGCCTCGATGAGGGGCCGATTGCCGTTCACCGGACCTTTCTGGGACCGGCGACGGCAGGCAAGGCCGGTTTCGCCAATCCGAAGCGGGCGCTCGGCGCGCTGGGCAGCGGAGCGGTTCGGCTGTTTGCGCCGGCGGACGGGAAGCTAGGCCTCGCGGAAGGGGTCGAAAGCGCGCTCTCGGCCCGCGCCCTGACAAAGGTTCCGACATGGGCGACGCTCGGCAACGAGCGCTTCGGGCTCGTATCGATCCCGGAGAGCGTCACCGAGCTTCACCTCTTCGTCGACAACGACGCCGGGGGAGACCTTGCCGCCGAACGCGGGCTCGCAGCCTATGCGCGCGAAGACCGGCGCATCGTGACGCGCCGACCGTCGAAGCGCGGCGACGACTGGAATGATGCGCTTGTCGCCTGGCAGCGCCGCCGAAGCGTCTGAAGAGGAAAGAGAGCGGACGGGCCTGTGACCCGGCAGTTCGGCCCGAGCGGCGGACTGCCTCGTCACACAGGAGGATCCGCATGTTCCAGTCAGACTTCTTCGCTGCCGATTCCACGCCGTTATCTGAACGCTTTTCCCTGGCGGTGGGGAAGCGGATTGCCGCGAATCTCGCGGACGGCCGTCATCTGTCCCGTTCCGACATCTCCACGTTCTTCGGCGATGAAAGCGGAGATCAGGCGCCCGGCGCGCGCTGGTCGATCGCCGACTACATCGATGCGATCGAGACCGGTGCCATCCTGTGGCTGCGCGACCACGGCCGGATCGATCTGGCGATCGGCTTTCACGAGGCTGCGGCGCGGTTCGAGTGGCTCGACGCCGCGCTACCGCCGCGCCATGTCCGCAGCGAGCGTCAGGTGGCGCTGCAGCAGTTCTCGACGCCGCCGATGCTCGCCTGGTGGATGGCCCGCGCCGCACAGCTCACCACGGCCGACCATGTGCTCGACCCTTCGGCCGGCACCGGCATGCTGGCCGTCTGGGCGCAGCTCGCCGGAAGCAGCCTGGCACTGAACGAGATCGATGCCGGTCGGGTCGCCAGTCTTGCCGGCCTCTTTCCGGAAGCGGTCATAACCGCTCACGACGGCGAACTGGTCGACACGTTCATCGCCGGCCCGAGCCCGAACGTCGTGATGATGAACCCGCCGTTTGCGAGAAGCCTCGAGCGGGGTGTCGACGGGCAAGCGGCGATGCGTCATCTGCGCAGCGCATGCCGCGCCGCGGCCTCCGGAGCCCGGATCGTGGCGGTCATGCCCAAGGGGTTTCACGCCGAGCAATTCGCTGCCGCCGATCCCGATCTGTCGCTTCTCCTCGAGGCGCGCATTGCGGGCGCCTTCCGCAAGGCCGGGACCGGCATTCCGGTGAGGCTTGTGGTCTTCGACACGCGCGCCTCGAGTACCCGGCCCGTTGTCGCCCAGATCGACAGTCATGCCGAGCTCGATGGCCTGCTCGCCGAATTGCCGGCAAGACGGGAAGCGGCATCGAACGTAGGGCGCCTGGCGGAACGGGCGCCGATCGCGCCGGTACGTGCGCGCGATGGCCGGAGGCCGGTCGCCCCGTTCCCGGCACGCGTTGCGGCGGCGCCGGCATTCGAGGTGCTCGAATACCGTGTGCTGGAGCAGCCGGCATCCACACCCGAGCAGGCCGGGCTGTATCTCTCCTACCGTCCGAGCCGCATCGCCATCGATGGCGCGCCGGTTCACCCGACGCCGCTGGTCGAATCCGTGGCCATGGGCTCGGTGACCGCCCCCGTGCCGGACTCGCGTCCGCTTGTCCCGCGAGGATGGCGGGACCGGGCCTTGCTGTCGGAAGCGCAGTGCGAAACCCTCGTCTACGCGGCCAGCGCCTTCGCTCGCGACCTTCCGGGGCGCTACCGCGCATCACGGGAGGGAACCTCGCTCGAGCTGGCCGACGACGGCACGCCGTATCGCCAGGGCTTCTTCCTCGGCGACGGAACCGGTGCGGGCAAAGGACGCCAGATCACGGCCGTGATCATGGATCGCTGGCTTGCGGGGGAACGCCGGCACATCTGGATCTCGAAGAACGAAGCGCTGGTCGAGGATGCGCGGCGCGACTGGGAAGCGCTGGGCGGCCTTGCCGTCGACGTTCAGCCGCTCTCGCGCTGGAAACTCGGCGCTCCGCTATCACTGTCCGAGGGAATCCTCTTCGCAACCTACCCGACCTTGCGCTCGGGCCGGGCCGAGGACACCCGGCTCGATCAATTGCTCGCCTGGGCCGGCGAGACGTTCGACGGCGTCATCGCGTTCGACGAGGCACATGCCATGGCCTATGCGCTGGGGGGAACGACCGAGCGCGGCAAGGTCGCGGGCTCCGAGCAGGGCATGGCCGGGCTCAGACTGCAGAACCGCTTGCCGCGGGCTCGGGTTCTCTACGCATCGGCAACGGGCGCGTCGGACATCGCCAATCTCGGCTATACCGCGCGGCTCGGGCTGTGGGGCCCTGAGACCGCGTTCCCGACGCACGAAGCCTTCATGACCGAAATCCGCGCTGGCGGGGTCGCGGCCATGGAACTCGTCGCGCGCGATCTGAAAGCGCAGGGCCTTTATCTCGCGCGCGCGCTCTCCTTTGCCGGCGTCGAGTACGAGATCCTAGAGCACCGTCTGACCGACGAGCAGATCGCGGTCTACGACGCCTATGCCGAGGCTTGGGCGATCATCCACCGCAATCTCGACGAGGCGCTCAAGGCGACGCGGATCGTCGACGAGGACAGCGGCGAGACGCTCAACCGCAACGCCAAAGCCGCGGCGCTGTCGATCTTCGAAGGCACCAAGCAGCGCTTCTTCGCGCAGCTGCTTTTGTCGATGAAGCTGCCAAGCCTGCTGCCCGCGATCGAAGCGGCGCTCGGAGGCGGCAACTCGGTGGTCGTGCAGCTGGTGTCGACCGGCGAAGCGATGCTCGATCGACGACTGGCCGACCTGACCGACGAAGAGCGCGAGGCGCTCGAGATCGACCTTTCGCCGCGCGAATACGTCTAATGTTGAGCTCAGCATTAGACGTATTCTTTGCAGTCGCAGTTTATGTCGAGCGTCGCAGCCGGAGGCGCGGGATTGCGTCGGTTCGTCATGATTTTACTCCAGATAATTACCGGTCCTTCGACCTCAACATGTCGAAGGAACCACCATGCCAACAAGATCATTTGTGTCGTTTCAGCCTGCACCAAGCAGGGTTGGAGAGCCGCCCAGTACTAACGCCCTATTCAGTGCATTCCTCTCCTCTCTGTCGGTTGAAGAGGGAACCGCCTGTGCGGTCCTGTACAGCGCAGCGATCCGCCATTTTCTGTGTTGGCTGGGACTACGCGGGATTGCGCTCGGGACGGTTGATGATCGCATCGTGCGCCGTTTTGAGCAGCATCGATGCCGGTGCCCAAGGTATTCAGCGCAAGCGACAGCCTACAAGGCCGATCTTGCGGCGCGTGTCAGGCGCTTTGTCCGGTTTCTCGAAGACCAGGGTTACATCGACGTAGCCGATGGGATTTACGATCTCGGGCGTCATCTTGCTGACTATTCGCATATGATCGATGGCCTCCAACTCGCGAAGGGGGTGGCGCAAGCCTACCGTTCAGAGGCGGAGCACTTCGCGGCCTGGCTGCGGGTATCGCGATGTCCATGGACCGATGTCGATGACACGGTCACCAAACAGTATGCCGATCACGATTGTCGGTGCCCGGTTTTCCGCAAGCGCGGCAAGCTGACCACTTCCGGCAGGAAGCGACGGCGGCGTTGCACACGGCACTTCGTTGAGTTTCTTCGTGATCGGCGCGCCATCGCTCCGGTCGCGGTGAAGGTGGTCGAAGATCCGCAGGTCGCGGCATATGTCGGTTGGCTCAGGCAGGATCGAGGCGTGACCGACGAGACGATCCGGCGATACCGGGCAGAGATTGAGCGGCTGATGCCCATGCTCGGCGCGCCGGCACAATGGGATGCTGCCACTCTGCGAGATGCGTTCGAGCGTCGCAGCAAGGAGATCCCGGGATCGGCTTCGCTGCTCGCCACGATCATGAGGAGCTATCTTCGGTTTCTTATTGGCCGAGGCCAATGCCGCCCAGCGCTGCTGCACGCAATGCCTTCCGTACGGAGATACCGGCTTTCGGCATTGCCGCGCTACATCGACCCGGCAACGATCGAGAGGATCATTGCAGCCTGCCCGACAGGTCGGCCGGTGGAAGTTCGGGATAAGGCGATCATTCTCCTGCTTGCCAGACTTGGCCTGCGAGCAGGAGATATTCGGGATATGCGTCTCGACGATATCGATTGGCGATCCGGCCATCTGAAGGTCAAGGGCAAGACGCGTCGACCGGATCGTTTGCCATTGCCACAGGGTGTTGGCGACGCGATCCTGGCATATCTTGCTGCGGCCCGCCCGACGGCCATCGAAGCGCACCTGTTCTTGCGTTCGCAAGCCCCGTTCCGGCCATTCAGTTCGTCAGCCGAGATCGCCGGCATCGTTGCACGCACACTCGAGCGCGGCGGGATCGAAGGTCTGCCGACCGGATCGCACATATTCCGGCATTCGCTTGCAACCAACATGCTGCGCTCTGGTGCAGGCCTGGAGTCCATCGGGACCATCCTGCGCCACAGCTCGCCCGAGACCACCGCCATTTACGCCAAGACCGATCTGCCGATGCTCTTGAAGATCGCACAACCCTGGCCCGGAGACCTGTCATGATAAACGCACAGATTTCGCGGTACGTCGCTTTGCATCGCAGCCTCGGTCGCAAATTTTTCGAGCAGGAGCGCCTGCTTCGCAAGTTCGGCACCTACGCGACTGGCTTCGGAGACAGCCACACCCGTATCGACCGCATCTACGACTGGTGCCGAGCGACGACTTCGCAGAACACCGCGCGGACCGGCTTCACTTTCGTGCGCAACTTCTGCTTGTTTGCCCATGCCGAGGATCCAGCCAACCAGGTTCCGCCCGCCGGTGTGTTTGGCCGGGGGAAGCGTCCGCGACCAACGCCGCACATCATCCAACCGGAACAGGTCCGGGCGATCATGAAGGCGGCGCTCGATCTTCCGCCCAAGGGCATGATCAGTCCCTTCACCTATCATTACCTGTTCGGTCTGCTGGCGGCGACCGGTCTGAGGATTTCCGAAGCTCTAGCACTACAGTGCGACGATCTGGTCGAAGACGGTCTGATCGTCCGCGACGGCAAGTTCGGCAAGCAGCGCCTAATCGCCTTGCAGCCATCAATCCGTCAGGCTCTCGAGGCCTATCTCGCAACCCGGGCAAGGCTCGGTGCCACGGGCAACGATCTGTTCGTGACGATCCGGGGAAGAGCACCCCATAAGGTCCGCGCCCACGTCGTGTTCGTCAGGCTGGCGCGACAGCTCGGATATCGTGGACCAACCGGGACTGCAGGTATGCGGCTTCACGATTTGCGGCATACCTTCGCCGTACGCTCGCTCGAGTCCTGCTCGCCGGACCGGGACGCCGTGACGCATCACATGGCCGCGCTCAGTGTCTATCTCGGTCACACCTCGGTCGCCAACACCTACTGGTATCTCGAAGCCACGCCAGTGCTGCTGCGCGACATCGCTGCCGCGAGCGAGGATCTGTATCTGGGAGAAGCGGCATGACGGCGCTTGCTCCCCATCTCACAGCCTTCCTGCGCGAACATCTGCCGCGGGAACGCGCCGTAAGCCCGCATACGGTGAAGACCTATGCCAACTGCTTCGTCCTGCTGGTCCGGTTCGCATCCGATCGGCTGAAGCGTCGACCGACCGATCTCGAGATCGAGGATTTCGGCACCGACATGATCATGGCCTTTCTCGGCCATGTCGAGGTCGAGCGCGGCAGCTGTGTGCGGACCCGCAATGGCAGGCTCGCTGCGATCAGATCCTTCTTCCGGTACATCGAGTATCGGGTTCCGGCGTGTCTTGACCAGGCGCTTCGGGTTCGATCGATCCCCAGCAAGAAGGCAAACAAGACGCTGATCGATTATCTCGACCGGGCCGAGATCAAGGCATTACTCGACGCGCCCGATCCTCGGACACGGCTCGGTACGCGCGATCGCGCTATGCTGCACTTGACCTATGCAGCGGGGCTTCGGGTATCGGAACTCGTGTCGCTGCAACTGCGCGATTTCCCGGATCGATCGCTCTCGACGGTCCACATCATGGGTAAAGGCCGTCGCGAGCGGGTCTTGCCGCTATGGAAAGAGACCCAGTCCGCACTCCGCGCATGGCTTGTCATCCGTCCTGAGACTGAGGTCGCCGAGGTATTTCTCAACGCGAACGGGCAGCCCATCACCCGCGATGGCTTCGCATTCCGTCTCGCCAAACATGTCAACGCGGCAGCAAAGAAGCAGCCGTCGTTGCTGCGCAAACGAGTCACGCCGCATGTATTGCGTCATTCCTGCGCGATGCACACGCTCGCAGCGACAGGCGATATTCGCAAGGTCGCACTATGGCTTGGACATGCCAGCATCCAGAGCACCGAAACATATCTGCGCGCCGATTCAGAGGAGAAGCTGCGGATTTTGGCTGCGCATGGCGGGCCGGAAATCAGCCCTGGACGCTTCAAGCCGCCGTCAGACACTCTGATCGCCATGCTCAACGACGTCCGCAAGCGGGCATAGCCTTCGGCCACGCTGCCCCAACCGCACAATTATCTGGAGTAAAATCATGACGAACCGACGCAATCCCGCGCCTCCGGCTGCGACGCTCGACATAAACTGCGACTGCAAAGAATACGTGATCGACTACCTTGCCAAGAGCTTCCCGGTCCGCCTGATGCAGGTGTTCACCGACGACGAAGGCAACCTACGGTCGGAAGCGATGAGCGACACGGACGGCAAGCCTGTCCTCTGTCCGCGGGCGCTGGCGGCGCGCGACGGGCTGATCGAGCAGCTCTGCGCCCTGCCACCGATCGCCACCGCGCTCGACGCCATCATCGAGCGTTTCGGACCGGACGCTGTGGCGGAGGTCACCGGACGCTCGCGCCGCCTCGTGGCCGACAGTCGCGGCCAGCAGCGCCTCGAGCGTCGCTCGCCCGGCGCCAATCTCGCCGAAGCCCAGGCGTTCATGGACGGCGTCAAACGCGTCCTGGTCTTCTCCGATGCCGGCGGGACCGGCCGCTCGTATCACGCCGATCTCGGGGCCCGGAACCGCGAGCGGCGCGTCCACTTCCTGCTCGAGCCGGGCTGGCGGGCCGACAACGCGATCCAAGGTCTCGGACGGACCAATCGCACGAACCAGGCCTCGGCGCCGCTGTTCCGGCCGGTGACCACCGACGTCAGGGGCGAGCGGCGGTTCATTTCGACGATCGCTCGCCGTCTCGACAGCCTCGGTGCGCTGACACGCGGCCAGCGCCAGACGGGCGGGCAGAACTTGTTCGACCCGGCCGACAATCTCGAGAGCGACTACGCCCGCGATGCGCTCGTCCGCTGGTTCCACCTCCTTTACGGCGGCAAGCTGGAAGCGGTGACTTTCGACCGCTTCGTCCGTCAGACCGGACTCAGGCTGGAGAATCCCGATGGCGGGCTGACCGACGATCTGCCGACGATCCAGCGCTGGCTCAACAGGGTGCTGGCCATGCCGATTGCGCTGCAGAACGCGATCTTCGACGAATATCTCGCGCTGATCGAGGCGCGCGTCGAGGCCGCCCGCGAGGCAGGCACGCTCGATCTCGGCCTCGAAACCCTGGCGGTCGAGGATTTCCGTGTCCTTGCCGACGAGCTGCTGCGCACCGATCCGGTTTCGGGCGCGGAAACCCGGCTGCTTTCGCTCGAGGCCGAGCGCCGCCTGCATCCGTTGCGCTTCGAGCGCCTCGCAAAGTTGCACGAGATCGGCTCCACATTCGCGCGGCCGATGCGCAACGACCGCTCGGGGCACGTTGCCTTGTGTGTGCCGGCGCGCCGGCTGCTCGCGGACGACGGGTCGGTGGTCGAACGCCGCCGTCTGCTGCGGCCGCTCAAGTCCGCGAACTGGACCTGCGATGCCCTTGCCGAAAGCCTCTGGACTGACATCGACGCCGCGCTGTTCGAACGGCTCTGGCGCGCCGAGGTCGATGCAGCCGAGGCGGAACCGGTGACCGAGCGGGTGCACCTGGCGACAGGCCTGCTGCTCCCGGTCTGGAAGCGGCTGCCCGGTGATCATGTGCGAGTGACGCGCATCGCCGCCAGGGACGGGCGCTCGCTCATCGGCCGCGGGATCAGCGCAGACGACATCGTCGGCGTCGCGCAGGCCTTCGGCATCGGCTCGATCAGCGGCCCATCGGCCGCGGAGCTTGCGGAGCTGGTCCTCGCCACCGGCAAGCCGCAACCGCTCGCCAGCCACGATGCGCTCATCGTCAAGCGCAGCCTAGTCGGCCGGCAGCAGCGGATCGAGCTGACGGGTTTCGCGGCCGGGCGGCTCGACTGGTACAAGGCCAAGGGCTGCTTCACCGAGATCATCCGCTACCGCACACGGCTGTTTGTCCCGGTCGATCAGGCTTCCGCAGTTCTTGAGGCGATCGCGGCCTGAACACCGCTCCGCGCGATCCGGGCGCGTCCTCGCCGGCATCGAACTGCCACTGACAAGAGGAGAGCAGGCCTTCTGGTTCGATGGACCCGCGAGAGGCGTGAGTCCGTCCCCTCAATCAGGAGAAGTCCCATGTTCCAGTCAATTCCATTGAAGAAGCTCGCGCCGAGCCCGCGCAATGTCCGCAAGACCAGCGATGTGGCGGCCGATGCCCAGCTCAAATCCGACATTGCAGCGCGCGGCGTCCTGCAGAACCTGGTGGTGCGGAAGGCGAGCCGCGGCAGGTTCGAGGTCGAAGCCGGCGGTCGTCGCCTCGCCGCGCTGCAGGCGCTGGCCAGCGAGGGCATCCTGGCGAATGACCACGAGGTCACCTGTCTGGTCATCGAAGGCGGTGAAGCCGAAGCGCGCGAGGCGGGCCTCGCCGAGAACTTCCAGCGTCTGGCGATGAACCCCGCCGACGAAGCGCAGGCTTTCGCCTCGATCATCGAGGCGGGCGCCAGCGTGGAAGACGTGGCGCGCCGGTTCGGTCTCACCGTTCGCTTCGTCGAAGGGCGGCTGCGCCTCGCTTCGCTGGCGCCGTGCGTGTTCGCCGCGCTGGCGGAAGGCGCGATCACCCTCGAAATGGCCAAGGCCTATGGCGCGACTTCCGACGTGGACCGGCAGGCCCGCGTGTTCGAGGAGCTGAGCGGCGCCTGGTACGAAGCGTCGCCGGCCACGATCCGCCGCATGGTGCTGAACGCCACCGTACGCGGCAGCGATCCGCGGGCCGTCCTCGTCGGGCGTGAGGCCTATGTCGCCGCCGGCGGCCGCATCGAGCGCGAGCTGTTCGACGACGACGAGAGCGAGAGCTGGATCGACATCGCGCTGCTCGAGGAGCTTGCCGGCAGGGCGATGGCCGAAGCGGCCGAAGCCAAGGCCGCCGAAACCGGGCTTGCCTGGGTCCGTCCGACGCTCGACTGCTACGTCGGCCATGAGCTGACCGAGGGCCTGACGCGCCTGCCGTGCGAGCCCGCACCGCTCGGCGAGGACGACGCCCGGCGGCTTTCCGAGTTCGAGGCACAATACGACGAGCAGGCTGCCGTTCTCGAAGACGAAGACAGCAGCGAGGACGAGGTCGCTGCGGCCGAGGCGGAGCTCGCCCGCATCGAGCGCGCGATGCGCGCGCTGAACGACCGGCCGCCGGTGCTCCCCGACGAGCTCAAGCCGGAAGCCGGGGCCTTCCTCGTGCTCTCGCGCGACGGCGTTCCCTCGCTCATCCCGCAATACTTCACCGAGGCGAGCGCACCGCCTGCGGACGACGACGCCGTCGAAACCGTCACGCAGGCGAGCGAGGGTCAGACGAAGAGCGCGGCGCTGTCGCAGCGGCTGCTGGACGAACTGGCGATGCAGCGACGCGACATTCTGGCGCTGCACCTTGCACATGATCCCGCGCTTGCGCTCGACCTGATGGTCTTCACGCTGGCCGACCAGGACGGCCATGACTGGCGGAGCAGGAAGGCCGTCACGATCACCGGTCCTGTCGCGCATGGGCCGGTCACCGGCTTCGAGGCCAAGGATGCCCCGGCAACCGCCGCTCTGGCCGAGTTCACCGGCTCGCTCGACGAAAGCTGGCGCGCGGGCGCGAGCGAACGCGAGCGCTTCGCTGCTTTCCGGGCGCTGCCCGAGGAGGCCCGCAGCGCGTGGCTCGGCTTCGTCGTGGCGCGAACGCTGATCGCCAGCCTCAACACCGACGGCGAGCGGCGCATCCCACTGCACGACACGCTGGGCGCGCTGCTCGAGATCGAGATGGCGCACTGGTGGCGCCCCACAGCCGCCAACTTCTTCGACCGCGTGCCAAAGGCACGAATCCTCGAAGCGTTCGACGCGATCGGCGGGCCGGAGCTCGTCAGCCGCTACGCGGGATCGAAGAAGGCCGACCTTGCCGCGGCGGCCGAACGGATCTTCTCGGGCAACTTCATCGCCGAAGCGGGGGTCAAGGAACGCGCGCTGGCGTGGGTGCCCACCGTCATGCGCTTCCCGGCCCCGGAAGAGGCGCCGGAAGAGGTTCCGGACACGCCCGAAGAGGTGACCCCGGACGAAATCGCCGAGGCGGACGAGAGGGTGACGGAGGACGAGACCGTCGAGCACGCGGCCTGAGCCTCCTGACAGGACGCGCGCCTCGGCAGGCGGCCCATCCCGACCGGATGGGCCGCCATTCTTCTGCCGGCGGCGCGGCATCGGTGATGCCCATGCCCCGTGAAGAGGAGAGGGAGCGGGAGCTGGCTGTCCCCGGGCGATCCGGTCCGGGCAGTCAGGAGCACAGCCATGCGCAGATACAAACGCCCGTCCGGTTCCCAATCACCGGCCGCGCGGATCACCGCCGCGATCATCGAAAAGCTCGAGGCCGGCACCAGGCCATGGGTGAAGCCGTGGCGCGGCGTTCCGGTGTCGCGCCCCTTGCGCAGCTGCGGCACGCCGTACCGCGGGATGAACACCTTCTGGCTGTGGATGGTCGCCGAGGCTGCCGGCTTCGCCTCGCCCTACTGGATGACCTACCGCCAGTGCCAGGCGCTCGGCGGGCAGGTCCGCAAGGGCGAGAAGTCGACGATCGCGATCTTCTACCGCACTTACGACAGGCAGGTCGAGGACGAGAGCGGCGAGGAGGACACCGAGACCCGCCGCGTGCTCAGGGCCTACGCGGTGTTCAACGCCGACCAGTGCGACGGCCTTCCCGAGATGTATCGGCCGGCGCCGCCGGTCGAGGCCGGAGAGCCCGAGGGGCGCGAGGCAAGGCTCGACCACTTCTTCGCTTCGATCGGCGCCGCGCTGCGCCACCACGGCAGCGAGGCGTACTACGAGCCGGCCGTCGACCGCATCACCATGCCGCCGGCTACGCTGTTCGACGGCTACGATCACTACTACGCCACGCTGGCTCACGAGCTGTCGCACTGGACCGGGCACGGCTCGCGTCTGGCGCGGGATCTGAAGAACCGGTTCGGGAGCGAGGCCTACGCGGCCGAGGAACTGATCGCCGAGCTTTCGGCCGCAATCCTCGGCGCCGAGCTCGGACTGCCAGTGGCGCACCTCGACAGTCACGCGAGCTACATCGCGCACTGGCTCGAGCTCCTCAGATCGGACGAGCGCGCGATCCTGACGGCCGCGGCCAGGGCCGAGGAGGCCGCCGCCTACCTGCTCACGCTGGGAGACCGGTCGGCTCTCGCTCCCGACAATGCGGAGAAGCTGGCCGCGTAACCGGAAGGACGACGGCGGACGCGCGCTTCTGCCGCCGATCCTCGTTCATGCTCACCACCGATTGGAGGCGGCGACCGGACCTAGTGAAAAGTGGCCGCAGGGAGTGTTCAACGGGACATGCAAGCACTCCCCACTATCCGCCGCGATCGATCCCGGACCACTGACGCCCGCTGAGAGGCCTCACTGACTGGCCGCCTTCACCCGTCCGGACGGGCGGCGGAGCGGTCACAGGAGATTGGCAACAAGGCGTCGCCGTCCGGGCGTATCGCCGCCCGGTGTCCCGCCGCCTCCATTCCGTGGTGAGCACCACGCCGCCGACCGCACACGAGCCGCGGGCTCGGGTCGGTCACCTGCCTCCTGCCGGAGCGGCGAAAATCGGCGTAGTCCCTGTTCAAATGCACAACAAGGCGCTATATTGTCCATCTGAAAGGAAACGATCATGGCTACACTGCCAGCCGATCTCGAAGCCGAGGACGACCGTATTCTTACCACGGCCGTCTCGCGTATCGCCGATTTCTGGGGTTTGACCAACGCAAAGCTCGGCGCGGTGCTCGGCCTCTCGGCGGCGACCGTCTCGCGCCTGCGCTCGGGTCAGGCCAAGCTCGACCCGGCTTCCAAGTCCTTCGAGGCGGGGCAATTCCTCCTGCGCCTGTTCCGCTCGCTCGACGCGCTGCTCGGCAGCGACGATCAGGCGGCGCGCTCGTGGCTCGCGACGCGCAACCTCGATCTCGGTGCCCGGCCGATCGACCTGATCGACAGCTTCAAGGGGCTCATCACCGTTTGCGACTATGTGGACGCCCACCGCGCTCGCGTCTGAGCTGCGGCGCTATCGCCGGACCGTGTGGCGGGTGGTCGAGGCGCAGCACCGCATCTCGACCAACCGGCTCGCCGACACCCGTGCCGACCAGGCGCGTCTCGAAGACCTCGCCGATGCCGCCAAGCCCGACCTGCCTGAGACCGCCAAGGGCTTGCACTATCTCCTCGCATCGCCCTTTCGCTACGGCCACACCGTCGCCAGCCGCTTCCGCCGGGCGAACGAGAAGCCGGGCATCTTCTACGCCAGCGAGGCCGAGACCACGGCCATCGCGGAGACCGCCTATTGGCGGCTGCGCTTCATCGCCCGTTCGCCGGGCTTCGTTCCGGGCAGCCGCACGAGCGAGCACCTGAGCTTCAGCGTGCCGGTCGCCGTGTCGCGGGCGATCGATCTCACCCGCGCGCCCTTCGATGCCCGGCTCCCGGACTGGATCGATCCCGCCGACTACACCGCCTGCCAGGAGCTTGCCGCGTCCGCGCGCGAAGCCTCGGCGCAGGCGATCCGCTCGCGTTCGGCGCGCGATCCGGGAGGGGTCAATCTCGCCCTGCTCGACCCTGCTGGGTTCGCGCGCAAGCAGCCCGAGCACGGCCGCAACTGGCACCTACGGCTCGAGCAGGGTCAGCTGACCGCATTCGCCGCGTTTCCCGGCGACACGGTGCTGCGCTTCAGCCCCGAGCAGTTCGGACTGCCTCCGCTCGGCTGATGCGGGTCTGCCGCCGTTCGGCGTGACATCGGACCCGCGGCGGCTCCAGCCGTGGCGGTCCGCGGGAGAGGCCCTGGGCCGGCCGGGGCCCAGCCGCAACCCGAAAGCCTGCGGCCCGGGTGGCCCGCGCCAGCCTTGGCTTTCGGGTTTCCCGCTGACGCGGTGCGCCTGTTCCCTTGAACCGGCCCCGATCGGGCTCCCGGCGGACAGCCCATGAACCCGAAAACGGCTTCGTGCCTGACGCCGACATCAGGAGGCAAACCATGTACGACAGCTTCACCCATCAGCTTGCCGGTCTCGACCTGTCCGGGCTCACCATCGCGCCCGCCCCGTTCACACCCGCCGATTTCCCTTCCGACGAGGCGATCGAGCAGACGTTCGCCGGAGTCTGGTCCGATCTCTTCGCGCTGTTCGCCGGTACCGCGCTTGAAGCCGACGCCGAGGACGTCGCGTGGGGCTTCGTCAATCTCTTCCACCGTGCCGCCGCGCGCAAGTCGGCCGAACTCGATCGGGCTGCCGACGAGATCCGCGCACTCGTGGCCTCGGCCGACGGTTCGGAGGTGTATTCGAGCAATCTCGAGGAGCAGGTCGAGCGCGCGCAGGCGGCCGAGGCCAGCATGGCCTCCTTCGAGCAGATGCGCGAGGTCGCAGCCGCGCTCTACCTGCATGAGATCGGCTCGTCGTGGAAGCCGATGTCCGGCTCGCGGCCGAGCCACGCCGCCCATCTGACCTCGGCAGTGATCGATGCGCGCGACTTTCTTCGGGCGCGTGCCGAGCGCCGGGCGAAGGCCCACACTCCCGAAGGAACGCCTGTCGTCTTTGCCGGCGGCCGGACGTCGTTCGCCTCCAACGAAGACGCCAAGGCGTTCGCAGACAACGTCTGGGCAACGCTCGACAGGGTCCACGCCAACGTCCCCGACATGGTGTTGGTGCACGGCGGCGACGGCAAGGGTGCCGACCGGCTTGCCGCCAGCTGGGCCGAACGGCGCGGCATCCAGCAGCTGACCTTCGCTCTCGACCGCCGGCTCGGCGCGCGGGCCGGATTCAAGCGCAACGAGCAGATGCTCGCGCTTTCTCCGCGTTACGTGATCGCGTTCCCCGGCAGCGGCGTCCTCGAGCGTCTGGTGATCGAGGCCAAGGCTCGGCGGATCACGGTCGTTGATCGCCGTGGTCCTCGCGGAACCGTTCCAGTGAGTGGCCGCTAAGCGCCCTCACTTCGGACGTGGGAGCCTGCCGACCATATCCCGAAAGCCGACTTCACGACACGATCGGAAGCCAAACCCAGAGCGCCGCGAGTGTCGCAAGAAGGACGGGTGGAGTGAGGACCAGACCGACCTTCATGTATTGGCCCCAGGTGATCTTCTGGCCCTTGCCCGCGAGCACGTGGAGCCAGAGGAGGGTTGCGAGCGATCCGATGGGCGTAAACTTGGGTCCGAGGTCGTTGCCGACGACGTTTGCATAGATCATCAGCTCGCGGGTCAGGGGAGCTACGTTGGCCTGGTCGATCGCGAGCGCGCCAACGAGAGTGGCAGGCATGTTGTTCATCACGGAGGCGAGCGCCGCGACGACAAAGCCCGTGCCGATGGTGGCAACAAACGTACCCTGGTCCGCAAGCCACTGGAGGACGCCGGCGGCGATGGCGGTCAGCCCAGCATTTCCCAAGCCGTAGACGACGAGATACATGCCGACCGAGAAGAGGACGATCTGCCAGGGCGCGCCTCGCAATACCCCGGCCAAGTCTACCACCGCACCGCGCCCGCCGGAGAACCAGCGCCCGGCGACCGCGAGGAGGACGAGGGCTGCGGCGCTTGTCACGAACGCGATGGGCACGCCCATCGGACCGGTCACAAAATAGGCGACAAGCAGGAGCCCGAGAAGCGGGAACGCCGCCCGGAACACAGCCTGATCGCGAATGGCTTGGCGCGGCTCATCCAGATCAGCAACGCGATAGGACGCTGGAATGTCGCGGCGGAACCAGACCCACAGGACGAGAAGCGTTGCCGCCAGCGATACGAGGTTCACCGGCACCATGACCGCAGCGTAGCGGCCGAACGAGACGTCGAAGAAGTTCGCTGTGACGATGTTCACAAGGTTTGACACCACCAACGGCAAGCTGGTGGTGTCGGCGACGAACCCGCAGGCGATCACGAAAGCGAGCGCGGCGGCCGGTGGGAAGTCGAGGCGGAGGAGGATGGCGAGGACGATCGGCGTGAGGAGCAACGCCGCGCCATCGTTCGCAAAGACGGCGGCGATGGCGGCGCCGAGGATCACGATCAGAGGAAAGAGGCGTCGTCCGTTTCCTCCTCCCCAGCGTGCGACGTGCAGCGCAGCCCATGCAAAGAATCCGGCCTCGTCGAGAATGAGGGAGATGACGATCAGGGCGACGAACGTGAATGTCGCATCCCAGACGATGCGCCAGACCGTCCCAACATCGCTCCAATCAACGACGCCAAGAAGCAGCGCCACAGCCGCACCCGCAAGTGCCGACCACCCGATGCCCAAGCCCCGGGGCTGCCAAATGACCATGACGAGAGTGGCTACGAAGATCGCAAGGGCGAGCATGGGAGCGTCCGGTAAAGCTTAGATTGAGCGCTGGTTCACGCGCTCGGACAGCTTTTCGGCGCTCTCGGCCCGCTCGGAGTAGCGGTCGGTGAGATAGGCAGACCGGCCGCGCACGAGATACGTGAACTTCACCAGCTCCTCGCAAACGTCGACGACCCGCTGATAGTACGAGGAAGGCTTCATCCGGCCTGCTTCGTCGAACTCAAGGAAAGCCTTGGCGACGGATGACTGGTTCGGGATCGTCACCATGCGCATCCATCGCCCGAGAATGCGCATCTGGTTCACCGCGTTGAAGCTCTGAGAGCCGCCGGACACTTCCATGACAGCAAGCGTCTTGCCCTGCGTCGGACGCCTGGCGCCGAGAGCGAGCGGTATCCAGTCGATCTGCGCCTTCATGATCCCGGTCATGGCGCCGTGGCGCTCCGGGCTGACCCAGACCATGCCCTCGGACCAGTCGGCGAGATCGCGAAGCTCTTTCACCTTGGGGTGATCCGGCTCGGCACCGTCGGGGAGCGGAAGGCCGCGCGGGTCGAAGGTTCGCACCTCGCATCCGAACCAGCAGAGCAGGCGGCCGGCTTCCTCGGACAGGAGGCGCGAATAGGACCGCTCGCGGATCGAGCCGTAGAGAACGAGAATGCGCGGCCGGTGTGTGGGGTCGCCGGGCCGCACCAGCGCCACGACGTCGATCGGATGGAGCTGGGCAAGTTCGACGCTCGGAAGGTCCAGGGAGACGGGCTCCGTCACGCGGGCGCACCGGGTGCCGCAACGGTTTCGCCGTCCTCCTTGGTGAAGGTGGCGACAGGGTTGGAGAGAAGCGATAGCACCTTCTCCGACGGGCGGCAGAGGGCCGCCCCCTTCTCGGTAACGACGATCGGGCGGTTGATCAGGATCGGGTGCACCATCATCGCATCGACGATATCGTCGTCGGAAAGGGCCGGATCGCCCAGACCGAGTTCGGCGTAGGGGGTGCCCTTCTCCCGCAGGAGCTCCCGTGGGCGAATGCCCATGGCCCCGATCAGCTCCACCAGACGCTCTCGGCTCGGCGGTGTCTGCCGATACTCGACGACCTCTGGTTCTTCACCCGACCGGCGGATCATCTCCAGCGTGTTGCGCGAGGTTCCGCAGGCGGGGTTGTGATAGATCGTGACGGTCACGAGCAGGACTCCGACGAGCAGGAGGGAACGAGGTCGTCGCCGAGGTTCCCGCAAATCTCCGGCTTGCCAGAGCAGCAGTCCTCGGTGAGGAACGCGAGGAGCTGACGCATGTCTTCGTAACTCGCCGCGTAGAGGATGCGGCGCCCGTCCCGCCACGAGCGAAGCAGTTTGGCGCGTTCCAGTGTGGCCAAATGGAAGCTCATCCGCGTCGGCGGGATAGACAATGCCTCAGCGATCTCTCCCGACGCCATGCCACTCGGACCCGCTCTAACGAGCAGACGGAAGGCACTCAGGCGGTCGGCATGAGCGAGCGCTGAGAGAGCGATCACTGCGGTATCGTCATTCATCAGCGAGATATTGCAAGTATGCTTGTACTATGCAAGCGCAAGGTCGCACCGCTCACCCGCACCAGGACCGTTGGTGGCCGGCGCATGGCAGCTCCCCTCACTCGGGCGAAGATTAGTTGCATTGCTTTGCAGGTTGAGGACAAAGTTGGAACCATGCTCCCTGCAATGTCGTGGTGCAGGAAGTTGGCTCCGGTCGCACCGACGCCACCGCGATTGATCCGGTTGCCTCCATGCAGGCCATCGATAATCCGCGCCTGTGGCTTCGGCTGCCACAGAAGTGCGGAGCAGGCTCGAGCAGGTGATCCAACACTTGGCCCAAACTCCTCAAGGGCAGTCTTGAACTTTCATTAGCGTTGCCTAAATTAGGCTCATCTAATGGAGATCGAATTGCCTACCAGTGACATACCAGCGGCGGATTTCGCGCGTCAGGCGGGCGAGGCTGCGAACCTGCTCAAGCTGCTGGCGAACAAATGCCGCCTACTTGTTCTCTGCTACCTCGCGGAGGCAGGCGAGTTGTCGGTGGGCGAATTGATCGACCGTGTCGGGCTCAGCCAGTCCGCGCTGTCCCAGCACCTTGCCAAACTGCGCGAGGAGGGCCTCGTCGCCACTCGAAAGGAGGCGCAGTCGGTGTTCTATCGCGTCTGCGACCCCAGAGCCGAACAGATCCTCGCGCTCCTTCACCAGATCTACTGCCCCGAACTCGGCCGGGAAACCAACCCCAGCCTCCAAGCCGGAGAGAAAGCATGACCCAGGACCCGAACATCGAGAAAACCATCGCTCAGGTAGACGCCGTGCTCGCCGGGCAGCTGCGGGCGCCGCACGTCAGGGCGTTCTTCCACGAGCCGACCTTCACCGCCAGCTACGTAGTGAGCGATGATGCCACCCGGCGCGCGGCGATCATCGACAGCGTGTGGGACTTCGACCAGCCTTCCGGCCGGACCAGCTTCGAAGCGGCTGACGAGATCATCGCCTATGTGCAGGAGCAGGGGCTGACCGTCGACTGGATCCTCGAGACCCACGCCCACGCCGACCATCTGTCGGCCGCCCCTTACCTGCAGGAAAAGCTCGGCGGCAAGCTCGCCATCGGCCGCGAGATTGTCACCGTGCAGGGCGTGTTCGGCAAGATCTTCAACGAAGGCACCGAGTTCGCGCGTGACGGCTCGCAATTCGACCGACTGCTCGAGGACGGCGAGGAGCTGATGATCGGCGAGATCCCGCTGATCGCGCTCCACGTGCCCGGGCACACCCCGGCGGACATGGCCTACGTCGTTGGCGATGCCGCGTTCATCGGCGACACGATGTTCATGCCCGACTACGGCTCGGCGCGCGCGGACTTCCCCGGCGGCGACGCGCGCAAGCTGTACCGCTCGGTCCGGCGCCTGATGCGCCTGCCCGACCAGACCCGCGTGTTCCTGTGCCACGACTACAAGGCGCCTAATCGCGAGGAGTTCGTGTGGGAGACCACGATGCTCGCCGAGCGGACCGCCAACGTGCACCTGCACAAGGACGTGACCGAGGACCAGTTCGTGGAGATGCGCACGCAGCGTGACGCGACGCTGGAGATGCCGCGGCTGATCCTGCCCTCGATCCAGGTCAACATGCGCGGCGGTCACTTGCCGCCGCCCGAGGATGATGGGACGTCCTACCTCAAAGTGCCGGTGAACAAGCTGTGATGCTCCCCGGCTTCCCTGATGCCGCTCCGCTGCAGGGCCTGATCGGCGGCCTACTGATTGGGCTAGCGGCAGCGCTCATGCTGCTCGGCGCGGGACGGATTGCGGGGGTATCAGGTATTCTCGCCCGCGGCGCTGGCATCGCCGAAGGAAGCATGGCGCGCACGAGCGCCTGGGGCTTCATCGTCGGCCTCCCGCTCGGGGCGCTGGCGATCCGTCTTGCTACCGATTGGGAGCCGGCGGTGTTCGCCGGCTGGCCCCTGCTGATCGCTGCCGGCCTCCTGGTCGGCTTCGGCACCCGGATGGGCAGCGGCTGCACAAGCGGCCACGGCGTGTGCGGCGTCAGCCGGCTGTCGCAGCGCTCGATCGTGGCGACCGCCACCTTCATGGCGGCCGGCATCGCTACCGTCTTCATTATGTCGCTTATCGGAGCCTGACATGTCTCTGACCCGCAAACTTCTGCCGCCCGTTGCCTCGGGGTTCCTCTTCGGAATGGGCCTTACCGTGTCCGGCATGACCGATCCGCAGCGGGTGCGCGGCTTTCTTGACCTGTTCGGCAATTGGGATCCGACGCTCGCTTTCGTCATGGGCGGCGCGGTCCTGGTCATGGCGGCGGCCTGGCGCATCCAGGCGCGCATGACAAAGCCCGTGTTCGGCGAAAAGTTTGCCCTTCCAGACCGGACTGATCTCGATCCGCGCCTGATTGCCGGCGCCGCCCTGTTCGGCATCGGCTGGGGCATTGCCGGCCTGTGCCCGGGCCCTGCCGTGGCGTCGCTCGTGCTGTCGCCGGTGCATGCCATCCCGTTCGTCGCAGCCATGCTCGCGGGCATGCTGCTCCAGAAAGTCACCATGGAACGAAAGGTCGCCTCATGACACAACCCAAGCGCCTCTCCGATCGCCTGTCGGTCACCCCGCAGATCGATCCGGCGGACATGCAAGCTCTCGCCGCTGCGGGCTTTCGCTCGGTGATCAGCAACCGTCCCGACGGGGAAGAGCCGAATCAACCCGACTGGGCGACGATCGAGCGAGCCGCACATGATGCGGGCATGGAAGCGCGCCACATTCCAGTGACGCCAGGCGCCATCACCGACGAGGACGCCGCGCGTTTCGGATCCGCACTCGAGGAGCTTCCCGGTCCGATCGTCGGCTTTTGCCGGACGGGCGCGCGATCGGCCTCGCTCTGGGCATTGTCGAACGCCGATCAGCGCCCGGCCGACGAGTTGATCCGCACGGCTGCAGATGCTGGCTACGACATCGCAGCGTTGCGCGACCGCCTGGCGAAGCGCTGAGGGGCGCCGAGGCCCGCCCGATCATGCCGCGCCTTGCCCGCTACCTCCCGATCCTCGACTGGGGGTGCGCCTACAACGGCAGCGCGCTCACCAATGATCTCGTCGCGGCCGGCATCGTCACCATCATGCTGATCCCGCAGAGCCTCGCTTATGCGATGCTCGCGGGGCTGCCGCCCGAAGTCGGCCTCTACGCTTCGATCCTCCCCATCATCGCCTATGCGCTGTTCGGCACCAGCCGCACGCTCGCGGTCGGGCCCGTGGCCGTCATCTCGCTGATGACTCTGACCGCCGCGAGCAGCGTGGCGCCTCCAGGCAGCGCCGAATTCATCGCCGCGGCGCTGGTGCTGGCGCTGCTTTCGGGCCTGATCCTGCTGCTGATGGGCGTGCTCAAGCTCGGCTTCCTGGCAAACCTTCTGTCGCATCCGGTCGTCTCCGGCTTCATCACCGCATCCGGCATCATCATCGCCACCAGCCAGCTCAAGGCGATCTTCGGCATCTCGGCTTCGGGCGAAGCGATGCCCGAGCTGGTGGGGACATTGCTGGCCAACCTTCCCGACACCAATCTGCCGACGCTGGTCATCGGCGTGCTCTCGACGGCGTTCCTCTTCTGGGTCCGCAAGGGCCTGAAGCCGCTCCTGACCAAGGCAGGGCTGCAGCCGCGCCCGGCCGACCTCGTCGCTAAGGCCGGCCCGATCGCCGCGGTCGCGGCGGCGACGCTCGCAGTCGTAGTGTTCGATCTGGAGCGGCAGGGCGTCCGGGTGGTCGGAAGCATCCCCCAGAGCCTCCCGCCGCTGACGGTGCCGCTGTTCGACCCTGGCCTGTGGCAGCAGCTGGCGATTCCTGCGCTGCTCCTGTCGATCATCGGCTTCGTTGAGTCGGTGTCGGTCGCGCAGACTCTCGCGGCTAAGAAGCGCCAGCGGATCGATCCCGACCAGGAGCTGATCGGCCTCGGCGCCGCCAACGTCGCCGCCTCCTTCTCCGGCGGCTATCCCGTCACTGGCGGCTTCGCGCGGTCGGTGGTGAACTTCGACGCCGGTGCCGAAACGCCCGCCGCCGGCGTCTTCACCGCCGTCGGCATCGCCATCGCCGCGCTGTTCCTCACGCCTCTGCTCTACGCGTTGCCCCTGGCGACGCTGGCCGCGACCATCATCGTGGCTGTCTTGAGCCTGGTGGACCTGAAGACGCCGCGCACCATCTGGCGCTACTCGCGAGCGGACTTCGCCGCTATGGCCGCTACCATCGCCGTGACGTTGCTGCTGGGGGTCGAGCCGGGTGTGATCGCCGGCGTTGGGCTCAGCCTGGCGCTCCACCTGTGGCGCTCGTCGCGCCCCCATGCCGCGATCGTCGGCCGCGTGCCGGAGACGGGACACTTCCGCAACGTCAAGCGGCACAAGGTCCTGACCGATCCGCGCGTGCTCACGATCCGCATCGACGAGAGTCTAACCTATCTCAACGCCCGCTGGCTCGAGGAGTTCGTGCTCGAGACGGTGGCCGACCACCCCGAGGCGAAGCATCTCGTGCTGATGGCCTCGGCCGTGAACTCGATCGACGCCTCGGCGCTCGAAAGCCTCGAGGCAATCAATCACCGGCTGGCGGATGCCGGCGTCAGACTGCACCTCTCGGAGGTGAAGGGTCCGGTCATGGACCGGCTGCAGCGCTCCTCGTTCCTCGAAGAGCTCAGCGGCGAGGTCTTCCTCTCACAGGATGAGGCGTTCTCAAGCTTGATAAAGAGAAGCGAGAACGAAGTGCCCCCTCAACGGGACGATCTCTGGCTGGCACGTGGTCTGATCTAGCTGCTGGTGAAGGTTCGATCAGCCGACCTGCTGTTAGGTGTGGCGGGGCCAGTAGGTGCGGCAAAATGTCGGGCAGGCGTGGTTCATCAAGCGGGAGGCACCACGATACCCAGTTTGACGGCGCCAGACATTCGGATGCATGCTGGGCGCACTGCTCGCCCTTGAGTGCTGCAGCACGGAGCCGGTGGCATTATGAAGTCGTGGCAAGCGATTATCGGGATCGTGGCGATTAGCTCAGGCCTCGCACTATTGGAGGTCCCGCCGGCAACCTGGTGGACTCCGGCGACGCTTAGTTTGGCTTGCGGGATTTCAGCTCTGGCACTGATGGCCGCCGCAGCGATCCTGGCTGCACGCTGGCCCATGATGGAAGGACTCTTCGGCGGGCTGGACCGGGTCTACGAAGCTCACAAGTGGCTGGGTGTCTTTGCACTTGCACTGGCCTCGGTGCATCTGCTTTTCAAAGCCGGCGATCCGCTGTGGCAGGCCGAAGCGATCCTGGCCTTGCCGCCGGCTTGGACGCGCTTCGTCCGACAGGCCAGCTTCGTCGTGCTGATGGGGATCGTGATCCTCGCGCTCAACCGGAATATTCCGTACAGCGTGTGGCGCTGGTGGCACCGCCTTTCGGGACCGCTGTTCCTTGTCGTTGTCGCCCACTGGCTCAGCATTAAATCGCCGATCGAACTCGGTAGCGCCGCCGGGCTGTGGCTTGCCGGGCTCTCGGTACTCGCCCTGCTTGCGGCCGCCTACAAGCTGTTGCTCTACCCGCTGGTGGCGCGCCACGGTCACTACCGGGTCGTCAAGGTCTCGCGCGGATCCGCTGCGGCCGAGATCGAGCTCGAGCCGGTGAGCCACCGGGCGCGGTTCCACGCGGGCCACTTCGGGTTCCTGCGTATGAAGGCAGACGGGCTGCGCGAGCCGCATCCGTTCACGATCGCCTCAGCCCCTTCGGCGGACGGGAGGATCAGCTTCGTCATCCGCGCGCTCGGCGACTACACGACGAAGCTGATCGCCGAGGTCGAGCCCGGCATGCACGCCGACGTCTATGCCCCCTACGGCCGCTTCGAGCGGAAACCGGAGTGTGAGCGGGAAATTTGGATCGGCGGGGGCGTGGGAATATCGCCGTTCATCGCCTGGATGCGGGATGGCGAGGCGGACCGCTTCGAACAAGTGACGCTGTTCTACTTCTTCACGCCCGGCCGGACATTCCCCGACGTGTCCGTCCTGGAGGCGATGGCCCGCGATCGGGGTATTGAGTTCGTGCCGGTAAGTGCCGGCCCCTCATCCGAGGCGTTCACGCGGCGGTTCGGGCAGATCGCGCAAAGCGTGGACGCGTCGCGGCTCGACATAGCGGTGTGCGGGCCCCGAGGGCTGCTGGATGCGGTTCGCCGGGCCGCGAGCGATCATGGCCTTCGCAGCGGCGCCATTCGCCACGAACTGTTTGCCTTCCGATGACCTCCAGGCGCATTGCTCCCGAACAAAGCCCTCACCGTCTGACTTGCCAGATGGGGTCGATACAGCTCGAACCGACGAGGGGTCTAAGATGAGGCATCCCGGATTTTTCATCGCGGCGTTGGCGACTTTCGCGCTGGCGGCAGGCTGTGCAGAGCGCCCTGCGCCTTCCACCGCCAGCGCGCTGCCGTCCGAGGCGGCTCCGATAACGCCCGAAGCAAAGCTGGGCAGGATAGTCGCCGAGCAACAGTGCTCGCGCTGCCACGCTATCGACCTCACCGGCGCCAGCGCCATCGCAGAGGCACCACCGCTGCGCGACCTCTACAAGCGCTACGCGATCGAGGACCTCCGAGGGGCGTTCGTCCGAGGCATCGAAGTGGCTCACGCGCGCATGCCGGCTTTCCGGCTGTCGCCGCGCGACGTCGACAACCTGCTCTCCTATCTGAGGTCGATCGACCCCTGCGCTCAGCCATCGACCGATGAGGAAGCGATGGCGCGCTGTTTCGAACCGCTGTGACCGCGCCTGTTAACCCGGCATTGAGAACCTCGTGAGCGGCGCCCCGCTGCAGCCGCAGGCTGCAGCCGCAGGGCAGGGCGGCCTCGTTCGCACGTTGTCGCTGACGCACGCGGTTCTCTACGGCCTCGGAGTGACGATCGGGGCCGGGATATACGTCCTGGTCGGCGTCATGGCGGACCGGAGCGGGATGCACGCTCCGCTGGCCTTCCTCGTCGCCGCCATACCGATGGCCTTGAGCGCCGCCTCTTTCGCCGAGCTCGGCACGCGCATGCCGGTAAGCGCGAGCGAAGCGGCCTACGTCCAGGCAGCATTCGACCGCCGTTGGCTCAGCCTCTCGGTAGGGCTCTTGGTGGTCGCTACGGCCACGATATCCGCCGCCACGATCGCCAGCGGCAGCGCTGGCTATATCGCGTCGTTTCTCGACTGGCCCGGTTCCTGGATCATCGCCGTGGTGGTCTTGGCCATGGGGGCGGTGTCGTGCCTCGCGACGACGCAGTCGGTCACGTTCGCTGGGGTGATGACCGTTATAGAGATCGGTGGGCTCGCCGTCATCATCGGCGCCGGCGCTATGATGGGCGGAGAGCCCCTTGAGCGGCTGCCTGAACTCGTGCCTGGTCCCGGCGACGCTGCTGCCTGGGTTTCAGTGCTGGGATCGAGCCTGGTGGCGGTGTTCGCGTTCCTCGGCTTCGAGCACTTGGTCAACATTTCGGAGGAGTTGAAGGAGCCGACGCGAACCTTGCCTCGCGCGCTGTTCCTGACTCTGGGAATCACGGCCGTGCTGTACTTCGTCGTAGTCTGGATCGCGGTGGTCGCGGTCCCGCCCGTTGAGCTGGGCGCGTCCGAGGCGCCCCTGGCCCTGGTATTCGAGCGCCTTACCGGGTTTCCGCTGGTGACGATGAGCGCCGTCGCCATTGTCGCCACCCTCAATGGCGTGGTGGTCCACATGATCATGATCGCGCGGGTCCTTTACGGGATGGCGCGGCAAGGTTTTCTGCCGTCGCGGCTCGGTACCGTCAGCTCCGTGACGGGCACTCCGCTTGTCACCACCGGCATTGGCGTGGTGGCGATTCTAGCGCTGGCCGTCGCGCTGTCGCTAGGGGGCCTGGCTGACCTCGCAGCAAGAGGTACGCTTGTGATCTTCGCGATCATCAATCTGGCACTGCTAAAGATAAAGAGAGCGGAAGCGAGCAGGCCTGACCACGTTTTTGTTTGCCCGGTATGGGTGCCAGTCGTTGGTTTCGCATCCACGGTGGCGCTGCTTGCCGCCGACTTCGCTCTCTAGGTCCATTGTCAATAGCGCGGGAGCATACATTCGAGTTGGGGGTGACAGCAGAAGCTATCTGCACTGTCACCCGCCCTCTCATAATCTTCCAAATATCATGTCGGATTTCGTGTTGGGACGTGTCGCCAACCAACCGGTCGTTCCCGGAGAGGTTGATCTCCGCAGGTGCCCGCTCTCCAACGGCAGCTATTTGCATTGGCTCGCTGCTGACCTGTCATTCGGCTACCGGCCCAGTGTTCGCCATTGCCGGCCGCGAGTCCGCATGCATGCGCCCTGAAACGATGACGTCTCGGCATTAGATATCTTTGCTCATTACGTTCCGGACTTTGCGACAGAACGGGCGTTTGCCTGAACTGGATCGATGGCCAAGCTCCTCCTGCCGATCGAGCTCCTGAACCCAATCCGGCTTTCATGCGAACCTGTCTGAATCAGGTCAGCTGAGGGCGGCAACCCCCTTCCAGCCGGCCGTGTTGCCCGCTGCGCGGGCTGCCCGCACCACCCGGCGATAAGGGGGTTTCCCTCGGCGCTGGCGCGCCCGCGGTGCAGCCCTCCCATGCCCTGCTTCTCCCGACCGTTCGCAAGCCGGAAATGGCTCCGGCTTGAGACCGAAGGAGAAGTTCTCATGACCAACATCGTCATCCTCACCGGCCGCATCGCCCGCGATCCCGAGACCCGCGAAACCAAGGGCGGAACGTCGGTCACCGGCATCACCGTCGTCACCGACCGCCCCGCGCGCGACAAGGACGGCAAGACCTACAAGGACGAGAACGGCTTCACCGCCAAGGACAGCGAATTCCACCGCGTGACCTGCTTCAACGGGCTCGCCAGAACGGTCGGCCAGTACTGCTCGAAGGGCCAGCTGGTCTCGGTCCAGGGCCGCATCCACTACACCCAGTGGGACGACAAGGACGGCAACAAGCGCTACGGCTGCGAGATCCTCGCCGACAAGGTCGACTTCCTGTCCCGCGGCGCCGGGAGCGACAACAAGGATGCTCCGCCGATCGACTGAGCGTCCCTCAACCGGACCTCGAAGAGGCTCTGCCGGAACACCGGCAGGGCCTCTTCTTCTGCTGCTATGCGGATGCGCGATCGGCAGCAGTCGGGCGGACCGGCCCGGTGCCGGCGAGCCGCTCGAGCGCGGCCTGTTCGCCCATCGCGCCGAGCGCCTCGGCGACGCGCCTGAGGCCCTTCCTCGAGAAGTGCTCGAGGCCGCTGCCGAGGATCGCCTGGCCGAGCTCGAGCGCGGCTTCCTTCTCGAGCTCGCGCTGCCGCGCGGCGAGCGCCTCGCGATCGGCTTCGAGCTTGCGGAGCGCGTCGACCGCGCTGCTTTTCCGGGACATTGTCGTTCCTTCCGTTCCCCTCGCCTGTGATTCCCCTGCGCTCCGTGCTGCCATGCCGAAGGGGGTGTAGGAAAACGCTATCTGCAAGGTCCCGCCGACCTGCTTCTATCGAGAGGTGGGAGGGATCCTGGCTCACGGAATGGCCCAGCATGATGTCCGGCCGCAGCCCGCGTCAAGGACGTGCGGGGCCCCACCATTTTGCCCGACCGGGCGATGCCCGGCCGAACAAAATCGTTGCCCCCGCCGCCGCTGGCGCGGTCGCCCGTGCGGGCGATCCTGGACCCGGGCTACGTCCGGTCATCGCTCCCCTCCGGTCGTCTCACGACAGACTTCAGGAGGATCATCATGGCTCAATTCGCACACTGCACGCTGGCTTCGCACAGCTACTTCGAGGCGCTCGAAACCGCCGAGAGGCGCGCGCTGCACAGCTTCTTCGACCAGCACGTCGTCGAGGACGACGAGCTTGGCTACATCGCGCTCGACGAGGGCGACTACAACGCGCTTCCGGCGCACCTTGCGGCGCGCGTGGTGCACACGGTGCACGGGGCGCTGCTCGACGAGTTCTGATCTCACCGCCAGGGCGGGAACCGGGACACCGGTTCCCGCCCTTTTTCTTTGCTCGCCTTGCACAATCGGGCGAAGCGAAGGGCTCGGACTGAGCGCTGGCATGAGCGCCAGCGCGCCCTTCTATCCGCGCTATCGGCGACCGTTCAGGACCGGCCGAACGGAACCGGCGAAGGCACCGGATCTCCCTCGCGCAATTGGGGGAAAGGGGCACACCGTACACAGCGGAAGCTGCTGGGAATATGGCGTAAGGACAAACAGTTAGGCGCGAAAATGGCCTTGGTGCAGAAGTGATTTGCGCGTGATTTACGCCTCATTGCCGGGCGCTCGCTGCCGACGAAATGCGATAAGCTGTTGTTTCAAGGACATATCAGATCGGTTGACGAGGCGATGTTCATGATTTATTCTCATCGTCACCTTCCGCAAGGTCGAACCAGGTTCCACGAGCGTCAGGAACCTGTGACATGGATCGACATCTCAGTCTTCAGACGTACGTTCCGCGGCTCATCGCGGACTGGGTGAAGCAGCAGGCGAGAGACCAGAACGTCTCTGTCAGCATCATCGTCCGCGATCACCTGGTCGATGTCTGGCAGCGCGAGAACGCGCCGAAGAACAAGCGCGCCGCGCTCGACCCGACGCGGCAGAACCTGTTCATTACCGTCGCCCTCGATGCGCTGCTTTCGAGCCATCCGGACGGGCAGCTGCGGCAGCGCACGCACGAGGCCTACGCCCGCCAGCTGGCCCGCCGCGGCCTTTCGCGGGAGGCCGGCGATGAAGCATAACCTCCTCAACTTCACCCGCGGCAGCCAGCTCCTCGGGCACTTCGGATTCATGTTCGCAGCGGGCCTCAAGGGGCCGCTGATCGTCGCGGTGCTGTGCTTCGCCGGGCTCTCCTGGCGGGAGGTCACCACCGACCTGACCGATCACCAGCTCTACCTTGTGTGGATGCATGTCTACGCTGCGCTCTACGGTTTCATGGAGTTCGATCCGGCGAAGCCGGTCGCCCTCGAACTGGCTTGGGGCGGAAGCGTCGCGCTGCCGGTCGGCGTGCTGCGCGACTTCCCGCCGGTGCGCGAAGCCGTGGCCGCGTTCAGGGGCGCGCTGGCCTCCGCCTTCTGGCTGTCGGCGCTGATCCTGGTGCCGTCGTTCTGCCTGTTCTGGTGGATCGCCGAACGGTTCGGCGGGCGCTCGCGCGAGCGGCGCCACGAGCGCGGCGCGATGCTCGTCACGCTGCCCGAGCTCGAGGACGAAATCGCCCGCCACAACCGCGCCGAACGCGCCCGCGAGATGGGCGCCGCGCTGGGCTGGAAATGGCGGCTCGCGGGGTCCTCCGCGCTCGCGCGCGCGGGCTTCTACACGCCGTCGCATCTGGCCGAAGTGGAGTGGCCGTGGCGGCTCGAGCAGAGCCATACGATGCTCGTCGGCACGACCGGCACCGGCAAGACGGTGGCGCTGTCGGAGCTGCTCGCCGAGGCCCGTTCGCGCGGGCAGCGCGCGGTCGTGTTCGACCTCACCGGCGCGTTCATCGAGGCGTTCTTCGATCCCGAACGCGACGTCATTCTCAACCCGCTCGACGCGCGCTGCCCGTCGTGGAGCGTGTTCAACGACTGCACCAGCGAGGGCGAATTCCACGCCGCCGCCGAGGCGCTCGTGCCGCACGACGGCGGCGGCGCCGAACAGTTCTGGGTGCTCGCCGCGCGCATGCTGTTCGTCGAGATGTGCCTGCACCTGAAACGCGCGGGAACCGCGACCAACGCGGCGCTCGCCTCGCGGCTGATGACCGCCGACCTCGCGCAGGTCCACAGGCTCATGCGCGGGACCATGGCCGACCCGCTGACCGCCCCCGAGGCGGCGCGCATGGCGGAGTCGATCCGCGCGGTGTTCAACGCCAACGCCAAGGCGCTCAAGCTGCTCCCGTCGGGCGGGCCGGCGTTCTCGATACGCGACTGGACGAGGGGGGAGAGCGCGCCCGGATCGGTGCTGTTCCTGTCGGCCCGCTACGTCGACCTGTCGATCTGCTCGCAGCTGCTCACGCTGTGGCTCGACACGGCGATGAACACGCTGATGACGATGGAGCGGACGGGGGATCTCAGGCTGTGGTTTCTGGTCGACGAGCTCGGCGCGCTGCACCGGTTGCCCGCGCTCGAAAAGGGCCTGCAGACGGCGCGCAATTTCGGCGGCGCAATCGTCGTCGGGGTGCACGCGTTCGCCAAGCTCAAGGAGGTCTACGGCGAGAACATGGCGATGACGCTGTCGTCGCTCGCGCGAACCAAGCTGATCCTCGCCACGGCCGACCGCGAGACCGCCACCTGGTGCTCGGATTTCATCGGCCACCGCCAGGTCCGCGACATGGAGGAAGGGTACAGCTACGGCTACAACAATGCCCGCGACGCGGTCAGCCTGACGCCCCGCCGGCAGATCGAGCCGCTGCTGCTGCCCGACCAGTTCATGAACCTGCCGCGGCTCTCGGGTTACCTCAAGTTCCCCGACGGGTTTCCGGCGGCGCCGGTGTCGCTGTCGCCCCGGACGTGGCCGCGCATTGCGGAAGGATTCATCGCCCGTGAGCCGGACGTGCCGACCCTGCCGGCCGGCGCCGCGAGCCGGGAGAACGCCGGCGAGGAAGGCGCCTTTGCCGCGCCCGCCGGCGGACCGGACGAGCATCCGGCAACCAACGACGACGGCGCCGGCAGGCCCGTGGTCCCGCGCCAGCTGACGCTCGCTTACCGGGACCTGGAGAGCGACGAGCCGCGCGATCAAGAGCTGGACCGGCCGGCCAGGCGCGTCCACCTCGGGGCTGTCCCCCCGGACGCCAAGGCCACGGAATCAGTTGCTCCGACCGGGACGGCGGCGGCGCCGACGGAGAGCACTTCGCTGCCGCTGGCGGGCGTGGTCAGGGCCGAGAGCGCGGGCGACCAGGGGCGCGATGCCGGTGAGGCTCAGCCCGGCGACGGCAGGCCCGCCGGTGCTCCCCGAAACGGGCGGGCATCAGACCGCGAACCGCGCGAGCGGGATCCGGCGGAAGTCCACCGCCGGCGCCAGGAACGCGACCTGCTCGACGGCGCGGCCGAGCCGCCGCGGCCGCCCGATCTCGGCGAGTTCGAGCCCGATCTGTAAGCCGCACGCAAGGGAGCCTGGGAGGGGCTTTGTGAGGTGCCGGTCCTATGCTTTCGATGGCCAACGTGCGTTCCCCATCGGCCGCGGCGAGCTACTTCGCGGCCGACAACTACTACGCCGCGGCCGACGCCGACCGCTCGGGCGAGTGGATCGGCAAGGGGGCCGAAGCGCTCGGGCTGAAGGGGCGCGTCGAGGCCGGGGTGTTCGACGCGCTGCTGCGCGGCGAGCTGCCCGACGGAACGCGGGTGGGCAATCCCGGGCAGCCGCACCGGCCGGGCACCGACCTCACCTTCTCGCTGCCCAAGAGCTGGTCGCTGCTGGCGCTGGTCGGCGGCGACCGGCGGATTGCCGAGGCGTACCGCGAGGCGGTGATCGAGACGCTGCGCTGGGCCGAGCGCAACGCCGCGCAGACGCGGCTGACGCGGAACGGCGCCATCCGGCTGGTGGAGACCGACAACCTCGCGATCGGGCTGTTCCAGCACGACACCAACCGCAACCAGGAGCCCAACCTGCATTTCCACGGAGTGGTCGCCAACGTCACCCGCGGCCCCGACGGCAAGTGGCGGGCGCTGCGCAACGACCGGCTGTGGGAGCTCAACACGCTGCTCAACAGCATGACCATGGCGTGCTTCCGGCTCTCGGTCGAGAAGCTCGGCTACGAGACCGGGCCGGTCGGCAAGCACGGCAACTTCGAGGCCGCCGGGATCAGCCGCACGCAGATCATGGCGTTCTCCTCGCGCCGCCGCGAAGTGCTCGAGGCGCGCCGCGGCCCGGGTCTCGCAGCAGGGATTATCGCTGCGCTCGACACGCGTTCGGCCAAGCCGGAGATCGAGGACCGCGACACGCTCGGTGCCGCCTGGCGCGACACCGCGGCCGCGGTGGGCCTCGATCTGGCGCGTGTTATCGACACAGCCCGCACGCGCGCGGTGCTGGCGGCGGAGCGGGAGCGCACGAAGGCGCCGCTGCTCGAGCGCGGGCTCGCCTTCCTGCGGCAGATGATGGACCGCGTTCGCGCGCCCGAGCGCGACCCGCTGGTGCCCGACCATGTCCTCAAACGCGACCGAGAGACGATCGCCGCGGCGCAGGCGGTCGCCTCGGCGGTGCGGCACCTGTCGCAGCGCGAAGCGGCGTTCCCGCGCGAGGCGCTGCTCAAGGCGGCGCTCGATTTCGGGCTGCCGACGACCGTCGATCACGTCGAGGGCCGGGTCGCCGCGCTGGTGCGCTCGGGCGACCTCGTCAGGGGCGGCGGGTCGCACCGGGGCTGGCTCGCGTCGCGCGAGGCGGTCGGCAGCGAGCAGCGGATACTCGCCGAGGTCGAGAACGGACGGGGCGCGGCACCCGCCATCCTGCCGACGGAGGACGCGGGCCAGCGGGTCCAGGCGGTCGCCGCGCTCAATCACGGCGTGACGCTGAATGCCGGCCAGGAAGCGGCCGCCCGACTGATCCTGTCGTCAGGAAACCGCATCGTCGCCGTGCAGGGCGTCGCCGGCGCCGGCAAGAGCAGCGTGCTGAAGCCGGTGGCGCAGGTTCTCGCGGACGAGGGCCGTCCGGTTCTCGGCCTCGCGGTGCAGAATACCCTCGTGCAGATGCTCGAGCGCGACACCGGCATCCGTTCGCAGACGCTCGCGCGATTCCTGCGCACCTGGCGGGAGCTGCTCGAGAATCCCACGAGCGCCGGGCTGCTGGCAGAGGCGCGGCAGGCGCTGGCCGGCCATGTGCTGGTGCTCGACGAAGCCTCGATGGTCTCCAATGCCGACAAGGAGAAGCTCGTCCGCCTCGCCAATCTCGCCGAGATCGACCGGCTCGTGCTGATCGGCGACCGCAAACAGCTGGGCGCGGTCGACGCGGGCAAGCCGTTCGACCTTGTCCAGAAGGCCGGGATCGAGCGTGCCGAGATGCGCGTGAACCTGCGCGGGCGCGACCCGCTGCTGCGGCAGGCGCAGGCGGCGGCCCAGGCCGGCCGGGTCGAGGAGGCGCTCGGCTACCTGCGCGGTGCCACCCTCGAAACCGACGGCGACAGCGCGATCGTCGCGGCAGAGCAGTGGCTGGCGCTGCCCCCGGCCGAGCGCGAGCGGACCGCTATCTATGCTTCGGGACGGGCGCTGCGCTCGGCGGTCAACGCGGCGGTGCAGACGGGCCTGCAAGCGAATGGCGAGTTCGGGCCCGGGACGCGGCAGCTGGAGGTGCTCTCGCGCGTCAACGCCACCCGCGAGGAGCTGCGCTACATCGCGGCGTACCGCGAAGGGATGATCCTCGACGTCCGCGGGCGCGACAGGACCCTGCGCCTGGCGGGCGGGGCGTACCGGGTCGCGTCGGTCGACCACGCCGGCCGGTCGGTCGAGCTCGAGGACCGGCGCGGACGGCGCGCGTCGTTCCGGCCGTCGCGCATCAGGCCCGGTGAAAAGGATGACCGGCTGGCGCTGTTCGAGACGAAGCCCCTAGCGATCCACGAGGGCGACCGCATCCGCTGGACCGAGAACGACCACCGGCGCGGGCTGTTCAACGCCGACCGGGCGCGGATCGTGGCGATCGACGGCGGGCGTGTCACGGTGGAGACCTCCGCCGGGATGACGCACCGTCTGCGGCACGACGACCCGATGCTGAAGCGGCTCGATCTGGCCTATGCGCTCAACGCGCACATGGCGCAGGGCCTGACGTCGGATCGCGGAATTGCCGTGATGGACAGCCGCGAGCGCAACCTCGCCAATCAGAAGACCTTCCTGGTCACGGTCACGCGGCTGCGCGACAGCCTGACGCTCGTGGTCGACAACGCGGGCAGGCTGGGCGCCGCGATCGGGCGGAATGCCGGCGAGAAGTCATCGGCGCTCGAGGTGACCGAACGCCTGCGCTCGGCGGCCGCGCGGGGGTCGGCGGCAGGGCGTGTGGCGGAAGGCCGGAAGCAGGAGGAGCGCGAGATCTCGAAGGAGCGGACGAAGCCGTTCGAGATGGGGATCTGACTGCGGACATAGGTCTGGGTCGCCGCCTGACGCCCCACTACCTGCCGTTGTCCAACCGTTGCAACTCGAGCAGCAACCGTGCTGCAAATGCGTTCAGCTTGGGAATGCGTTCTGCAAATACCTCGACGTGTCCCGAATTGTTCAAGAGCCCCACATCTGTTGCCTCTGCCGCAGCAAGGATTGGGGCCAGCTTCATTGGATCGACCGAGAACAGGATATGCGGGACTTGCGAGGAATGCGACGCTTCACCGAGCAGGCCGCCGTTGCAACTCGAGATCGGGGCGGCGCCCGCGGCGGAAAGGGCGAAAATCGCGCCAGCAGTTCCCACGTCAAAGTCCGAGAGATCGCTGGCAGCTTCGTAGAGTTCCTCCATCAATTCCTCCAGGCGACCCCCATCAGCTTCGGTCGCCTCTATCTCCCGAAGCAGCTCAACTTCCTCGGCGATCACTTCCCGAGCATCCGTGATCGAATAGCCGCGCATGTCGACATAAGCGTGGTTCAGGAGAATCCCGTCGGTTGCGTCAGCGTTCTCAAACGGACCAATTGCTGCTGGATTGATCTCACGAACAATCTCGACATCCACGCACTGCCACATTGCGGTCTTCCCACGTCCCTTCATGGCGGCGACTGCCACAGCTAAGCTTATCCGGAGCGACGTCCCTTCGGCAATTTGCTAGTTCGCGACCGATGCTGTTGACGTGTGGTCGACCGCGCTACACCGAGGGTAGCCGTGAGTAGTGCGGGAGAATCCTTTTTCGTGTCTTTTTTGCTCGTGGAATCGCTTTTCGTGCGCTAGAATCAAAATTCAGGGAACTCCGGCAAGAGGACCGGTCTTCCGATTTAGGGCATGGATTTCATGGTTGAACCGGAACAGAATCGCTTTTCAGGTCCGGTTACCGTTTATCACGAGCGGCGCCTTCCGGAAGCGGCTACCCCGGCCGGCTATAGCGCTCTGATCGACGCCTACAGGCTCGCAGTGCCGCCGCCGCGCCTGCTCTTCGCCACAGGCGCACATCACCGCATCCTCGAGCGCGACGGCTGGCGGATCATGACGCCGCGCCATGCACCCGCCCCCACGCTCGAAGGCCATCTCACCTTTGCCCTCAAGTATGAAGGGCTCGACCTGGCGGTGCTCAATCGCCTGTTCTTCATGACGGGTCCCGGTCCCATCGAAGAGATGGTCCGCACGCAACCGACCGGTAGCTATGCGCGCCGCATCTGGTTCCTCTATGAATGGCTGACCGGAAGCAGGCTGGACCTGCCCGATGCAGAAGCGGGCCGCTACGCTCAGGTGCTGGATCCCAGCCTGCAATGGGGAGTCGAAGGCGAAACGGCGCCCCGCTATCGCCTCAAGAACAATCTGCCGGGCACGCCGAGCTTCTGTCCGCTGGTCTTTCGCACCGAGACACTCAATGCATTCAGCGCGCTCGATCTGCCGCGACGCGCGAAGGATATTGTCGCGGACGTCCCCCGCGACCTGCTCGCACGCACAGCGGCCTTCCTCCTGCTGAAGGACTCGCGCTCCAGCTATGCCATAGAGGGTGAGCGACCACCGCAGGACCGCATTCAGCGCTGGGGCCGGGCCATTGGGGAAGCCGGTCGCCAGCCGCTCGACCGCGATGAGCTTCTACGCCTGCAGCGGATCGTCATCGGCGACCAACGCTTCGTCCGGCTAGGCTTGCGCGAGGAAGGTGGCTTCGTCGGCGAGCACGACCGCGAGACGCGCATGCCGCTTCCCGATCATGTCAGCGCCCGCCCCGAGGACTTGCTCGGCCTGATCGACGGTCTCATCGCCTTCGATCGCGGTGCGGCGCAGGGGATGGACGCCGTGATCGCGGCAGCCGTTCTTGCCTTTGGCTTCGTCTACATTCACCCATTCGAGGACGGCAACGGCCGCATTCATCGCTACCTCATCCATCATGTGCTCGCCGAGCGCGGGTTCAATCCGCCAGGCGTCGTGTTTCCCATCTCGGCCGCGATCTTGGAGCGGATCGACAGCTATCGCGCGGTGCTTGAGAGCTATTCCGCACGCCTCCTGCCGCTGATCCGCTGGGAGGCGACCGAGACCTGCAACGTACGCGTCCTGAACGACACGGCGGACTTCTACCGCTTTTTCGACGCCACGCCGCATGCCGAGTTCCTCTATGAATGCGTCCGGCAGACCATCGAGCACGATCTGCCCTACGAGACAGATTTCCTGCGGCGCTATGACGAGTTCCGTGGCCGCATCGAGGCGATGATCGACATGCCCGAGCGGACGATCGACCTTCTATTCCGCTTTCTGCGCCAGAACGCCGGTCGACTCTCCAATCGGGCGCGCGAGCGCGAGTTCAGCGCGCTCGCAGAAGACGAAGTCAATCAGATTGAAACTATTTTTGGGGAAACCTTCTCGGGAGTGGAAGAAGTTGTTGGTCAAAGACCTCCATATCGATAGAGTATCATTCATTTGGATCGAAGGAGGCAGGGGCTGCCTCCTTGCGCGGTTCCATCGGAGCGATTGGGGACGCTTCAGGGAACTCGGGGGGTGGGGCGCGTGAGGTTCATAGATTTGTTCGCAGGCCTCGGCGGATTCCACCAGGCGCTCGCCGCGCGCGATGCGGAATGCGTCTTCGCCTCAGAGCTCGATCGGGACCTTCAAGACCTGTACGAGAAAAACTTCGGCCTTCGGCCGGAAGGAGACATCCGCGAGATCGAACTAGGCTCTATCCCTGATCACGATCTTTTGTGCGCGGGATTCCCGTGTCAGCCATTCTCGAAGGCCGGTGATCAAAAGGGGCTTGAGTGCCCGCAATGGGGCAACCTGTTCGACTATGTCGTCGATGTCCTCCGCCTGAAGCAGCCCCGATACTTCATCATCGAGAACGTGCCTAACCTCATCCGCCACGATGAAGGCAAGACTTGGACGTTGATCTGCGCACGCCTCAAAGCTCTCGGCTACGATATTCGCTATGAGCGACTTTCGCCGCATATGTTTGGCGTGCCCCAGCGGCGCGAGCGGGCGTTCATCGTTGGAGACTTGGAAGGGCTGGACGGCTTTGCATGGCCCATCCCCGAAGCCGTGCCCGAAGTCTCCATCGCCTCCGTTCTGGACAAGAATCCCAACGACGCCCTGAAGCTCAACGCCAAGCAGATCCAGTATCTGGAGACCTGGCAGGAATTCATAAGCGCGTTCCCGTCCGAAGAGGACTTACCTTCGTTCCCGATCTGGGCGATGGAGTTCGGGGCGAGCTATCCCCTATACGGAGAGACCCCGCATAAGCGCGGCTACAAGGGTCTCGGCCGGTACCGGGGGGCATTCGGCGAGCCCCTGAAGGGATTCAAGCCATCGGAAGTTGAGGCGGCGCTGCCCGGCTATGCGCGGACCAAGCTTGACGAATTCCCGGACTGGAAAATCGACTTCATCCGCAAGAACCGCGATTTCTATGTGTGCTACAAGAAAATCATCGATCCCTGGCTCCACAAAATCCGGGATTTCCCGCCAAGCTTCCAGAAGCTCGAATGGAACTGCAAGGGCGCCGAGCGCAGCATCTGGCAGCACGTCATCCAGTTCCGCGCCAGTGGCATCAGGGTGAAGAAGGCCGATGCAGCACCAGCGCTGATTGCGATGACCACGAGCCAGGTGCCGATCATCGCCTGGGAGAAGCGCTACATGACGCCGCGCGAATGCAGCCGCCTGCAAAGCATGGGCAGTCTGGAGCATTTGCCCGAGACCAAGGAGCGCGCCTACAAAGCCTTCGGTAATGCCGTCAACGTGGATGTCGTTGGGCAGATTTATGATGCTCTGGTCGACAGGCCGGCTGAAGACCTGCCGATCGAAATGGCCGTGGCGGCAGAATAATGGGCCTGATCAGCTCCGTTAACATCAGGCCGGGCGTCAATGTCCTCTCGGTCCTGCCGCATCTCAACTACAAGGCATGGTTTGCGCTGGCGGAGTTTGTCGACAACGCCATCCAGAGTAGCATCGACCATCGGCGAGAGTTACGCGCCACCAGCGGCAAGGACTACAAACTGCGAGTCGATGTCGACTTCAATCCGACCGAAGGCACCATAACCGTCACCGACAACGCCGCCGGCATCGCTTCGGCAGATTATCAGCGCGCCTTCCGTCCCGCTGAGATTCCGCCCGACGCCAGCGGGCTCTCTGAGTTCGGCATGGGCATGAAGAGCGCCGCCTGTTGGTTCGCGCCCAACTGGAGCGTTCGCTCCACCGCCCTCGGCGAGCGGACCGAGAGAACGGTCTTCTTCAACATCGACAAGATCGTCCACGACAGCATCGAGGAGTTGAATGTCGTATCAACCGATGTCGCCGCAGGCACGCATGGAACTGAGATCCGGCTAGAGCGCATCCGGAAGTTCCCGCGAGGACGGACGATCCCCAAGATCAAGGAGCACCTTGCCAGCATCTATCGCGTCTTCATCCGCGAGGGCTTGCTCGAACTCTACGTCGACGGGGAGAGACTGGATCATGAGGATCCGGCCATTCTTGTTGCACCGAGCTATCGGGATGCCGATGGTCCGCCCATCGAGTGGCGCAAGGAGATCGCTATCGACCTCGGCGACGGAAAATCCGCGACAGGATTCGTCGCCATTCGCGAGATCGCAAGCACCCGGCTTGCGGGCCTCGCGCTCTTCCGCCGGAAGCGGCTCATCATGGGAAGCGCCGATGAGGCCTATCGGCCCGAGGATATCTTCGGGCGCCCCAACACCTATCCTTATCAGCGCATCTTCGGCGAGATCCACCTCAAGGGCTTCTTCGTCAGCCACACCAAGGACGGCGTAAAATGGGAGGAGAGCGAAGAGGCATTCCTCCGCAAGCTGCGCCAGGAGCTGTCGGGCGAGGCTCTTCCTCTCATTCAGCAGGCCCGCGAGCACCGAACACGCTCGGGAGCAAAGGCTGCGCGCAAGGAGGCCGCTGAGGCGCTTCAAGCCACTGCGGCGAGCCTGAGCGAAGCCACGCTGCAGGCTGATCATGAGGATCCGCCCCAAAGTGCCGATCAGCCGCCCCTATCGAACGACGCAAGTCAGCACGATCTTCCCGAGATCGCGAGCGGCGACCGCGAGGAAGCCGAGGTTCGTTTGCGCTTTCGGAACGAGCCGTGGGTCGTTCGTCTTGAGTTGTCCTATGCCGAGGACGACGCAGATTGGCTCATCATCCGCAACCGGCCGTCAATAACCGACCCCGAGCCGCGTGAGATCCTGGTCCGGATTGCGATGCTGCACCCCTTCATGTCGCAGTTTCCAACACTGGACTCCGAGGGCTTCTCCGCGGTGCTCAAGGTTGCAGCCGCGCTGGCGCTCGCCGAGGTTGCCGCCACCGAGCTCGCCGATCGCCACCCGTCGGCAGTTCGCCGATTCACCAACGAGATATTGAAGACCCAAATGTCGAGGCGGATGATCAATGGCTAGCATCATCAAGGTGTCCGGGCCGGCAGCGGATGGCCCCAACGGCTGGGGCCCGACGCAAGGAGAGGCGTTCACCAGGCTGCTCAACGCCAACTCCCCCCTGTCGCCTGACGAGAAGGAAAGCCTCATCGTCGAGACCCTCGCTACCCTGGGCGATTGCGTCGAGCCGGCCGCCGAGCCGGCGTGGAACACGGGATTGGTCATCGGCTATGTCCAGAGCGGAAAGACTCTCTCCTTCACCAGCCTCGCCGCGCTGGCGCGTGACAACGGATATCGGATCGTAATCCTCCTGGCAGGCACCACGAACAATCTCGTCGAGCAATCCTACGACCGCATCAAGAAGGACCTCGATATCGACGGTACGCGGGAATGGAAGCTCCTGTCGACGCAGCAGAACGGATTCCAGAGCGCCGAGCTCGATCGCGTCAACATGGAGCTGTCGAAGTGGCGTCGAGGCAGTTCCCGGGCCCGCACGATCCTGATCGTGACGATGAAGCAGCACCAGCATCTGGAGAATCTGGCCAAGCTGCTCGCCCAGATCGACGTCTCTGACACGCCCACCTTGATCATCGACGACGAAGGCGACCAGGCGGGCATGAACACGCGGGCGAAGCACGCCGAGGAGAGCACGACCTATGCGCGCATCATGGCCCTGCGCGCGCTGTTCCCGCAGCACAGCTATGTCCTCTACACTGCCACTCCCCAGGCACCGCTTCTGATCAGCCGGATTGACACGCTCTCCCCCGACTTTGGCAGGGTCCTGACGCCGGGAAGCCAATATGTCGGCGGGAGGGACTTCTTTGTCGACGGGGCGGATCGGTACGTCGAGTTGATTCCTACCTCCGAGGTGCCCGACCGCTTCGATCCGCCAGTCGAGCCGCCGGCCACGCTGCTGGCGGCCTTGCGGGATTTCATTGTGGGCGTGGCTATTGGCCTGCTGGAGGAGGAGGATCGCAACGGCCGCAACCGGTCGATGATGATCCATCCGGCAGTGCCCAAGGACGAGCACCTCATGTTCGCACGCTGGGTGCGCCAGGCGAAGGAGCAGTGGCTATCCATTCTCCAAGACGAGAATCATCCTGGACATGGGGAGTTGATCGAACTCTTCGGCGCGACGGCCGAGGGGCTGCTCGAAACCTACGCGACGCCATTCTCGTTCAACGACATCCGCCCCTTGCTGTTTGAAGCCTTGGAAGCGACCGCCATCGTCGAATTGAACACGAGAGAGAAAAACCGCATCCCGTCGGTGGATTGGCGCGGGGAGTATAGCTGGATTCTGGTCGGCGGCATTGGGTTGGACCGCGGCTTCACCGTCGAAGGGCTCACCGTCAGCTACATGCCCCGCTCGACCGGCGTTGGCAACGCGGACAACATCCAGCAGCGGGCGCGGTTCTTCGGGTACAAGCGGGGCTATCTGGGCCTTTGCCGCATCTATTTGACGGCCGAGAACATCGACGCCTTCACCGACTACGTAAGGCATGAGGAATCGGTCCGCAACTCGATCCGTAGCCATCTCGAGGAGGGCAAGCCGCTCAAGGATTGGAGAAGAACCTACTTCCTCGATCAAGCGCTGAAGCCGACGCGTTCATCGGTGGTCATCCTCGAGATGTATCAGTCGAAGGGCAAAGGCGGATGGATCGCGCCTGCTCACCCGCATGAGGATAGCGAGATTGTGGCCGAAAACCGCGAGACCGCCGAATCCATCCTGTCCGATTTCGAGCTGGCAGAATATTCGGAGGCAGGCTGGAACGAGAAGCAGGTCATTCCGGCTTTCAGCGACTCCATCCTCTTGGCCGACCTGCTGCCTTACATTAGCCGGATGCGGTACAAGTGGCCGGATGACAATTTGGAGCACTCCTCCATTCTGCTCATGCTGACGTCCTTGGTGTCGGACGAGCCGGACATCCAATGCAGCTTCTACGCATTCTCAGGTCCCTGGTCGGGCGTGCTGGCGATGCGCACGCTGAATGACGACCAACCGGCAAAAATCAAGAATCTGTTCCAAGGCTCGAACGCCCGGACGAACTATCCAGGCGCGAGGGCGCTCATCTCCCAGGAAGCGGTCACGTTCCAGCTTCACCGCTATGATCTCCAGACTGCGGACAAGAAGCGCACGCTCAAGGACGTGCCGGTGCTCGCCGTCCACATCCCCGACCCCCTGATCCAGCGGGTTTGGGTAGAGCGCTAGAGCCACAATGCTGTTCGAGGCTTACGCGCGGCTGGTGAAGGTCTTTCCGGACGGCTGCGAGCATCTGTTCGGAAGCGCTGTTGGCGCCGACAACCGGCTCTGGCTCTCGATCGACGAGCGCCTCCATCCGAGCCTGCTCTTTCCGGCAGACCCCTCTGATGAGCGGGGAGACATCGCTCTACGCTTCATCGACGTAGAGTTCTCCCGAGCCTGCGAGATCGCGACTGAGGACGCGGACCCGATCTCCGGCACATACACCATCGTTCGATTGAACGAGGATGATCCGGAGATCACGCGCGTCTTCCTCAGGCTTCTCGAGGAGAGCTTTTGTCATGACGATCGCCCGCTGCGCAATCGAGAGATTGGCGATCGAATGCTTGGAATCGCCGACCTGTTCAGCAGAATCGAGAATGCTCGCGGCGATGTGGTCGGCCTTTGGGGCGAGCTCTACATCATCTCCAAGGCCGCGAGCAGGCTAGGTGCCGCCGAGAGCTGGTGCCTGCACAAGAGCGCCCGGCACGACTTTGTCGCGGCAAATTTCGCTCTTGAGGTGAAAACGACCGTCAAGGGGAATCGCCAGCACAGATTCTCGCTGGAGCAGTTGCGGCCTGCAAGCACAGTCGACACCTACATAGCATCGCTCCAGCTGGTGGAGACGCACTCCGGCAAGACCGTTTCGCAACTGCTTGAGTCGATATATCAGGAAATTGAGAATCCCTCTCTACGCAGCGCGTTCTTCAATCAATGCCTGATCAAGGGCGGTCGGGATGTCTATCGAAACGACCTGCGACTGCAGCCCTTGTCGGGAGACGACGCGTTGGCATTATACTACGCCCGGGACATCCCAGTCCCCTACGTCGAGCCCACAGAGCCGATCTCCAACATTCGCTTCGACGTAGACCTGTCCGGAACCCCGCAAGTCGAGAAGGACATCCGGAAGAAGGTTTTGACCTTCGGTGACGACGGCTGGGTAGGAATAGCGCGATTATAGCGGGTCGGCCGATTGGGCGCCCGCCACCACCGTGCGGGAGATAGCGATTAACGTCGGCGCGGAGACTGACTGCTCGAGATCTTCCGTTTGGGCCGCGCCGCTCAGGCACGGGTGCGGACAGCACGGGCGTTGCAATGGCACGTGAGAGAACAAAGGCCTTCCGGACCTATTAAGAACTCAAAGCGCTCGTCCGAACCAAATCACTCGACCGACGATGTGCACGTCAGAGCGCTCGACATCGCTCCAACTGGGGTACGCCGGGTTATCGCTGGCGATCGTGATCTGCCTACCTCCGGGTTTGAGCGCGATACGCTTGACCACCAGCGTATCGTCTGAGCGCAGCACATAGATGCCATCGCGCAAACGCGAGGCGTGATCCGAGGCGTCGACCAGCACCTCGTCACCATCGCTGAGCGTGGGTTCCATCGAGTCTCCCAGGACGCGCACGATCGACAGGCTCGCGCTCTTCGCGCCAGTCAGCTTGCGCAGCCAACGCTCGTCGAACCCGAAGCGTGCAAACGAATTCTCGCTTGCGGCAACCGCGCCGAACCCCGCCGACGCTTCGATGTTGAGAACCGGGATCGCGACCAGGCCGTCGTTCACCGGAAGGGCTGGCCCACCGAGCGTCTGCTCGTCGACACCGAAGAATGAGGCCAGCTTGCGGCGGTCCTCGTCATCGAGCTTCCTCGGCGAGCCGCGCTTGATGAACTGCTGAATGTAGCTGGCGTTGCGGCCGAGCATCCGCGAGATCGCTGCGTAGCCGTAGTTGCGCTGCTGGATCAGCCGGTCCAGCTCTTCCCTGACGTTCTCCATTCCTCTTCGTCCTTCGGTCGTTCCGCGGAGCGTCTGTAGGATTCATCCTAGACTCACCGGAATCTTCCTAATAAGAACATAACGGGAACACAAGCGAATTCCGAGTCGAGGCACGAGTGCGATGAAGCTGCTGGACCGCATCGAGAACCACCTGAAGGAAGCCCGAATTTCCGCCACCCGCTTCGGCCGCAGAGCCGTCGGCGATCCGCGGTTCGTGCTCGATCTGAGGATGGGCCGGCGCCCGCGGCGGCGCACGCTCGAGCGGGTCGAGAAGTACCTGAGCAGGTCGCCGGCAATGGCTCCCGCGCGGGGAGTCCTGCGTCAGGACTGAAAGGTTGCGGGTTCCGGTCGCCATCAGCTGCCTGTAACAGATATCTGGCCCAGGGCTCCGCCAACCCGCATCCAATCTCGCTTCGATCGACGTATTCGGGTATGAGGAAGGGACAGATTGCCGCACGTCCAGAGGAGAGATGGCGGCGTTGCAGCGCAACCGGAGAGCTGAGATGACCGATCGCAAGCAAGGGCCGGATCACGCGTCGAGCGATTGGCAGGGCTTTCGCGAGGTCGACCGCGCCATCGCCGAGAACCGACTGACCGCTTACACCTGGAAGAAGACTTGGGCGGATCCGTGGGGACGCGCGGGACTCCTCCTTTTCGCGGCGCTCTTTTCAGCCTTCGTAATTTATGTCGTGATCTACGACGGTCTGCTGTAGCCGACCGCCTCACCACTTCTTCACGCCATCGGCTGCTTCGGCGCTGGCGCCTCTCGCACCACTGGTCTGTCGATCGAGCGCGGACTTTGCCGAATCCACGCGATCTCTGCCATCCTGCTGAGCATCGCGGACTTCTGCTGCGATCTCTTCGCGTGCGGGGCCAGCGGAATTTGGCACCCCTCCGCTGCGGGCGGAGACTGATACGCTTCCACGTACGTCCGCAGCGCTGCCCACGTCCGGGCGCCTCACTGGCGCGCCAGCGGGCAGCACAAGCTCGTCCGCAATTTCTTCGTGGAGCCGGTCAGCGTAAGACTCGACGAAGCGAGACTGGAGCTGCTGGCCCTGCGCGCTCATCTGGAACGCAATGTCGTCGAAGCGGGCAGGTCCGTAATAGTCGCGATTGGCCTCTATCTCGGCCATACCCCACTCGCGGTAGGCCTGGCTGAGGTTGAGCGATCCCGCCGCATTGTTGCCCGCGTACCACGTCGCCTGGTTCTCGAGTCGGCTGGCAAGCTCTTCGGCGCGGCGCGCTTCGATTGTGTAGCTTTGCGCTTCGGTCAGCGAGGTCGTCAGGCCGGAGGCGCTGCTCGATACCTGCGAGCTGGAGCTTGAGCTCGTTTCTCGCAGGAAGCCCTCGCGGGTACTCGACCAGTTGCGGCTGTCGGAGATCTGGCTGAGCGCGCCGAGAATGCGGCTGCGGTCTTCGGAAGCAATCCCGACATCGCTGTCGGTCCAGCTCTGGTTACGACCTCCCTTCAAGCCTAGGTTGCCTTTCAGCGACCCCCGCTCGCCTTGGATGCCAAGTCCTGCATCGCCGTTCAGGAACCACGACACGGTGATGTCGTCGGCCGCGCGGCGCGACAGCCCGAACTGCTGCTGCAGGTTGCGCGAGGCGCTGTCGACTTCGCTGAAGGCGTTGCCGATGCTGTCGCTGGTGCCGGTGCCGCTGACCGTCTCGCTCGACTGCGCGCGGGTGTAGGCATCGCGGATCTCGTTGAACCGGGTGACCGCCGAGGTGGTCGACTGCTGGGCGAGGTTGGCGAAGGTCTCGCTCTGGCTGCGGCTGGTGCTGGCGAGCGTCGACAGCCTGCTCGTGAAATCCTGTCCCAGCGTCGGGGTGAACGGATACTGCGAGGTCGGCACGCTGGCGAACTCGGCCTGCGGAAAGCCCGTGGTCTGCGTGCCGCTGTCGCCGAACCCGCGGGTCTGCGGCGCGCCGTAGGCGATGCTCGGGTTGAGTGCGCCTTGCGCGAACTGGCGCGAGAACACGGTCGAGTTGTCGAGGTTCGAATTGCCGAGCGAGACGTTGCCGGTGCTCGCCTCGCGCGCGGCTTCCTCGGCCGCGTTCTGGCTCGGGTTGAGGTACGAGGTCGCGTGGCCCGAGATCGCCATCGCCCCCTTGGCGACGCCGCCGGCGAGAAACGGGATCGAGGCGACGAGATAGCCCGCAAGAATGCCGATGTCGCGGTTGACGTCGGTCATCCCGGCGAAGGTCGCGAGAGTCAGACCGCTGCCGCCGCCGGCGGCGGCGACATCGCTCGCGCCCTTGAAGCTGAGGATCATGTGGAGGATTACGAACAGCGGTCCCCACGCAGCGAGATAGAAGAACCCGGTGACGTAGCCCCTGAGCGCGATCGGTCCGGTCTTGGGCATCAGGAACAGCGGGAAGAGCACCGGGAACAGCGCGTAGAACACCACGGTCAGCACGACGTTGAGCACCGGCACCCACTTCATCGCGTTGTGCGCGATCGAGGCATAGGTCCGCTCGGTCTGGATGTCGGCGCGGGTCTGCGCGAACACGTCGACGCTGCTCGTGCCGCTGGCACCGGCAAAGCCGTGCATCGCCTGGTTCATCGCGTTGATCGTCAGCACCTGGCGGAAGATGTCGCTCGCGCTCTTCGAGACGCCCGAGAGGTACTGGTAGGCGACCGGCAGGTCGGCCATGAGCTTGGCCCTTGCCAGCGCCGCGGTCTGCCGCGGGTAGAGCTGGCGGCCGGTCGAGAGGCTCATGTCGTCGATCATGCCCGCCCACTGTCCCGACAGCGCGGTGTAGGCTTCGCGGCAGGTGACGATCGAGGCGGCAACGCTGTCGTCGGTCTGGCGGGCGAGGAACTTCTGCGCCCGCGCGGCGCTGCCGGGCGCGATCGTCGCCCACACGTCAGGGCTCTCGGAGAGCTCCTTCATCGAGTAGCGGCCGAGCAGCAGGTCGTAGAACACGCACTGCCGGACATGCTCGTCGAGATTGGCGGCGAACTCGGGATCGGCGATCCGCAGCGAGCGCGTCGCCTCGAGCAGCCGCGCGCCGTAGATCATGCCGTTGCGCGAATAGTCGAGATCGTCGGGCAGGCCGAACACGGTCTCGGCCGAACGGGTCAGGTAATCGCCGACCTGGCTGGTGAAGCTCGCCATCAGCGCGAGGCCCAATGGCACGTTCGCCACCGTGGCCGGCGCGAGCGAGGGGTTGACCCGGTCGGTCACGTGCACGTCCATGCGCGGCACCATCAGGCACATGTAGATGAGCGTCGCGCCGAGGAACCAGTTGAGCCACGCGCGCCAGTCCTGGTTGAACGCGAGCACGATGACCGCGAGCGCCAGCCCCATGACCATCGTGACCTGGATCAGGCTTTTGTAGCCGCCCGCGCCGGTCCACGCGGCGACGGCGTTGAGGACCTGGACGATGTACTCGCCGCCGCCGACCGTGAAGATCTCCACCATGTCGGGCTGTCCTCAGGGCACGATCGAGCGCGACTGCATGCCGCGCGACCAGTCGAGCGCCGCGGCCATCTGCGGCGACATCGAGGCGGCGAGCATGTTCTCGATCATCCCGGTCTTCTCGATGATCTGCATGATCGCCGAAACCTTGGCCTGCCCGGTCGCCTGACGCTCCGCGAGGCTCGCGCGGACATCGCTTACCTGCGCGCGCCAGAGGCTGAGCTTCGCTTCGTCGGCGGCGATGAAGCTCGCCATCGAGCGCCCGGCCTCGGAGACGATCCGTTCGAGGATCGCGTAGAGGAGGTCGACGCTGGCGATCTCGGCGAGCGTGTCGCGGTCGTCGGTCGGCATGCCGCGGCCGTAGGCCGCCTGTACGGTGAGGATCTTGTAGAGCGGGACCGAGGCGACCTGGAGCAGCTCCTTCTCGGCCTCGCCGATCGCGGTGTCGGCGCGGATCGCATCGACCATCCGGCCGATCGAGGCGGCAACGCGCGGGCGGATCGCCTGCGCGCTCGCCAGGGTCATGGTCTCGAAGGTCGGGTTGAGGCACTGGTCGGGCTCGTCGCAGGCGAGCACGCGCACGGTCTGGCCCTGCGTCCCGTCGAGCAGCGCGGTGACCAGCGTCGAGGACGCGTCGCCGCCGAACGGGACGAACTTGCCGGCTTCCTCGTCCTTCGGCGGCACGTAGATGACCGTGCCGATCAGCGTCATCGCGTATTCGGCGAGCTCGCGGTCGAAGGTGCCGTCGGGACTGAAGAAGGCCGACTTCTTGAGCACGTGCCAGGTGTAGTTCCGCGCCACGGCAGGATTGACGTCGGCGTAGTCCTCGCCGGCGCCTTCGGTGGTCGAGCTGCGCTGTCCGCGCGTGCCGCAGCCGTGCTTGGCCGCGGCGTAGTCGGTGAAGATGCCTTCGGAATTGCCGATCGCCTCGCAGATCGCCTTGTCGGCGAGGTCTCCCCGCGGCCAGATTCCGCCGACCAGCCCCTGCGCCAGCTCGCAGCTGTTGATGTTGAGGTTGTTCATGAGCTGAGCCTTCTGGCTGAACTCGTGCATGATCTTCGAGCACTCGGGGCAGACGGTGTCGATCGCCAGGCTGAACGCGAACCCGACTGCGTTGTTGGCCACCGCTTTGAGCAGCGCGACCATCTCGCTGGCGTTGATGAACGAGAAGCTGCCGGCGAAGATGTCGATCCCGCCGCAGCCGGCCCGCGCGCGCGGCAGCTGCAGGTTGGCGATGCTGGTCGTCTTCTGCGGGAAGCGCGTCCAGACGTTGCCGAGGCTGTAGTAGCCGGCCGACTGGCCCTCGAAGGCGCTCGGCCCGGTGACGTTCGCGGCGCCGCCCATGTCGTCCATGAAGCGGTCCATGCTGTCGCCGACATTGGCCGTGGCCTGCGCCGCCAGCAGGCTGGCGGCGGCGAGGCCGAGCGCGGTTCGTGCGATCCTAGTAGTCATGTCCGGCTTCCTTGGTGGTGAGGAGGTAGATGCGGTCCTGCAGCTCGTCGGCCGAGAGCACGCCGTAGCCGATCGGAATCGCCCGGCCGGCGCGGCTGTCCCACAGCACGAGCGCCGGAGTGATTGCGGGCTCGAGGCCCATCTTCGGGCGCTCGCCGTTTTCGACGCGGTAGTGCGGGAAGTGCCGCGACGGCCCGCCGTCGGTCGAGATCGCCCGCACGGTCAGCCGCCAGCGGTCGGCGACCGCCTTGACGATCGGGCTCATGACCTCGCAGGCGCCGCAGGTCTGGGCGAAGAAGTAGAACAGCCCGTAGCGCTCGGAGAGCCGGGCCATCGCCGTGTCGCGCTCGGCGCTCCGCGCGTCCTGCCACTGCTTCTTGGCGAGCGCGCCGACCGGGCGCTCGAGCGTGTAGTCGAGCTCGGGATCCTGCCAGATCGCGCGTTGCCAGACGTCGGAGAACAGCGAGGCGCGGTCGAGCTGCTCGCGCTGGAAGCGGATGTAGGCCGTGACGTTCTCCGGCGTCGGATCGATGATCGCCTTTGCCTTGAGCTCGCGCAGCTCGGCGGTGATCGCATCGAGCTGCGCGGTCGCGCTCGGCAGTGCCGGTCGTTGTGCCTCCTGCTGCTCCGCCTCGGGAGCGGGTCTCACGCAGTAGAACCAGTAGCCGAGCCGCCGCTGCTCGCAGTAGAGCGCATCGGCCGGATCGGCCGCGCGCTCCTGCGCCGTCGCGGTGCCCGGGGCGAGCAGCGTCAGCGCCAGCAGTATCGCCGCAAGGCCGCGACGGCAGGTGGTCCCGGCGCCGCTCACTGGCCGTTCCTCTGGTAGTAGTCCTCGATCTTCTGCTGGATCAGGGTCGAGGTCTCGAGCTCGTCGGGCAGCCGCGCGGCCTCGGTGAACTCGGCGTAGACTTCGGAGAAATCCATCCGGGAGAGGTCGAGCCGGCCGAACTCGGCGAGTGTGAAGCCCTCGCAGGTCTCTTCCTTCGGCTTGTCCCACGGCTTGGGCAGCTGCTTTCGCCCCTGCTCCTGCAGGATGCGTGACAGCTTGGATTCGAAGCAGCAGTAGACCTTCTTCTTGGTCAGGCAGGCGCCGAGGAAGCTGTCCGAGCAGTAGGTCCCGACATAGGCGCACAGCCCCTGTGCGTCGCGCTCGTGCAGCAGCACCTCGGCGCGGTCGCAGCCCATCGCCACGAGCAGGCTGATGCCCGGGATCAGCGGGAAGCCCTTGCCCTTGCAGCAGTTGAGCACGCCGAACACCTTCGACGAGCAGGTGTTGCGCGTGCCCCGGAACAGCGTCAGCGTTTCGGGATCGAACTGGCCGCGCGCCTCGTCCATCGCGTGGAGCGCGGTGACCGCGTCCCTGAACTCGTTGTTGGCCTCGCGCGTGATCGTCTCACACGAGCCGTCGATGCAGTAGACGTCGCCATCACAGACGTATTGCGTGCCGCCGTTCTCGCTTGCCGGCAGCGGACATTCGTAGACGCGCTCCCAGGTCCGGCACGGCTCGCCGGCGAGGCAGTCCTCGCGCACGAGACGGCAGCCCGGCGTGGTCTCGAGCGCCTGGCAGTCCTCGGCCTCGGTGAACGCGGCGCAGGTATATTCGCGCGACCAGGCCCAGCACGGCTGCGTGATCGCCACCCCGTTCACGATCCGGGTGACGGGATCGCTGTCGGTGCAGGTCTCGGGGCCGCGGGTGCAGGTGCCGTCCGCCTCGAGGGCGGCGCAGCGGCTCTCGTCGCGCGAGGTGGCCACCGTCTCCTCGCCCTCGATCCGGTCGGGCTCGAGACCGGCGACCGGCGCGGAGCAGGTGTACTCGAACATCGAGCCCACGGCCTCGGCGCAGACCTTGCGTCCGCCGTACCAGGTCCACTGCACGCAGGTGAACGGGAGCCGGCGCGTGCGCGTGCAGGTCTCCGCGGGCAGCACCGAGCACTCGAGATCGCCGGTGAAGACATCGCTCGAGCAGCGGTAGACATAGGCGGTGCCCGGCATGACCTCGGCTTCGAGCGTCACCGGGCAGGTCCGCGTCTCCTCGCGCGCGGTGTAGCCGGTGTTGCAGGTCGCGGTGTAGGTTCCGGCCGAGCCGGAGCCCGGCGGCAGCGGCACGCAGCTTCCCTGGCTGCCGGTCACCGCCATGCCGCTGGTGTAGTCGAGCGGGTTCTCGCCGATCGCGTCGGGGCGCGCGAGCACCTCGCGGATCGTTTCCGGGTCGAAGGTTGCGCGGCTCGCCACACTGTCCTGCATCGCGCGGTATCCGGCGTGCCCTGATGCGGCGGCGCGCGCCGCGCTCTCGATGCGGTCCGGATTGTCGGCGAGGTCCTCGAGCGTGCGCGTCCCGGCCGGATCGTAGTTCGGCACGCGGCCGGCGTCGGGCGCGTTTGTCGCGGCCGCGCGCGCCTTCTGCGCCGCTTCGGCGGCGAACGCCTTGCCGTCGGCCTTCGCTTCCTCGCGCGTCTGCGCGGCGAGCGAGCCAGCGAGCGCCAGCGCGGCGCATGCGGCGAGTATCGCCGAGGTTCTGGTCATGGTTGGTCCTCCTGTTCGAGGCGATCGAGATGAAGCCGGGCCATCGCCGCGCCGGGGCCGCGGCCCTCGGCGAAGGTCTCGAGCACCTGGCGCACGCTGACGTTGCCGCTCATCCGGTCGTGCGGCGGAACCGCGTCGCGGCACTCGAACCCGTCGCAGGGCGCGAAGTCGCTCGCGGTCATGACGAAGCTCGGCGCGGCTTGGACGGAGAAGGCGCGGAACAGCCGCGGGTCGATCCCGAGCCCGCCGGCTTCGGCGCGACTGTCGAAGATCTCCGCAAGCTTCGCCCGGAACAGCCTGGCGTCGCCCGCCGGAAAGCCGCGCAGCACGGTGATCCCGCCGGCGCGCTCCATGTCGCGCACCAGCGCCTTCAGCGCCGGCGCGGGCATCGACAGCGAGGCGAAGGCGATGAAGCGCGGCCGCTCGCCGAGGCCGGCCTTCTGCGCCTCGGCGCGTTCTCGGACCATCGCGTCGAAGTCGAACGGCTCGGGCGCGCCTGTGGCCTTCGCGGGAAGGCTGGCGGCATAGTCTCGCGCGTTGCGGTCGCCCGCGGCCGCCGTGTCCTGCGCCTCGGCCGAGACGGCTTTCGCCCGCTCGCGCACCGCGGTGGCCAGTGCCTCGGCGTCCTGTTCATGCTCGGCGGCGCGTTCGCGGATCGCCTCGAGGTCGAGGCCGTCGGGCGCGCCCTGCGCCAGCGCCAGGCCGCCCGCCGTGAGGCCGAGGAGCAGCGGGATGAGGAGGAGCTTTCTGGTCATAGCGCGCAGCAGTTCCGCTTGCGCCAGACGAGGTAACCCATGTCCTCGCCGATCGCGGGGACGACCTGTCCGGCCGACTGGAAGGTGGTCGAGGCGCCAACCGGCGGGCAGGCGTAGCGACCGCTCGTCGCCGGGCTCGGGTTGGTGGCCTGGAAGCGGTACTGCTGCTTGCGCATCACCGGCATCAGGTACTTGCCGCACAGGCCCTCGGAGCCCATCGTGCCCCAGGCGACGAGCTCGCGGTGGAGCTTGAAGGCGAAGCGCGAGAGCACCAGCCGCGAGGCCTGGACGTGGCCGATCGAGGCCGAGACGTTGCCGTTCATCGGGTACATCGAGCCCTGGCAGCCGGCGCACCAGAACAGCTCGTCGCGCGGCAGGCCGGTGGTCGCCGAGACGCAGTCGGCGGCGCAGGCGGCGAGCGCGAGCGGATTGGCGAAGAGGACCGCTTCGGGATTGATGATCGCGGTGAGCTCGCTGTCCTGCCACAGCGGGTCGATCTCGCTGATGTAGAGGATGTCGACCGAGCCCGGCTCGAGGCACAGGAAATCGGCGACGATCTCCATCCAGTAGATCAGCGGATAGGCGTACCAGTGGACGTGCCAGCTCGAGTAGTACTGGCTCGCGCCGCCGACCGCCGAAGGGCCCGAGATCGAGCGGAAGCCGATGTCGAAGCCTGGGTCGAGCTTCATCCCGCCGAGGTTGACGAAGCACCACGGCTTCATGCTGACGTCGGCGAGCCGCACCGGCTCCCAGAACCCCATCGCGATGCCGGGACGGATTCCGCACAGGCACAGCGGGCTGCCGGGGTTGTCGGGATCGGGCCGGTCCGAGGGCCAGATCTCGAGCCCGCCGACCGAGATCGGAAACAGGCACGACCAGCAAATGTCGGTGATCGGGTTGACGAAGCTGCCGGTGCAGCGGCCCGGCCCGGCATCGGCCGCGGCGGGCGTGGCGAAGGCAAGACCCAGCGCGGTGAGCGCGGCGGCAAGGGTCAGGCGCAGGCGGTTCATGGCCGCGCTTTCTTCCGGGAAAGCGCGATCTCGCTGACTTCGAGCTGCCGTCCGCGCTGGCGCACCACCGCCGGCACCGCCCGGACCTTGAAATGCCCAGTAAGCCGGCCGCCCTGGTCGAAGTAGAACCGCCGCTGCCGCGCGCGCATCAGCTCGAGCGGCGCGCCCTTCACGAGGATCAGCTTGGCCGGTTCCTTGCGGCCGAGCGCCCAGGCGAGCTGCTCGGGATCGTCGCCGTCGAGGAACACCAGTTCGGACCGGAGGGCGACGCTGTCGAGCGGGTTGATCCGCGTGCCGGCGGCATGGATCAGCTCGCCTCTGGCGCTGCGAATATCGGCGCCGAGCGTCACCGTCGGGTCGATCGTCCAGCGGCGCGGGGCATCGGCGCGCGCGAGCCCGGCGACCGGTTCGGGGCGGTTGACCCGCGCGACCGTGCGCCGCCTGAGCTCGTCGTTGAGCCGCGCGGTCTCGCCCGACTTTTCCATCGTGGCGAGCCGCGTGCGGATCTGCTCGAGCAGGTCGTTCTCGACAATCGGGAACACCGCACCGTGCTGGCCGTAGTCGCGCGCCTGCGCAGGCGTTGCGGGCAGCAGCGCGAGCAGGGGAAGGAATGCGAGCTGTTTCACAGGATCGCCCTCCCGCTGCCGAAAATTTGCCCGCGGCAGACGAACCCGATCGCGCCGTAGCGGCTGTCGAGCCCGCGCGGGTGGTCGCTCCCGGCATAGAAGCAGCCGGGCGGAATCGTTCCTTCGGGGCCCGGGGTGAGCACGATGCCTAGCCGCGTCGCGAGCAGGCGGGTGGCGACCTTGCGGCCGTTGATGAACACGTCCGGACCCTCGTGGCTGACCCGATCGCCGGGCACGCCGAGCACGCGCTTGCCGAACAGCTGCGGGCTTTCGCCGAAGTGCCGGGCGACCAGCTCCGAGCGGGGCGCCTCGAAGAAGATCAGCGAGCCGCGGCCGATCGGGGCGTTGCGGTCGAGCCAGAACGCCCAGTTGGGCAGGCTCGGGCTGGCGTTGATCAGCAGCGCGTGATCGTCGCGGAATGCGTCGAGCGAGCCAAGCGCCAGCGGCAAGGCGACGAGCGCGGTGAGCACGACGGGCCGCGTGAGCCGGCGCGCGATCCTGGCGGCCGCGCTCATGGTTTTGCTCCCTGATTGAGGCGCCGGGCGATCCGCGCCTCGAGCTCGGGGGTGGCGTCCTCGGCGCTGCCCGCGAGCACCGCCTCGGCGACGAGCACCACGCGGCCCTCGGTGCCCATCTCGGCGACCGCGGCTTCGGCGGCCTCGAGATAGGCGAGCGTGTTCTCCCCGGCCGCGGCCAGGTCGCCGCCCGCACGCGCCTCGGCCTCGACGAACCGGCCGATGGTCTCGGCGAGGCGGACGGTGACGATCCGCTGCGGCGGCTCGCGGGTGGCCTGCTGGCTGACCCAGGCGGCCCACAGCAGCGCGGCGACGATGCCGAGCGTGACCGCGAGGCGCTTCGCCCAGGCTCGGACGGTTGCGCGGAGGTCAGTCATCGCGGTCTCCCTTCTCGTCGAGCTTCCGGCCGAGCCGGCGCAGGAAGCCCGGCAGGCGGATCAGCACGAGGGCGCCGGCGGCGATCAGGAACCCGGCCTTGAGGTCGCGGCCGAAGGCGAGCCGCTGCAGCGGTTCGGCGTCGCGGTAGTGGTCGGCGAGATTGCCGAGCTGCGCGAACAGCAGCGCGAGGTCCCAGCCGGCGAGGAACAGGAAGAGGAACAGCGGCGCCCCGAGCACGAGCAGGATCGAGCTCGCCGCGAAGCCGGCGGCCTCGATCAGCACGAGGCAGGTTCCCTGCAGCAGCGCCCGGCAGTCGAGCGGCGGGCGTTTGTTCGGCTCCTGCCGGCGGCTTGCGGCCACCCGGTCGGCCAGAGTGTCGGTCGCGAGCGGCATCAGGCATCTCCCTTGTGCGTCAGGCCGGCGACCTCGCGGATCGCGGCGGCGAGCGGCATGCCGTCCGCCTCGCGGGCGTGGATCGCGGCGTAAGTGTTGGGATCGGACGAGAAGATCGTCGCCGAGAACGGGTCGAGCACGAGGCGGCCGACCGCCTCGGTCTCCGGCCCCTTGATGAACACCTCGCTGTACTCGGTGCCCGAGCGCTTGAGGCTGCGGATCAGCGTCTCGGTGCGGTCGTCCATGTCGAGCCGCGCCTCCTTGCGGAAGTCGGCGATGGTCTCGGCCTTCTGCTGGAGGATCAGCATCCAGTCGCTGTTCTCGAGCGCGGCGCGCGCGCCGTACGACTTGTAGTAGTCGTTGAGCGACTGGGTGGCTGTCGCCAGCGCGCCGCCGTACTTGCGCGCGGTGCGGGCGTAGGTCTCGACGAACTCGCCCATCGAGCCGCCCTTGAGCATGCTCCACGCCTCGTCGATCAGCAGCAGCTTCTTGGTCGCGCGCGAGGTGCGCGTCATCGCCTGGCCGGTCATGAACATGATCGCCGAGAGCACCACCGAGCGCAGGTCCTCGCGGCTCGCGAGGTCGGACATCTCGAACACGGTGAAATCGCCGTCGAGCGCGAAGCTCGCCTGCCCGGCGAAGAACCCGCCGTAGCTGCCGCCGCGGCAGTAGGGGCCGATCGCGGTGGCGAGATCCGCGCCCTGCTCGCCGCTCTGCCCAAGCGCCGCCGCGACGTCGTCGATGCCGCCGCCGCTGCCGAGCGCTTCCCACACCGCGGTCACCGCCCGGTCGATCAGCCCGCGCTCGGTGTCGCTCGGCGGCGCCGAGTGGCGCGCCATCTGACCGACGATCGCCTTGATCATCGCGATGCAGTCGAGCCGGTAGTCCTCGTCGGCGACCGCGCGCGCATCGTCGACCAGCGAGAACGGGTTGAGCGAGAATCCCGCGGCGAGCGTGAACTCGACAAAGCGGCCGCCCTGGAGCTTGACCGAGTGTTCGAACGAGCGGCCGTCGTCGATCACCACGACCTTGGCGCCGGCACCCCGCAGACTGGCGCAGAGCTCCTGCAGCAGAACCGACTTGCCCGAGCCCGACTTGCCGCAGATCGCGATGTTGTGGTTGCCCGCGCCGTTCTCGAACGGCGACCACCAGAACGGCTGCCCGCGCCGGCCGACCAGCAGCAGGTGCGGGATGTGCCGCCCGAGGTACTCGCCCTGCAGCGGCGCGACGTTGGCCGCGGTGGTCGAGAGCATGGTCTTCAGCCGCCTGAGCCGCGCGAGGTCATGCGCCAGCCCGTCGGCGAGGCTCAGCGGGAACGCGGCGATCAGCCCGTGGAGCTGGAGGAAGCGCTCGTCGGCGAGGTCCCAGCCGGCCGCCTTGTAGATCGCCTTTATCAGCCGCTCGTGCGCGTCGCCCTGGCCGAGCGGCGAGAAGCTGGTCAGCCCGTAGAACACCTTCACGAGCTTCTTGCCCGCCTGCAGCTCGGCCTGGACGTGCTGCCACTCGGCCGACTGCTCGGCGAGCCGCGGCAGGAAGCGCGCGCTCCTCGTCTGGCTGAGGCTGGTGGTGCGCATGAACTTGTAGCCCGCGCGCGCCGAAGCCGCCTCCTGGTCGGGATAGACGAGGCACAGCATGGTCGCGGTCGGGCAGGGGAACCGCAGCTTGTCGGTGAACATGTCGCCGATCAGCCGCGCGCATTCCCACGGCGCCCAGCGCTCCGGCATCGTGCGCACCGCGTAGTGGCGGATGTCGAACCGGTCGGGGTAGCACTCGCCGACTTCGGGATTGCCGTCCCGGTCGCGGCCGATCTCGCGGAAGCGTTCGGTCCGCAGCAGCAGGCGGTCGTCGGCGACCTCGAGCTCGATGTCGTGGCGGATCGCCTGCGCGTCGAGCGGCTCGAGCGGGTTCCACTCCGCTCCATCGGCGTCGCGCGCGGTGGTCGGCGAGGTCAGCTCGTCGACGAGGTCGATCAGCGCCGCGGGCGGCATCGCATGCGCCTCGAGCCCGAGCGAGCGCAGCATGCCGAGCAGCCCCTCGCGGCATTCGGCGAGCTCGGCGTCGGTCACCGGTCCCGGCACGGGGACGCCGAGCGAAATTACCACGCGAGCCATCCGCGCGTGGAACGGCGCGTGCGCCGAGCCCGAGCGCCAGACGAGATCGTAGAGCCGCGCGGCGCGCTCGCGCGCCATCTCCTCGTAGATCCCGCCCTGCTCGTAGCGGCGCGCGAACCACGGCGCGACCACCGCGCCGATCCTGGGACTCGCGAAGTTGAGCAGCTGCAGGCAGGCGCCCGGCGGCAGGCCTTCGGAAAAGAACTGCCCGAGGATGTCGCCGGTGCGCTCGTCGGCGCCGATCAGCGGGGTGACCTCGAGCACGAAGCCCTTCGAGCGCGCGTTGCGGTAGAGCCCGGCGCCCTCGTCGAACGCGCGGTAAGGCAGCCAGTCCGACAGCATGTCGAGCGCAAGCGACGGGCGGGCATGGTCGGCCCGCGCGGTGTCGGCGAACAGGCCGCCCGTCAGCGCATCGCGTGCCGCGTGGAGCGACAGGCTCACTGGCTCTCTCCTGGTTCGGCGGCCGGCGCATCGGCCTGCGGGAGGACAAAGTGGGGGACCCGGACGTGCAGGGGAGGGAACACGCCGGATCCCCCGTCACCCGGCGCCATGCCGCCGGGCTCCGCCGGAACGGGCTGGGGGAGGGGGTCCAGCGCGTGCCGTTGGAGGGGGGGATCGGGAAATTCTGCCGGAGCTGGCGGGCTGACCGGCTCGGGGGAAGGATCGTTCGCGGACGGCGCCAGCGCGCGAGCGAGGTCGCGGGCGATCGCGCCGCGCTCCTGCGGTTCGCGCCAGTCGTGCCACGCCGGCTCGGGCAGCACCGCATGGACCACGCGCGGCTCGTGGCGGCGTCCTTCGGCATCGCGGTAGCCCGCGATGACGATCCTGAGGGTGCGCGCGCCCTCGCGGTGGACGGCCGGCGATGCCGGCCGGCTCTCCCCGCGTGCGCCGGCGGTCGCCGCCGCGTCAATCTGCGAGGTCGGAGCGCAGGTGCCTTCGGGCGCGCGGCAGGCGAAGCTACCCTTGACGTTGCCGCCGAGGGTGGCGCAGCCGCCCGCCGCGAGCAGCGCCGCGCAGGCGAGGGTCGTGCGGATCGCGGTTTGCCGGCGCATCAGCGGCCTCCCTCGGTGGGAGCGGCCTCGACGAAGCGGCGGATCGCGGCGGCGTCGCGGTAGCCGTGCAGCACCGCGCCGTCGCTGGCGCGGACCAGCACCGGCGTGCCGGCAAAGCCGTGCCTGCGCGCGAATGCCTCGTTGGCATCGAGACCGCTGGCGGCGCAGCCCTTGCGCGCGGCGGGCTCGCCGCCGGCATAGGCCTGGTGCAGCGCCTTTGCCGGATCGCGCGCGCAGAGCACCTTCTCCGCCAGCGCGCGGCTTGGCGCGCCGAAGATCGAGATCGGCCGCTCCTCGACCGCGACGCCGGCCTTCGTAAGCTCGCCCGCGAGCCGGCGGCAGTAGCCGCACTGGAAATCGGAGAACACGACCAGCTTCGGACCCGCGGGGTTGCCCCAGCGGACCGCGCCCTCGGCGGGAAGCGACGACAGGTCGACCTTTTCGGGCGCGGCGTTCGGCTCCGCCGCTTCGTTCTGGCCGGGCTCGCCCGCGGCGCGGACGCCGCCGGCGGCGATCAGGTCGGGATTGATCTCGCGCAGCCGCGCGGCGGTGACGTCGCGGCGGGTCTCCATGTCGTAGAGCCGGCCGACGAGCAGGAAGCGCGCGGTCTTGTCGACGTAGAACAGCGTGCCGCCCGAGACGACCTCGCACAGCGGGCCGATGCCGTCGCAGGTCAGCTGGTCGACCGGCGTGTTCGGCAGCCGCAGCTTGAGCGCGGCGGCGACGTCGCGCTGGCTCGCGGCGCTCGCGGGCATGCCGACCACCGCGGCGACGCCGAGCGTCAGGACCGTGGCCGCGCTGGTCATGGCGAGCGCGATGGTGGCGGCGCGGGCCTTGAGGCCCGGCCGGTGGCAGAGATAGTTCATCGGGTGTTGCTCCTGACGTGGACGCCGTCGAGGAAGACGATCTCGACCTCGATGCCGGTCGGCATCTCGACGACGGGTTGGTACTGTTCGGCGCGCTCGATCAGGTATTTGCTGACCGTGTCGGCCGCCTCGCCGGCGCCCTGGCCGAGGCCGCCGGTGACGATCTCGCCGGGCGAGAGACTCTCGCGCTGGCCGTCGGCGCCGATCGCGCCGGTGAAGATGCCGTTGGCGTTGGCCGAGAACCCGCGGCCGAACCCGCCCACGATCCCGGCAAGCAGCGCCTGGCCGACGAGGCTGCCCTCGCGGCTTACCACGCGGCCGCGCACGCCCGACTTGCCGGCGAAGCTGATGAAGCCCTTGACCTCGCTCACGGCGTAGCGGCCGCCGGGCTGGGCGCAGGTCATCCGGACGAGCTTGACGTAGACCTTCTCGGCCGAGAGGTCGCCGCGCGCCGCGCCGTTGACGAGGCAGCCGGTGATGTCGGTGGTCAGCACCCGGTTGCCGCGCATGACCGAGCGCGCCGGCCCGGTGATGCGCAGCACCACCGGCAGCGGGTCGGACTGGCTGGCGACGCCGGTCGAGGCGTCGACCCCGACGATCACCCGCGCCGGCGCATAGCTGTTGGGCGGCAGGTAGTCGCGGCTGTCCTCGAGCAGCAGCGGCGAGGGGGCATCCCCGGCCGGCTTCGGGCCGCTCTTTGCCTGCGCGTCGCCGAAGCTCAGCACGGTGACCCCGTTGTCGGGCGCCGCGGGTGCGCCGCCGCCATCCGATGTTGCCGGAATGTTCCCCGGCCCGCTTGCGCCCGGGCCATAGGTCGGCAGCGGCGCCGCAGCCGGATCCGGCGTGCGGGCGGCCTGCTCGAGCTCGGTTCTGAGCGCGGCGTTCTCGGCCGAGATCGCGTCGATCGCCGCCTGGCCGTCGCTGCGCATCTGTGCGTTCTCGGCGCGCAGCGCTTCCAGTTCCTGTTCGATCGCCGGGCGCGGCAGCTGCGCTTCCTTGAGCTCCCTGATTGCGCGGCCCTGCGCGTCGAGGCGGTTGCCGTAGCTGGCGACGAACTCGCGGTGCGACAGGTTGCGGTCGACGATTCCGGCGGTGTCGATGGTCACCTCGGCGTTATCGCCGGCGGCGGTCTCGTCCTCGTCGCCGAAGATGAACCAGCCGCCGGCGAGGAGCGCGAGGCCGCCGATCCCGCCGAGCAGCAGCTTCTGCCGCCGGGCGATCGTCCGGTTGAGGTCGCGCCGCGCGGCGTCGGGAGTCGGAGCGGGGGTCTGCGGATCGGCCATCACTCGAGCCCTCCGGACTGAAAGACCAGGAAGGCGCTGGTCGCCTCGCCCGGCGCGAGCGTGTCGCGGCCGAACGCGAAGGCGGCGGCGCCCGCGGGCGCCTCGGTCTCGGCCGCGAGGTCGAGCGGCTCCTTGCCGAGGTTGCGGAGCGTCAGGCGCTGGCCGGTCAGGTCCGCGCCGCGGTATTCGGCGACCAGCTGGACCTCGAGCGCATCGGTGCGGCGCGGCGCGGCGAGCTCGCTGCGCGCCTGGTAGCCGGGCAGCACGGCGTCGCTCGCCATCGCCTCGATCAGCCGGATCGCGGCTTCGTCGGGACCGCTGTCCAGCTCCCACTCGCCCGCCTCGTGCGCCCTGAGCGCCGGGTTGGTGACGAAGATCTGGCTCGCTTCCTGCGCTTCGGTGCGGCAGGCGAACCGGTAGACGTAGCCCGCCTTGCTGGTGGCGAAGAAGCTGATCCGGTCGGCGGCGAACGCCGGCGGGACCGAGATGTAGATGTCGCCGCGGACCGGCTCGTGGGTGACCGTGAAGTCGTTGTAGGGATAGCCGCTGGCGATCTTCGAGACGTTGGCGAACCCGTCGCCCACCAGCGCTATGCGGGTGAGCTCGCCGCGCGAGAGCACGCAGTCGATCTTCGCGTTGTCGGCCGCCTCGACGAACTGGTCGGCGCGCGCCGGGCTCGCGGTGACGGCGAGCACCAGCAGCGACAGGCCGATCAGCCTGAAGCCGGTGTCCGGGACGCGCGTCAGGCCGACGGCGATGCAGCCGAGCCCGGCGCCCGCGAGCGCCGCGGCGAGGGGAGAGGGAAACAGACTCATCGGATCAGGTCCTTGTTGTCGGCATCGGTGGGAAGCTGGGCGAAGCCGGCGAGCGCGAGGCTGAGCCCGCGCCGCCGCCAGCGGAAGGCGAAGCGGCGCTCGTTGCTGGCGATCACCTGCGCGCCGACGAAGGTCTTGAGCGTGCCCGAGACGGTCGAGGCGAGGCCGTCCGGGTCGACGCTCAGCGAGCGGATCACGAACGCCTGGCTCACGTCCGAGCCGCGCTGCTCCTCGACGATCTTCACGAGCTCGGCCTTGAGCCGGCCGTGCGCCGCCGGGTCGGCGAGCTTGAGGATCTGCGCCATCCAGTAGTCGAGGCTCTCGGGCGAGCGGTTGAGCAGCATCAGCGCGGCATCGCGCGTGACCAGCTCGAGATAGGCGGCGTCGACCCCGGCGCTCGAGACGGTCAGCGTCTCTGCGGTGACCGGCACCAGCACGACCTCGCGGTCGCGGGTGACCGCGGCGCCGCCGAGCACGAGGCAGCCGGCGCCGAGCGCCCCGGCGACGAGCGCCAGGGTATTGCGCTGCCGCAGGTGCTTCTGGGCAAGGTCGTGGGCGAATTCAGCACGCATCGAGTGTCTCCCTCAGCCGGCCAGCAGGCGGCAATGGGAGGGCGGCGTGGCCTTCAGTCCCAGGAAGCTCCCGGGGAGGTACCAGTACGCAGCATGGATCAGCGCCGAACCGGCACGGCCCGACTTCACCTTCCGCAAGGCGAACCAGGCGCCGAAAGCAAGTCCGATGCCGAGGAAGATGTGCTGCGCGAGGATCCCCCAGGCAAAGGGGATCAGCATCCCGGCGAACTCGTCGAGGGTCCAGAAGCCGATCAGCTCCGGATCGTCGAGCCGCCGCGGGACAAGGTACCTGTCGGTCATGGTGCCGCCCTCCCGTCGCGACCGCTCAGATGGTCGCGGTCACGACCGAGGTGACGATCGGCACGCCGGTGCCGACGCCGATCCCGACGCCAACCGGCACCGCGACCTGGCCGAGCGAGAAGCGTCCCGAGGCAAGGCCGATGAGGCCGCCGGCGAGGCTGAGCACGGTGATGATCTTGCCGCCCGAGCCCTCGAGGAAATCGGTGAACATGGTCAGCGCCGGATCGAAGGTGGTGTCGGCGCCGGCATAGGCGGCACCCGCCGCGGCGAGCGCGACGGCGGCGGGAACGATGTAGTCGGAAGCGCGCGGGCGCCGCCGGGTGTGGGTCGAAGAGGTCATCAGCAGGAACTCCGTGATCGAGAAGCAGCGACGCCTTTTGTTCGCTGTGTGTTCTTCCTGATCCGGAAGGAGGCCTGTAGGAAATGGCGGCGCGGAAAATCGGCCCCCGCGCCAAGCAAAAATCGACATTTGCTGGCTCCGGAGCCGCCGTAAGCGCGGCGGTAGGGGTAATGTGCGCTGCGCTTGCCGCCTTCAGCGCCGAGGCGGACGGAAGGTGCGCGTGCGTCGCCGGAATCCGCGCGAATCGCCGAGGATCCCCGATTCGCGGCTTCCTATCTGTTCCGCATATGTTCTTTTCGTTTTCCTACACCCCGCCGCGCGCGCTAGCCGGTGATTCGACGAGTCATGAAAGGAGTACGTCGATGACCCAGATGGCCCTGTTTGCCGAAGGCGAGCTGCGCCGCGATCTGTCGCACCTGCTGCTCGCGGCGGTCGAGGCGAGCGGCCGCGCGCGGTGCGACATCGCGCGTGAGACCGGTATTCACAAGGACGCGCTGCGGCGCATTCTGGCCGGTAGCCGGTCGGCGAGCCTTGCCGAGGCGCTGCGCATTCTGGCCGCCGCCGGCGCGGCGCCCAATGCGCACCTGCTGCTGTTTCTCGCGGCGGGCGGCGACCAGGCGACCAGCTGGCTGCAGTCCGATCTCGCGCGGTTCTTCGAAGACCTGGTGTGCGAGCTGCCCGGTGCGCTCGAGCGCGTGCTCGGCAACCAGATCCACGACGTCAAGCCGCGCTGGGCCAAGGGCACCGCCCACCGCGTCGCGCGCCTGCTCGGCGATCACATCGACGAGCTCAATCGCAAGGATGCCATGTTGGCAGACGCCTTCGCAGGATCGCATGGAGGCATGCATGCCTGACCCGGCGCCTTCTGTCTCGGCCGCCACTCGTCCGACGACTCGCCTCATCCGCCTCCGGGAAGTGCAGCACCGTGTGGGTCTTGGGCGCTCGACGATCTACCGCTGGATGGCTGAGGGACGCTTCCCCAGCCCCGTGCCGCTCGGCGGGCACGCCGTTGCGTGGAAGGAGGAACAGATTGACGACTGGATAGCGTCGCGAAGCTAGCCTTCGGACAACGCGCTCCCGAGCCCGCGCTCTGCGGAAACTGACAGTTCGCTGTCGACCCCCTGGGAAGGCTCGGAACGGGATCTCGGGATTTGACCGGATAGCCAGGCCAATTTGTCATCGTCCACAGAGGCTGAGATAGCCAGCAGGAGGAATGCCGAGGCCATACTCGTTCAGCGCAAGAAGTTCGACCGCCCCGAGGTCGCTCATGAGGTCGCCAACAACTTCGAAATCATAGGCGCCGGCGTTCCCGGCCGAATCAGAGTGTCGGCCGAAGAGCGTGAAATCGATGGTGAACATTGGGTCTACGTCACCTCGGAGGGTGATCTGCGAGAGGATGATGAGATGCGCCTGCCTGATTACGAGGTCGTTGAGACGCAGCCCTCCTGACCTGCAACTCGTGCCCGGCCCCCGTTGAACCGTCGGTCTTTGAAATCATCGATCTCATCGCCCAGACGAGTTCGAAATCGACTTTAGAGCGCTCCCGCGTACCGCGCCATTCGCAGCCACGAATTCGTCTTCGCCCAATCTGCCGCACTGGTCGGGGATTCCCGCGCAAGCGGTCGCGTCAGGCATTGAAGCCGGTCCCGGGAACCAGGAACTCGGGAGCCTCATCTGCCGGTTTGGTTGCGAGCTCTTTGTCGGTCAATCGCGCGTAGATCTCGATCAGGTTGCCGTCGGGATCGGTCAGCCACAACTCATGGAGCGGTGTACCTTTCCACGTCGTGCGCGGGGGCTTTTCAACCGAAAGGCCTCCCGCGACGGCGCGGTGATAGGCGTCGATCACCGCCGCCTTGTCCGCCACCCCGATGCCGAGATGGTAGAGTGTGTCGTGGTGCAGTTCCTTGCCGTCGCTCACCAGCAGCACGAAGTTGAGGCCAAGGTCGGGGCGGATGAACGTGGCGTAGCGATGGGTCCACTCCTTCGGCCACACGCCGAGCAACCACGCGTAGAAGCGCGCGCTTTCGGGCAGGTCCGCGACGCGAATACTGGAGTGGAATTCGTCGGATGGCGGCCCTTCCGGCACGTCGATCAACGACGACAGGATCTCGATCCTGGCCTTGATCTGGTCGCGTGCCGTGCGGAAGCGCTGGCGCAGGTCCTCCGGAGTGAGTGAGGGATCGCTCGAGGCGGGATCGACGATGCCCCAGTGCAGACGCTGGACGTTGCCCGGCAGGACCGGGCAGACCTCCTCGGCGCACAGCGTTATGACCATGTCGATCCGCCCGACGTCGATATCGCTCACCGACTTGGATCGGTGCGCGGAAAGGTCGATCCCCAGCTCGCTCATCACTTCGATCGAATAGGGGTTCACCGTCGAGGGCTGCGAACCGGCGCTCTGGATATCGGCCTTGTCGCTGAGGATGTGGCGAGCGAGGCCTTCGGCCATCTGGCTGCGGGCGGAGTTGGCGACGCAGAGGAACAGGATTCGCTTCATGAAATTCGCTTTCACGGACAAATGTGACGGTCAGGCGGCATTGGCGAGCGTGTTCGGACAGGCCGGACCTGGTCAGCCTAGCCATGATCGCTCGGTTCCTGATGTCGAAACCGCACCGGCGGAGGCGCGATGCCCGCGTCAGCCGCAGCAGGCCGACTTGGCCGCCGTCGACGGCATTGCCGGCGCACAGCATGTGTCGTCGGCAGCGTTCTCGGAAAGAACGCTGAGCTTCGGACTGTTGCCGTAGTCCGTCGCATCGCCGTTGGTAAGGAACGCCTCCCACACGACGCCCTGCGGATCGGCGATCCAGCTCTTTTCGGACCTGGCATAGCAACAAGTCGTTGCGCCTTCTTCCAGAACCGGCCGGTCGGCCGCACTCAGGCGGCCATAGACTTCCGCCAGTTCGTCCTGACTTTCGACCTGGATGCCGAGATGCTCGATTCCCCTGGCAGCGTGGCCACCGGCCGAGATCGCGAAGTTCACCCGAGGGTCGTCGAGCATCCATTTCGCGTAATCGGGCTTCACCACCGTCGGCTCGCTGGCGAACAGCGTGGAATAGAAACGGATCGACTGGTCGATATTCTCGACCCCGACATGCACGTGCAAGCGCTTCATGCTGAGTTCCCTTTTGATTGGGCAGTGACGAAGACAGCGCTTGAGCTTCCGGCCTCACCCGAGTCCTCGGCGCCGCACGATGTGCCGCCAGCACAGCAGTTCTCCGTGAGGTAGCCCATGAGCGCATTCATTTCCGCGTAGTTGGCAGAGTAGATGAGCGAGCGACCGCTGCGCGTCTGGTTCACCAGTCCGGCCCGATTGAGCTGGGCGAGGTGAAACGAAAGCGACGAGTTAGGAATGTCCAGCTCGGCGGCAATTGCGCCCGCCGGGAGTCCTTCTGCGCCTGCGCGCACCAGGAGCTTGAAGAGCGCCAGGCGATGCTCCTGGGCCAGGGCTCCCAGAGCAAGGATCGCTTCTTCAGCCTGCAACGAGCGTCTCCTCATTTCGATAAGGCTAGAAATATGACTCCCGTCCACACATGTCAACGCTCGTTTCGAGTTTTCTTGAAATGGCCGACTGTCAGATCTGGTTCGTCGGCGGGCATGTTGTCTTGCGAACGCTGGTTACAGCTGCACCTCTCACCGCCGCCGTCGCCGGCGAGCACGCCCGCGGCGAGAAGGGCGGCTCAGCAAGTCAAGAACGGACCAAGTCCGCGATCGTCCCGGGCCCGCAAGTTTGCCGAGCGCCCATACACATAATACGACAATTGCGATCGCACCGAGCAGGAGGAGGGCATCCAGGCCCAGCGCTATCGCCCGGTCCGTCATCCGTCCGGCGATAGCGTCACCAGGCCCTGGTCGACCGAGCCAAGCATCTTCGCTGCGGCAGTGACCGGCTGGCTCGCCGCGACGCGTTCGGAGTAGCGGTCCACCAGTTGCTCGGCATGGGGCCGCAGGAGCACCGTGAACCGCACGAGTTCCTCCATTACGTCCACGATGCGGTCGTAGTAGCTTGAGGGCTTCATCCGACCCTCCTCATCAAACTCGTCGTATGCCTTGGCGACGCTCGACTGATTGGGAATGGTGAACATGCGCATCCAGCGCCCGAGGATACGCAGCGTGTTGATGCTGTTGAACGACTGAGACCCAGCGGACACCTGCATGACCGCCAGGGTCCGGCCCTGGGTCGGGCGGAGGCCCTTGTAGGCAAGCGGCAGATGATCGACCTGCGCCTTCATGATGCCGGAGATCTGCCCATGCCGTTCGGGGCTGCACCATACCTGGCCCTCCGACCACAGCGCGTGCTGGCGCAGTTCGTGAACCGCAGGATGGTCGTCGTCCTTGACCTGGTCGGGGAGCGGCAGGTCGGACGGATCAAAGATTCGCGTCTCGCAGCCGAACAGCTGCAGCAGCCGGGCCGCCTCTTCCACCACCAGCCGCGAATACGAGCGGTCGCGCAGCGAGCCGTACAGCAGCAAGATGCGGGGCGACGGATCGAGCTTGCCGAGCCCCAGCGCCGGGCGGCGATGGACATACTCAGCGCTCAGCGCCGGCAGATGGTCCGGGTCGGTCAGCGAGCGCAGACGACTGAAGGTCGCATCCGTCATGCGCGCCCCTCGGCCGGCACGCTGTCGGGAAACCACCGGCGCCCGAACCAGAACGCCACGTTGACCAGCAGGATCAGCACCGGAACCTCGACGAGCGGCCCGATCACCGCGGCAAAGGCCACCGGCGAGGCCAATCCGAACGCTGCGATCGCGACCGCGATGGCGAGCTCGAAATTGTTGCCGGCGGCCGTGAAGGCCACCGCGGTCGTGCGCGGATAATCGCTGGCGATAAGCTTGCCCATGTAGAAGCTGATGGTGAACTGGACCACGAAGTAGATCGTCAGCGGAATGGCGATGCGGACGGCGTCGCCGGGCAGAGTGACGATCTCGCCGCCTTTCAGGCTGAACATGGCGACGATCGTGAACAGCAGCGCGATCAGCGTGATCGGCGCGATCCTGGGGAGGAAGCGGCTCTCGTACCACTCATTGCCCTTCGCGCGGGTCAGCGACTTGCGGGTCAGGTATCCGGCGAGGAACGGAATGCCGAGATAGATCAGCACGGCTTCCGCGATGGTCCAGAAGCTTACGTCGACCACGCTGCCTTCCAGACCGAACAGCGGCGGAAGCACGGCGAGGAAGAACCACGCGTAGAGGCTGAAGAACAGGATCTGGAAGATCGAGTTGAACGCCACGAGCGCCGCGACGTACTGGTTGTCGCCTTTCGCCAGCTGGTTCCAGACGATCACCATGGCGATGCAGCGGGCCAGCCCGATCAGGATCAGGCCGGTCATGTATTCCGGGTAGTCGGAGAGAAAAATCACGGCGAGCGCGAACATCAGCACCGGGCCGATGATCCAGTTCTGGATCAGCGAGATCGCCAGCACCCGCTTGTCCTCGAACACGCGCGGCAGCTCCTCGTAGCGCACCCGCGCCAGCGGCGGGTACATCATCAGGATCAACCCGATCGCGATCGGGATGTTGGTCGAGCCCCACGACAACCTGTCCAGCGCCTGCGGCAGCGCCTCGAACGTCGAGCCCAGCCAGACGCCGAGCGCCATCGCGAGGAAGATCCACAAGGTGAGGTAGCGGTCGAGAAACGACAGGCGCTCGCGTTCGGCTGGTGCAGTCACGACTCTTCCTTTCTAGCGCGCGAGGCGGTGGCCGTCGGCGCCGACAACCTGCTCGCCGTCCTCCTTGGCGAACGCGCCGCGCTGGGCAGCGGGAATGAGCTCGAGCACTTCCTCGGACGGCCGGCACAGTTTCACGCCCAGCGGCGAGACCACGATCGGCCGGTTGATCAGGATCGGGTGCTCCATCATCGCATCGACGAGCTGCGCATCGGTGAGCTGTGAGTTGTCGAGGCCGAGTTCGACAAAAGGGGTGCCCTTCTCGCGCAACAGTGCGCGCGGCGTGATCCCGGCCCGCTCGATCAGTCGCTCCAGCATGGCGCGCGACGGCGGCGTCTTCAGGTACTCGATCACGTGCGGCTCGATGCCGGCGTTGCGGATCATCGCCAGCGCGTTGCGCGAGGTCCCGCATTCGGGATTGTGATAGATGATGATATCCACGCTCATCGGTCACCCTCCGCCTTCTGGCTTGCGCCTTCGGTACGGCCGATCTCGGCCAGTTTCCCGCGCATCGCCATCTCGTCGATGCTGGCCAGCGGCAGCATGAGAAAGAGCTCGATCCGCTTCCGCAGGTAGCGGAGAGCGTCAATAAATGCCTGGCGCTGGCCTTCGCCCTCGACCGCAGCCGGGTCTTCGACGCCCCAGTGGGCTGTGATCGGTCTTCCCGGCCACACCGGGCAACTCTCACCCGCCGCGTTGTCGCAGACGGTGAAGATGAAATCGAACTCCGGCGCGCCGGGCCTGGTGAACTCGGCCCAGTTCTTCGAATGCAGCCCCTCGGTCGGGTAGTCGAAGCTGGACAGCACCTCGAGCGTCATCGGATGAACTTCGCCCTTGGGCTGGCTCCCGGCGCTGTAGGCGCGGAAATTCCCTTCGCCCATCTTGTTGAGCAGCGCTTCGCCCAGGATGGAGCGGGCCGAGTTCCCCGTGCAGAGGAACAGCACGTTGAAGGTCTTGTTGGTCATATCGCCTCTCGATCGGGATCAATCTGTGCACGCGGTGATCTCGGCGAGGTCCGCACAGAACAGCGGATCGCCCTGGCAGCAGTCTTCCATCAGGAACGCGAGCAGCCGGCGCATCCCGTCGTAATCCGCCCGATAGCGGATGATCCGGCTTTCCCGTTCCGCGGTGGTCAGTCCGGCTCTCTCGAGCAGGCCGAGGTGATGCGACATCGTCGATGGCGGCACTCCGGCTTCCTGCGCGATGGTGCCCGCCGCCAGCCCATCGGGTCCGGCCTTTACCAGCATCCGAAAAACGGACAGGCGCGTTCCCTGCGCTAGCGCCTGCAGCGCATCCACCGCCCACTCCTGGGCTTTGCTTGCTACGTCATCCGAATCCATGTTGGTCCTCTCATACGGTCATGCTAGTGACCGTCAATCGATATTTCTAGGATTATCGAATACCAGGAGGGTGCAGTGCTTGATCGTTGCCTGTCAGTCGTCGCCGCCATGGCCCTTGCCTTGTTGGTCGCGCCCGCGACGGCCCAACCCGCGCCGGGCACGACCGAGCAATATCGCAAACAGGCTGTGGCCGAACTCGAGGCCCTTCGCAGCGGCCCGTCACGACCTGCGAGGGCCCGCAACGTCATCCTCTTCATCGGCGACGGCATGGGCGTGTCCACGCTGACAGCGGGCCGGATCCTCGCCGGGCAGTCCCTCGGAGTGGATGGCGAGTCCTTCGAGACCGCGATGGACCGGCTCGAGCATACCGCTCTGGTCAAGACCTACTCGCACGATGCGCAGGTCTCCGACAGCGCACCCACGGCCACCGCTATCCTGGCCGGGGTCAAGACCCGCAACAGCGTCATCGGGGTCGGCCCGGAGGCGCTCGAGAACGACTGCGCGTCGGGTCTCGCCAACCAACTGCCCTCGCTGCTGGCGATTGCGCAGCAAGCCGGCCTGGCCACGGGTGTGGTGACCACCACCGGCATCACCCACGCGACCCCCGCTGCCGCCTACGCCCACACGCCCCAGCGCAACTGGGAGTCCGACGCCGACATGCCGGCCGAGGCGATCGAGCAAGGATGCCGAGATATCGCCCGCCAGCTGATCGAAGGGGCCGTCGGTTCGCGACTGGACGTGACGCTCGGCGGCGGGAGAAGTGCCTTCCTGCCGAATACCGCCCGGGATCCCGAGTATGCAGACCGGACGGGGAAGCGGAAGGACGGCCGCGACCTCATCGCCGCATGGCAGGCCGCCAATCCGTCCGGCACTTTCGTCTGGAATGCAGCCCAGTTGGCTACCTTCAATCCCGCGAGCGAGACGCGGCTGCTCGGTTTGTTCGAGCCAAGTCACATGCAGTATGAGGCCGATCGCGCGACGGATGCAGCCGGCGAGCCTTCGCTTGCCGAAATGGTCGAGCTCGCCATCGCCCGTCTGTCGCGCAACGGACAAGGCTTTGTGCTGCTCGTCGAAGGGGGCCGCATCGATCATGCCCATCATGGCGGCAACGCCTATCGCGCGCTGACGGACACCGTCGCCTTCGACGCCGCCATCGCCCGTGCGATCGAGCTGGTCGATCTGGACCAGACGCTGATCGTCACGACCGCAGACCACAGCCATACCCTGACGATCAGCGGCTATCCGGATCGCGGCAATCCCATCTTCGGCACGGTCGCGGGGGGAGCCCGGAGCGCCGTGCTCGCGAGGGACGGAAAGGCCTACACCACGCTGGGCTACGCAAACGGGCCGGGCGCCTTCGCCCCGGGCGAGCGCCCCGATCCTGCCGCCGTCGATACCGCGGCGCCGGACTACCGCCAGCAGGCAACAGTTCCGCTCTCCGGCGAGACACACGGCGGCGAGGACGTCGTGGTTCGGGCATCGGGCCCGGGCGCGCATCTGTTTCGCGGCACCATCGAGCAGCACACGATCTTCCACGTGGTCCGCGAAGCGCTCCTGGGAAGCGAGCCGTGATCAGGAAGGCGCCTTCCACTTTCTCAAGTCTCGTTGCCGCCGAGCCGGCGCTCGTTGGAGTCCCGACGCTTGAAAGCGCATGACATCATCATCGTCGGCGGTGGTCAGATGGGTTTGGCGCTCGGCTATTACCTGCGGCGCGCCGGGGCAGACTTCCTGATCCTCGACAGCGAGGGCGGACCCGGCGGTGCATGGCGGCATGGCTGGGACTCGCTGCGGCTGTTTTCTCCAGCGGGCTACAGCTCGCTGCCAGGGTGGCTGATGCCGCCGACCGACCATGGAGGCTTTCCGACACGCGATGATGCGATCGCCTATCTGACGCAATATGAGCAGCGCTACGAGTTGCCGATCGAGCGGCCGGTCAGGGTGATCGAGGTATGCCGGGCTGATGACGGCCTCGTTCTGACAACCGATCGCGGCGACTATCTGGCCAAGCGGGTCGTCAGTGCGACCGGAACCTGGTCCGAACCGTACATCCCCCGGGTTCCCGGAAGAGACTCGTTCGAAGGTGTCCAGCTACACTCGGCCCACTATCGCTCGCCCGACGACTTCGCCGGCAAGAAGGTCCTCGTGGTCGGTGGCGGGAACAGCGGGGCCCAGATCCTGGCAGAACTGTCGCAGGTTGCCGACGCTACCTGGGTGACTCTCAAGGAACCTCTCTTTCTTCCGGACAACGTCGACGGGCGCGTGTTGTTCGAACGCGCCACGGCTCGGCTGAAGGCGGGACCCGGGGCAGAGCCGATAGGCGGGATCGGCGACATCGTGATGGTGCCGCCGGTCAGGGAAGCTCGCGAGCGCGGGGTTCTCCGCTCGGTCCGGCCATTCGTCCGCATGACGAAAGACGGGGTCGTGTGGCCGGATGGCAGCGAGACGAAAATCGACGCGATCGTGTGGTGCACCGGATTTCGCCCCGCATTGGACCATTTGCGCCCGCTCGGAATCGTTGGAGAGGACGGCCGCGTCGAAGTGGCAGGCCAGCGTGCCATCGCGGAGCCTCGCCTCTGGCTCGCGGGGTATGGCGACTGGTGTGGTCCCGGCTCGGCGACCATCATGGGAGCGGCGAGAACCGCGCGAGATCTTGCCGCAGCGATCGTTCCAAAGCGCGATGAGCGAGGTGAGTCCGCGCGCAACTAACGGCCGCTGCTCGCACCCAACTGCGGTCGAATGTCACATTCCTGTCATCAGCCGTCCATATTTGGTTCGAGCCAGCATCATCGGTTTTGCCGGCACGATCGGGATTCGGAAAACAGGGAACGATTCAAATGCGGATGACAAACATCTTGGCGGCCCCGCTGGCGCTCTGCTCGCTGGCGCTTGCGTCGTGCGGTGACACTGGAGGCGGCGGGTCCCGCGACTCCGTCCGGGCCGTGGGGTCATCGACTGTGTACCCGTTCGCCAAGCTCGTGGCGGAGAACTTCGCGCGCTCCAATACCGGTTTCAAGTCTCCCATCATCGAGTCGACCGGCACGGGCGGGGGCATCAATCTGTTCTGCGCGGGAATCGGTCCGGACACCCCGGATATCGCCAATGCCTCGCGCCGGATGAAGCCGGATGAGTTCCAGAACTGCCTCGCAAACGGCGTAGACGAGGTGATCGAGATCCCGATCGGGCTGGACGGCCTGGCCCTCGCCTCCGCGAAGGACGGGATCAGCCTGTCGTTGACGCCCGAGCTGGTTTACCGCGCGCTGGCGAGAAATCCGTACGGGCAACCCCAGACAGCCAAGACCTGGGCCGACGTGGACCCGTCGCTGCCCGCCGAGCCGATCTTCGTGTACGGTCCGCCGTCGACGTCGGGCACGCGCGATTCCTTCGAAGAGCTGATCCTGATGGTCGGATGCGAAAGCAATCCGGCAATGAAGAGCCTCAAGGAAGCGGACGAGGAGAAGTTCGAGCAGGTCTGCACCGAAGTGCGAAGCGATGGCGCCTACGTCGATCAGGGCGAGAACGACAACCTCATCGTCCAGAAGCTCCAGTCGAACCCACGCAGCGTCGGCGTGTTCGGGTACAGCTATCTTGAGGAAAACCTCGGCAGCCTCAAAGGTCTGCCGTTGAACGGCATCGAGCCGAACTACGAAACGATCTCGTCAGGCCGCTATCCTGGTGCGCGCGAGATGTTCGTCTATGCCAAGAAGGCTCATGTCGACGCGATCCCCGGCTTGCGCGAGTTCCTGGCGAGCTGGGTGAGCGCATCGGCCGAAGGCGGGCCGCTCGCCGGAATCGGTCTCATCATTTCGCCGGCTGCGGTGCGTGCGCAGGCGGAAGCCGCCGCAAGCACTCTCGTGACCATGTCGGCGGTCGATCTCGACTGATGGGCGCGAATTCCGGAGGGTGTGCACCGCACATCCTCCGGAACAGCTCTCTCGTATGCGCCCCGGCCGGCGCCACTTGTCGCAGTTCGCTCCCAGAACGCCGGCGCGCCGACGTCCTTCACCCCGGTCTTCCCGTAGCGGTTTCGGCGCGAACGTCATCGCTTCGACCGCGCTCAAAGAAACCGCCGCGCCGGTATGCCGGACACTCCAGCGTTGGCCGCGGGACCGCTAGAATACGAGGTCGATCCTGCCGGCGGCTCGAAGGACGCGGTCGCCGGGGTAGAGCGCATCCACCTCGACAGCGTCCGCCTCTGCCCGATCGACCGCGGTAATCTGGGACTTCGCACAGCCATTAGGTCGGCGGAGCATGCCCTGTCGCTTGCTAGCATCGAAGCGACCGCAGCCGGCTCAAAAAGCGAAGTGGTTTAGCAGGTGCGCGCGACACGGGCGCCGATGCGTACAAGGCCCGCGCTAGGAAGGTCTTGCGCGTGGCCAACCCGGGCGCGGTGCGCGCCCGGGCATGCAATCGGCTCGCTCGATCAGAACGAGACGGCGAGGCCGACACTGACTGTTCGGCCGAGATCGTAGGTGTTGTTGTCGATCCGGCTGGTGTTGAGGATCTGGTATTCCTCATAGTTCTCGCCGGTGATGTTGCGGACTTCCAGCTTCAGTTCCGTCTCGGTGCCGAACAGGCTGACACCTTCGCGCGCGACAAAATCGAGCCGCAGCCCTGGCTCCTCGATGAGGTCCGGCTGGCCTGACGGACCGCGATTGGTCACCCGGCGACTGGCGTAGCTGACCAGGATCGTCTGCTGCGACAGCCGGTCGGTGTTCTCCAGCCCGATCTGCAGGTTGACCAGGTGCTTGGACTGACCGGTCAGCGGCGTTCCGTCGACGAAGTAGTCGCTCGCTGCGGCTGGAACGCCGCCGCTGCCGACGGGGATCGTAGTGTCGTCCGGCCCGACTTTGATCTTCGACTGCGAGTAGGTGTAGTTCCCGATCAGCACCAGATCGCGGGTCGCGAAGATCGGCGAGTTCAACCCGTCCAGAGCAATGGAACGCTGGGCTTCGATCTCGAATCCGTAGAGATCGGCGCTGGGGGCGTTGGCAAATGTCGTGAAGAACGTGCCCCCCTGGGTAAAGGCGACGTTCTCGATCGGTCGGTCGAGCTTCTTGTAGAACCCGGCAGCCGAGAGGCGATCGTTGCGACCGAAGTACCATTCGTAGCGCGCTTCCGCGTTGAACAGTGTCGTATCGGTCAGGAACTGGTTGCCGATGAAGGTCCGGTCCGTGTCGGTATCCTGGTATTGCTGCGGCGCGAGCTCGCGAAACTGGGGCCGGGCAATTGTCTTCGACGCATGCAGGCGCACTTGCATGTCGTCGAGGAAATTCCAGGTCACCGTGGCCGCCGGCAGGAAATAGTCGTTCTCGATCAGCGACGGAATTGTATCGCCGCCGCCGAGACCGAACAGGTCGAGCGGCGTCACGCTCTGAACGCCGTCCTCGTATCGAACGCCAATCGTCGCGCGAACCTGCGGCACGATTTCCGCCTCGGCCTGGATGTAACCGGCGTGCACCTCGAGTTCGGCCTGGTAAGCCGCGGCGCCCGCCGATCCGGACACATCGCCGATGACGATATCGTAGTTGTAGACGTTGTAGTCGGACAGCAGATAGTCCGGACGCTCCTGAGTCACGAGGAACGGCAGCGCGGTCAGCGGCGTGTAGCGAAAATCGCGGCGCGTCGCCGCGCGATCGTTCTTGTAGTAGGCATAACCCGCCGTCAGCGAGGCCGGAATGCCGATCGGCAGCTTGTAGCTGACGTCGATCGACCCGGCGTACACGTTGTCGTCGAGATTGCTGAACGCGATGCGGGCATATTGCCCATTGGCGCGCAGATCGTTCACGAAATCGCCCGCCGCCTCGCTGTAGCGATAGCTGATCGAGCGCTCGTAGGGAGATTCACGCTGCGAGTTCGCGTACGTACCGCGGATGTCGATGCTGACCGGATCGAACTCGAATTCACCGACGAATTGGGTATCGATCAGCTGGCGTTCGAACCAGGCCGTGTTGCCCACGTTGATCTCGTCGGTGCCGATGTTGATCTCGTCCGTCCCGGCCTGAATGCGCGCTTCTTTCACCGTGTCGCGGATATACAGGTTGGTCCAGCGCAGGACGTGGTCGCCGACCTCCACGCCGAGACCAAGCAACCCGCTGGCGACGAGGCGGTTTTCGGTCGACAGGAAGCGGTAATCGACGTCAGGCCGCAGAACCTCTTCGCCATCCTCGCCGGCCGACGCGCCGCCGGAAACCTGCTGGATGCCGCTTCGGGTCTGCCACGAGTTGCTGTAGTTGGCGGCTGCGATCACGCCGATCCGCATCGCACCGACGTCGAACGAAGTGCCGCCGCTGAAATCCAGACCGACGTTGGCCGGAATGTCGCCAAGGCGCTGGATCAAGGTGGTTGGCGCGTTCACCAGGCTCGCGGTGAAATCCTTGATCTGCGCTTCGCTGAAGTTCTCGCCGATGACCACGAGATTGCCGCTGCCAATTGCGGCCTGCAGGTCCGCGGGGATGTCGCGCGTACCGTCGTCGAACCCCGTAAAGTCGGTGTCGCTCCCGTAATACGAATATCCGAGCTGGCCGGTGGTCTCGGAATCGGCGCCCACGCTGAACCCGAACTTGAAAAAGGGCTCGCGCGGGACCGAGCGTGTGGTCAGGTTGATCACCCCGCCGCCGAACTCACCCGGATAATTCACCGAGTAGCTCTTCTGGACCACCGAGCTCCCGATGAGATCTGTGGGGAAGATGTCGAGTGGGACGACGCGCCGCAAAGGGTCGGGGGACGGCAAAGGCGAACCATTCAACAGAGCCAGCGAATAGCGTTCGCCGAGGCCCCGGACGTAGACGAAGCCGCCGTCGACGACGCTGAGGCCCGTCACTCGCTGAAGGGCGCCGGCGATGTCGCCTTCGCCCGTTCGAGCGATATCCGCCGAAGATAACACGGAAACCACCTCAGCCGTGGAGCGGACGGGGTCTGGAATATAGCGGCCGGTAACGATGATCTCGCTGCCAAAGTCGGCTCCGGGCGTCGAGATCTCCAGATCGCTATCCTCGGAGTCCGGAATTGTTTCGGGGGTTGCTGGTGGCGTCTCGCTGGCGCCCGCCTCCTGCGCGAGCGCCGCGGGCGGGACCAGAGCGGTGGACAGGAAGAGCAGGCTTCCGAAGGCGGCGAGAGACCTCATGATTACCCCTAGATATTTTGCAGATAAGTTGGAGGGCGGCCGCCCCGAGCGCGCCGCCCTCTGGTGCCCTGTGATCAGGAAGCGTTGCCGGGGATGGCGGTGCAGCTCGGGGTGTTGAAGCCGAGCCCGCAGGTCCAGCCCTGGAACCACAGGTCGCTACTGTTTCGCACGGCGCCGATGTAGTTTGTCGGCGTGAAGTAGCTGCTGATGGCGGTCAGGTTGAAGGCGCTCACGCCTGTCTCGTTGCTCCCGTTCACGAACAGGTTGGTCAGGGTCGAAGTGCCGTTGGCCACGTTGTTCGCTCCGGCATTGAACGCCGCCGCGATTTGAGCGCCCGCGATGTCGCTTTCGTCTCGGAACGCCGTCGCGCATGAGAAGAACACCGACTCGAACCGGGGCGGCCCGGCCTCTTCGGCGGCGCTTCCGGCCGCTTGCATCGTCCCGACCCCGTCGACGTCGAGGCAGACAGGGCTTCCGGTAACCACGGAGTTGAGGAGGGTCAGATCCATCCCGCCGCGCAGCAGCAGCGCATCGCTCGGCCTCCGGCTGATGAAGGTGGCGTTGGCAATTCGGGGATGCGTGCGCGGCGTGCTGTTCTCGTTACCGGGGCTGTCGCCCTCAATGATACGATCGCCGCCGGTATCGCGCTGGACTGCGATGACGAACTGCAGCGCGCCCTTGAATCCGAGATCCATGTCCAGGCTGTCGTCATCGTTGCCGGTGAACACGAGATACCTGCCGTTCACCGTTCCGCCGAACCACTCGATACCGTCATCTGAGCTGTTCGTGACCTGGACGTATTCGATGGTCGTGCCGCTGCCGATGCCGCCCAGCGTGATGCCATTGAGCTCGTTGCCGGGCGCTACTTCGAACCCGGAATAGCGTACCTGGAGGTACCTCAGGCGCCCGCTGTTGTCGGCCGGCGTGGCACCGCCGAAGAACGCATTGCTGACGCCTTCGACCGCAGCCTGGCAATCGACCGAGCCGCCCTGCGTGTTGCCGCCGATGCAGTCGCTGGTCGGCGCGCGGCCGAGGATGACGATCCCGCCCCACTGGCCGATCGAATCGGCGGTCGCCGTGCCTTCGATGTTCTGCCGGCTGGTGAAGATGATGGGATTGGTGGCGGTTCCCTCAGCGAAGATCTGCGATCCGCGGTTGATCAGCAGGAAGTCGGCGCCAGAGGACCCGAAGATCACCGTGCCGGGCTCGATCGTAAGAATGCCCTGCGCACCGCCCGGGGCGCTGCCGCCGCCGCCGACGTCGTTGCCGACCTGCACGCGGCCGGAAAGCGAATAGATTACGCCGGGTAGGTTCTGCAGCGTCCGGCTGCCGGTAATGACACCCGAGATCTGGCAATTGCGCCGATTGGCGATCACGCCCACATTGGCGGTGCCATCGGGGCAGCTCGCCGCAGGAGTGCCGGGTCCGGGCGTCGGAGTCGGAGATGGGGTCGGCGACGGGGCGGGCGCGGGTCCGCCGACGAAGCCTCCTTCGCCGGGCGACGCAACATCATCGGGTCCGCAGGCTGCGAGAGGAATGGCAGTGGCGAGAAGAAGCAACTTGCGAATATGCAGCATGACGAGCCCCTAGAGTTGATACAAGACTACCGCTGCGGCGAATCGGCCACCGCGGCTCGCATCAGCGCTAGGGGGCGCTTGTTATACTAATGTGACAGATTTGGCTCGGAGAAGGACCGAATGTTGCCCCTATGACATTCAATTGTCATTTTGTTGTCATAACTAGACGCCTAAGGATCAATTCAATTCCTGATCTTCTTTCATTTGGGATAACTGTTCACCGAGAGAGCTGCCCGGCATTTCTTGGACCGGCGACTGAGCGCCCGGTGAATCTGCGGCTTCCTGCTCGCGCGCCCGCCTGTTCCTGGCATCGTAAAGCACTTGCTTCAACGTGGAGGGAGCTATCCCAATGCCTGCCTCTTCGAGAAGAGCGGCCGCTTGATCGAAGGTATAGTTCTTCTCACCCAGGAGTGTCTCGATCTCCTCGGATAGCATCCAGATGGCTCTGGTTTTTGTGATTGTTGGCTCCTTTGGAGCCTGCTTAGGGGCGACTTGAATGGCATCCCGCGCCCTCTCGACGACGTCGTAGGTGAGTCGCATCTTTTTCTCCTGTGTCTGTGGACGCAGGAAGTTTGCATGCTTTCATTACAGTTTTATGGCTCGGATTTACAGCCGCTCAGGAGATGGGTCTCTTGCAGAGTTGTGGCCGGACGCACCCAGTTGTGCGGTTCATCGATCGGGAACGATATTGCGCATTCGGAAGACTTTCGTACGGCAAATGCACATCGCGATCGTAGATGACGGCGGGTTTCGGGGGCGATCGCTTCATTCATCGACTGAGAAGGGGACCTAGTCGTTGTCGGGCCACCGAGATCGGCGTGGACGTCGGCAGCTTAGTCCGAGGCTTCGGTCGTTCTCTCGAGTAGCTCGCCTATCCTATGGCCGATCTTGGCGATGATCGAGGCATGCTCATCGCGGTAGCGCGACTTGTTGTAGCCGGCGACGAGCTGTCCGCCGATATTTGAATGGCCGAGCATGGCAGCGATGACATGGGGCGCCGCGCCGAGGTCGCCCGCGACCGTTGCGGCCGTTCGGCGAAGCGCGTGTGCGGACCAGCCGGACACACCGGAACGCTTGGCATTCGCAGTCAACCACCTGCTCCAGTTGATCAGCGGTCCGCCACTGTCTGTCACAAATATCCTATCCTTTGCTGGTGAGATCTTCGGAAGTTCAAGGTTAGTTCGACGTGCCCGTTCAATCCGGTGGGTCTCTTTCAGCAGAGCGACTGCCTGCTGCGAGAGGGGGACCATCAGTGCCTCCTTCGGTTTGCCGTTGCGACGCGCCTGAGCCCTCGTGTCTTTTCGATCCTCACCCGGAATCGTCCACGTTTTCGCCTTTAAATCGATCTGACTCCACGTCGCATGGACCGCCTCGCTGCGGCGCGCGGCGGTCAACAGGAGAAACATGCAGCAGCGGCCATAGGCATCATCGAACGTGAGGAGCAGCTTGCGTAGCTCGCCTTCGTCGAGGACGCGCTGCCGGGGAGCGCCGACGATTGGTTTCTCGAGCTCGAAGGGCCCCCGCATCAAATCGCGTTTGCGGGCCCACTTGAGGACCGGGCCAACGTAGGCAACAGCCCGCGCTGCGGTAATCCGCGCCGGGTGAGCGTCTACCACGAGTTGTAGCTGCGATGAGCGCACGTCCGATGCCGGCTTTCCGAGGAGCGATCTGAAGAACGTCTTGAGGTGTTTCCTCTGGGTCTCTCCCGATTTGAGGCCCGCACCGTTCCCCGTGGTGAAGTAGGCATCGATGACCGAGCCCAAGGTCCCCACTCCTTCCAATGCCGAGATGGCCTTCTGGCGTGCCGAGCGCTTTTCGGCAGTGGGATCGGCGCCCTCCTTGATCTTCCGCCGCAGGCCCTCGGCTTTGGTCCTCGCCTCTGAAAGCCCAAGCCCGGACCCGACTTCGAATCTGCGCATGACGCCATTGGCCCGCATTGCGAGCGACCACGACTTCTTCCCAGACGGCAAGATGCGCAGCCTGAGGCCTGAGACCGCGCCATCGACCAGCTCGACGGCTTTGGTAGGGTGTGGCCGAACCCTCGATATCTGAAGGGCCGAGAGGGCTGGAACGCGCTTAGGCATGATGAAAGCCACTGTCCGGAAAGCAAAGGATTCAAAACGACCGCAATCGAGAAGCTCGGGTCAGTATCTCAAAAAAGGATTCACTGAGGATTCATCGTATGCGCGATCGGATGGAGCAATGCAAGAACATTTGGGACCGCATTTTCTCCGACTTTCATTGTGCATTCAAGGATCTAAGGGATGTTTTGGGATGATCCGGGAAAATCCGGAAAATGCTTGACCCGCCACTTTTAATCAGTAGGTCGCTGGTTCGAATCCAGCAGGGCTCACCACCACTTCTCGCGAATGCCGCCAGCGGCGTTGATGCGATGGCCCGGTCGGCGGAACCGAGCCTCGTGTTAACATTTTTGTCTCGTATGGGACTCGCCGAAGCTGAAACCTATCCGCTCACGGGCCGGTTCCTGAAGGGCCGCCTGCGCCGGGCCATGTCCGACAGCGAGAAGGCGCTGGTTGAATCGCTGGTCGAATCCACCCAGCGTTACAAGGAGCCGGCGCGGCTGCTGGCGCGGGGTGAGCTTGCGGAACAGGCGACGCTGGTCATCGAAGGGCTGGTGACGCGCACGATCTACCAGGAAGGGCGCCGGTTCATCGTCGGCCTGCAGGTGCCGGGCGATTTCGCCGATCTGAACGGCTTCGCGCTGAAGCGGCTGGATCACGATATCGTGACCCTGGGCAATACTCTGGTCGGCTTCGTGCCCCATGCGCGGCTGGAGCAGGTGCTGGCCGACAATCCGGAAGTGACGCGGCTGCTGTGGTTCGCCTCGCTGGTCGATGCGGCGATCCATCGGCAATGGATCCTCAAGCTGGAACAGCTCACGGCGCCGCGCCGGGTGGCGCATATCTTCGCCGAGCTGTGGTATCGCCTCGACCTGGTCGGCCTCGGCCGGCGCGAGGTCTTGCGCACGCCGCTGACGCAAGTCGATCTGGCGGACATGTGCGGCACCACGGCGATCCACATGAACCGCGCGCTGGGCGTCCTGAAGCGCGAGGGGATCGCGGAGTTCCGGCGCGGCGCGGTCTATATCCCGGATCGCCGGCGGCTGGAACAGTTCGCCCATTTCCATCCGGAGTATCTCTACGGCGAAGGCGGCCCGCGGAACGCGGCATGAGCGGCGCATCGGGTCGGCCGACGGAACGCCGGGGATGAAGACCGCGCGGTGGTGCTCTAGGATGCGGGACCGATGAAACCTGCCCGCGATCTTGCGCCGCCAGAAGGGCTGGAAGCCGGGTACGCCCCCCGCCGGCGGCCGCGCTGGGGCGTGCTGGCGCTGATCGTGCTGCTCCATCTGCTGGCGCTGGCGGGGCTGGTGCGAGCCTTCGCGCCGGACTTCACCCAGGCGGCGATCCGATCGGCCGCTTCGCTGGTCACGGTGACAATCACCGCGCCGCCGCAGCCTGAACCCGCGCCGGAGCCTTCGCAGCAGGCGATCGAAGGCGCGGCGAGCGAGGAGGGGAAGAAGGCCACGCCGCGCGATGTCGCGGTTCCCGAGGCGCCGGTGCCGCGCCCAAGCCCAGCCCCGCGCGCCGCCTCGACCGGGAACGAGAACGAAGCCGGCGCGCGAGACGTGGGCGCGGGAACGGGGGCCGGCCGCGAGGGGCAGGGGACCGGCAGCGGCAATGCGGGGCCGGGGCCCGGCGCCGGGCCGGGCACGCGGCCGCTGGAGAAGATCGCCGGCGATATCAACAGCGCGCGCGACTATCCGCGCGCCGGCCGGGAGGCGCGCCGGGGGCATGACGTGGTGATCGAGCTTACCGTTGGCGCCGACGGGCGGGTGAGCCACTGCCGGGTAACCGATCCCAGCCCCGATCCCGAGGCCGACGCGGTGACCTGCCGGCTGGCAACGCAGCGCTTCGTCTTCCGGCCGCGACTGGATGCTTCGGGCACGCCGACGGTGGGCATCTACCGCTGGCGGCAACGCTGGTTCTGATGACAAGCGCCCGGGGCCATCCTACATTGCGTTCACGCCCGATCTTTTCAGGGATTCGCAAGCCATGGCAATGATTTACCCGGTCGTCCTGTGCGGCGGCAGCGGTACGCGATTGTGGCCCCGCAGCCGCAAGCAGGCGCCCAAGCCGTTTCTCCCGCTGGTGGAAGACCGGACGCTGTTCGAAGCGACGCTGGGCCGTTGCGCCGATGGCGAGCGCTTCGCTGCGCCGATCGTGGTGACGGGCAAGGCGCACCTCGCCCATGTGGCGGCGCAGGCGGCGGCGTTTCCGGGTGTCAGCGTGATCGTGGAGCCGGAAGCCAAGAACACGGCGGCGGCGATCGCCCTGGCGGCCGAGCGGCTGCCGGCCGATGCGGTGATGCTGGTGTGCCCCAGCGATCACCATATCGCCGATGCCGAAGCCTTCCGCCGTGCCGCTTGCGCCGCCGCCCAGCTGGCGGAGCAGGATTGGCTGGTCGCCTTCGGCATTGCGGCCCATGCGCCGGAGACCGGGTATGGCTATATCCGCCGGGGCGCCCCGCTCGAAGGCGGTTTCCAGGTCGAACGCTTTGTCGAGAAGCCCGATCGAGCGACGGCCGAGCAGTTCCTGGCCGATGGCAGCTATAGCTGGAACGGCGGTATCTTCGTCTATCGCGCGGGCGCTTTTCTGGAAGAGCTGCGGCGCCATCGCCCGGCCCTGGCCGATGCGGTCCATCGCTCCGTGGCGCGGGGCCGGGAACACGGCGCGGAATTCCACCCCGAACCTGCCGCCTTTGCCGAGGTCGAGCCGGAATCGGTCGACTATGCCCTGATGGAGAACACCGTCCGCGCCGCCATGGTGCCGGTGGCGATGGGCTGGTCGGACATCGGCAACTGGCAGGCGCTGCATGAAGCCCGCGCCCGTGACGGGAACGGCAACTGCACGCGGGGCCGGGTCGAGCTGGTCGATTGCCGCGACGTGCTGGCCGAAACCGATGGGCCGCGCATCTCGGTGATCGGGCTGGAAGGCATCGCCGTGGTGGTCGATGGCGACGAAGTGCTGGTCACCACGCTGGCGGGCGCGCAGAAGGTCGGCAAGCTGGGTGGGGCCGCGAACCAGTAAGGCCACTGAAGGGGAAGCGGAATGGGTGATACCGGCGTGATCGCGGAAACGATCCAGCTGGCGCTGGCGCCGGTGTTCGTGCTGGTGGCGATCGGCAATATCATGAACATCCTGTCGACCCGGCTGGGGCGCATCGTCGACCGTTCGCGCCATCTGGTCGATCGGCACCAGAATACCGTCGGCTCCGAACATGACGCGGTGGTGCGCGAGATCAGGCTGGTGGACCGGCGCATCCACCTGATCGCCCGGGCCATCCTGCTGCTGGTGCTGGCGGGCCTGAGCATCGGCCTTACGGTGGTGCTGCTGTTCGTGGAGGATTTCGCCGGGCTCGAGCTGAAGCCCTATGTGGCGACCACGTTCGTCCTCGCGCTCGGGCTGCTGATGGGGGGGCTGCTGCTGTTCCTGCGCGAAACCCGCGAGGCGGCGGCGGCGCTGCGGATACCGGAGACCTACCTGGAGCTGGAACGGAAGCTTTAGGCTGTATCGCCTTCCGGCCCGGATCGTCATTGCGAGCGTAGCGAAGCAATCCAGGGGCGGCATCACACCGCCCTGGATTGCTTCGTCGCTACACTCCTCGCAATGACGAGGTGTTTGGTGAAGTGCTAATCCCCCGAAGGTGGGGCGAGAAGCTTTTGGCCTTGCTGGCGCACCGCGCCTTCCACGATGGGCCGCAGGAAGCCGAGCGCCGGGGGCAGGTCGACGGACAGCACCACCTGGCTATCCCCCACGTCGATATGGCCGGTGAGCGAGTGGCCCATGGCGGCGATGGCCATGTCCATCCGGTCCTCGCTGGGCCAGCGGGTGGTGACTTCGGCCATGCCGCCGGGAAAACCGTCCGCCATGCGATGGCTGTTTTCGCGCAGGCGGCGGCGCGCTTCCTCGCGGCCGAGCGAATGGGGAATGGCGACGTTCATCAGCGGCTTGGGCTTTCGGGCGAGGGAAGGGATTCCGGCTCTCCCGCCGCGCCGTAGCGATAGTCGAGATAGCGGGTGCGGATTGCCAGATCGTCCAGCGCGCCATCGGCGAGCTGGCGCGTGACCCGGTCGATCTCGTGGCTGATCTTGCTCAGGCTTTCGGTCAGCTGTGCATCCGGCGTGGCGCCGGCGCGCTTCTCCGTGCGCAGGGGCGGGGGAACCTTGCGATAGGCATCGATCATCCCCGGCAGCGTTTCGCCCACCAGCTTGCGGGTTTCGACCGCGGCGGGATGCAGCGGATCGATATGTTCGAGCTGCACGCCCAGCGCATCGAGCTGCACGCCGATCTGGTCCACCAGCGTGACCGCGGGCGGCGGCAGAGCGGAGCGCTGGTGTTCCAGCCACAGTTCCGTGCGGGCGACCATGTGGCGCACGTCGCCGGTGTTGAGATCCTTGCGGCTGGGCACTTTCACGCGAGGGAAATTGGAAAACAGGAAGGTGCTGGCGACGATCCCCAGGAAAGCGATCATGATGCCGGTGAAGCCGATCCCGTCGATCGCGATTCCGGCGACCATCGCGGCGAACACGATCGCCAGCAGCGAGGCGCCGATCAGCTTGATCCGCGTCATCAGGTTGCGCTGCCGCAGCTCCGCCGAACCCCGCCCGATGGGCTGGGCGCGCCGGTGCCGCCCGCCTGCCTGGTTGTCACGCACCAGCGCGCGGCCTTCCTCGATCAGGCGTTCGCTGTGAGAGGTCAGGTCCCGCTCCATTACTCGGCGGCGAGCAGCGATGGCTCGGCCGCTGCCTTGCCGGCCTGGGCCTGCCCTTCGGCGCGGGCGATGTAGCCTTTCGACTTCTCCACCTCGTCCGTCAGCACCTCGACCGTCTGCTTCATGCTGGCGAGCGCCTTGACCTTGAAGTTATCGACCTCGTCCATCGTGTCGTAGATGTTCTGGAAGGCGCGTTGCAGCGTTTCCAGCGGGATCGTGCTGGCGGCCGCCTGCTCGTGGATCTTGGCGGTGTTGTCCCGCAGCAGCTTGCCGGTCGAATCGATGATCCCGGCGGTGGTCTCGTTGAGCGACGTGATCTGTTGCAGCACCAGCCGCTGGTTGGTCATCGCCTGGGCCACGGTGACGGCGGTGCGCAGCGCGCCCACAGTGGTGGTGCTGGCGCGATCCACGCCTTTCACCAGCTCCACATTGTTCTTCTTGACCAGGTCGAGCGCGAGGTAGCCCTGCACCGACACGGCCGTCTGCGTCAGCAGGTCCTGCGTGCGCTGGCGGACATAGAACAGCGCGCTTTCGCGGATCGCCTTGGCCTTGGCCGGATCGGTGGCATCGAGGTTATCCGCCTCTTCCTCCAGCCGCTGGTCGAGCGTGCGGGCGATGTGGACCATCTGTTCCAGCTTGCCCATGGCTTCCCACAGCTTCTGCCGTTCCACGTCGATCGCCGCGTTGTCCATCAGCAGCTCGTCCTTGCCGCTGGCGAGGCGAGCGAGGATCGCCTGGATGTGGCCCTGGGCCGAGGTATAGCTGTCAAAATAGCGCTTCAGGCTGTTGCCGAAGGGGATCACGCCGAGGAACTTGCGGCCCGAGCTGAGCTTGCCCTTGCGGCCGGGATCGAGATCCTCGACCGTGCGACGCAGCTCCGCCAGATCCTTGCCGACGCCGGTTTCCTGATCCATCGCCCGCACCGGCCGGTCGAGGAAGCGGTTGGACATGCCGGCCGCCGTGGTGATCTCCTTGCGGCCCATGCCGGTGATCTGATCGACCTTCTTGCCGAATTCGGGCGACTGGGCATCGAGCGCGATCAGCTCGGCCACGAAGCCTTCGACCTTCTCTTCCAGCTTGGACTTCTTCTCTTCCTCGATCGGCACCAGCCCCGCCGCCTTTTCCGGCGCGACGGCCGGCACCGGATCGGGCGGCGTCAGCTCCAGATCGGCAGCGGGTGCGCCGGAGGCCTTGGTCGTGGTCTGGTTGGTGGTGGCCATTCGCTCTTCCCCTTCCGGCAAGTCCCCACTGTATTAAGTGGGCAAGACACGGTGTTCAAGTGCGGCGCGCGCCGGGCCAAGAGAGGGTGCCGCAAGCGGAAGGCGAGCGGAAGGGGAAATCGGCGCGCGTGTGTAACCCTTCACGCCACGCTTATCGGCGTTTTTCCGACATCGTCTGTCACCCCTCGCCATGCCGCCCGCAGGCCGAGCGATCGAGCCGGGCGAGGAGGCGCAAAAGCGCGGTCGTGTCGGGTTTCTGACGCGATCCGATGTACTTCCCGCCGCGAAAACGCGGGCGGATCAGGCCTTGGTAGGCCAGGAAAGCGAGGTCATCGATTGTCACCTTTCGTATCGGCATTCCCAGCGCCGCATCCCACGCGGCGGCGAAGCTTTCCGCATGGGGCTTCCTGCGCAGCTTGTAGGCGCTGTTGCGGCTCATCCCCACGCGCGCGCAGGCGGCCGAGACCGAGCCGGTTTCCGCCAGCCAGCCGAGGAAATGGGCCTGGCGGGTGACGGTCCAGCCATTGTGCATTGTGCGCAGCGGCACGGGGTAGAAGGGCGGCACGCGCGGCACGCGGCGCTGCTGGCGGATCCTGGGGGGCGATTCGAGGCTCATCCGCAAGGGTGGAGCCGATTTGGGGTGGTGTAGGAAAGGAGTCTTTTGCAAGCGAAGGGCCTGCGGAGGTCATCCGTTCAATGCCAATCATCGTGGGTAATGAAGAATGTCGGCTCCACCGCCAGCACCCGACCTTCGCTGAGCAATGACACTTTCTTATCTTCTACCAAAAGGCTGCTTGCTTCCGAGAGAGGGTAACTTCGACCGAAGAACTCTACCATCGTAGCGCCGACAGAAATCGGATCAGTCCAGTTACGAAGCGCCTTTAAGGCGGGGCAGTAATATCGCTTAACCCAAAAACCGAGCGCCACTAGCCCAACGGGAAGGCTGGTAACCAGAATCGGATGGAGGGACAGGCTTTCGAGGCCATTTTTAGAGAAGGCAAGAACAAGGAAGATTATAGGAATCAGGGGGAAGAGGAGCGCAACCATCGCCGCACCACGTCGGTAACGCGTTACAAGTCGCCGCGAAGGCATCAACGGAACGGCCAAAGGACGGTCTATTGTCACATGCTGACAATAGCACCGATGGATTCACTTTCTAGCTACCGCTAAGGCGCGGCTTTCCATCTGTTTCCAGCGTACGGGTACCTGCCCTCAAGCCGCCAGTTCGAACGGTTCGATCTCGCCTGACAGGTACAGCCGCTTCGCCTTGGCGCGGCTGAGCTTGCCGGAGCTGGTGCGGGGCAGCGTCCGGGGCGGGACGAGTTCGACCACGCAGTTCATGCCGGTGATCGAGCGGACCTTGTCGCGGATGGTGTCGCGCAGTTTCACGCGCTCTTCCGGGTCGGACACGCGGCAGTGGACGAGGACGGCGGGGGCTTCCTCGCCGTTTTCCATCTCGACGGAAAAGGCGGCGATGTCGCCGTGGTTGAAGCCGGGCAGCTGTTCCACCGCCCATTCGATATCCTGCGGCCAGTGGTTCTTGCCGTTGATGATGATCATGTCCTTCGCCCGGCCGACGATGAACAGATAACCCTTGGCGGTGTAGCCCATGTCGCCGGTGTCCAGCCACGCCCCCTTGCCATCTTCACTGGGGACCAGGCATTCGCGGGTCGCTTCCTCGTTGCGGAAGTAGGAGTGCATCACGCTGGGGCCGCGGCACCAGACCTTGCCGATCTGGTGATCCTTCCGGGGCTTGCCGTTCTCGCCACGGATTTCGACCTGCATGTCGGGCAGCGGCTTGCCACAGTTGACGATGGCGCGATAGCGGGCCGGGCGCGAGAGATCGCGCTTGGTGCCCGAGAGGCGTTCTTCCTCCACCAGTTCCACATGGATGCCTTCGCCCGGCGGCATGACGGTGACCGCCAGCGTCGCCTCGGCCAGGCCGTAGCTGGGGGTGAAGGCGCTGGCCTTGAAACCCGCCCCGGCGAAGGCGTTGACGAAGTTCTGCATCACGTCGGGCCGGATCATGTCCGCGCCGTTGCCGGCGAGCCGCCAGCGCGACAGGTCGAACCGTTCGGCCACGCTGGACTGGCTGGAGATGCGCCGGGCGCAGATGTCATAGCCGAACGTGGGCGAATAGCTGAGCGTGGTGCCCTGGTTGCGGCTGATGAGATCCAGCCAGGCGAGCGGCCGGCGGGCGAAATGTTCGGTTTTCAGGTAATCGATCGAGACCTGGTTGGCGATCAGCGACAGTAAGCAGCCGACCAGCCCCATGTCATGATACCACGGCAGCCAGCTGACCACGCGATCGTTCTCGTGGATGTCCATCGCCGTAGCGTGGCCGTAGAGATTGTGCAGCAGCGCGCGGTGAGTCACCGCCACGCCGGTGGGGAAGCGCGTGGAGCCCGAGGAATACTGGAGATAGCAGATATCGTCCGGCTGGGGCGTGGGCAGGTCGGCTTCGGGCGCGGGCTGCGCGGCGAAGCTGTCCCAGTCGCTCCCTTCGCAGCGCTGCCGGGCGGCGGCGGCCGAGGCCAGCTCGGCGATCTCCGCCGGATAGAGCAGCAGGCTGGGATCGGCGCTTTCGAGCTGCACGGCCAGCTGGTCGATGTAGTTTTCCTTGCCGCCGAAGGTGGTCGGCAAAGGCAGGGGCACCGGCCAGGCGCCGGCATAGACCGCGCCGCAGAACAGCGCGGCGAATTCCGGCCCGGTCTCGGCGATCAGCGCCACCCGGTCCCCCTTGCCGATGCCGCGGGCGATCAGCCGCCGGGCCATCGCCAGCGCATCCTGGCGCATCTCGGAATAAGGATAGACCCGTTCCAGCGTGCCGCGGGCATCGTGGAAGTTCAGGCCCTTCGCGCTGCGCGCCGCATAGTCCACCGCTTCGGTGAACGTGGCGAATTCCGAGCGGATGCGCGGAAGCGGGCAATCATTGGGCGTGGGTACGAGTTCGGTCATGACTGAATGGCAATCCCCGTCCTTCGGACGCTCTGGCGGCGTCCACCCCAACCGGGCGGCCGCCGAAATTCGGGACGGCCCCCGCGACAAACTTTCCCATTTGTCAACGACTGTGGCACGAATATGGCCATGGGCGGTGATGAGCAAGCGATGAAACGGGCGCGTTCCAGGGCAGGGCCACTGGATGCCGCGCGTCTGGAAGAGCTTGCCTTAACCTACGTTGCACGGTTTGCCACGAGCGCGGCGAAGCTGGAGCGCTATCTGGCGCGCAAGGTGCGCGAACGGGGCTGGGAAGGGGAGCGCGAGCCGCCGATCGCCGCGCTGATCGAACGCTATGTCGCTTTGGGCTATGTCGATGACGCCCTGTTCGCCCGCACGCGGGCGAGCGCGCTGCTGCGGCGCGGCTATGGCCCGCGGCGGATCGGCCAGGCGCTGGCGGAGGCGGGAATCGACGAGGAGGCGCGCGAGACGGTCCGCCCGAGCGAGGCGGCCGAGCGGCGCGCGGCGCTGGCCCTGGCGCGCAAGCGGCGCTTCGGCCCGTTCGGCCCCGAACACGAACAACAGCCCGTGGACCGCGAACGGCGGGAAAAGCAGCTGGCGGCGATGCTGCGCGCCGGGCACCGGCTCGACACCGCGCGCGAAATCGTCGATGCCGCCAGCGGGGAAGCGGCCGAATGCTGGGCCGCGGAACTCGACCAAGAGGCCTGATCCGATGCGCGTGCCCACCCTGTCCCTGTTGTCCGTGTTGTTCGTGCCGCTGCTGCTGGCCCTGCCGGCCTGTTCGCCCCAGGCTGCGGAGCCTTCCCCCACGCCCGCCGCGCCGGCTTCCGTCCATCCCGTCTCGGGGCTCGACGTGATCCCGCTCACCGCCACGCCGGCCGGGGGCAAGGCGCACGCCTTCCGAGTCGAAGTGGCGCGCACGGGGGAAGAACAGGCGCGCGGGCTGATGTTCCGCACCGAGATGGGCGCGGACGAGGGCATGCTGTTTCCCTATGATTCGCCGCGCACCCTCAGCTTCTGGATGAAGAACACCGTGCTGTCGCTCGACATCGTGTTCATCGGGCCGGACCACCGGGTGATCAACGTGGCCGATCATGCGGTGCCTTATTCGGAAACGCCGCTGACATCCGACGCGCCGGCGATCGCGGTGCTGGAACTCAACGCCGGCCGCGCCCAGGCCCTGGGCATCACGCGTGGCACGAAGGTCGATTGGTGAGCTTGCGCGCCATGGCCCCTTGGCGCTAGTGCGCGCGCCATGGGAATCCTCATGAAGCTCTTCACCTGGTGGGATGGCGCCACGATCGGCACCCTACTGTCGAACGCGCTTTACGGAGAGCGAGTCGGCACCGATGCGCAAGGCAATGCCTATTACCGTTCCACCAAGAAACGGACGGCGGACGGGCGGGATCGCCGCTGGGTGATCTACAACGGGGCCAACGATTCCAGCCGGGTGCCGGCCGAATGGCATGGCTGGCTGCACCATTCCTATGACGAGCTGCCCGAAAGCCATCTGCCGCCGCCGAAGATCTGGGAGGTCGAGCATCGGCCCAACCTGACCGGCACGGCCGGCGCCTATCGCCCGCAAGGCGCGCTGGAGCGCGGCGGCCGGCGGGCACGCGCGCGGACCGATTACGAAGCTTGGACGCCCGACGCGTGAAGCCTTTCGCGGTCCCTGTCGTTACGCTTGGGGCCGCCGTGGCGCTTATCGCGGGCTGCACCGGCGAAGCGCCGGAACCGCAGCCCGAATCGACCGAGATTCCCAAGGAAATAGCCAACGCGGCGCCTCCGCCGCCCGCCGTGGACAGCATCGGCACGCCGATGAAGGACCGCGTGGCGACCATCGCGCTGCTCAACAAGCGCAACAATATCTCGCGCGATATCGAGATGAAGCCGGGCGAGGCGCGCCGCATCGGCGACGTGGTCATCCGCCTTTCCGCCTGCGAGCGTACCGCGCCATGGGAAGACCCGCCGGAAACCGCGGCTTTCGTCCAGGTGGTGGTACACGAGCGCAAGACCGTGGGCGCGCCGCTGGAATGGCGGCGGATCTTCTCGGGCTGGCTGTTCAAGAACTCGCCCAGCCTCAACGTGGTGGAGCACGCGATCTACGACGTGTGGGTCAAGGACTGCAAAATGAGCTTCCCCGAAGGCGGGGAGCAGGTTCCCTCCGGCGCCCCGGCGGCGGCCGCACCATCGGCAGCGCCCTCGCCGGCCGAGTCTCCCTCGGCGGCACCGGCGGAGGCTGAAGCCGCGCAGAACGAAGCGTAGATCTCCGGCAGCGGAGGAGCGGGCCCTGCGTCGACCGCGTCCGCCAGCCGTGCCAGGTAGGCTTCGCGGCTGATCGAGACCGCGCCCAGGCTGGCCAGGTGATCGGTCATGAACTGGCAGTCCAGCAGCCGGTAACCGCCCGCCTTCAGCAGGGCGACCAGCCACGCGAGCGCGACCTTGGAGGCATCGGTGGCGCGGCTGAACATGCTTTCGCCGCAGAACACCCGATCGAATCCCACGCCATAGAGGCCGCCGACCAGCTCCGCCCCGCGTTCGCCGTCGTGCCAGCATTCGATGGAATGGGCATGGCCGGCCAGGTGCAGCGCGCGGTAGCTGGCGGCGATCGGGCGGTTGATCCAGGTTTCGGGATGGCCGGGCCGCGGCGCGGCGCAAGCGGCGATCACGCCGGCGAAATCGGCATCGCAGGTGACGCGGAAGCGATCGTGCCGGATAGCCTTGGCCAGCGAGCGGCCGGGGCGGAAGGTCTCCAGCGGGATCACCGCCCGCTCGCGCGGCTCGACCCAATAGACGTCCTCGTCCTCGCGCCCGTCGGCCATGGGAAAGATGCCGCTGCGATAGGCGCTCAGCAGCAGTTCGGCGGGAATGATCTGCGGGGCGGCGCTGTGCATCGCTCTATGAGATGCGGTTCGGCAGGTCGCTTGCCAACCCCGCGTCTCGCCTATAGAGGCGCAATTCCGCTGCAGGGGTGTAGCTCAGCTGGTAGAGCATCGGTCTCCAAAACCGAGGGCCACGGGTTCGAATCCTGTCACCCCTGCCAGCGTTTCAGCGCGCGCCACCCGATGTTCGATCACCCCGCGCGCCATGGCGCGGAGCGGTTGACGCGCTCTTTTCAGCGAAGCCCGGCAAGAAGGGGTGACGGCGGAAGCGCCGAATCCCGAGGCGCATGACGTCCAGGGCTATCGGCCCGGGTGTATCCTCGTCCGCATCACGTGGGTGCCTTGCAGGAGAAGCTGGACGCTTTCGTCGGATCACCGCCGGTATAGGCCGCATAGGACGGATAAGGGCACAGCGGCCGCGTCTCTTCGGGCGGGCGGCTTCGATGCGCGGCGATCGCCTGTGGCGCTTTGCCCTTCTCTACCCAATCCACCAGTGCGGTGAGCATATCGAACTGGTCGAATGCATTGCCGCCCTGGCAGTGCAGCATGCCGGGGACCATGTAGAAGCGGCTGGCATCGGTGAAGGCCGCGCCATTGGTCTTGGCGGCGCGTTGATAATATTCCCAGGTCGCGAACGGCGAGAACCAGAAATCCGACACGCCGTGGAAGAAGATCATCTTCCCGCCTCGATCGAGGAAAGCGTTGAGCTTGGTCCAGTAATTGGTGTTGGTCAGCCGCTCCCCGGCGTCGTTGCGGATCTCGTGGATACGCGCGTCGAGATCGATGGCGGTTGCGTCACTCGGCGGACCGAACGGCCCCGGCCCACCGGTGGGCAGGTAGCCCATCGGCGTCGCCACGATGCCGGTGTCGAACGCCATCGGGGCATAGATCGGGTAACCGGCCTTGTCGAAAGGCCCCGCGAACCCTTTCTCCAGTGCTTCGACCTTGCCCGCGCTCAGGCAGCCTTCGGTCCGCGATCCCGTGCATTGCAGCTTCTTCGGCTGGAAATCGCACTGCGCGACGTTCTCGATCATGCCGTCCTTGAGGCCATCGAGCGCGTCACATTGCGCCAGCACGCCATTCAGGATCGTCGCCCGGTCTGCCGCCGTCACGACCTCGCTCATGATCGGCTTGCCGTCAGGATCCTTGGGCGCGGCCTTGTTGAACAGGACCTGCGTGTATTCCAGGGCGAGGTTCGAATCCCCGGTGCGCATCGCCGGCGCGCCGACGATGATGCCATCGAACAATTCCGGATAGCGCTGGGACGCCAGCATCCCCTCGCGGCCGCCCGTGGAGCAGCCGGTCATGTAGCTGTGCGCCGCTGCCGAACCATAGTACGATCGCGTCATTTCCTTGCCCAGCAGGGCCACCGTGCGAACCGAGGTTTCGGCGAAGTCCAGCAGCGCTCGCTGATCGTCCATGAAGCTGGAATCGAACACCGCGCCGCTGTGGCCGCTATCGTGGCTGATGACGGCGAATCCGCGCGCCAGGGCCGGGCGCCCGTCCGATGCGACCGGGCCGGTTGGCGGGTTGACCGTGCCGTTGAGCCCGCCGCCGCCTTGCAGCAGGAACCGGCCGCTCCAGTTATCCGGCAGGGCGATGGCGAAGCGAATGCCGTAATCCTTGCCGTGCGCGCCCTTGCGCTCGTTGATGATGCCGCTCACCCGGCAATGCGCCGGCAGGCCGGCGACAGGCCAGCCGTTGGGATCGGTAAAGCTCTTGTCCGATGCGTCGATGCGGACGGCGCTGGTGATCCTGACGTCGCTGCCGAACGGGAGCGATCCCATCGCCGCGCAGCGCGCCGCATCCGGTGCGGGCTTGTTCGATTGCGGAGTGGCCGGCGCGCCAAGGCTCAGCAGGGCGGTGACCCCCGCCAGCAAGCCGAACCGGGCGCTCATACGATAAAGCATTCCTACCTCTCCATGGCCGGCCGGGCCGGGGGCCCGCTATCGGCCGGCTTTCGGGCGAAGATCCCGAAGCCGGCGATGATCGCATAGCACAGCGCCGGCAAGGCCAGTGCCACCGCCAGGCTGCCGCTGACGTCAGCCACCATTCCGGTGGCGAGCGGAATCACCGCGCCGCCGAAGATGGCCACGTTGATGATGCCGGAGCCGTCCGCCGAGCGGGCACCGAGCTTCTCGCAGGCGAGCGTGAAGATGGTCGGGAACATGATCGAATTCATCAGCCCGATCGCCAGCAGGCTGTACCCGGAAACCGTGCCCACGGTGTTGGCCGAGATCAGGATCAGCAGGATCGCCCCGCAGGCCTGGAATGCCAGCACCTTGCCCGGGCTGATCACCCGCAGCACGGCCGAGCCGATGAACCGGCCGACCATCGCGCCGCCCCAGTATAGCCCGAGCAGGCGGCCGGCGGCCTGTTCTTCCAGAGCCAGGACGCCCGGCTGCATCAGGTAATTGACAATGAGCGAGCCGATCGCGACTTCCGCGCCGACGTAGAGGAAGATGCACAATGCGCCGTAGCCGAAGCGGGGCCGCTTCAGCAGGTCGAGCCCGGCGAGGCCCGCGCCGGCCTGGTGCGTTTCACCCTTGAGGCGGTTGCGGAACATCCACACCACGCCGGCGACCAGCACCAGCGCGACCGCGAGGCCGAGATAGCCGTGCACGATCGCCTGGCTTTCGGCGGTGCGATAGGCGTCGAGAGCCGGGCCGGACAGCTCCGCCGCGGTGACGTTCGCCAGGCTGCCGAGGATCAGCATCGAGCCGAAGATCGGGAAGACGGTGGTGCCGAGCGAATTGAAGGCCTGGGCAAAGGTCAGCCGGCTGTGCGCCGTGCGCGCCGGGCCCAGCAGGCTGATCAGGGGATTGGCCACGACCTGCACGATCACCACGCCGCTCGCGAGGATGAACAGGGCGAACAGGAACAGGCCGTATGTCGCGGTCTGCGAAGCAGGGATGAACAGCAGGCAGCCGACCATCATCGTCAGCAATCCGGCCACGGCGCCGCGCATGTAACCGATCCGCTTGACCAGCTTCGCCCCCGGGATGCCGATCACCAGATAGGCGGTGAAGAAGCAGAACTGCACCAGCATCGCCTGGGTGTAGTTGAGTGTGAAAAGCTCCTTCAGCTTCGGGATGATCACGTCATTGAGCGAGGTGATGCCGCCGAAGATGAAGAACAGCGCCATGACGAAGCCCTGCAGGCCGGGCGCGTCGATAGGCGTGCTATCTCCGTCCGCTGGCGCCGCGTCGCCGGTGGCCCCAATTTCGGATGCAAGTGCCATTCGCTTCCCCCCTCAAAACCTCACGCCGCCCCTGGCCCGCCCGAAAGGCGGCCCGGCATCGGGTGGAAATGTCACAGGCCTGCGCCGCGCGCGTAGAGCGGATCACGCGAATCATCCGGGACAGCCGGATCCTGGGCCTCGACCGCTTCCATCGAGCGCGGCAGTTCCGAAGGCAGGCGGCCTTTGGCCTTGGCCTTGCCCAGGATCACATCCAGTACTGCCGCATCACTCGCACCGTAGTTGACGAGTATCACCGAGGCACTGTGTTGTACATTGGTGAGGATCGCCGGCCGATCCATGAAGATCGCCAGAACCGTGGGCACGCTCGCGCTCGCCTTTTCGAGCGCATCGAAGGCGGGATCGCCCTTGTGGAAATCGAGCCGGCCTTCCTTCTGCCGGCTGCCGAAGAAGTGATTGGGGTGGAGCAGTTCGGACGGTGCATCGGTGCGGATGATGGCGAAATCGGCATCGGCAGGATCATCGACCACCGTCAGCCCCGCCGCTTCGGCAGCCTTGGGATCCATGCCGAACAGCCACACCTTCTTGCCCGAAGCGACCGGCAGGAGTGAGCCCCGGTTCTGCAGGAGAACCTGGGCTTCGCGCTGAGTCCTTTCCGCAAGCGCCTTGTCCTCCGCCGTCCCCACGGTGTCGCGCGCTTTCGATGGATCGACGTAGGGATTCTCGAAAAGGCCGAGTTCGAATTTGCTCAGCAGGATCCGCGCGACGCTCTGGTCGATCCGTTCTTCGGAAACCTCGCCCTTGTTCACGGCATCGAGCAAGGGTTCCACGTCATCGGTGCCGCCGAATTGATCGAGCCCGGCCTCCAGGCCCTTCACGTAACGCTCTGCAACCGAGAGATTTTCCACGCCCCACGAGGTCGCGATGTCCTGCGGTTGCTGCGGCGTGGCGGCGGTGGGATTGCGGCAGGCGGCCGGGCAGTCGCGCGTGATCGCCCAGTCGGACAGGATGATCCCGCCGAACCCTTCGCGTCCGCGCAACAGGTTCTGCAGCAGTTGCTTGCTGAAGCCGGGGCCGACCTGTTCCAGCGGCTTGCCGTCGATCCGGGTGCCGAGAAGGATCGGATAGGCCGGCATCACCCCGGCCGGCTTGGCCTCCAGCGCGCCGCGGAAGGCCTGGATGTGCAGATCGAGATGGTCGCCCGTTTCGGCAAACCGGCCGTAATAGTTGTGCCCGTCAAAGCCGTTCGGCTGCGCGCCGTAGCCGACCCAGTGCTTGACCACGGTCATCACGCCATCACGGGCGATGCCTTGCTCCCCCCCCTGCAGGCCGGCAACGTAGGCCTTGCCCAGCTCGCTCGTGAGCGCCGGGTCGCTGCCGAATGTCCCGGTGCCGCGCGGCCAGCGGGGTTCCGTGAGCAAGTCCAGCTGCGGGGAGAGCGCCATATGAATGCCGACCGCGCGATATTCCTTGCGCGCGATATCGCCGAACCGCCTCACCAGCGCCGGATCGCGCAGGGCGGCAAATCCGAGCAATTCCGGCCACTGGGTCACGCCATTGCTGCTCTCACCGGCGCCGAGCACATATTGGAAGTGATTGCGCGGATCCGAGCTGATCGTGAGCGGAATCCCGAGCCGGGTATCCTCCGCCATTTCCTGCACGGCATTGTTCTGGAGGGCGAGCTCCGCAGGCGGCAGCGTCAGCCGCGTGATGAAGCTGGTGACATGCTTCTCGCGGACGAGCGGCGCCAGCGCTTCGAGATCGTAGCCATCGGCCCGGCCGAGCAGACCCCCCGGAAGCGTCGAATGCATCAGCGTTCCGACCTTCTCGGCCAGCGTCATCCGGGAGACCAGATCGCGCGTCCGCGCTTCCGGCTTCAGCCGCCAGTCCTCGTAAGGCGTCAGCTTTCCGTCGCCGTCGAGATCGCGGAAACGATAGCCGTCGAGCTCGATCACGGACTTGGAACGCAGGCCGAGTTCCGGCTGCGCCATCTCGGTTGAGGCCAGCTTGCATCCCGCGAGCGCCGCCAGTGCAGCCAGAGCCGCCACGAAAGGTCCGCCGATCTTCAACGTCATGCTTCCATCCCAGGGTTCATAGGCCGGCCACTGCATCCGAGAGCGCATCGCCTGCGAGGGTAAGTCTCAGGCGATTCATGCCCTTCCATCCCTATTGTCCGGCTGGGCCGGAGGCGGCGGCATCGATTTCCGGGCCCCAGGGATCCTTCTGCGCGACGGCTCGCCCGCTTTCGGAGAAATCCATGATCTGGTCGGTCGCGCGCGTATAGCGCGGCCAGGCGGGCAGGCCGCTGCCGTTCGGATCGCCCGTCTTGGCGAAGTTGGCCAGGTAGGCGCTGATCGTCTTGCCCATCGCCACGTCGCGCGGCGTGGTCTTGTCAGCGTACTTGATGGCCGTGGTGTCGAAGAAGAACGGAATGTCCGTGGCGTGCTGAGCGCCCGGCTGCCCGACCGATTCCGCCACGTAGGAGAAGCGATATTCGTAAACGGGAACGCCTTTGTCGGCGATGGCCCCCGCCGCCTTGCGCGCGCCGGCAACCATGATCCCGGTCTTTCCGCCCATGTCTGCGCTCGTCGCGCCGATCATCATGGGCACATGTTCGAATGCGCCCGAGGCGTAAGCCTTGCCGGCGTCCACCGCCAGCTTTCCGTCCGTGAAGGGGCTGGCAAAGGTACGCGGCCCTTGCTGGCTGAACATCGCCATCATGTTGAGCCCGTCGGTAACCTCCTCCGCCGACAGGGCCCGCAGCTTGGTGAGCGCGTTCGGATCGTCGGGCGCGATGCCTTTGGACTGCGCGAAATCCACGCCGATCTTCTCGATCGCCGCGAGACCGTCCCCGCCCATCGCGCCGCCATCGCCGCCGGACATGATCACCGCCTTGGCGAACAAGCCCTTCGCCAGCGGCGACGTGACCAGGGCATGGACCGACATGCCGCCGGCGGATTCGCCGACGATGGTCACATTGGCCGGATCGCCGCCGAAGGCCTCGATGTTCCGCCGGACCCATTGGAGCGCGGCCAGCTGATCCATGTAGCCGTAGTTGCCGAGCAGGCCGCCATCGGCGTTTTCCGCCGTGAGCTGGGGATGGGCGAAGGTGCCGAAGCGGCCGACCCGATAGTTGGCGCTGACGAACAGCACGCCCTGCCTGGCGAGATTGGCGCCCGAGTAAGTCGGCGGCGATGCCCCGCCATTCACGAAGCCGCCGCCATAGATCCAGAAGATCACCGGCAGCTTTCCCGTGGCCCCGGCCGGCCGCCAGACATTGAGGTAGAGGCAATCTTCCGCCGGCGTGGCCCCCAGGGGCGCGGCATCGCTGGGGAAGGGCACCTGCATGCAATCGTTGCCATAGGTAACCGTCTGCCTGATGCCGTTCCACTTGGCGGCCGGTTGAGGCGCGCGCCAGCGCAGTGGCCCGACTGGCGGTGCGGCGAAGGGTATGCCCTTCCAGCTTTCAACGCCGTCTTCGGTGGCGCCAGCGACCTGGCCGGCTTCCGTTGCCACCTCCCGAGCAGACGCCGGGACGCCGAGGAGAAGGCCGATGGCTACGACAGCCGCACACGCATAGGCTCTTTTCATAATCATACCCTCCGGTCGCAGGCAGCCTGCGCGAACTACTTGAACAGGCGCGGCAGGAAATCGTCGAGGTAGCGCCGCCAGTTGATCCAGGTGTGGCCGCCGCCGCTTTCATTATAGAGGTGCCGGATGCCATATCGGTCGAAGAGGCCGCGCGTCGGCTCTACGGTGCCGTGAAGGAAATCGTCGCTGCCCATGGCATAATAAAGCAACTTCAGGTCCCGCGCGGAACGCTTCAGAGCCGCATCGTTGGCCGTTTCGAACTGCACAACCTGTTCCCGGTCGCCGTTCATGCCGAGGCCCATCGAGAATATGCCGAGATAGTGGAACAGCTCCGGATGAGTCAGGCCATGGCGGATCGTATGGGCGCCACCCATCGACAGGCCCGCCATCGCCCGGTGGTCCGGATCGTCGATCGTCCGGAAGTTCTGTTCGACATAGGGTATCAAGGCTTGAAGCAGATCCTGGCCGAAGCCATCGTTGTCGAGCATGTCGGCACCGGGGCGGTCGGGCGTGTGGCCGAACGGCATGACCACGATCATCGGAACCGCCTTCTTCGCCGCGATCAGATTGTCGAGGATGTAGTGAGCCCGGCCGACGCTGGTCCAGCTGTCATCGCTGTCGCCCGCCCCGTGAACCAGATAGAGCACCGGATAATTGCCCGTGCCGTTCATGTAGCCCGGCGGCGTATAGACATGGGCCCGGCGGCGCGTGCCCAAGGCTTCCGACCAGTATTCGATCGTGCTGACGACACCGTGGGGAACAGCCGGGTCATAGCTCTGGAATGCCCCTTCGGCGCCCAGCACTTCGAAGACGGAATTGGTCCCGACCCGCTCTTCCGAAAAGGCCGTGCCCTGGGGATCGGGAGCGCGCGCGCCGTCGACTTCGAAATTGAAGCGATAGGTGTCGGCCGGCACGGGCCTGGCCGTGGTCACGCTCCACAAGCCCGTTTCGTCCTTCGCCATCGCGAGGCCGGCAGGTGCGCCAGGCGTAAATCCCATTGGGATGATGTCGGCGATGTCGGAACTGGTGACCTTCACCTCCCGCGCCTCGGGCGCGCAGAGACGAAATGTCACCCGCCCGTCGGGAAGCTGATCGACGGATTTGTAGGCGGCAGGGCCCGCAAAGAACCCGCCGCCGCGACACGACGCCGCCCGTTCCTGCGCCGGCTGGGAGGAAACCGTGGCCTGGCCGAGCGCGGGCGTGCCGGCCAGGCAGCAGGGCATCAGCAAGATCGCTATCGTCATGCGGCGGAACGTCACCACGAAATACCTCCCCGGCTTTGCTTCACGTACGTCAGAACGACTTGGTCAGCGAGACCTGCACCGACCGACCCAGCGCGTTGTGGGCGAAGAGATCGATCGAAGAGGACCCACCCGTCAGCGTCGAGAACACGATGGGCGGTTCGTTGGCGAACAGGTTGTTGACCGTTACGCCCAGCCGCACGCCATCGGTAAAGCTCCAGCGATCGGCACCCGGCGGCAGCGTGAACGACAGATTGAGGTCGAACGTGGTCCAGCTCGGCACTTTTGCCTGCGGCAGCGTCGTGCCTGTCTCGCGCAGCGTGAGCGGCTGATCGTTGAGGTAGGAGCCGATGTAGTTGCCGAACAGCGTTGCCGAGAACGGCCCCCTTCGGAACATCACGCTGCCGCGGCCGCGCCAGCTGATGGGATCGCCGATCGTGTCGAGCGCGGCGATCATCGGCGCCCCTTCGACCGTCCGCTCTTCATTGGTGAGGATCTTGTTGATGCTCACGTTGAAGCCGAATGTACCGATCGAGGTATCGGTCACGTAATTGACCGATGCGTCGATGCCATCCTGGAACGTGTTCGCGGCGCTGATCGTCCGCCCATCGACAACCGCGTTGAGGTTGCAGAAGTCACGCGGATTGTAGCCCAGGTTCGCCCCGTAGAGGAAGTCGGTGAACTCGGCGATCGCCGGATCGGGCGTGCATCCGCCGGAGCCGTCGGGCGTCGAATTCACCGGGATTACATAAGCGCTGTACTGCGCGAGAAGCTCCGGATTGGCGAACGGCCCGGGCGCGAAGATCGGCGCCGGGACACCCGATGTCCCGAGCTTGTTCCGATAGTGCAGATTATAATAGGTGGCCGAAACGCGCAGGCCGGGCACGAAGCTCGGCCGGTAATCGGCGCCAAGCTGCCAGTTCGTTCCTTCCTCTGGCTTCAGGTTCGGGTTGTTGCCGAGGATGTAAAGCACATTCATGCTGCCGTTGGGCTGCGTTGAAAAGCCGGTGATCCCAGCCCCGGGCGTGATGTTGGAGCCCAGGCCCAGCGAGAACACGCCTGCGTTGAGCTCTGGCAGGCCCGGGGCGCGGAATGACGTGCCCCACGAACCGCGCAGCGAAAGATCGTCGGTGACGTCCCATGTCGCGCTGATTTTCTGGTTCGTGGTCGAGCCGAAGTCCGAATAGTGATCGTAGCGGAGCGCGGTGCTCAGGGTCAGTTCCCGGACCAGCGGCACGTCCATGTCGGGACTGATGACCGGCAAGTAGAGTTCGCCGAAGACCGCATATTGCTCGCGCGTCGTGCGGGCATTCGCATCGGGGGTCGTCACCGGTCCGGGATTGGGAGGCCGGTTGGCGGCGTTCTGCAGCTTCTGGATGCCGTAATAGTATTCGCCGCCGAAGGCCCCCTTCACATTGCCGGCCGGCAGGGGGAACAGCGTCCCGTCCACCTTGGCGACGACATCGTGGCTCCAGTTCTGCGAGTATTGCGAATTGGTGCCGAGGATGAAGTCGAGCTGCTCTTGAGTGAAGAGTTCCGTCGAGAACGGGTTGAGATGCATCGGATCGCTCAGCGGGCGATCGATCAGCTGCTGGAGAGCGCTGGCGGCGGGCTCGCCCGTAAGGGCGGTTGTCTCCAGCGTTATGTAGTTGTCGAGGTAGCAGACGCCGCAGGTCTCGTTCTTGCCGAAGGTGTAGTAAGCCTCCGCCTCCCAGTCGCCGGAGATGGGTGCGCGCGCACCGAAGGTGTTGTTAAAGCTTTCGTTCGGATTCTGGTTGCCGAAGCGAGGCGATCCGGCGGGCATCCGCGCGAGCAGATTGATCTGCACGTCGATTGGCTGCGGCGTTGCCGGCACGAACGGCGGGAACGGCGAGCGGACGGTGTTGGGCAGCGCCAGATAATAAGGGCTGTCCGGCTGGATCTGCACGGTCGGACTGGTGTTCTGATTACCCGTCGCGAAAGTGCGGGTGAACTGTTCGGACCGCGTCCAGAAGAACTCGTTGTAGAACGAGATCGCCCCGATATCCTGGCTGATCAGGATTGCCGCCTGCTTGCGCTTGAGGCTGCCCTGGAAGTCCTCGAAGTCTGAGCGGTCGACCAAATTGGGATAGGACGCGCAGGTCGGTGTCGCCGCGCCGGTGCAACCGTTCAATTGCACTTCCTGGAGATCCGCGATCGTCAGGATCCGCCCGGTCGGATTGTCGGGGAGCGTGTAGTAAGTGTTGGCGCCGCCTTGCGGGAAATTGGGATTGGTCAGGCCGTCGGCCGTCGGGATGTAGATGTTTCCGTTGAGGCCGGCGCTCGCCGCCGTCCCGTTCACTCGATCGTCGTTGCCGCCGAACGGGCGCTGATCGGCGCGAAGGCGCGGATTGCGGCCACGCACGAAGGGGTCGCGCCGCAGGTATTCGAAAGTTGCGATGATGTTGCCGTCACCGAAGCCCGTGCTCCAGTGCGTGCCGGCGACCCCGCTCAGGGTCCATTGGTCGTTGCCATAGTCGCCGAAGGTATAGCTGCCACCAAGCTCGATGCCGTCGAAGTCCTTGCGCAGGACATAGTTGATCACGCCGGCGATGGCATCCGAGCCGTAAATGGCCGAAGCGCCATCGGCGATCACCTCGATTCGCTCGATCGCCGCGATGGGGACCTGGTTCGCCTCACTGAAGGCGGTCGCCGTTCCCGACGGTGTGATCCGGTGCCCGTTGACCAAGGTCAGCGTCGCGCCCTGGCCCACGCCGCGCAAGTTGATCGAATCGCCGCGTGTCGTGTTGGCGTTGCCTTGCGAATTGCCGCTGGTCGCTGACGAGGTGAAGGAATTGGCCGCCGCGTTTTGGACTTGCGGCAGGGTGCGCAGCACATCGGCGACGGTGGACTTGCCGGTTGCAAGCACCGCCTCCCGATCGAGCACCACGCTTTCGCTGCCGACTTGCTTCACGCCCGAGATGTTGGACCCTGTCACGACGATGGTGGAGCCCTCGTCTTCGCTCGTCGTGCCGTCGTCGGAGAGGGCCTGCGTCTCGCTGTCGGATACATCCTGAGCCGCCGCCTGATTGGCCTGCGCCAGCGCAAGGCCGAGCGCCACGGTGCCGGCGCCCACGCGCCAGGCGATCTTTAGTCCCCTCACTGTTCTCTCCCGGTCTGTGCCGCTTGCGCGGCTTGTCGCCGTTGATTCCTTTTCGAGGCGAGGGAGCGAGAGAGTCGCTCGCGACACCGCCTCGCTCGCTGGGTACGAATTGAAGACAGCGTTGTCTAGAAAAATGAGACAACGTTGTCTCATTGCCGTGATGGCGGCTTGTGCGAGGCCTTGTTGCGGCGGTAAGGACGTTCACCGCTGTCGAGGACGGGGACGGCGAAGGAGCCAGATGGGCGAGCGAACGACCATAGTGGACATCGCCCGGGCGGCAGGGGTGTCGTTCAAGACGGTCTCGCGCGTGCTCAACGGCAATTCCCGCGTGGCGCCCGATCTGCGTGAGCGTGTGCTGAGGGCGGTTGCCGATCTCGATTACCGCCCCAACCTTGCCGCGCGTTCCCTGGCCGGGGCGCGTTACTATGCCTTGGGAATGCTCCTCTCATCCGAAAGCGTGGCCAATGCGAATTCCGAGGGGTGGTATCTCCCGCCTTTCGTGATGGACCTGCAGGCGCGGGCCCTGGTGGCATGCCAGGAAGTGAATCATCGCTTCCACGTGGAGATTGTCGATACGCGCTCTCCCTCGCTGGAGGCTCACTTGAGCGCGCAGCGGCTGCATGTGGATGGCGTAATCCTGGTCCCGCCGCTCGCCGACGATGTCGCCGTGCTGGCCGCGCTCGAGGCAAATGCCCTGCCCTATGTCCGCATCTCGCCCGGCGTGGAGCTCGATCGCTCACCCGCGGTAACGTCCGCCGAATATGAGGGCGCGCTGGCCATGGCGGAGCATCTTCTGTCCCTCGGCCACAGGCGGATCGGGTTCATTCACGGCCCCCCGAATCATTTGGCTGCGGCCAGGCGGTATGTTGCCTTTCAGGATGCGCTTGCCCGCTATGCCGATGCACAAGAGCTGACCGCGCCTGGAGATTTCACCGTCGCCGGGGGCTCTGCCGCGGCTGCCATGCTGCTGGGCGCCGAGACGCCTCCCACCGCGATCTTCGCGGCAAACGACGACATGGCGGCGGGCGTGATAGCCTGGGCCGGCAGTCGCGGGATCCGCGTACCGGCCGATTTGTCCGTCGCGGGCTTCGACGATTTCCCCTTTGCTCGTCTTACCGTACCCCCGCTTACCACCGTGCATCAGCCCATCACCGAAATCGTTCAGGCTGCGATCGGGATGCTGATAGAGGGCGTGAACGCCGACGAGGGCCCGCCCCAGTTGCTCGAAATGCCGTGCAGAGTGATCGAACGAGGATCGACCGCCCCGCCTGCGACCTAGCCGTCCCCGGATGTTGTCTGGGCGCGGCGACACGTTTTCCCCGACAGGCCGATTCCGCTCGCTGGCGCCCGAGCGGCGGGGCGCGCTATGCCGCGTTGCCATGGAGGGCGGGGCAATCGATTTCCTGAGGGAGGCGCGCTGGCTCGATGCGAAGCGGGTGCGCGGCTATGGCGTGCTTATCGGGATCGCCAGTGTCGGCCTGCTGATCGTCTCGTGGTTTCAGGCCATGGGGCCGCAGGGAAGCGATTTCCTGGCCTTCTGGGGTGCGGGCCGGGCTGTGCTGGAAGCCGTGCCACAGGCGGCTTACGATCTGGAGTGGCAGGCACGGGTGCAGACCGGCGCCGGCCCCAGCGAATGGTTCGCCTTCGTCAATCCGCCGCCGTTCCTGTTCGTGGCCGCGCCGTTTGCCGCGCTGCCTTATCCGCTGGCCTGGATCGCCTGGAACGCCGCGACTTACGCCTTGTGGGCCTGGGCCGCGATCAAGGCCTTTCCCCGGTTGTGGCTGCTGGTGCTGGTCTTCCCCGGCGCGCTGATCGCCGCCGGCCATGCGCAGAACGGCTTCCTCACGGGGGCGCTGCTGGTGGGCGGCGTGGCCCTGCTCGACCGGCGGCCGCTGATCGCTGGCGCCTTGCTGGGCGCGCTGGTGATCAAGCCGCACCTTGCCCTGCTGGTGCCGTTCTGGCTGGCGGCGGGCGGGCGCTGGCGCGCCTTTGCCGCCGCCGGGGCGATCGCGCTGGGCCTGCTGGCGATGTCCTGGCTGGCATTCGGCAGCGCGACGATGATCGGCTATACCTCAAGCTGGGAAGCGAGCGCGGCGATCATGCGCTTCGGCGATGCCGATTTCTTCCTGCGGATGGCGACGCCTTATTCGCAGATTCGCATCCACGGTGGAGAGACGCTGGCGGCCGGCGCGGCGGCGCTGCTGGCGCTGGCGATGATCGCGCTGGCCATGCGGGGCTGGCGCCGTTTCGGGCAGGACGGCCTGGCCAGCGGCGCGCTGGTGCTGGCGGCGACGGCGATCGCATCCCCCTACCTGTTCAATTACGACCTGCCGTTCCTGATCCTGCCGATCCTCTGGCTGGTGCGGGAAGCGCTGCGCCACGGCTTCCGCCCGTGGGAGAAAACGCTGCTGGTTGCGCTGTGGCTGGCGCCTTACGCCACGCGCGCCATGGCGCTGCCCCTGGGGCTCAACCTGATGCCGCTGGCCAGCGCCGTGCTGCTGTGGCTGGTGTGGACGCGGGGCGCGGCCTCGGCGCAGCAGGGGCCTTCTCCCACTCGATGAGCCAGGGTCGGTAACAGGATCGGTAACGCGGGTAACGCGCAAGGTAACGTTTCGCGCCCGGGCGATTACCGTAATTAACTTGTTGCAACTGGCCATAATTCGCCAGTCAGCGCCCGGGCCCAACGGCCGCAATCCATAACAACACAGGCTTCGCGTTCGTCTGTTCGACCGCGCGACGGCGCTGCCGTTGCACGCGCATCGGCGGATCAAACGACAGGTTCGGGGATAATGCACATCAATTCTTTAGGGCGGTTGGCCCGTGTCAGCGGAATCGCGCTCGCGCTTGCTTCGGTTGCGGGGCACGCGGAATCGCGCGCGGCGGAAGCCGACGATAGCGGCGCGGCGGGCGAAGCGGCGGCCGAACGCGAGATCGTCGTTCCCGGCGTGGTCGATTCACTTCAGTTGAACCAGACCAGCGAGGGCGGCAGCCGGCTGGCCCTCACGCCGCTGGAAACGCCCGCCAGCATCGAGATCCTGGATGGCGACGCGATCCGCCTGCGCGGAGACCTGACGGTGCAGGACGCGGCGGCGCGGGCGACCGGCATCGTCAATACTTCCGGCGTGTTCGGGCAGAGCCTTTCGGCGCGCGGCTTCGTCGGCCAGCACTCGGTCGCGCAGCTGTATGACGGCATGCGGATGTACAACAACACGCTGACGTTCCCGGCGGACCCGTGGATGGCCCAGGCGGTGGAAGTGCTGCGCGGGCCGGCCTCCGTCCTCTATGGCGAAGGGGCGATCGGCGGCGCGATGAATGTCGTGCGCAAGCAGCCGACCGATACGTTCGAGCACGCGATGCGCGCCGGCATCGGGTCCTTCGGTTTCTGGAACGTGGCGGCCGGCAGCGGCGGGCCGCTGAGCGAGCAGATCGGCTATCGCGTGGACGCCAGCTATCGCCGGTCGGACGGCTGGATGGATCGCGGCGATTCGAGCGCGGTGGCCCTGTCGGGTGCGCTGCGTTACCGCCCGACGGACGAGTTGACGCTTTCACTGTCGCACGACTTCAGCGTGCAGGAGCCGCGCGTCTGGTTCGGCGTGCCGCTGATCGATGGACAGCTCGACACCTCGATCCGCAAGGAGAACTACAACGTCTCCGACGCCGAATTGCGTTTTCGCGATAATTGGAGCCAGTTCAAGATCGCCTGGACGCCGGGCGATGCCCTGAAGTTGGAGAGCACCTTTTATCATCTGTGGGCGAACAAGTACTGGCGCAACGCGGAACGGGCCAGTTGGGTGCCCGGCAGCGGCACCACGCCGGATCAAATCAGGCAGTCGAGCTTCCTCGAACTGTACCATATCCAGCGGCAGACCGGGAACCGCACGACCCTGTCCTATTCGCAGGACCTGGGCGGCGGGCTGGAAGGCAGCCTGGTGGTGGGCGGCGATTTCAACCGCATCAGCTACAAGAACGTCAGCAATTCCGGCAACAACGCCACGCGGCTGGTGGACGTCGTCGATCCGATAGTCGGCGAATTCATCCACCAGACCGGCAATGCCGCAACCCGGGCGCGCTATACCAACACCATCGACCAGTTCTCGGTGTTCGGCGAAGGCCGGATCGCGCTGGACCAAACGGTCTCGCTGGTCGGGGGCATCCGATATGACCGGCCCGAGATCACCAAGAACGATTACATAAACCCGGCCAACAATTTCACCTCGACGCCCGATGCGGTGACCTGGCGGCTGGGCGCGGTGTATAATCCGATCCGCGACATGGCGCTCTATGCGTCCTATTCGACGGCGGCCGATCCGGTCGGCGCGCTGGTTTCGACCAGCGCCGGGCAGAGCACGTTCGATCTTTCGACCGGCGATCAGTGGGAAGCCGGGGTGAAGCAGGTGTTCTGGGGCGGGCGCGGGCAATGGACGCTGGCCGCCTACAAGATCACCAAGCGCAAGCTGCTCACTTCGGACCCGCTGATTCCCACATTGCAGGTCCAGATCGGCCAGCAATCGTCCAAGGGCATCGAGGCCTCGCTGTTCGTCGAGCCGCTGCCGGGGTTCAGCATCAATCTGAACGGGGCGCTGGTCGACGCGCAATATGACGATTTTGCGGAATCGGTTGGCGGCGTGCTGTTCCAGCGCGCGGGGAATCGCCCCACCAACGTGGCCGAGAAGACCGCCAATGTCTTTGTCAGTTGGGAGTTCGCGCCCGACTGGGTGGTAGACGGCGGGGTGAGCTATGTCGGCAGCCGATATACCGACGCGGCGAATTCGCAGCTCCTGCCCGCCTACACTCTGACAGACCTCGGCCTTCGCTGGAACTTCGCCGAGGGACTCAGCGCCAGCGTGCGCGGGCGGAACCTGTTCGACGAGACCTATGCCCGGTCGACTTATGGCGGGAGCCAGTGGGTGCTGGGCGATCCACGGACCGTGGAGCTGACGATCCATGCCGCGTTCTAGCCTGCTGTCGTGGAAACGGGCGAAGCGGTGGATGTATTGGGTCCACCGCTGGACCGGCATCGCGCTGTGCGTGCTGTTTGCCGTGTGGTTCGTATCGGGCGTGGTCATGATGTACGTCCCGTTCCCCTCGTTCCGGGCGGACGAGCGGGTCGCGGTGGCCAAGCCGATCGACTGGAGCCAGGTGCGCCATGGCCCGCAGGAGGTGCTCGAACGCCTTGGCGCCGCCACCGCGCCGGGGGAAATGCGGCTGGAGATGACCGGCGGCGAGCCATTCTATCGGATCGCCCTTGGGGATGAACAGCACGCCTTCTCCGCGTCGAGCGGAGAGGAAGTGCACGGCGTGAGCCAGCAGCGCGCGATGGAGATCGCCGAGGAGATGACCGGCGCTCCGGCCGAATCGGTGACGCCCGTTGACCATGACCAGTGGGTGGTGACGCGCGCCTATGCCCGGATCGCGCCGTTCTGGAGAGTGCGCATGGCCGATGGCGCCGGCACCGACATCTACGTCACCCAGAAGACCGGCGAAGTGGTGCAGAACACCAATCGGACGGAACGATTCTGGAACTGGCTGGGGGCGGTGCCGCACTGGATCTATTTCGAGGCCTTGCGCGTGTACCAGGAACCCTGGCGCCAGGTGGTGATCTGGACATCCGGGATCGGCATCGTCGGGTCCATCCTGGGGGTTTGGCTCGGCCTGCTGCGCGTGCGGCTGAAGCGCCGTTATGCCAGTGGATCGACCAGCCCCTATCGCGGCTGGATGAAGTGGCACCACATCGCGGGGCTCATCGGCGGCGTGTTCGTGATCACCTGGGTGTTCAGCGGATGGCTGTCGATGAGCCCGTTCGGCGGCCTGCCGAGCGGCGATTCCGTGGCCAAGCGCTATGCCGGCGAGCCTGCCTTGCGCTTCGCGCCGGTGGACATGGCGCGGCTGGCCGTTTCCGCCGAGGGCGCGCGCGAAGTGCGGTTCGTCCATATCGCGGGCGCGCCGGTCATCCTGGCGGTGGATGGCGACGGCCGCAAGCGGGCGCTCGACGGCGTGACGGCCGCTCCCGCCACGCCAAGCCTCGCGGCCATTGCAGACAATGCCGGGGCGGCCGTGCGAGACGGCATGCTGGTCACCGCCCAGACGCTGACCGAGTACGACGCCTATTGGTATGCGACCGGCGATCCGCGCCGCGATGCCCGGCCGCTCCCCGTCTTGCGGCTGATCTTCGACGATCCCCACGCGACCTGGCTGCATATCGATCCCGCGACGGGCGAACTGCTTGGCCAGACGGACAGCGGCCGGCGCGGATATCGCTGGCTGTTCAGCGCCCTGCACAGCTTCGACCTGCCCGTGCTGCTGAAGCATCGGTGGCTAAGGGACAGCCTGATGATCGTGCTTTCGATCGCCGGGCTGATCGTATCGGTGAGCGGGGTGGTGGTAGGCTGGCGCTATCTGCGCCGCCGGAAGCCGACCCCGCGCCCGAAAGCCGCGAGCCCGGCCGGGCCCGGCCCGGCTGCAGCGGAAACCTGAACGGCGGCGGGGGCGGCCGGCGCGCTTCGAACGGCGCACCGGCCCTCCGGCCTTCGCGCCTGCCCTTGCCATCGCTACGCGGCCTCGCTACATCCCCCGCCGACTTCCGACATCGGAGCCTTTCAGCCCCTCCCGGTTCGCACCGGGGCGGCGCGGGACCTATGGGCTTCATGGCGGGGGCATCGTTCATTTTTTACGAGGCTAGAGACATGGCCAAGACCAGCCCCGGCGAATTCCTCCGTCAGGTCCGCGCGGAAGTGAACAAGGTGGTATGGCCGACGCGCGAGGAGACGGTGAAGACCGCCATCTTCGTCGGCATCCTCATGGTGCTTCTCTCGGTGTTCTTCCTCGGTGTCGATTCGCTGTTCGGCGCGGCCGTGCGCTGGCTGCTCTCGCTGGTCTAAGCGCGTCGCTGGGCTCTGAGGGCAAGGTTCGGGAAAGAAACAATGGCAGCGCGCTGGTACATCATTCACGCCTATTCCGGCTTCGAGAACAAGGTTCGCGATTCGATCATCACCGAGGCCGAACGGCTCGGCCTGTCGAACGCGGTCGAATCGGTCGAAGTGCCGACCGAGACGGTGACCGAGGTCAAGCGCGGCAAGAAGGTCCAGGTCGAACGCAAGTTCATGCCCGGCTACGTGCTCGCCAAGCTGATGCTGACCGACGACGTCTATCACCTTGTCAAGAACACCCCCAAGGTGACCGGCTTCCTGGGCGCCGGCGGCAAGCCGCAGCCGATCAGCGAGCGTGAGGCGGCGCGCTATTTCGGCGGCGTGGAAGAAGCCAAGACGGCGCCCAAGAAGCAGGTCAGCGTCGAATACGATATCGGCGACCAGGTGAAAGTGCTGGAAGGCCCCTTCGCCAGCTTCAACGGCGTGGTAGAGGAACTCGACTTCGACAAGCAGAAGGTCAAGGTCAGCGTCTCCATCTTCGGCCGCGCGACCCCGGTGGAACTGGACTTCGAGCAGGTCGAGCTGGTCAAGTAGGCAGGCTTCGCCCCGTGTCCCGCATATGATAGGATACGGGCATGACCATCTTTGAGAAATTTGCGGCCTTCGCCGAAACCCTGCCAGAAGATCGGCGCGCCGTGCTTGCCGATCTTCTTTCCGGGATCATGGCGTCGGAAGCCGATGGGGAGCTGAACCCCGAGCAACTCGCGGAACTGGGCCGTCGCATGGCCGATCCGAACCCGGCGTATGCCGATCCGGCCGAAGTGGAAGCTTTCTTCGCACGCTATCGGGCGGCTTGAAGCCGATCATCTTCAGGATGTCGGCGCTCGCCGACCTGGAAGCGATCGCGTCGTATTTCGATGCGATCGATCCGGATATCACGGCTCGTATCGTGGCGGACGTGGAGAGTTCGCTCAAGCGCCTGAAGGATTTTCCCCTGAGTGGCGAGGTTCGCGGAACCGATTTGCGGCGGATACTCAGCAAACGATACCGCTTCATCATTTCTTATTTTGTCGCGCCTGCTCAAGTCGAGATCGTTGGTGTGTTCCGCTTTCAGAACCGCCGGGCTTGAATTTCGCGCCCGGTTCGATTACCGGCGCGCCTTCCCAAGCTGACAGCATCGGGAATCCATGCGGGAGGCGCTTTGGCGCCGTTTGCACCGCTTACCATGAGGCCTCGTTCGCGGGGCCGACAGTGAGAAAGGAGGCCATTCGTGGCCAAGAAGATCGAAGGCTATATCAAGCTGCAGGTGCCTGCCGGCGCCGCCACTCCGTCTCCGCCGATCGGGCCTGCGCTGGGCCAGCGCGGTGTCAACATCATGGAGTTCTGCAAGGCGTTCAACGCCTCCACGCAGGAACTGGAAAAGGGCATGCCGATCCCGACGGTGATCACCGTCTATGGCGATCGCAGCTTCACGTTCATCACCAAGACCCCGCCGGCCACCTTCCTCATCAAGAAGGCCGCCAACCTCAAGGCCGGTTCGAAGGAGCCGGGCAAGGTCTCGGCCGGCAAGATCGCGCGCAGCAAGCTGACCGAGATTGCCGAGATGAAGATGAAGGATCTCAACGCCAACGATCTCGAGGCGGCGACCCGCATCATCGAAGGCTCCGCCCGCGCGATGGGCATCGAAGTGGTGGAGGGCTGATCCGATGGCCAAGCTGACCAAGAAGCAGAAGACGCTCGCCGAAAAGCTCGATGCCGAGAAGCTCTATGGCTTCGACGAGGCGCTTGCCGTGCTCAAGGAATTCGCCAGCAAGAAGTTCGACGAGACGGTGGAAGTGGCGCTGAACCTGGGCGTCGATCCGCGCCATGCGGACCAGATGGTGCGCGGCATGGTCTCGCTCCCCGCCGGCACCGGCAAGGAGATGAAGGTCGCCGTGTTCGCCAAGGGCGACAAGGCGGACGAGGCCCTGAAGGCCGGGGCCGACAAGGTCGGCGCCGAAGACCTGATGGAAGACATGCAGGCCGGTAACCTCAACTATGACCGCGTGATCGCCACGCCCGACATGATGGGCGTGGTCGGCCGGCTGGGCAAAGTGCTGGGCCCCAAGGGCCTGATGCCGAACCCGAAGCTCGGCACTGTCACCCCCAACGTGGCCCAGGCCGTGAAGGACGCCAAGGGCGGCCAGGTCGAATTCCGCGTGGAGAAGCAGGGCATCATCCACTCCGGCATCGGCAAGCTGTCCTTCACCGAAGATCAGCTCAAGACCAACTTCACCGCCTTCGTCGACGCGATCGTCAAGGCGAAGCCGGCCGGCGCCAAGGGCAAGTACGTCAAGAAGGTCTCCCTGACCTCCTCGATGGGCCCGGGCCTGAAGATCGACACGGCGGAAGTCGAAGGCGCGTAAGCCTCGGCCAACGACAGATCACCAAGGGGCCGGCGGAGCGATCCGCCGGCCTTTTCATTGGCGGTGTTAGCGATCACCGCCACCCTCCAAAAAGACGTATCGCGCTGGCCAGTATTCGCTAACCATCCCTGCCTAGTGGAAAGGGTGGGGGGCCACGATGACCACGATGCCAGACACGCAGCGCGCGTATCCGAGGACCAGCATGTTCGTGCTGGCCTCCATGGCCGCGACCAGCGTGTCGGGTCCGATCAAGATCAGGAATATGTCGGCGGGCGGCGCCCTGATCGAAGGGGCGGCCTTGCCCCCTGTCGGCGAGCATCTGTCGCTGGCCCGCGGCACGCTGAGCGTGGCAGGTATGATCGTCTGGCGTGAAGGTGGCAGGGCCGGATTGCGGTTCGATCATCACGTCGAAGTGGGGGCATGGCTTCCCGCCGGCGCGCGGCAGCAGCAGGTGGATCAGACCTTCCACGAATTGAAGAGCGGCCTGCCGCTCACCGCCCCGCCCGCGGCCCCGGACGGCACTGCGCCTATCACCGTGGCGGACTTGCTGGAGGCGGCGAAGGCGCTCGACCTGCTGGCCGACGCGCTGGCGGAAGACGCGCGCGTGATCGTCAGCCATTCGACGAAATTACAGGCCCTGGACATCGCCGCGCAATTATTGCGCCGGTGCGCGAAATCCGTGAAGGATCGCCACGAGGCCTGACAGGCACACCCGCACGAAGGAAAGGGGGCGGGCCGGTTTCGGACCGACCCACCCGACAGGCTCAGAACGTACGCTTCACGCTGGCTATGATTTCGCGTGGGCGGCCGGGCATGCCGTAGGCGTTGCCGCCGACCTGGTTCGAGCGGTCATACTTGTTGTTGTAGTAGAACTCGTCCGTCAGGTTGGTCGCGGCCAGGGCAAATTCCCAGTCCCGATCCTCCGTGCGGAAGGTGATTCGGGCGTTGAGCAATCCGCGCGATTCCACTTCGCCCAGTTCGAAGCCCGGCGCATTGTTGGGGATCGTGCTCTGCATTTCGGATTGCCAGACCCAATCGAGCCGCGGGGTGATCGAGCCGACGCCGGCGAGCAGAATCTCGTACTGCGCGCCCAGCGCGTATTTCCATTCGGGCACGAAAGGCGCCTGGGTGACGCCGGGGATGATATTGCTGCCTTCGATGCCGTTGATGAAGCGGAAATCGGTCCAGCTGAAAGACCCGTCGAGCGAGAAGCCGTCGATCGGTTCTGCATCAAATTCCACTTCCACGCCGTCGATTCGCGCGTCGCCGACATTGCGGGTGGCCGAGCACAAGTCCGCCGGGCTGTTCCACAGCGGTTCCGGCGTGATGTCGTGGCACACGCTGACCTGGCCCTGATAATCCTTGTAATCGGTATGGTAATAAGCGGTGTTGAACCGCAGCCGCCGGTCGAACAGCATGGTCTTGAGGCCAGCTTCGTAGCTTGTCGCCTTTTCCTGCTCGTAAGGCGTGGCCTGCGATTCGTAATAGGGCCGCGGGTTCACGCCGCCGCCTTTGAAGCCGGTGGAGACTTGCCCGTAGAAGCGGACATCGGGGACGATTTCGTAGTCCACCGCCACGCGCCAATCGATCCGGTCGCCCTTGAACGTACGGCTGAGACCATCGAGCGGGGCGACGCGGAAATCGGTCGGCACGCCGGGCAGCGGGCTGGTGCGGTGGAAGGTGTAAGTCTTCTTCTCGTCGGTGTAGCGCACGCCGCCGGTCAGGTTCAGCGCGTCGGTCAGATGGACCACCCCATGCAGGAAGCCGGACACGGAAGTCTGGTCGAACGGATCGTCGGGCACGAAATCCAGCCCCGCGCCGCCCACGTTGACCCGGCCGCCGAGGCCGCTATCGGCGTTGTAGTAATAACCGCCCAGCGTGAGATCGAGCAGATCGCCCACTTCTGCCGCCAGGCGCAGTTCCTGCGTGAATTGATCGTGGTAGAAGGTGGAGAAGTTGTTGGAGACGTTCTCCGGCCCGTTATCGCCGTCCCACGCGGCCTGGCCATCGGCGTGGCGAAAGGCCGTGATCGAGGTGAGGGCGAGCGTATCGTTCAACTCGATTCGGAGATTGTTCGAGATGCCCCAGGAATCGAGATAGCTGATCGCCGGGTTGGTGTACTGGTTCTCTTCGCCCGGATAGCCGGTGTAAGTGGCGTAATTGGTGTAATCCTCCGGCCCGGTTAGATAGCTGTTCCCGTTGGCCGGATTGGCCGGCAGGTAGATCGCCTTGCCCGGCGAGGCTTCAGACCGGTCGTGGGTCACGTCCACGATCAGGTTGTTCTCGATCCGGTCGTTGACGATCCAGCGCAGCGCCGCGCGGCCGGCCAGCACGTCCTGCCCGCCTTCGGTGCCGATCACGCAGTGGTTGGAAGAGGTGGCGAAACTGCCGCCCGGCGCTTCGCGCCCGGTGGCGCATTGATAGTCGAGCCGCTTGAGATAGCCGTCCACGTGCCGGCCCATGCCAGTGAGGCGCAGATAGAGCTTGTCGGGCACCAGGGTGACGTTGGTCGCGGCCTTGAGGCTCAGCCGGTCGAAGGAACCGGCGGCCAGTTCCACGTAAGCGTCGGGGTCGTCGTTCGGCTTGCGGCTGAACAGCTTGATCGAACCGCCTATGGAGTTCTTGCCCGCGAGCGTACCCTGCGGCCCGCGCAGGATTTCGACCCGGTCGAGGTCCACGAGGTCGAACGCCGTGCCGAACGAGATGCCGTAATAGACGTCGTCGATATAGACGCCGACGCCCGGTTCGTTGGGGAACTGGAAGTCCGTTGCGCCGATGCCGCGGATATTGACCGCCGCGGTCTGCGAGCCGCCACCCTGGCCGCCGGCGCTGAACTGCACGCTGGGCGCGCGTTGGGCCAATTGCTCCACGTTGGTCTGGCTGCGCGCCTCCATCAGTTCGGAATCGACCGCGGTGATTGCCAGCGGGGTGTCTTGCAGATTCTGATCGCGGAACTGCGCGGTGACGACGATCTCGCTGATGCCGCCCTGGCTTTCCGCAGTATCCTGCGCGCGCGCGGCGGTCGATCCCAAGCTCGCGACGATTGCCAGAGTGGCGGCGCACGAATGAAAGGCGATGCGGCTTGACCGCTGCGACATGAAACCTCTCCCCATTCTGACTATAACGTCCGTTATTGTTGGGCACCATTACGATAACGTTCGTTGCAGTGGCAATAGCTCACCGACGAGGCGGCGGAGACGCGGCCGAGCAGGAAGCGATTGTCGGGAAGCAGGGGAAATGGACCTCGCGCGCACCGCGAAAGCGGCTAGATCCCGCCGGGCGTGAAATCGTGGCCGGCTTCGGCCAAGGCTTCGCACAGGGTGTCGGCGCAGCTTTTCAGGGCGTTTGCGCTGGTGGAGCGGATCACGAAGTTGGCGCCGGTGCGGCCTTCGCGGAAAAAGGGGTAGCTGCCGATCTGGCATTCGGGGTGTGCCTGTTCGACTTCGCGCAGCAGGTCGGCCACTTCGCTTTCGGCGCCCCAGCAGCCGATGGTTTCGGTGAGCAGCGGGGTACCGCCTTCCAGGGTGCCGGTCAGCGCATCCAGCATCTGCGCGGCGATGTGGGGCACGCCGGCCATCAGGAACACGTTGCCGATGCGGATGCCCGGCGCGCCGGACATGTGGTTGGGGATCAGGTCGGCGCCCTGGGGCACGCGCGCCATGCGCAGCCGCGCCTCCGTGATCCCGCCGCGCGTGGTGTAATAGTCTTCCAGGATGCGCCGCGCCTCGGGATGGATCACGACGGGCAGGCCCAGCGCGGCCGCCACGGCGTCCACCGTGATGTCATCATGCGTCGGGCCGATGCCGCCGGTGGTGAACAGGTAATCGTGCGCGGTGCGCAGGGCGTTGACCGCATCGGCGATCCGGCCTTCCACGTCGGGCACCACCCGCACTTCCATCAGGCGGATGCCCTGGACCTGAAGCCAGCTCGCGACCTGGGCGATGTTCCGGTCATGCGTCCGGCCCGAGAGAATCTCGTCACCGATGACGACCAGTGCCGCCGTCCAGATGCGATCCGTCTTCGTCATGCCGCCTGTGCCCTTCGCGTGCTGAACCGCAAGACGCCATCGTCCACCGGACGGCGGCGGAAATCGCGGCGATCCTCGAAATAATCCTGGTTGAGCCGCCACGGCAGCGTGGCGGCGCTCCTGGGAATCAGCGATCGCGCGCGATCGAGATAGCCGGAGGAGAAGACGATGATGTCATCCTCTTCCATCCCGTGGCCTTCCGCCAGGAACGGCACGCCGACATCGGCGCGTTTGTCCGCCATGCGGTTCAGCACCCGGCAGACATAGGCTGCCGTGGCATCGGCGCGCAGCGTCCAGCTGGCGTTGAGATAGCCGAAGACCACCGCGAGATTGGGCACGTTGGAGAACATGCAGCCGCGGTAGAACCAGCGGCGGCTGAAATCGACGCTTTCGCCGTCCAGCGAGACGGCGACCTTGCCGCCGAAGGTGAGGGCGAGGCCGGTGGCGGTGACGATCACCTCGGCCGGGATGTGCCTGCCCGATCTCAGCCGCACGCCATGTGCCTCGATACGTTCGACATGGCCGTTGACCAGCGAGGCCTTGCCGGCCTTCACGGCTTCGAACAGGTCGCCATCCGGCACCAGGCACAGCCGCTGTTGCCACGGGCCGTATGGCGGCAGGAAATGCTCGCGCGAATAGGCGTGGCCCAGCGCATCCTTCAGCTTGCCGGTGAGGTAATCGGCCACTTCGTCAGGCCGCTGCCGGGCGCGGCGGAAGAAGAAATGATGCAGGCGCAGGTTCTTCTGCCGGATCAGCCAATAGGCCAGATGGCGCGGCAGGAAGCGGCGCAGATGGCGTGCCCATGTGTCGCGGCTGGGCCCGGCGGCCATCCAGGTGGGCGTGCGCTGGAGCATGGTCACATGCGCGGCCTTTTCGGCCAATGCAGGCACCAGTGTGACAGCCGTGGCGCCCGATCCGATCACCACTACGCGCTTGCCGGCATAATCCAGATCCTCCGGCCAGGATTGCGGGTGGATCACCGGCCCCGCGAAATCCGCCTGGCCGAGCAGGGCGGCATCATAAGGCGCGTCATGATCGTAATAGCCCGAAGCGAGGTAGAGGAACCGGGCGCACAGCTCTCGCGCGCCGTCCCCGTCCTCCACCGTCACGCGCCACAGCGCTTCGCCCTCGCGCCAGTCGGCGGCGACCGCCCTGGTGCCGAAGCGGATGTGCGGTTCGATCCCATAGTCGCGCGCGACGCGGGCGAGGTAGGCGCGAATCGCTTCCCCCCCGACGATCGCCTGGTCGCCGTCCCACGGCGCGAAGCGGAAGCCGAGCGAATGCATGTCGCTGTCCGATCGCACGCCGGGATAGCGGAACAGGTCCCAGGTGCCGCCGAGGTCTGCCCGCCTTTCGAGCAAGGCGAAGCGGTGGCCGGGGCACAGCCGCGTGAGATGCGCGGCCATCGAAAGGCCGGAAATGCCGGCACCCACGATCAGCACATCCAGCACGTCACTGGCCATGGGGCTTACCTGCCCCCGCGCGGGGCATATGGCCAGAGCCTTGTGACCGGGAGAGTGCGGCTTACTTCTTCCCCTTCTGGCCGGGGATTTTCGCCAGCTTGCGCTTCTTGCCCGGCTTCCTGGCGCCGGCCTTCTTGCGGGCGCGCTTCTCCTCGGCGGCGAGCACGGCTTCGGCGAGGCGGCGGATATCCGCCACGCGCGGCCGAATCTCGCGCGCCAATATCCTGCGGGCGAGATCGGCCAGCGAAAGTTCGCCCGGATCGTTGGCCGGGGCGGCCACGGCTTTGACAGGCAAGGCCATGGCGCTTGCCGCTGCTTTCGATTTGTCTTGAGCCATATCGCCGCGCAGACTTGCCATGGGCGGCGCAAATGCAAGCGCGAGCCCGCGCCTGTCACATGGCGGTCACTCTCTCCGCGATGCGGGCATGCGGCTCCAGGCCGAGCCATTGGGCAAGCGCCTTGAGATCGCCGTTCACCTGATCGGCCAGCAGCTGCGCGCGGCCGGGATCGATCCGCAGGACCAGGGCATCCCCTTCGCGGCGCAGCTCGCTGGCCATGAGCGAGGCGCGCGAGCCGGCGCCGAGCCGGCGGCTGAGGCGGAACGCCAGGCCCCAGGTGACCGCTTCGCGCAGGCCTTCGCGGTCCGCCAGCCGCTCCAGCTCAGGGCTGGCGGTGTTCTTGCCCGATGCCGCCAGCAGGGCCGCCGCGATGCATGCGCGCCCCCGTGGGTCCAGGCCGATCCAGCGCTTGTCCATCGCCCAGCCATAAGCCTGCCGCGCGCGCAAGTTGGGTTCCACCTGCATGGCCGCGAGGGCCAGCATCGTCGCCGCCAGCCGCAGACGCTCGCTGCCGGAACCGTCGCCATTGGCGGCATCGGCGGTCCACGCGGCGATCGTGGCCGCCAAGGTCGCCGAACCGCCGCGCGGGGCGGTGAAGCGGGCGACGCCGGCAATCAGCGGGTCCTGCTGGCGCACCTCACCCGGCAGGCGCTGGAACAGCAGCCCTTCGCGCAGGCCCCACGCGGAGAACACCAGGCCATCGGGTTTCAATTCGGACAGCATGGTGCCGAGCATCGCCGCCGCATCGGGCAGATAGGCGGCGCGGCTGCCGGCAATGCCGGGCAGGGCGGCCAGCTTCTGCGGATCGGCCCGGGCCACGCGCCGGGCGATGTGCTCCGCCTCCTGCGTGCTCAGCGCGAAGGCATGGGGATCGGTCAGCACGTGATTGCTGGTGCGCATCGCATAGACGGCGAGGGCGCGCCAGGTGCCGCCGACCATGTAGAGCGGGCCGGGATGGGCGGTGGCCCAGCCCGCCTTGGCCATTTCCTTCTTCACCGCCTTGCGGAAGGGAGCGGCACCTTGCGCGCGCAGCGCGGGCAGGCGCAAGGTGCCGAGCGGCAGGCTGACCCCGTCATGGCAATCGCCGTTCTCGATCATCACCAGTTCCAGGCTGCCGCCGCCGAGATCGGCCACGGTGCCCTGCGCGCGGGGGAAAGCGCCGATCACGCCGAAGGCGGAACCACGCGCTTCCTGCTCGCCCGAGAGCAGCCGCGGCTCCAGCCCCAGCGCGCGCACCTGGTCGAGGAACGCCGCGCCATTTGCGGCCTCGCGCACCGCCGCCGTGGCGACCGTCTGCACGTCCGGCACGGCGAGATCATCGATGATCGCCGCATAGCGGGCAAGCGCGGCGAGCGAATGACTGATGGCCTTGTCCGGCATCTTCCCCGTCACCGCCAGGTCGCGCCCGAGGCGGGCCGCGACCCGTTCGTTGAACCAGACTTCCGGCGCGCGTGCGGAGCCCGAATAGATCACCAGGCGCACGGTGTTCGATCCGATGTCGATCACCGCGCGATCGGGCCGGTCTTCCTGGGCGGAAGCGCGGCGCGGGGCGCCGGGCCGGCTCACGCGGCGCCCTTGCGCAGGGTGAGCTTGGGCACGCGGCTTTCCTTGAGCGCGTCGCCGCGCCCGGAGAGCGAGGGATTGGTCATGAAATAGGCATGGCAGTTGAAGCCGTCCCCGTCCGCTTCCACGCGCTCCCACGCGCCGTCCTCGCCATCGAGCAGCCAGCTTTGCTCGGTATCGAGCAGGTTGGCGAGCAGGACCTGCTCCAGCACCTGATCGTGCACCGTGGCGTTGCGGATCGGCACCATGACTTCCACCCGGCGGCTGAGGTTGCGGCTCATCGCGTCGGCGCTGGTGATGAACAGCCTGGCCTCCGCGCTCGGCAGTGGGCGGCCGTTGCCGAAGGCCCAGATGCGGCTGTGTTCGAGGAAGCGGCCGACGATCGACTTGACCGAAATCGTCTCGGACAGGCCCGGAACGCCCGGCCGCAGACAGCAGATGCCGCGCACCACCAGGACGATCTCCACCCCCGCCGCGCCGGCATCGTAGAGCCGGTCGATCACGCCCTTGTCGGTCAGCGCGTTGAGCTTGGCCCAGATCGCCGCCGGCCGCCCGGCGCGGGCGTGCTCTATCTCGCGGTCGATATGGTCATAGAGCGTTTCGCGCAGGGTGAGGGGGGAGATGGCCAGCAGCTCGGTATCCGGCGGCTCCACGTAGCCCGTCACGAAGTTGAACAGCCGCCCGGCGTCGCGCCCCAGCGCCGGATCGGCCGTGAAGAAGCTGAGGTCGGTATAGATCTTGGCGGTGACGGGGTGATAATTGCCGGTGCCGAAGTGGCAATAGGTGCGGTAGCCCTCGTCTTCCCGCCGCACGACCATCGCCACCTTGGCGTGGGTCTTCCAGTCCACGAAGCCATAGATCACCTGCACGCCAGCGCGTTCCAGCTGGCTGGCCCAGAGCAGGTTCTGCTCCTCGTCGAAGCGGGCCTTCAGCTCCACCACGGCGGTGACCGACTTGCCCGCCTCCGCCGCTTCGACCAGCGCCATGACGATGGGGGATTGATGGCCGGCGCGGTAAAGCGTCTGCTTGATCGAGACCACCGCCGGATCGGCCGCCGCCTGACGGATGAAATCGACCACCACCTCGAAGCTTTCGTAGGGGTGGTGGATGACGATGTCCTTCGACCGGATCGCGGCGAAGCAATCGCCGTCATGTTCTAGGATCCGTTCAGGATAGCGCGGGGTGTAGGGGGCGAACTTGAGGTCCTGCCGATCCTCTCCCACCACTTCGGCCAGGCCCGCCATGCCGAGCATCCCCAGGGTCTTGGTGACGAAGGCCTGTTCCAGCCCGAGCTGTTCGCGCAGGAGCTGCTCCGCGCCCGGCTCGAACGTCTCGTCAAGTTCCAGCATGATGACCTTGCCGCGCCGCCGCCGCTGGATGGCGCTGCGGAAATAGCGCACCAGGTCCTCGGCTTCCTCCTCGATCTCGATATCGCTGTCGCGCAGCACGCGGAACACGCCGTCGCCTTCCACCCGGAAGCCGGGGAACAGCAGCGAGGCATAGCGCGTGACCACGCGTTCCACCGCCACCCAGATCGGCTCTTTCGCCGGGATGCGCACGAAGCGCGGGATGGCGCTGGGGATCAGCACCATTTCCACCAGGCGGCTGCCGTCGGCGATCCGCGTCAGATCGAACAGCGCGCCGATGCCGAGGTTGGAGACGAAGGGGAAGGGATGCGCCGGATCGATCGCCTGCGGGGTGATCACCGGCAGGATGTGGTCGAGGAAATACTGCCGCAGCCAGGCATCGGCGGCGGCGTCGATCCGGGCGTAGTCGCCAAGGTGGATGCCCTGCCCGGCGAGCAGGGACCGCAGCTCCGTGAGCGCCGCCTGCTGGCCGCGTTCGAGCTGGCGGACCTTGCGGTTGATCTCGGTAAGCTGCTGCGACGGGGTCTTGCCGTCGATCGACACGCGGCCGACCCCGCTGCGCACCTGCCCCGCGAGGCCGGAAACGCGGATCATCATGAATTCGTCGAGATTACTGCCCGAGATCGACAGGAAGCGCAGCCGTTCCAGCAGCGGATAGGCGGGGTTGCGCGCTTCCGCCAGCACGCGTTCGTTGAACGAAAGCCAGCTCAGCTCGCGGTTGAAATAGCGTTCCGCCGGGGAAAACCGATCGGCATCGACAATGTCGGGCGCGGCGCTGCTCATCGCTTCCTTCGCGAAGGGTTGGGGGCCCGCTTGGGCGATTCGTGTTACGGTTTTCTTACAGTGTCGCTCACAGAAGGTCGCGGCTGAGCGCGATGGCGCCGATCCCGCGCTTGCCCTCGCGCCGTTCGAGCTGAACCACCACGTCGATCACCGAGGCGGAATAGGCGATCGTATCGGCGCGCGTCAGGCCGATGCCCGTCTGCATCACCATCAGCGCCAGCTGCTCCAGCGCGCCGCGCAGGGAATTGGCGTGGATCGTGGAGAAGCTGCCGGGGTGGCCGGTGTTGATCGCGCGCAGGAAGCTGACGCTTTCCGCGCCGCGCAGCTCGCCCAGCACGATGCGGTCGGGCCGCAGGCGCAGCGCCGATTGCAGCAGCTCGTTGGCGGTGACCTTGGCTTCGCCCAACTCGCCTTTCACCGCGATCAGCCCCACGCCGTTGGCGCCGGGCAGCTTGAGTTCGGGCGTGTCTTCCACCAGCACCACGCGCTCGCCAGGCGGAATTTCGCCCAGCATGGCGTTGAGGAACGTGGTCTTGCCGGTGGAGGTGCCGCCGGAGACGAGCACCGTCTTGCGCGCGGCGATCGCCGCGCGGAGGAAGGCGATGGGCTGTTCCGCCGCGCTGGGCATCGCCGTTTCGAGGGGCGGGCGCAGCGGGCCGGCATCATAGGCGTCGAGCGGAAGGTCGAGCCGGCGATGACGGCGGATCGCCATGATCCAGTGCTTGCGGGTGGCCGGCGGGCCGCAGAACTGGATGCGGGCGCCCCCGAACCCCTCGGTCGGCAAGGTCGCGCCCAGCAACGGATGTTCGCGGTTGATGCCTTGATGGCTGACCCGGGCGACCTGTTCGGCCAGGCGCTGGATCAGCTTGTCGTCGATCTCCGGCGCCTCGATCCGCTGCATTCCGGGCCGCTCGGCATCCTCGATCCAGATCTCGCCCGGCTGGTTGACGAGGATCTCGGTCACCGTGTCGCGGTCGAGCCACTGGCGGAATGGCGCCAGATAGGCGTCGAGATAGACGCTGCCGGTGGGCGCCAGCGGCGCGCTGTCCGCTTCGTCGTCGCCAGGGGGGAGGTGGTGGATCTCGGCGCTCACGGATGCCTCAGAGCTGCGGAGCCTGGCTGAAATCGAGATCGCGCGCGGTGAACACGCGGATCGGTTCGCCCATCCGCACGCGGATCGTCGGGCCGATCTGCCCGTTCTGCTGAAGCGCCGTCGCGGCGGCGTTCTGCCCGCCGCCGAGGACCACCGAGGTGCCGCTGGAGCCGAGCGCGGTGAGCCCGCCGATGACCGACAGCAGCATCGCCGAACCGAACCGCTGGAAGAAGTGGCTGTCCACCTGGCCGGGCAAGCCGCCGCTGCCATCGAACCCGGTGGCCGGGGAGGCCAGCGCCACGGATACGCCATCGGGGCGGATCAGCCGGGTCCAGATCACATAGGCACGCTTCTGCCCGGCCTGGAGCCCGCTCTGGTATTGGCCGATCAGCCGCGAGCTGCGCGGGACCAGGATGCGGCTGCCGTCGAAGCTGCGCACGTCCTGGCTCACCAGCGCGCGGACATAGCCGGGCACATCGGTGTTGATCGCCGTTTCCAGCACCGCCGGGATCATCGTGCCCTGGGTGATCGTGGTCTTGGGATCGAAGTTGTTGGCGGCCGTGGCCGGCCCTCCGCCGACGCCGCCGATCCGGCCGGCGAAATCGCCGGCGGAGCTGCCTCCGGGCGCTTCGGCGCGCTGCTCGCCGGCCGCGGCCTGGGCGGCAACGGCGGCCACCGCGGGCGCGGGCAGGGCATAAGCGTCATGGATCAGCGTGGGCGAGGCATAGGGGTTGGCCGCCGGCGCCAAGGCCGGGGCATTGGCCATCACCGGGGCCGGCGCGGGGACCGCCTGCGGCGCTTCGGCGGGTGCCATGGGCGCGACTTGCGGGACGGCCGCCACCATAGGCAGGGGGGCTTCGGCCACTGTCGGGGCGGGCGCGGGCTGGACCCGCGCCGGTTCCCCGGTGCGCGAGGCATTGAGGCCCCATAGCGTGGCCGCGCCGAGCAGGGTGACGAAACCCACCCCGGCGGCCAGCGCCAGCCCGTCGGACCGGCCCTTGCGCTGGGCGACCACCGGATAGGCGGTGCGGCTGGCGAGATCGATCACCTCCGCCGTCGCTTCGTCGCGCGGATCGCTGTCGTCGATCGCGCGCTGGCTCTTTTCGGGCAGGCGCATGGCGAGCTTCATTACTTTACCTCCGTCGGGTTGGCCGGCCCCTGGGCGAGCGACCGGGGCGGCCGGGCCGGACCCTGATTGAGCAGCGTGGCGCTCTTTTCGCCCGAGCGCAGGATGATTTCGCGAGGAACGCCTTCGACCACGATCACATCCCCGCGCACGGCATAGTTCACCGGCCCTTCGGCGCCCTTCTGATCCTTGATCAGGATCGCCGGCAGCACCGTGTCGGAGGCCCAGGTAAGGAAAGTGGCATTGCCGTCATCGTAGATCGAGGCCGGCAGCAGCTTGGTTTCGCCCCGCGTGCTCCAGGCGAAATTGAGCTGCGTGGGATCGACCACGGCATAAGGATCGGTGGCGGCGGCCAGTTCTATGGGGTTGGCCTCGTCGACAGGGGCCTCGGCCTGCTGCACCTCTTCCGGCTCTTCCGGATAACGGAAGGAAAGCACGTAGAGCGGATTGCGGTTGGCGGGGCTGGCGACGAGATCGAACAGATAAGTGCGCTTGTCGGTCACCACCGTCATGTTGGTGGCGGCCCGTTCGGTGAGCGGCTTCACGAACAGCAGGTTGGCGCGCCGGTTGGGCGTGATCTGCCACTTCTGCGAATCGCCCACGGCGACGTTCTCGATATGCTCGTCATCGGCGAAGCGGATGGTGGCCTGGACATTGGTGTGGCCCTGGATGGTGACCACTTCGTCCGCACTGTAGAACCGTTCGACCAGCCGCGGATCGTCCGCGTGGGCGGGGGCTGCGAGGGCCAGCGGCACGGTGGCGAGGAGCGCTGCGGCAAGCAGGGCGCGGGTCATCTGAACTTCTCCGTTGGGCGGGCCGGCCCGGTTTTCGAGGGGGCGGAGCGGAAGCGGCTGCCGATCCCGCGCGCGCGGGACACGGTGGCATGGCCGCCACCGCTGGCGGCGCTCGACGCGCCGGACACCACATGGGTTTCGCGGCGCACCGATCCTTCGGCGCCGGCGCTGTCGTTGGCCGCCGAAGGCAGCATGCCGCGCGCCACGCGGATATCGCGCGATGGGGCCGGCGAGGCATAAGCCTGGGCGGGCGCGGCGGCGAGCGGCGCGATGGCGGGCGCGGGCCGCGCGGCGGCGGGGGCGCTCACCGGCCGATCGCCGTCGCCGGCCGAACGCCGGGCCAGGCCGAACACTTCCCAGCCGGCGACCATCGTGCCGGCCACTTTCAGCACCATGAACATCAGCGCCACATGGACCGCGCCGATCATGAAGAAGGCCATGGCGGCCGTATCGTCGATCTGCCCCGGCGTTTCGCTCAGCTTGCGCAGCACCGGCACCGACAGGTCGAGCATCAGCGATCCGCCGAGCACGGCGAACAGCGGCGCCAGCGCCAGCAGCACCACGCCCTTGAGCCAGCCGACGAACAGCCCGCGCGTGGCGCGGAACAGCGCCAGGACCACGAATACCGGCCCGAGGCCGAGCAGGATCGCCAGGGCGATCTTGCTGGTGGCCAGCACGCCCACCGTGCCGAGCAGCAATAGCGTGCCGCCGAGCCACAGCAGGCCGGGGGGCGAGAATGCCGTGGCATTGTCCGTTGCTGATCCGGTGGCGCTGACCAGGGCGTTGAACACGATGTCGATCTTGTCGGCGAAGGCCTGGGTGGCGGAGCCCTTCACCCCGGTGAGGATGCCGGCCAGCTGGTCGGGCGCGCCGATGGCGAGATTCCAGACCACGTTCTGATAAGCGGCCCAGCTGGTCGCGAAGGTCAGCACCATGCCCAGCGTGATCATCCGCGGGGTCAACGCCGAAACGCCCAGGCGGCTGCGGCCGGTGATCAGCGAGAACGCGAAGAACGCCACATAGAGCGTGAGCACGATCATCAGCGCCTGAAGCAGCGCGCCGTTGGCGCCGAACAGGCGGCCGAAGGCGGCCTCGGCGCTCATCCCCGCGGCGCAATCGACTGCGCGCAGCGACGCGGCGACGCTGGTGCCGACGCCGTCCATCACCTGCTGGCAGTAAGCGGCGTTCATTCCGCCGCCTCCCAGGCGCGGAACTCGCCATGCTCGTCAGCGCATTTCGTGCCGGGCCAGGCCCGCCCGGTCAGCGCCGGATACCAGGCCGCAGGATCGTCACCCACTGCTTCGCGCAGCAAGTCCAGCCGCCGCACCGCGCTTTCGCGGCCGGACAGGATCGTCAGCACTTCCGGCGCGCCGGAAAGATCGAGCCGCACGACCACGCTGGCATCGGGCTGGCGCACCAGGAAGGCGCGGCTGTGCGCCGGCAGCGAGCGGATCAGCGCCAGCTCGTGCTCCGTCAGGCCGAAGCCGTGGCAATAGTCTTCCGCGCGGGCGCGGGCATTGGGCATGAACACCATGGTGGCGGTCTGTTCGACCAGGGCGGTGGCGATCCGGCTGTCGAGCGCGTCCCGCGCGGACTGGGTGGCGAAGCCGACCAGGGCGTTGCGCTTCCTCAGCGTCTTCAGCCAGTCACGGATGCGGGCGGCGAAGACCTCGTCGTCGAGCGCCTTCCAGCCCTCGTCGATCAGGATCATCGTCGGGTGGCCGTCCAGCCGTTCCTCGATCCGGTGGAACAGGTACATCATCACCGGCGTGCGCAGCCGGGGGTTCTCCAGCAGCGCCGTCATGTCGAAGCCCATGACCCGGGTGGACAGGTCCAGCCGGTCGGCCGCGTTGTCGAACAGCCAGCCGTGCTCGCCGAACTCGATCCAGGCATTGAGCCGGTCGGCCAGGTCGCCCGGCTGGGGCCGGCGCGAGCCCGACAGCAATTCGCGGAAGAAGCGCAGGCGGCGCAGCGAGGGTGCATTGGCATAAGCCGCGTCCACCGCCCCGGCGATCGTGGCCAGTTCCTCCGGCCCCTGGGCCTGGAGCAGCACCCCCAGCCAATCGCGCAGGAACGCGCGGTTGGTCGCCGTGTCGGGCAGCGCCAGGGGGTTGAACCCGGTCAGCTCGCCGGGGACGATCCGGTCATAGCGGCCGCCGATCCCGCGCACGAACAGTTCCGCGCCGCGATCCTTGTCGAACAGGATCGTGCGCGGGCTGAACTTCTGCGCCTGGGCGGCGAGGAAGTTCATCACCACCGTCTTGCCCGAGCCCGAAGGGCCGATCACCGAGAAATTACCGAGATCGCCGCTGTGGAAGTTGAAGAAGAACGGCGTCGCGCTGGTCGTTTCCAGCAGGGTCACCGCGTCGCCCCAGTGATTGCCCTCGGCCTGGCCGAGCGCGAAGCCGTGGAGCGAGCCGAAGCTGGCCATGTTGGCGGTGGAGATCATCGCCCGGCGCACCAGATAGCTTTCGTTGCCGGGGAACTGGCCCCAGAACGCCGGTTCCAGATTGGTGTCTTCGCGCACCACGATCGCACCGGAATCGGCCAGCGCGGCGGCGACGGCGGCGCTCGCATCGTCCAGCCGGGCCAGGTCACGCTCGCGTACCAGCACGCTCAGGTGATGATCGCCGAACGCGACCGAGCCGCTGCCGAGATCGTCGCGCGCGGCCAGCATGTCGGCCCGCTCTGCCATCGCTTCCTCGTCGGCCGAGCGCAGGCGGCGCAGAGCCAGGTCCATACGCTCGCGCGCTGTCTGCCGTTCCTGCGGGGCGAAGCTTTCCGTCACCGTCAGCTCGAACGGCAGGCGCAGCATGGCGTCGAGCAGGCCCGGCGAGGTGGCGTCGGGATAATCCTTGAGGCTGAGGATGGAGGAGAAATCCGTGGCGCCCGCGCCGCGCAGCTCCATCGCGTCGAGGCCGAAGCTGGCGCGGCGATAAGGCAGCATGCGGCCGATATCGGTTTCGTCGTCCGGGCGGCGGACCGGGCGCATCTCGCCATTGTAGAGCGCGGACAGCAGTTCCAGCAGCTCGTTGTTGATGCGGCCGCTGGGGCCGACATAATCACCGAGCGGCTGCGCGCCATATTCGCCCAGCGAGGCGGCCAGCGCCTGGATCGCGGCGCGAAGGGAGCGCAATTCGCGCGGGTCCGCTTCCACATCGTCGCTGCCCCGCCGGCGGAAGAACTTGCCGGTCCGTTCCGCCAGGCCCGCCTTGCCGCGCGGCGGGCGGCGGACGAGAGTGACGAACTGGTCGTTCACGAACAGCGGATCGCGGGCGAGCTTTTCGCGCCAGCGCCGGTCGATATGGGCGGAGAGCGGATCGTCGAAGCTTGCCTCCAGCTCCACGTTCACCCGGCGGCGGATCACGTGGTGGTACATCACGAAGCGCGCATCGAGGTTGGACCGCAGCATGACCTCGCGCGTGGCCGCGTGGGCATTTAGCGCTTCGGTATCCTCGGTCTCGAACAACAGGCCGGGCACTTGCAGCGCGCTCATCAGCGAGCCGTCGCGCAGCAGCAGCGTGTTGGGATCGAGTAGCCGGGCATAAGGCAGGCGATCGCCGGCGTGCGCTTCCCTGGCGCTCCACGCGGCGGCCCCCAGATGCCACTTGCGGCCCTTGGTATTCATCTCGATGCTCCCTCCCGCCCAGGCCGGGCGGCGTCGCTCAGGCGGCGTAACTGTTGCAGCCCCAGCGCTTGAAATTCTTCACGCGCGGGCACTTGCTGACCTTGGTAATCCACAAATCGAACACGCGCGGCTCGCGCAGGCAGGCGAAATAGCCGATGCCGTGCATCACCAGCGCCGCCGGCAAGGCCAGGAAACTGCCCGTGATCAGGAACAGCTCGGTGGTCACCGCGGCGTTGATGATGAAATAGTTGTAAGTGACGCCCGCGAACATCTGCGGCCGGGTCAGCGCGCGATGCACGGGGTGGCGGACGAGGTTCATCGCCGCTCAGCCCACCGCCGCGACGGACTGGATCCCGCCGACGATCGAAGCCGCGCCGAACAGGATGAAGCAGCCGATGATCACGGTGGCGCCGAAGCGCCAGTTCATCCGCCCGGTCAGCATCATGAAGCCGACGGCGGCCACGGCCATCACTGCCACGGCCGTGGCTACGTTGCCGAGCAGGGTGCCCTGAAGCCAGCTGAGCGCGCCGACGATCGGGCCGGAGCCCGCAGGATCGACGCCTTGCGCATGCGCGGCGGCGGGAAGGAACAGCGCGGCGAGGCCGGCGAAACGGGAAAGCAGGCGCATTTATTCGGAACTCCGGGAATGGTCGGACAGCCGCCCGATGACGGACGACACGTAAGTCTGGGTCTCGCGGATGCGCGGGATTCCGCCGGCGGCCACCACGCGGCCGGGGCCGGCATTATAGGCGGCCAGCGCCTTTTCGAGATCACCGTCGAACCGATCGAGCTGTTCGCGCAAGTAGCGGGCGCCCCCTTCGAGGTTGGCGAAGGGATCGTCGGGATTGACGCCCAGATCGCGCGCGGTGCCCGGCATGAGCTGGGCCAGCCCGCGCGCGCCCACCGGCGACACCGCGCCGGCGCGCCAGCGGCTTTCCTGCCATACCAGGGCCTCGATCAGCGCGGGGCTGAGGTCGTAGCGCGCGGCCAGCTCCTCCACCTTGGCGGAATAGGCCGCCGGCACCGCCACACGGCTGGTGGAAGGGGCCAAGGCGCGATCGGGAACCACGAGATCATCGGGAACCTGCGGCAATGCGACGGCGGCGCTGGCCACTGGCGCGGCCTGGGCCGAACCGATCCAGCGCGCGGCGCCATCGGCGCCTATTTCGAGCACGTCGGCATGGGCCGGCAGGGCCAGGGACAGTCCAACAGCAGCAATCGCCAATCGCAGAATCACCCTAGCCTCCGGCTGCGTCCGCTGCCCCCCAACCTGTGCTGACTTTCGGCTAAACAAGACTGGTTAACAAAATATGGGTAAACGCCGTAAATCGGCTGTTCGCAAGGGTTCGCCTTCCAGCTTTGCCGGAACAGCGACCGTACTCGAAAACACGCTGAATCACCGCGCCCTCCGCGAAGCCCTTTGCTTACCGCAAATGACAACGCCGTGACAGCCGCGAGAAATTGCGGCTCCCCGGCCAAATAGCGCGCCGGGCAGGCGTAACCAGCCGGGGCAAGGGCCGGACACGGCGAAACGCGGCGGACCTGCGCTCAATGGCGGAACCGGAGGGCAGGGGCGCCCCATTCGCGGGTTTCGCAGGCGCGAATCGCCCCTCATCCGCCCCGAGCAGAGCGGCCGGGATGGAGGTTAAAGCGCGATCATCGTCGTCTGAAACACTCGTCATTGCGAGCGTAGCGAAGCAATCCAGGGCGTATTGCCTGTCGCCCTGGATTGCTCGGTCGCTACGCTCCTCGCAATGGGAGCTAGGCGATCACGCCCAGGACACCATTACCCGCGCGGGCTCGGTGCGGCGGCGCATCTGGAAGCCCACGGCGGCGAAACCCAGGATCATCAGCGCCCATGTGGCTGGCTCTGGAACGGACGCGACCGGATCGGGCCAGGCATCCTGCGGCGTCAGCAGGAAAGCGCGGCGGATGCTCGGATCGCTGTTCGAATAGCCGTAGCCCACGATCTGCCCCAGCTCGTTGATCCCGTTCGCGGCGCTCAAGGTCCAGCCGCCCAGCGGATCGATCAGGGTATTGAGGTCGATCATCCCGGTGCTGCTGTCCCACAGAAAGGCGTGATCGGCATCCAGCATCGACAGGTAGCTCCAGCCGACCACTTGCCCCAAGTTGTTGATGTCCTTGGCCAGGCTTTGCCCGTGTGGATCGCCGGGCGTGAGGTTGCCGAGGCTGGTCATGCCGTTTGCCGCGGTCCACAGGAAGGCCTGCGGGCTGCCGCCGAAAAACCCTCCTGTGCTGCTGCCCCCCACAACCTGCCAGGAATCGTTGATGGCCAGGGCGTCGCTTTCCACGTCTCCGGGAAGAAAGCCCATCTCGAAGGCATAGCCCCCGAAATAGAGGATGGCCTCGGAGCCGCTTTCACCTGCGGCGATGCCGGTGGCGTTGATGCCCCGCGCCACACCGCCCGTCTTGTCGCCCGGATTGACCATGCCTTCGCCCGGCGTCCAGAGAAACGGATGGCTGGTGTTGTAGCCGTTGCCCACAAATTCGCTCACGCCCACGATCTGGCCCGCATCGTTGATATCGTTCGCTATGCTCCATCTGTCTCCCGGCAGTTCGCCTATGGCGGCCATTCCCGCGGCGCTTGTCCATACGAAGGCATGATAGTCGCCAAGGGTGCCGCTCTGCCCCACGACCTGGCCATTGTTGTTGAGGGCGAAGGCAGCGGTGGAGGCGGCCGAATTGCTGCCCAGCACGCCCAGGTCGATCATCCCGGTGCTGCTGTCCCAGAAGAATCCGCGGCTCGCGCCGGCGGCCGTCACACTCTTGCCGACGACCTGGCCCAGGTCGTTGATGTCGTTCGCTTCGCTGAACGTGCCGCCGAGCGAGCCGAGATCGGTCACCGAATAATACACGGGCACGGTCGCTTCCGCGGGCGCGGCCAGGGCGGCCAGGGCGGCGGTTGCGAGCGCGAGATGGATGGTCTTCATCATCAAACCCCTTTTTTGAGACGATCAGTGCTGTCGTGGCGCGATGGAAGCGAAGGGAACCCGGATTGGCCCGTGCCGAAAGGATGAAATCCTGATCTTCGCCTGATTTTCAGCCGATGCGGCCACTTCGGCGCGGGCGGCGCATCGCTGCCCGGCGCGTGAAGACCGCTGCCGCTAGGCGATCCGCATGGCCGGCAAGCCGGCGTGCCGGCGGCGCAGCGTAAGGCCGATCGCACCGAAGCCGAGGATCATCATGGCCCAGGTGGCCGGTTCGGGGACCGCCGTGGATGCGAACTGGAGGTCGAGCACGATCCTGTCATCCGGCCACGGATCGGCATTCGTCAATATGTGCAGGTCCTGCAGGTTGATGAACAGGTGCGCGGCGTCGAACGAGACCCGCGCCGGATCGAAGGTGTAGTTGTAGGCGCTGTCATAGACATGGGTCAGCGGGTTCACTGAAAAGCCCGTGATCATCGAAGGGAACGCGCCGGTCTGGGTGATGCCCACTCCGCTGAAACCGGTCGAGGGATAGAAGGCCAGTCCGGGATCGCTCAAAGGCTGGATGGTGATCTGCGTATCGGACACCGTGATCCCGAGATTGGCGAGAGCGGCGGTGTAGCCGCCCGCGCCGACCGTTCCGCTGCCGAGAATCTCGTCCACGGTGTCTATGTCGGACCAGCGGGCGTCGACGGTGACGTGCTGGCCGAGCAGGCCCGCGCTCGCCGGTGTGGAGAGGATCGCCAGCGGGATGGCCAGTAACGGGGCAAGCAGGGCTTTCATCGAGTTTCTCCTTGTTCAGCTTTTTCAAGCAGGCCCGTCATCGTGCCGGGGCCGTGGCCTTGCCGACAGGACGGGAAGCTGATCCGCAGGCGATTTCCGGCTGATCGGCCTGATCTTCAGCCGATGCCGCCGGCTCCCCGCCGTCAGGCGCCCGGCTCCGGGGGTGGGCAGCGCTCGGGCTGGCGGGCGAGTTCGCCGGCGGAGGTGTCAGGCGGCCGGGCCTGCCGCTCGCGCGCGGCGTCGATCAGCAGCCGATCCACTTGCGCCCCACTATATCCGATCTCGGCGCCGATCCGGTCTGCCTCCAGGCGATAGGCCGCCGCGTCCAGCTCGCGCTCGATCGCCTGGTTGGCCAGCCGGCCGCGCTCGGCCCCGCTGCTTCGTTCGGCCAGCCGCGAATAGGCATCGGCGAGCGCTTGCAGCGCGGCATGGCATTCGGCGGCGCGGGCGATGCCGGCGGGGCCGGCGAGCCGAGGCATTGCCCTGGAAGTATCCCCGCCGTGGCAGCCGGCCGCAAGGCCCAGCAGCAGCGCGCCCGCGATCGTCTTGCGGATCATTCCTCCTCCCCGCCAGGCATGCCGCCGGCCCATGAGCGCACGGCGGCCGTGGGCGCGATTCATCCCAGCTTCGAGCTGGGCGCGCGAGGAGCGGAACCTGATGCGCGCCTGATTTCTGGGCGGCGCGGCCCGATTTCCGCGCGGGTCAGGCCCGGCGATAGTCCGGCTGGACGCCGGCCTCGCGCCAATAGCGTTCCAGGCCGATTTCGCGGACCAGGCCGCCGAAGCGCGGGTCCGCGCGCATGACGCGCATCGGGGGCAGGAACAGGGACACGGTGTTCCGGCTGGCCAGATCGGGTTCGGCCCCGGTCCGATCCTGGCCATCGGGCACGGTGAAGCCGCGCGAGAAATAGAAGGCTTCGGCCACGGCGAAGGCTTCGTCCAGGCGGCCGAGGGCGCTGGCATATTGCATGGCATCGGCCGCCGCCCCGGCATCCAGCCGCGCGAGCCGCATCTGGACGGCCATCACCGCATCGATTGCCGCGGGATCGCGGCTGGCGATCGCCCTGGCCACGGCGGCGAGCTGGTCCAGATCCGCCTGGCCAAGGCTGGAAGGCAGGTTGGCCGCGTCCTGCAGCTGGGCGATCGCCGCGCTGGTGCGGCCGCCGTACATCGCCATGTCGAAGCGCGGGAACCACAGGGCCGGGTGGCTGGGATAGATATGCGCCGCATCCGCCGCCAGCCGTTCCGCATCCTCGATCCGGCCGGCGGCCCACAGCGTCATGATATAGCCGCCGAAATGGCCGGGCACGAGGCGATAGTCCGGCAGCTGGTCGAACTCCGCGGCGGCTTCGGCCAGCCGCCCGACGCGCGCCAGCGAGACGCCGAGCCCGTGCCGCACCAGCACTTTATCGGGCTGGTCACGCAAGGCCTGGCGGAAACCCTGCTCCATCGCCAGCCAGTTGCCCCTGATCGGCCGGGCGAAGGCGATCGCCGCCCGGCCATAGGCGTTATGGGAATCGAGCCGCAGGGCCTGGCGCCCGGCGGCGATCGAGCGTTCGCGCAGCGCCTCGCGCTCGGCCTGCGGCGCGCCGTGCGCGGCATCGGCATAGCAGCAGCCAAGCAGGCCCCAGCTGTCGGCATAGCCCGGCGCGATCTCCGTGACATGGCGATAGAGGCCGATTGCCTGGCTCAGGCCTTCGCGCGAGCCCTGGTTCCATTCCTGCCAGGCCTGGGCCATCAGCCGGTCCACTTCCGGCGAAGGGGTCTGGCCGGCGGATCGCCGGTAAAGCAGCGCACCGCCCCCGGCGGCGGCCAGCAGCGCGGCGGCGACGCCCAGCGCAAAGGCGCGGCGGTTCGGCCGCGCGGCGTGCCTGGCGGGGCGCGTTTCATGCGCGGGCGCGGTGATGCCGCCGTGTTCCGCGATCAGACGATAGCCGATCTTGGGGATCGTCTCGATCCGGAAGGAGCCCGCCCCCGTGCCCTCCGCCACTTTGCGGAGCTGGGAGATGACGCGGTTGATCGCGTCTTCGCCCACCACCCGGCCGTCCCAGCACGCCTGCGTAAGCTCGTCCCGCGTCACGATCCGGCCGTTCGCCCGGACGAGCGCGATCAGGACCTGCATCACCCGATGCTGAAGCACCTCTGACCGGCCATCCTGGCAGACCAGCTCGCGGCGTGACGGCATCACCGTCAACCGGCCCAGCGCGAAGTCCGGCTCGTGCGCGAGCTCGATCCTTTCCGCCCGATCCTGCTCCGCCTGGTTCATGCCCCTCTTCGCCTCGAGGTATTGCGCGCCATGATATGAGGGCGCGAACCTCGCGTCGAGAGAATGCGTGGGCGGAACGGGGCGCGTCCCGGGTTGATACGCCCCGGCTGCGCCCCGGCGGCGGCTATCGGGCGAGGGCGGCCAGCGCGGGGCCCCGATCGAGGGTTGCGAGCGCACGGCGCGCGACCGCGCGTGAATCGTCCCAGGTTCCGTCCGCCAGTTCCAGTTCATAGCGGGTGCCGCTGCTCATCGCCGCGCGGAAGGCTTGCTCCGCCCGGGCGCCTTCGCCGAGCCGGGCATAGGCGGCGCCGAGATTGATCAGCGTGGCGGGGTCGCGCGGATCCCGCCGCAGGCTGGTTTCGAGCGAGGCGGCGGCTTCGGCCACGCGGCCGCTGCTCAACTGCTCGTAAGCGACGTCACGCTGCTCGTTGATGACCAGTTCCGGGCCGGGCGTGGAGGTGATCGCCTGCGAAGCGAGCGCGAGCGCCGAAAGGAGGAGGGTGGTGGACATGATCATGCTCCCAATCGTGGTCTGATTGAGGGCAGGCTGCACCTCACAGTCAATGGCCGCAATAAAAATGAAATAGTGTCATAAAAATGAAACAAGGAAGCGGGCCCATGTCACAAATGTCATATTTTGAACATAAATAAGCGCCGCTTCGGTTTGAAAAGAAACTGTCACCTCGCGGTCCTAGCTGCCGATTCGCGATCAATGCTGTCGCGTTTCGATTTTCGGCTTCATGAGGGAACCGTCCGCCGTGACCAATCTTACTCGCTCGCTCATCCTCGGCTGCAGTGTCCTGGCGCTTTCCGCCTGCGGTCCCGACGATATCGCGTCGCCCGGAAGCGGCGGCGATATCACCATCAACAACCCGCCGGCCCCCGCGCCGACGCCCACGCCGACCGGCCCCGCCGGGGTCACGCCCGCGGCCGGCTGCCCGACCATCTCGGACCCGCAGGGCCTAACCGATGCCGGCACGATCACCGGCCCGACCGGCGAATGGCGCGTCTGCACCCTGCCGGCGGTGTTCCGCGCCTCCAGCACGCTGCCGCAGGTGCCGGGGCTGCTCTATCAGATGAACGGCCGCGTGAACGTCGGCTGCGACGGCGGCTTCGCCGCCCCGACCGCCGGCACGCCTTACACCAGCAACACCCCCGGCTGCAGCACCCCGCTGACCGCGGACACCAATGTCACCCTGACGATCGAGCCAGGCGTGATCGTGTTCGGCGGCACGGGCCAGTCGTGGCTGGCGGTGAACCGCGGCAACAAGATCAACGCCGCGGGCACCGCCGCGCGGCCGATCATTTTCACCAGCCGCGACAATGTGCTGGGTCTCAACACCGACGATTCGCAGGGCCAGTGGGGTGGTGTCGTGCTGATGGGCCGCGCGCGCACCACGGACTGCGTCACCGGCTCCATCGCGGCGAACACCTGCGAGCGCGAAACCGAAGGCGATCCCGACAAGTCGAAGTACGGCGGCCTGGACGATACCTACAACGCCGGCACCCTAAGCTATGTGCAGATCCGCTTCTCCGGCTTCATCCTGGGGGCCAATACCGAGCTGCAATCGCTGACCACCGAAGCGGTCGGCACCGGCACCACCATCGACCACATCCAGAGCTTCAACAGCTCGGATGACGGGGCGGAGTTCTTCGGCGGCCAGTTCAACCTCAAGTACTACATCGCCACCGGGGCCGACGACGACAGCCTGGATGTCGACACCGGCGCGCGGGTCAACGTGCAATACGCGCTGCTGCTGCAACGCCCGGGCGGCGGCGATGCGTTGTTCGAAATCGACAGCAACAACAACGAAACCGATACGCCGCGCACCACGCTGCGGGTGGCGAACTTCACCGCCGTCCAGCCGCAAGTCAGCTCCAACAACGAGGCGAATGACCAGGCCAGCTCGCTGTTCCGCGGCAATTCGGACACGACGCTGATCAATGGCCTGATCGTCACCCCCAACAACGAGTGCGTCCGCCTGCACGGCACGGGCTCCACCGCCAATCGGGCGACCCTGAAGGCCTATTCACTGGCGCTGACCTGCAACGGCACGAAGTATATCGGTTCGGGCTCGGGCGCGGCCGCTTATACGGCCGCCGATGTGGCGGCGGTGTTCACCGCCGCGGGCGGCAACAACAACGAGGCGCTCGCCTCCACGCTGACGGGCCTGTTCGTCAACGGCGCCAATGAAGCGGGTGTCGCCGCGACCGATCCCAAGACCTTCGCGGCCTTCTTCGACACGACGAATTATGTCGGCGCCGCGAGGACCGGCGATACCTGGTGGCAGCAGTGGACCTGCAACGCCTCGTTCGCGAACTTCGGAACGGGCAACACGGGCGCCTGCACCTCGCTGCCGATCTTCTCCTGATGTCACAGGGGGCGGCGCCCGCCTTCCGGGCGCCGTCCCCGCTGCTTCTTCGATCTCGATTCGATTATTGAGGGGTCCACGAAAATGACCACTGGCAAGCGGCTGGCGGGGCTGCTTCTGCTCACCACCGCGCTCGCCTGGCCGGGCATCGCCCTGGCCCAGGAAACCGACGCCGATACCCAGGGCGCCGTTTCAGACCAGCAGAGCGATGGCACGGACCCTGATCGGTCAGAGCCCGACCAGCCCGAGATTTCGGTGCCCGGCGGGGCGATCATCGTCACCGGCCGGGTCACCCGCGATCCGACGCGCAATTCCTCGCAGGTTCTCTCGGTCCTCTCCACCGAGCAGATCGCCCGCACCGGCGAAGGCAATATCGCCGGCGCGCTCGGCCGCGTGACCGGCCTCAGCGTGGTCGGTTCCGGCTATGTCTATGTGCGCGGCCTGGGCGATCGCTATTCCCTGGCGCTGCTCAACGGCTCGCCCCTGCCCAGCCCGGAACCGCTGCGCCGGGTGGTGCCGCTGGACCTGTTCCCCACCGGCGTGATCGCCTCCTCGCTGGTGCAGAAGACCTATTCGGCGAACTATCCGGGCGAATTCGGCGGCGGCGTCATCAACCTGACCACCAAGGCCACCCCGCGCGATGCCTTCCTGACCGTAGGCGTCAGCGGATCGTGGGATACGGAAACCACGCATCAGCTCGGCTATACTTATTACGGCAGCAGCCTGGACTGGACCGGGTTCACCAATGCCAACCGGGATATCCCGCCGGCGCTGCAGGCGTTCTTCGACAGTGGTGAGCGGATCAGCTCGGGCAATGTCGATACCCAGGCGATCGCATCGCAACTCGTCACCGGCCGCAATGCGGTGGTCCAGCGCTGGTGGCACCTGCCGGCGAACAGCTCGGTCTCGTTTTCGGCCGGCAAGACCTTCCCGCTGGGCGACTATGACCTCGGCGTGATCGTCGGCGGCGGCTACAGCAACCGCTGGACCACGCGCGACGCCAGTCAGCAAAGCTCGCTGTCGACCGATCTTTCGGGCCTCGATTCCGATTTCAGCCGCGTGACCACCGACCAGCGGATCGTGGTCAACGGGTTGATCGGGCTGGGCCTGGAATTCGGCGACAACACCGTGCGCTGGACCAATCTCTATATCCGCGACACAGTGAAGCACACCGCGCTCGGCCTGGGGAAGAAGGACCAGACGCCGGCGGATTTCGCCCAGCAGGACACCGCCTGGTACGAACGCCAGCTGATCGACACCCAGCTCGTCGCGGAATTGCAGCCGTTCGAGGGCGTGGGTCTGGACCTGCGCGCCGGATACGCGAATTCTCAGCGCGAAGCGCCTTACGAGCTGTCGTTCGAATATGTGCGGACCAATGCCGATGCCGATCCCTATGGCGCCTATTTCGTCAACCGCCTGAACCGCAACAACGGCAGCGCCGACATCACCTTCTCGGATCTCAACGAGGATCTGTGGTCTGCCGGTATCGACCTCAGCTATGAACTGAAGCCGGGGATAGTCGCCACGGTGGGCGGCACTTGGTCGGATACCACGCGGGTCAACTCGCGCCGCCAGTTCCTGTTCGACGCGCCGCCGACGATGCCCACGGCCGTGGGCCTGTTCCGCCCCGACCTGTTGCTGCAGCCGAGCGTGATCGATTATTTCGGCATCGGGCTGGTCGAAGCGGATGAGAGCACGCCGGCCTTCCGGGCGACGCTGGAGAACTGGGCCGGCTATGCCAAAACGAATCTAGAGTTCGTGCCCGGCCTCACGCTCGACATCGGTGTCCGCTACGAGCAGGCGCAGCAGAACGTCAGCCCGATCCAGGTGTTCGACACCCCCACGGGCTCGAACGCCAGCACCTCGCTCGACAACAGCTACTGGCTGCCGGGCGCGACGCTGACCTGGGAAGCCCTGCCCGATCTCCAGCTGCGCCTCAGCGGCTCGAAGACCATCGCCCGGCCCCAGTTCCGCGAGCTGATCTATCAAACCTACTTCGACCCGGAGAGCAACCGCACTTATTCAGGCAACCCGCTGCTGACCGACAGCGAGCTTTATAACGCGGAAGCCCGGGCGGAATGGTACTTCGCCGGCGACCAGCGCATTTCGCTGGCGGGGGTCTACAAGAAGATCGATCGCCCGATCGAAGCCTTCGTCGGCCAGTTCAGCGGCGTCTTCAGCACCAGCTATGCCAACGCACCGTCGGCGCGGCTCTATGGCGGCGAGCTGGAAGTGCAGAAGTACTTCGACCTGGGCGGCATCGCCGGCTTGCCGGCGGCAGAACGGCTGGTGGTGGTCGGCAACTACACTTACTCCAAGTCGGAACTGCAGGTCAGGCCCGGGGATACCGTGGCGGTGTTCGGCGCCTTCTCCAACATCGCCACCGATTACTTCCGCGACGGCGCGCCGCTGACGGGGCAATCAGACCATCTGGTCAACCTGCAGGTCGGGCTGGAGAACCAGGACCACCTTTCGCAGCAGACCTTCCTGCTGACGTATGCCAGCGACCGCGTGGTCAGCCGCGGGCTCAACGGCAGCCCGCCGCAGCCCGACCAGATCGAGCGGCCCGGATTCCGGCTGGATTTCGTGGCGCGCCAGGGCTTCACCGTGCTGAACAAGGACGCCGAGCTGAAGTTCGAAGTGCGCAACATCTTCGGCCGCAAGCATGAAGAGTTCCAGCAATCGGGCGCCAACCGCATCGAGATCAACAGCTACGATGTGGGCACCACGATCGCCGGTTCGCTCTCGGTGACTTTCTGAGAGAAGGGAGAAGGCCGCTCAGCAGTTGGCGGGGCGGCCTTCCGCGGGCCGGTCAGGGTAGATCCAGGACGTAGCCCTTGCCGTGGACCGTGCGCAGCAGCGCCTGCGCGCCGGCATTGCGCAGGCCGAAGCGCAGCCGCTTGATCCACACGTCCACCGTGCGCAGATATTCCGGATCGCCCGCCTTGCCGAGCGCATCGACCAGTTCCTGTCGGGTCAACACGCGGTTGGGGTTTTCGGCCATGAAGCGCAGCACGCGGAATTCGTTCGGCCGCAGGGGCACGAGCTTGCCCTGCCAGCGCGCCTGTTCGCCGGCGACGTTGATCTGCAAGGACCCCATCTCGATCAGCTGCACCGGCCCGCGCCGGCGATCGGCCGAATAGAGCGCCAGCACCCGGTCGAGCATCGCCTGGCGATCGAGCGGGCCGACCGCGTAGTCATCGGCCCCGGCCTGCAGCGCGCGGCGGCGATCCTCGCCATCGTCACGTTCGAGCACGATCGTCACATGCGCATCGCGCAATGTCGGATCGGCCCGCAGGCGCCGGCACATCTCGAGGCCGGAGAGATCGGCCATGACCCAGTCCACGAAGGCCCAGGCCGGCCCTTCGACCAGGCGGCGGGGGCCGGCGGCGGAAAGGAGATCGAAAGCGAACACGGTATCGCCATGCGTGAAGGCCGCGAATTGCGCGGCCTCCCCATTCGTCGCCAAGATACTGACCCGGTTCATCCCGCCGCGCTTTCCTGCCTGGTTCAGGCAGTTCCTGCCGCCGGGATGTGACTCGCATATGACGGAACCGCGCGCTGCGCTGGACCGATGGGTGCCTTGCCGGCGCGGAGCGCTTCCTAATTCGGCGGATCGAAGCGATAGCCGTAATTGCGCACCGTGGTGATCCATCCGCTTTCCGAATCCCACTGCATCTTGCCGCGCAGCCGCCGGATATAGACATCCACGACATTGGTGAGCGGATCGGAATCGTAACCCCAGACCTTGTTGAGGATCCGCGTCCGGCTGAGAACCTTGCCGGGGGAGCCGACGAACAGGTCGAGCAGCTGATACTCCTTCGCCGTGAGGTCCACCGGTTTGCCGCCCAGCAGCACGCGCATGGAATCCCGCTCCACCACCAGATTGCCGAACTTGACCACGGCCGGCGGCTCGTTCGAATAGCCGCGGCATCGCCGGGCAAGCGCCTCGATCCGCGCCAGCAACTCGTCGAAATCGAACGGCTTGGTCAGGTAATCGTCCGCCCCGCCGCGCAGGGCGCAGACCTTGTCCTCTATGTGATCGAGGGCCGTCAGCATCAGCACGGGGCTGGGCACGTTGGATTCCCGCAGTTCCTTGCACACCAGGCGCCCGTCTTTCCCCGGCAGCATCACGTCGAGCAGGATGACGTCGAAAGGCTGGGAACAGGCCCGGTCCAGCCCGGCGTTCCCGTCGCAGGCGACCGCCACGGAATAGCCTTCGGCCTCCAGCCCGCGCAGCAGGAAGCGGCGCACGCGTTCATCGTCTTCCACCAGCAGGACATCCATCATGCAGCCTCCCTCCTGATTGCATCGACGGGCAGGCGCATGGTCACGCGCGTGCCGCCCATGGGTGCGGCGTCGATCGACGTGGTGCCGCCGTGCGCCTCGACCAGGGCATTCACCAGGCTGAGCCCGAGCCCCGATCCTTCGCCACGGCTTTCGCCGCGCCTGAAGCGGTGAAACAATTCCTGTGCCTGGGCGAAATCCAGCCCCGGACCATCGTCGCTGACGGCGATCGAAGCCCACCCCCGGCGCACCGATACCTCCAGCGCGATGTTGACCCCGGCGGGGCAATGGCGAAGCGAGTTTTCGATCAGGGCGGCCAAGGCGCGGCGCAGGCGATCTTCGTCCACCCGCGCGAAGACGGGCCCGCCCGGCTGGGCGCGGATGGAGCCGCCGCCTTCGCTCGCCAGGTTTTCGAAATCGCCGGCCACCCGCTCGGCGATTTCCTGAAGATCGAATTCGCACAGCTCCAGCGGCAGGCCGCCGGCCTGGGCGCGGGCGATCAGGAACAGATCGTCGACCATGCGGCTGAGATCCTCGGTCTGCGACAGGATGCGATCGAAAGTCTCGCGCGGATCGAAGCGGGGCCTGTCGGCCAGCCGCAGTGCGACCTGCGCTTCCCCCCGGATCACCGTCAGCGGCGTGCGCAATTCGTGGCTGACATCGGCCAGGAAGGCGCGGCGGCACTCGTCGGCGGCGGAAAGCTCCCCATTGACCTGCCGCAGTTCGGCGGTGCTGGCGGCGACCGCCTGCTCCAGCCCCGCCTGGATCGCGCGCAGCTCGTGCTGGCTGTGGGAAATGGTATCGGCCATCGTGTCGAAGGCGCACGCCAGCCGGCCGAGTTCATCCTCGCCCCCCAGACGGATGCGATGGGCGAGCTGCCCGGCCCCGAAAGCCTGCGCCCCTTCCTCCAGCTGCCGCAGGCCCGGCCGCAGCCGCAAGTGCAGCAACAGGTGGACGACGAGGGAGAACGCCAGCGCCAGCGCCAGGCCGACAAGGGCGCCGATCACCGCGCTGCCGGTCAGCGACTGGGCGTTCCGCGTGGCCTCGGCCACCGTCCAATCCCCGCGGCGGATTTCACCCTGCAAGGTATCCTGCAAGGCGAAGATCGGCTGCGAGATCTTGTTGACCTGCTGCAAGGCGGCGCGGGACCCGCCTTCGTGCCACTTCTCGTCCACGCTTTCGACCAGGCGTTCGGGATTGGTGAAGTGTTCCAGCACCAGGTTTCCCTGGCGGCGGACGACTTTCGCGACATTCGCCTCGCGCCCGTTGATCACCGGAAGCCGCTCGGCCTCCGAAAGAAGATTCTCGAACCGCGTGCGCGATTCGCTCACCGCGCGCCGTGCCTTGATGCCCGGCTCGCGCACATGCTGATAGCTGGCGTTCTGGTAAGCGCGGGCCGCGGTCTGCAGCTGGGTGAACACGCGCACGCGATCGTGTGTCATCCGGGCGGTCTGGACCACCTCGGTGGCCGCGTGGGCGGTCATCAGGACCAGCCCGGTGAGAACGGCCGTGGTCACCAGGCCGCCCAGCGCCGCCGCCCCGAGCTTGGCTCGCAGGCTGGTGAACCGGAGGTGCCCCTTTCGCGGCATGGTCTCTCCCTGTCGACGCCGGCTTTTCGCCGGTCAGCGCCTTTCGACGCGCGGCCATGCTAACGCGTCCGGAAATCGAAGCCAAAGAAATGCGCCTGTTAATGTGAATTTAATGTGCGCGTTAGGGCCGGTTCACCGCCGTTCCACGCCGATTTCATTTCCCGCCGCCTAACATCAGGCGTTCAGCCGTGTGGGGTGGGCGCAGGGCCGGGAGGCCCGGTGATGCGGTTCAGCCCAGCCCGTCTCCACCGGTGAAGAACGACACGGCTGAGAGGCCGTGATCATGAACACCGGGAGGAAACGGATGCGCCATGTCGATCTTGCAGCCGCGCTGAGCCTATCGCTTCTATCGCTGAGCCTGGCCGGTTGCGGCAGCGGCACCACCGAGGCGAACCAGAGCGCCGCGCCGGCGTGCGACCGTGATTGCATCATCGCCGCCACCGATGCCTATCTCGCGGCGCTCGTGGTTCACGACCCCGCGGCGGCGCCGCTCGCTCCGAACGCCGCCTTCGTCGAGAACACGGTGCGGCTGAAGCCCGGCGAAGGGCTGTGGAAGACCGCCACGGGCGGGAAGACCAATTTTGCCATCTACGTTCCCGATACCGACCTGCAGCAGGCCGGCTGGATGGGCGTGATGGAGCGCGACGGCAAGCCGGTCATGCTGGCGCTGCGCCTGAAGCTGGCGGATGGCAAGATCACCGAGGCGGAACATCTGGTCACCGAGCCGGCGCAGGGACGGATGGAAAACCTGGCAGCGGTTCGCCCGGGCCTGCTGGCACAAATCCCCGAAGGCCAGCGCCTGCCGCATGACGAGCTGATGCGGCTGGGCGCCAGTTATTACGACGCGCTGGACGACAACGACGGATCGAAGATGCCTTTCGCCGCGGATTGCGAGCGGCACGAGAACGGCATGGTCACGGCGGGCAAGAACGTCGGCCCGCCGCCGGGATGGCAGCCGGGCCAGCCACGCACCGCGACCGATTGCAAGGGCCAGCTCGACAGCCAGGCTTTCGTCTATATCGACCGGATCGAGAACCGGCGCATGATTGCGGCCGATCCGGTCACCGGGCTGGTCATGGGGCTGTCCCACTTCCGCCACCCGATGGACAACCTGCCTTACAAGGTGACCAACGCCGACGGCTCCGTCACCGAACGAAACGCCAAGAACATGCCGTACGAGCCGTTCGACATGCCGGCGGCGCATATCTTCAAGGTCGGCGGCGACGGCAAGGTGCATGAGATCGAGGCGGTCGGCGTCAGGCTGCCCTACAACTCCAAGACCGGCTGGGAGTGAGGGCCATGCGACCGTCGGCCCTCTTGGTGAAAGCCCTGCTGTCGGGCGCCGCAGCGTTGGGGCTGGCGGCCTTGCCGTCGAGCGCTTCGGCCCAGGCCCGCAAGTGCGACCGACAATGCCTGACGGCGACGATGGACGCCTATCTCGCCGCGATGAAGGCGCACGATCCCTCGCGCCTGAAGCTCGACGTCAGCGTCAAGTACACGGAGAACGGCCAGCGCCTCAACGTGGGCGACGGCTTGTGGCGGACATTCACGCAAGGGCCGCTCTACCGCCTCGATGTCGTCGACGTGGAACGCGGCCAGATCGCGGTGCTCGGCATCCTGGAGGAAGGCGACAACCGCAACTTCTTCTCCACCCGCATCGCGGTCGAGGAAAACGAGAAGATGGGGCGCGGTCTCGAGATCACCGAGATCGAGAACATCGTTGTCCGCAATATTCAGGGCGGCAGCCCGGCGCAGATGGCGCTGGTGCGCGATACGTTCAAGGACACGCTGCCGCGGGGCAAGCGGCTGGATCGCGGCGCCATGGTGCGGATCGCCGATTCCTATTTCACCGGCCTCGATACCGATGAATCCGCCGCGCACGTGCCGTTCGCCGATACCTGCCGGCGGATCGAGAACGGCACCGTCACGGCCAACAATCCGACGCCGCCCGAAGGCATGGCGATGGCCGGGATCGGCTGCAAGGCGCAGTTCGACACCGGCTTTTCCACGATCGTCACCGACATCCGCGCCCGCCGCTTTCCGGTGGTGGATGAGGAGAAGGGGCTGGTCTATGCCCTGGGCTTCTTCGATCACAACGGTGCCGTCGCCACTTACACCAATGGCTCTGGCCCGTCCGAGGTGGCGAGCCCGTTCCGGCAGCCGTTCTCCTTCATCATCGCGGAAGTGTTCCAGATCAGGGACGCGAAGATCGACCAGATCGAAGCCGTGCTGACGACGGTGCCTTACAAGATGGAATCGGGCTGGTGACCGCCGTGCGGCCCCGGCCCCTGCCGATTGTCGCGGCGATTGCGATGGCCGGGCTCGCCTATGCCGGCGAAGCGTCCGCCCAGCAGCCGGCGGCCGATGCCTGCGCCGGCTTGCCGACCCCGGCGGAAGAGATCGCCTGCCTGCGCGGCGCCTTGCAGGAAAGCCGTGCCGCGCTGGCGCGGGAGCGCACGCAGGGTGGCGAACCGCAGCCCCAGCCTCAGACGCAAGCCGTCCAGCAACAGCGCATTGCGCCGGCCACCCGAACGCCCGAACAACTCGGCGCCGAACAAGTCGCGAGCGCCCGGCGCGTAGCCGCCGAGGCGCAGCCCGCGAAGGAGCGGGTGCGGGCCGTGGCGCAAGCCGTGAAGACCGATCACCTCGGCCTCGTCACCCTGCGCCTGGATAACGGGCAGGTCTGGCAGCAGACCGAAGCGCGCGGCGTGCCGCTGCGGCTTCGGGCGGACCAGCCCTATCCGGTCGAGATCAGCGCCTCGGGCTTCGGCGGCTACCGGATGCAATTCACGGATACGGGGCGGCAGATCGTCGTGAAACGCCTGCAATAGCGCGGCCAGTCAAAACAACAGGCGCCCTCGAAGGCGCCTGAAAACAAGGGGAGGTACACATGCAGCACGGAATCCTGAAAAGCGCCCTGATGGCTGGCGCCGGCGCCGCGGCCCTGGCCGCCGTTCCCGCGATGGCGCAACAGGCTGCCCAGCCGGTGGGCGAGCCGGCCGGCGAAGCTGTCACGACCCAGGAAATCGTGGTCACCGGATCGCGCATCGCGCGGCGGGACTATTCGGCGAACAGCCCGATCGTCACCGTCAGCGAGGACGCGTTCGAAAACCGTTCCGGCACGACCGTGGAAGAAACGCTCAACGACCTGCCCCAGTTCACGGCCGCCGGATCGGCCGCCTTGTCGAGCACGGCGGGCACCGCCTTCACCGGCGCCGACCAGGCCCCGGGCGCCGCGACGCTGGACCTGCGCGGCCTCGGCGCGAACCGCACGCTGGTGCTGCTCAACGGCCGCCGCGCGCAGCCGGTCAATGCCCAGCTGGTGGTGGACGTGAACACGATACCCACCGCGGCCATCCGCTCTGTCGAGGTCATCACCGGCGGCGCGGCGGCCGTCTATGGCGCGGATGCCATCGCGGGCGTGGTGAACTTCATCCTGCGCGACGATTTCGAGGGGCTGGAGCTGAACGGCCAGGCCGGCCTGTCGGAACACGGGGATGCCGGGCAGTACCAGATCAGCGGCCTTGTCGGCGGCAACTTCGCCGATGGGCGCGGCAACGCCATGCTCGGCGTCTCCTGGTCGAAGCGCGAAGCCGCCTACCAGCGCAAGCGCAGCTTCTACACCAGCGCCTGGAACGATCCCAACACCGTGGTCGGCGTGGGCGGCTTTCCGCAGACCGTCGCGGTCGTCGGCGGGCTGAATTACGGCGTCAATCCGGACGGCTCGCTGTTCATGACGAATGACGCCGCCAATCCGGCCGCCCCTTATACCGGCCCGCTCAACAATCTGGCGGGCGGGGCCGGCTTCAAGCTCAATCCCAGCTCGACCGGCGGAACCCAGCGCTCGATCGGGTTCAACGATCCCGAAAGCTACAGCTCGATCCCGCTGGAGCGTTATTCGCTGTTCGGTTCGGCCCATTACGACATCACCGATAACGTCCAGTTCTTCCTGGAAGGCAATTTCACCCACAGCGAAGCCTTCGCGCAGAGCTTCGCCGGCACTGCCGGGAATATCTGGGCGCTCACCGTGCCTTACACCCAGGCCAACGACGATCCGGATTCGGCCACCTTTGGCGCGAACCAGAACAACTTCCATCCGGTGAGCCGGCAACTGGCGGACCTGCTGAATTCGCGCCCCGCTGTCGGTGACGTGCCGGGCACGGCCCAACCCTGGACGATGAGCCGGGGGCTCAATTTCCTCGGCCGGCTCTATACCGAGACCACCAGCGATATCTATCAGCTTACCGCCGGCCTGCGCGGCAAGGTCGGCATCAAGGACTGGACCTGGGAGATCTATGGCTCTCACGGCAACACCTCGGTCATCGCGCGCCAGCCGCAAGGCGCGGTTTCCTATGAAAACCTGAAGGCGCTGATTTCCGGCACGACAAGCGGCACCACGCGCTCCACCACCGTCAACGGCCCATGGAGCCAGGGATGGACCAACGGCGCCACTTTCAACCCGCAGACCTGCACCAGCGGCATCCCGATCTTCAATGCCGACGGCAGCGTGCCCACGCCCGTGGGCGATAATGTGGACGGCGTGGTCGTGTCGGAAGACTGCAAGAACTACGCGACGCTGGAGCTGAACAACGTCACCAAGCTGCAGCAGGACATCGTCGAAGGCACGATGCAGGGCGGGCTGTTCGACTGGTGGGCCGGGGAAGTGCGGTTCGCGGCCGGCGCCACTTATCGCAAGTCGGACTTCAGCTATGCGCCTGACACCGGCAACAGCGGCGAGCAGCTGTCCACCGGCGTCGTCAACCAGATCGCGCTGCCTAACCCGACCAATGGCAACATCTCGGTCAAGGAAGTCTATGGCGAGCTTCTGGTGCCGGTGATCAAGGACCTGCCGCTGATCCAGAGCCTGGAGCTGGAGCTGGGCGCCCGCTATTCGAAATACAGCCTGTCGGGCAGCGTCGGCACCTTCAAGGCGCTGGCCGACTGGCGGGTGACCGACTGGCTGCGCCTGCGTGGCGGCTATCAGATCGCCAACCGGGCGCCGAACATCTACGAGCTGTTCGCGCCCATCGCCGGTGGGCTGGGCATGTCCGCCGATCCCTGCGTCAACATCAGTGGAATGACGCCGGCTTACGGCAACGTGCCCGGCAATCCCAACCTGATCAACCTGCAGGTCGCCTGCGAGCAACTGATCGTGCGCGACGGCGGCTTCGATTATGTGACGCTGGCGGAAGATCCCACGGCCGTGGCCCAGGATCCGGCCGATTATCCCAACAAGAACGGCTTCGACCCGACGCGGCTGAGCAATCACCGCTCCACCCTGGGTTACAACCTGCCGTTTCCGTTCTCGATCGCGCTGACCCAGGGCAACACCGCGCTGGAATCGGAGAAGGCGCACACGATCACAGCGGGCGCGGTGATCAATTCGCCCTTCGATCATCCGCTGGCCAATCGGCTCACCTTCACGGTCGATTACTATATGATCGACCTGAAAGGGACGATCGCCGCGCCGAGCGGGGTGGAGGTCTATACCCAGTGCCTCAGCCCCGAATACAACCCGCGCATGTCCTCCGCGCCAGGAACCTATTCGGGCGCCGAGCTGCTCGAAGGCAATCAGTTCTGCAATCTCATCAACCGCTTCCCGTTCGATTTCGCCGGCGTGCGCGGTGGGGTGGGCAGCGGCACGGATCGGACTTACGATGCTCCGTTCATCAACAAGGGCGGCACGAAGACCTCCGGCATCGACGTGACCGTCAACTGGACGACCGATTTCGAGGATCTCGGCATCGGCATCCCCGGGGCGATCAACTTCAACGGATCGGCCAACTTCCTGCTCGGCTTCAAGGAAGCCGCGTTCGAAGGCGCGCCTTATGTGGAGTTGAAGGGCACGGTCGATAACATGGCGTTCGATTACAAGCTGTTCGGCACGCTCAGCTATCTGGGTGACAGGGGCAGCTTGGGCATCCGTGGCCGCTACCTGCCTTCGATCAAGGCATCGCAGTTCGCCGCCGCCGGCACGGGCGGGGCGGATTCGCACACCGAGTTCGACCTGTTCGGCCGTTACGAGCTGAACGATGTGCTGGAGCTGCGGGGCGGCATCGATAACCTGTTCGATGCCGATCCGGAAATCTTCGGCGCCACGGCCACCAATGCCGCCCGCGGCTCCACGCTTGGCGTCTATGACACCATAGGCCGGTCATACTACCTGGGCGCGCGCCTGCGCTTCTGATGCGGGCGGGACGCTTCGGGGAGCCATGGTGGCTGTCCGAAGCGTCGGCCCCTCCAAACCCTGAGTTTACCTAGCGTTCCAATCCGCCCGGCAGAATGCGCTGCATCAGCAATTGCTGCTCAACTTCGCATGAGGTCGGCGCGTGGCCGCTGCTGCGCAGTTCAGTCAGTTCCTGACGCGCGAGGGCGAGGTCGGCCTGATACTCGGGCTTGTTCTGCACCGCCGCCATCGTCGCAGCGGCAGTCAGAATACCGGCTTGGACGGCGCTGGCGTTGTGCATTCCGCAAACCATCCGGCTCTCGGCATAGGCGCGCCCGCGCTCCAGCGCATGCTGCGCCCGGTCGGGGGCCGCGCCGGCGATCACCGTTGCCCAGGTCCAGCCGACGGTGCTGTGGCCCGACGGGTAATCGTAACTCGCCCTGCCGGTATTCCGGTCGAGCAGTTCCTCTGGGGCCTGGCACAGCGGTTCGCCCGGATCGATCACATAGGGCCGTTCGCGCTTGTAGAACTCCTTGGCTCGTCCAGCCTGCATGGCGGTATCCATGATCGCACGTCTCGCCACGGCGGCCAGCTTCGGGGAATTCTCCGGCGTCAGTTCCACGCCGGCCGCGCAACTGAATGCCTTGAGCATATCGGCTGGCGAGCCTTTTGCATCGGTCGTCGCCAGTTCATAGCGCGGGCTGCCGGCCAGTTTGCGCGTTTCGAGGAAAATCCTCCGGTCCGCGTCGTAACGCGGATCGCCTTCCACCGGTGCCGGGCCGAGAATGGCCGAAACATCGAACTCACCCGGTTGAAGATAACCGAGAGGCCGTTCCTGCGCATAAGCTACGCCGCTCACGACCAGCATGACCGCTAGCACCAACTTCGCTCGCATCGCTGTCCTTCCCGTTTTCGGTCTGTCCATCCTTTAGAGCGGTCGTTCAGCCAATCTGGGTATCGAATGCGTGGCGACAGGCGCTAGCTTTTGATCAAAGGCCTTAATCGGCTGCGGTCAGGACCACCTTGTCCGCCGTCAGCACCAATGGCACAGATTTGAGGTTGTGATTTAAGGAGGATCT
>ERZ778022.264-NODE-264-length-150048-cov-13.918143_pt1 | contig 150048 bp, 147 predicted proteins | sample MGYA00375752_ERZ778022 | MGnify/ENA primary metagenome ERZ778022 (study PRJEB29350, sample SAMN05389826) | bioreactor metagenome | isolation source: Thiocyanate bioreactor | place: South Africa: University of Cape Town | collected 2014-04-04 ...
ACGTTCTTGGCGTGGCTCGGCATGATCATCCGCATGAAGTCCTTGGCTTCGCGGTGGGCATCCTCGCCCGCGACCCACAGCTCGTCGATGTCCTTGGAATAGAGGTCGCGGATAGTACGCTTGATCAGCGAGCCTTCCTCGTAGACCAGGCACGGCGCGGTGGATTTGAGGGTGAGAGTGCGCACGCTCTCCCACAGCCGCTGCAGATATTCGAAGTCGCGCTTGACCTCGGCCTTGGTGCGCGAGGCGCCGGCGGTGCGCAGGATGATGCCCTGGCCCTGCGGCACTTCGAGATCGCCCACGATGTCCTTGAGCCGCTTGCGGTCGGCGGCGTTGGTGATCTTGCGCGAGATGCCGCCGCCACGGGCGGTATTGGGCATGAGCACCGAATAGCGGCCGGCGAGCGACAGATAGGTGGTGAGGGCGGCGCCCTTGTTGCCGCGCTCCTCCTTGACGACCTGCACCAGCATGACCTGCCGGCGCTTGATCACTTCCTGGATCTTGTAGGCGTGGCGGCGCGGCGCGCGCTGCCGGCGCTCGCGGCTCTCTTCGAGCACGTCGGCGCTGCCGCCCAGGGACTCGACCGGCTCGTTGTTGGCCGGGGCCTCTTCGATGTGGCCGAGCTCGGGCGCGGGCGCCTCATCGTCTTCCTCGGCGGCGTGCGCTTCGGCGACCTCGGCTTCGCTGGGCTCGTCGCGCGGGCCTTCGGCCGGCTCGTCGCCATGCGACTGCAATTCGGGAGCGACCGACTGCGGATCCTCGCCGGCTTCGGCCTCGGAGGGGGCGGCGGCATCCTGCTCGGCGACTTCGGCGCCTTCGGTGGCGAGTTCGGCCACGCTCTGCCGGGCCGGCGCGGCGGCGGGGGAACTGCGCCGCTCGTCGTCGTGCTCGTCGTCTTCCTCGTCCTCGGCCTCTTCTTCGGCGCGCATCAGCGCCTCGCGGTCGGCGACGGGGATCTGGTAGTAGTCGGGATGGATTTCGCTGAAGGCGAGGAAGCCGTGGCGGTTGCCGCCATACTCGACGAACGCCGCCTGGAGAGAGGGTTCTACCCGCGTGACCTTGGCGAGGTAGATGTTGCCGCGTAGCTGGCGGCGGCTCTGCGATTCAAAGTCGAACTCTTCGAGCTTGTTACCGTTGCTGACAACGATCCGCGTTTCTTCCGGGTGGGTGCCATCCACCAACATGCGCTTGGTAGCCATATACAAATGCTCCGGGCCGTCGCGCGCCAACACTTTGGACCCGGCGAGCCGGGCTCCTCAATGCAGCGCCATGCGCGGCCAATGGGTTGAGTGAGAGTGCGCCAGAGGCGCATCGGGGCGATGCGAGGCGGTCAACCGGCGGGCGAGCAATGACAAATGCGCAAGACAACTGGTGCTTTGCGTCAGGCTTTGTCGACCCTGTGGTCATCCGACCTCTTCCTAGATGGCGGCCGTGACCGGCGCGCCGCTCGGCCCGGAAAACGGGGCCGAAAACTCGTCGAGGCGGTGAAATGTGCCGCATCCGAGACTCGCAAGAATCCGCGCAAGTCCCTCTGTCTTCGTCATTTCCGGGAACGGCCAAGCCGATCTTCCACCGGGCGAGAAGACAGTCCGCCTCGCTCATGCGTGTATGACCGTTGCGCCGGATTGGCAACCGAAAACTCCGGAAGTAACGAAACCATAGGGTTAAGCCGGTAGTCGCAGACCCGGTCGTCTGCGGCATTCCGAGGTCGGGCGCCGCAGAATCGCCTAAAGACTGAGGTCTCTTGGCTTCAGCCTATCTGGGGAGCGCCAGCTACTTGTTCAATTCGATGGTGTCCGCGCGGGGCCTCCGCGGAGCACTTGCTGTTGTTTTTGCGCTCTTTTCCGTCGGGCTGACCGGGTACTCCGCGTTGGCCCAGGACGATTTGCCGTCGGTCGAGGCGGCCCGCGTCAGCACGACTCCGGACCGTGCGCGCCTGATCCTCGACCTGTCGGCCGTCACCGAATACGCCGTCGCCTCCATCGCCGACCCCAACCGCATTGTCGTCGACGTGCGCGCCGGGAGCGTGCCCACGATCGCCACCCAGCCCGTCGCCGGGCAGGGGATCGTCGCGAGCTTCACCACCACCATTGCCGGCGACGACCGGGTGCGGGTGGAGCTGACGCTGACAACGCCCTCGATCGTGCAGCAGGCCTACCTGCTCGACGCAGTTGCCGACCAGCCGGCGCGGCTGGTGGTCGACCTCGTGACCACGACGCCCGAGGATTTCGCGGCGCGTGCCGCCGCCGACCTCGCCAATTCGATCGACCGCGTGGTGCCCGATGCGGTGGCATCGGCCGAGCCGGTCGCCCCGTCCTCCGAGCCGTCGCCGGCGCCGAGCAGCGAGGCGGTGGCGGAAGCCCCCGCGGCAGCGCCGGTCACCGAGGTGCCGGCAAGCAGCCGGCCGCTGATCGTGCTCGATCCGGGCCATGGCGGCGTCGACAATGGCGCGAGCTCGCCCTCGGGCATCCATGAAAAGGACATTACGCTCGCCTTCGCCCTGCAGCTGCGCGACCTGCTGGTCGCCTCGGGCAAGTTCGACGTAGCGCTGACCCGCGACGACGACACCTACCTCACGCTCAATGAGCGGGTGGATCTGGCGCGCCAGAACAAGGCGGACCTGCTCATCAGTCTCCATGCCGACACCTTCCAGGAAGCCGACATCCGGGGCGCCAGCATCTATACGCGCGACGAGCGGGCGGCCGACATCCTCGACAAGGTGCTGAGCGCCGGCGAGACGCGCGCCGACGTGGTCGCCGGCTATGCGCCGTCCGACGCCCAGCCGGCGGTCGTCGACATCCTGGTCGAGCTGATGCGCCGGCAGGTGCGGCAGCAGGCCTATCTCGCCGCCGGCGATATCGTGAAGGCCATGGAGCCGTCGGTGACGCTGCGGCGCTTTCCGGTGCGACAGGCCGATTTCTTCGTGCTGCAGGCGCCCGATATTCCCTCCATGCTCATCGAACTGGGCTTCATGAGCAACGCGGCCGACATCAAGAACCTCGAGAGCCAGCAATGGCGCGACAAAGTGGTGACGGCGGTGGCGAGCGGCGTCGAGGGCTATTTCGAGGCGGTCCGGGCCGCCCAATAGTGGCATTGCGGCAACGCCGGGCGGGCCAGCGGCGCGTCCGGGAGCCGCCGCGGCCGGTTCCTGTCCATATTTCCGCCCTTGTCTGCTATGATTCACAGGGTGTTCGGCGCGTCCACGGCGCCGGTGGCGATTCTCCGGTTAGGTGTAGATGTTCCGACTTCTAGGCTGGCTGTTCGGCTTCGGCGTGTTCTGCGCAATCGCTGGGGTGGCAGTGGGTATCGTGTACCTCAACCAGGTGTCGGCCAGCCTGCCGGACTATACCGTCCTCAAGGACTACCAGCCGCCCGTGACGACGCGCGTCCATGCCGCCGACGGCATCCTGCTCGCCGAATACGCCCATGAGCGCCGGCTGTTCCAGCCCATCGAGACGATCCCGCCCAAGCTGTTGCAGGCCTTCCTCGCGGCGGAAGACAAGGATTTCTACAGCCACAAGGGCATCGCCATCGACGGCGTGATCCGCGCGCTGCGCGACAACGTGATGGCGCGTATCGACGGGAACAACGCCATCCAGGGCGGCGGCTCGACCATCACCCAGCAGGTGGCCAAGAACTTCCTGCTGACCTCGGAGCAGACCTGGGACCGCAAGATCCAGGAAGCGATCCTGTCGCTGCGCATCGAGAGCACATTCTCCAAGGACAAGATCCTCGAGCTCTACGTCAACGAGATATTCCTCGGCCTCAACTCCTATGGCGTGGCGGCGGCGGCGCTCAACTATTTCGACAAGGCGCTCTATCAGCTCTCGCTGAGCGAGATGGCCTACATTGCGGGGCTGCCCAAGGGGCCCAACAACTACCATCCGTTCCGCCATCCGCAGGCCGCCATCGAGCGCCGCAACTACGTGCTCGATCGCATGGCCGAGGATGGCTACATCACCGCCGAGGAGCGCGACACCGCCAAGGCGGAATCGCTCAACGTCGTGCCGCGCCAGTCCGGCAGCCAGCTCTTTTCGGCCGAGTACTTCACCGAGGAAGTGCGCCGCCAGCTCAATACGCTCTATGGCGAGGACCAGCTCTATGGTGGCGGCCTCAGCGTGCGCACCACGCTCGAGCCCAAGCTGCAGGAGTACGCCCGCCGCTCGCTGATGGACGGGCTGATCGAATACGACCAGAACCACGGCTTCCGCGGTCCCGTCGCGAGCGTCGACATCGCCGGCGACTGGGGCCCGGCCATCGCCGCCGTCAAGCCGCTGCGCGACGTGCCGGAATGGACGCTCGCCGTGGTGCTCGAGATGGACGCCAACGAGGCACGCATCGGGCTTCGGCCGGAAACCGATATCGAGGGCAAGCTCGTCGCCGACCGTCCGGTGGGGACGCTCGCCGGCCCCGACGTCAAATGGGTGAGCAAGAAGCTCAGCGACATCCTCAAGGTCGGCGACGTGATCTACGTCTCACCGGTTGCCGACAAGCCGGGCAGCTATACCTTGCAGCAGGTGCCGGAGATCGAGGGCGCGCTCGTTGCCATGGACCCGCGCACCGGGCGCGTGCTGGCGATGGTGGGCGGCTTCTCCTACGCCGAATCCGAATTCAACCGCGCCACGCAGGCGCTGCGCCAGCCGGGCTCCTCGTTCAAGCCGATCGTCTACTCAGCGGCGCTCGACAATGGCTATACGCCTGCGTCCGTGGTGCTCGACGCGCCCATCGAAGTGGTCAACACCGACGGCTCGGTATGGCGGCCGGAGAACTATGCGCAGACCTTCTATGGCCCGCAGACGCTGCGCAAGGGCATCGAGAATTCGCGCAACGTCATGACCGTGCGCCTGGCGCAGGATCTGGGCATGCCGCTGGTGACCGAATACGCCAAGATGTTCGGCATCTACGACAAGCTCAACCCGGTGCTCGCCATGGCACTGGGCGCGGGCGAGACGACCGACATGCGCATGACCGCCGCCTACGCCACCATCGCCAATGGCGGCCGCAAGATCGTCCCGACGCTGATCGACCGCATCCAGGACCGCTATGGCAAGACCATCTACCGCCATGACGACCGCATCTGCGACGGCTGCGCGGCGGCGGACTGGGAGCATCAGCAGGAGCCGCTGATCATCGACAATCGCGAGCAGGTGCTCGACCCGATGACGGCCTACCAGATCACCTCGATGATGGAAGGCGTTGTCTCGCGCGGCACCGGCACCTTCGCCAAGCGCCTCGGCCGGCCGGTTGCGGGCAAGACGGGCACCTCCAACGACTACAAGGACGCCTGGTTCATCGGCTTCACGCCCGAACTCGCGGTGGGGGTCTATGTCGGCTTCGACCAGCCCAAGAGCATGGGCAACGCGGCGACCGGCGGCGAAATGGCCGTGCCGATCTTCACCTCGTTCGTCGAGAAGGCGCTCAAGGGCAAGCCGCCTACGCCGTTCAACATGCCCGGCGGCATGACGCAGATCTGGATCGACCCGGCGACGGGGGTGAAGGCCAATGCCGGCGCCACCGCCATTGCGGAAGCGTTCAAGCCGGGCACCGGCCCCAACCTCATCACCTCGGTGATCGGCGTCGACTCGGCCGCGTTCCAGCGCCTCGAGGACCAGAATGGCGGTGGCGGCTTCGGCCTCGGCGACGGCGTGATGGGCCGGCTCGATGACGAACCGCAGGAAGACGATGGCGGCGGCAACTTCCTGTTCGGCCGCGGCGGTCTGTTCTGAGCTTCGTCGCCTATCCCGATCCGCGCCTGAGCATAGCGGCCGTCCCGCGCGCCGGCGTCGATGACGCGCTGCGCGCGGTCGGCGACAAGCTGCTGGCGGCGGCCAGGGACGCGAAAGCCTACGGCCTTGCGGCTGCCCATCTCGGCGAGGCGGCGCCCGTGGTGGTGGTCAGCGACGATCCCGCGGGTGGGGATTATCGGTTGCTGTTCAATCCGATGGTGACGTCGGTCGCCGCCGAGACCGAGGCGGGCGAGGAGGGCTCGGTGTCGCTGCCGGGCGTGCGCGTCTCGATCGAGCGGCCGGTCTGGGCCGAGGTCAGCTACATGGACGCCACCGGCGAGCCGCGGACGGCCCGGTTCGAGCACTTTGCCGCCCGCGTCGCGCTGCACGAGATCGAGCAGATGAACGGCGTGTTCTTCCTCGGCAAGCTCTCGCGGCTCAAGCGCGACATGGTGCTCAAGAAGGCGCGGAAACTGTCGGGTTGATCCCCGGGGCCGGCTCAACTACATGGGCGGCACGTGATTTGAGAGTGGCCCATGCGCGCAGAAATCCAGAAAAGCGTCGACGAAATCGAGCAGGTGCTGAACCTGCTGAGGAGGCATCTTTGACTGGGATACAGCAGAAGCCCGCCTCGAAGACCTGAACAACCGCACCGAATCTCCCGACTTCTGGAGTGATCCCGAGAAGGCGCGCGATATCATGCGCCAGCGCGACGAGCTCGACGTGCAGGTCAAGGCGGTCCGCGATTTCTCGCAGCAGGTCAAAGACAATATCGAGCTGATCGAACTGGGCGAGGCCGAGGGCGACGCCGATATCGTCAAGGAAGCCGAGACGGCGATCGAAGAGCTGGTCGAAACCGCCCGCCGCGTGCAGATCGAAACCCTGCTCAACGGCGAAGCCGACCACAATGACTGCTATCTCGAAATCCATGCCGGAGCCGGCGGCACCGAGAGCCAGGACTGGGCTTCGATGCTGCTGCGCATGTACACGCGCTGGGCGGAGCGCCGCGGCTTCCGGACCGAAACGCTGGAACTGCATCCGGGCGAAGAAGCCGGCATCAAGTCGGCGACCATCCAGATCAAGGGCCACAATGCCTATGGCTGGCTGAAGACGGAGGCGGGCGTGCACCGGCTGGTGCGCATTTCGCCCTATGACAGCGCCGCACGCCGCCATACGAGCTTCTCGTCGGCCTGGGTCTATCCGGTGGTGGACGACACCATCAACATCGAGATCAACGAGTCCGACCTCAAGGTCGACACCTACCGTTCGTCCGGTGCGGGCGGCCAGCACGTCAACACCACGGATTCGGCGATCCGCATCACGCATCTGCCCTCGGGCATTATCGTCGCCTGCCAGCAGGAGCGCAGCCAACACAAGAACCGGGCAACGGCCATGGCGATGCTGAAATCGCGGCTCTACGAACAGGAGCTCGAAAAACGGGAGGCCGCGGCCAATGCCGAGGCCGCCTCCAAGACCGAAATCGGCTGGGGCCACCAGATCCGCAGCTACGTGTTGCAGCCCTACCAGATGGTCAAGGACCTCAGGACCAATTTCGAGACGTCCAACACCGGCGCGGTGCTCGACGGCGACCTCGACGACTTCATGGAAGCCTCGCTCGCATCCCGCGTCCAGGGCTACGCCGACAAGGCGGAGTAAGAAAAAGGCCGGCAGCGAAAACTGCCGGCCAAAGCCCTCATTCGGAACCCGAATATCGGCTCAAGTAGGTTCACCGCTCGCGCGGTGTGAAACGAACCTGACTAACGACCCCACTATGCGGTGGCGTCCGCGCCGGGACATGATGCAGATGAACTATTCGGAAACCTCATTTAATCGAGGTGTCTGACATCAGCCGGCGAGGATCTCGGCGAGGGCGCGCCCGGCATTGAGATAGCGCGCCGGGTCCACGGCGCTGTCGCTGCGGCGAACCTCGAAATGCAGATGCGGACCGGTGGAGCGGCCGGTCGAGCCGACCTTGGCGATGGGCGTGCCGGTCGAGACCTTCTGCCCCTCCTTGGCGAGGAAGGAGCTGAGGTGGCCGTAACGGGTCACGAGGCCATTGCCATGGGTCACTTCCACGACATTGCCATAGCCCGACATCTGGCCGACATAGGTCACGACGCCAGCGCCGGCGCTCAGCACCTTGGTGCCCTGCGGCGCCGCATAGTCGATACCCGAATGGAAGGCGAGGCGGCCGGTGAAGGGGTCCTTGCGGTTGCCGAAGGTCGAGCTGGTGCGCGTCGCGGTGACCAGCGGCTTGTGCACCGGCGCCAGATCGGCGGCGCCGCGGGCGGCCTTGTAGCGCTCGAGCGCGGCGGCGACGACATTGGCGTCATCGATGAGCGTCGACGATTCCGGACCGTCCATGGCGGGGAGGAGGGGACCGCCGACGGCATCGAGGCTGGGCAGCTTGGGCTTGATGCCGATACCCGCCAGTGTGCTGACGATCTCGTCGGTGCGCGAGGTCGCGGCGTCCCCAAGCGTCGCGAGCGCGATGCGCGACTCGTTCATCATGCGGTCGATGCTGGTCGCAGCGGCCTCGATCTGCGCCCCCGTATCGCCGGTGGCGGTGAGCGAGCCGACGAGGAGGGGATCGGCCGGGGGCGTGGCCGTCTGGGCGACGGCAGCCTCGATTCCCAGCTCCGCGGCGCGGTCGGCGAGCTGCTTCACATATTGATGCTGCTCCATCAGCAGCTCCTGCGTCTGCGCCAGATCCTGGAGCTGCAGGTTGATGTCGCCCGCCTGCACGTAGTGCCGCGACTGCAGCCGGTCGACTTCGAGGCGGAGCTGCGAAATGCGGTCCTCATAGGCGGTGAGGATCGCGTCGTTCTGCCCGACGAACAGGCGCGAGATGTCGGGGGCCATCAGCAGCCCCACAAGGGTCAGGACGTTGGTGGCGAGGAGGGCGGCGAAGCCGCCGTAAAGGAAGCCGGGCCGGACCGACAGGCGGGAAGGGGCCTTGGCGACCGTTTGCTGTGGTTTTGCAAACGGCTTGGACGGAACGCTCTTACGCAACGCCAGGAACTCCCGACTCTCAACACTGGTCGGAAATCATGGTCTGTTAGGGTTAATGGAGCGCCAAAAAAGGCCTAACCAAGGCTTAACGCGCGTCGGCCAGGTGAGCCTTTGCGGCATCGAGAACCGCCTGCGCGTGGCCCTTGATGCGGCGCCCATGGAAGACGCCGGCGATCTTGCCCTTGGCATCCACGAGATAGGTCACGCGGATTGTGCCCATGTACTCGCGGCCCCACAGCTTCTTTTGCTGCCACACATCATAGGCCTTGTTCGCCTTGAGCTCGGTGTCGGCCAAAAGGGGGTGCGCAAATTTGTTCTTCGCGGCAAATTTCTTATGGCTGTCAACGTCCTGCGGGGAGATGCCGACCACCTCGACACCCAGCTCGCGGAACGCCGGAGCGAGGGCGGAGAACTCCCGATTCTCGATTTCGCACCCTTCCGTCCCGTCTTCGCAGTAGAACTCGACGACCACGGGTTTGCCGCGATGGGCACTCAGCTTGAAGCTGCCGCCGCGGTCGTCGGGGAGGGTGAAGTCGGGTGCACGCTGGCCGATCTCGAGCATTGCAAAGCCTCGTCCAAAGCCGCGAACTGCGACTTTTCAGGGTGTTAGTGCCATATTGCAGCCGGTATCATCGGGCAAGACAATGTCATTGGCGCATTGATTCCCGGGGGCACTTGGGATCGCTGCCGAGACTCTTTGCGGATCCGAATTGAAGCCAACGCCGCCTCCAGGACAGACGGTCCGCAAGCGCTCTGTCGCCCGCACCCTCAGCCTCGCCGCCGCATGGCTTTTCGGCATTCCGCTCACGCTGGCGGCGGCGCTCTATGTGGTGCTGCTCATCCACCCCATCCCGCTGCCCTTCATCTCGACCCAGGTGCGCAACCTGGTCATCGCCTCGATGCCGCCCGGCACGCAGCTCGAACTGGGCGAGATGGCGCTGGCGCTCGAGGGGTATGCCTGGCCGGTGATCCAGTTCAGCCCGGTGACTTTCCGCGACACCGCCAATGGCGGCCGGGTCGAGATGGACGCGCTCGAGGTGGGATTTTCGCCATTCCGGGCGGTGATCGGCCAGCCCGGCGCGACGGTCACGGTCGTCGGGCCGCATATCCAGATCAACCAGGATCTGTTCGGGCCGCGCCTCGCCGAATTCGACATCGAACCGGGGACCAATGGCGGCCCCGATACGGTGCGCGTCATCGAGGGCACCAAGGCCTTCCCGAGCGCCGGCTTCAGCCAGGACGGCATCGAAGTCACCGGCGAGATGAACGAGCTGACGCATGTGCGCTCCGACAACGACTGGATCGTGCTCAACCTCGAGGCCGCACAGGCCGGCATCGCCGGCGTCATCCAGCAGGCCGAGATGGGGCGCTTCTCGCGCCTCGTCATCAAGGACGCCACCGTCGATATGAACGACGCGGTGTACGCGACGCTGCGCACCTTCACCGACATCAATCTCGACATTGCGCCGACGCCGAACGGGCGGGCGGTCGAGGGCAATTTCTCCGCCAATTACGCCGGCACGGTGATGCAGGGCATCTTCGAGCGGCTGATCGACGATGCCGGCGATGCGCGGCTCAAGGTGTCGCTCAACAATTTCGACCTCTCGGCCTTCGCCCCCATCATCAACGACGGCGCCTCGGTGGGCGGCATCGTCGGCCCGGCGGCCGTGTCGCTGAACGTGGCGTTCGATCCCCAGTCGGGCAAGATCAAGGGCGGCTCCTTCAACGCCGACATGACCGGCACCGACCTGCGCATGAACGGCGAGTACTACCCCATCGCCAGCAACATCATGGAGATCGACTGGCAGCCCGACACCGGCACCTTCACCATGAAGGAAGCGACGATGAACGTCGGCGGCGCGACGTTTAAGCTGGGTGGGGTGTTCGTCCTGGGTTACGACGAGCTCTACGGCCCCACGGTCGCCATCTCGTTGAGCGGCCGCGATATCGAGGTGCCCGATGCAGGCACCGGCGAGGTCGCGCGCATCTTCGACACGCTGAGCTTCAACGGCTGGTCCGCGCCGCTCTACGGCGCCGTCGGCATCGACCAGATGATCCTGGCGCGGGCCGATGGCGCGCGCCTCGAGAGCCGGGGCCGCATCGACATGGTGCGCAAGGGCGTCGGCATCGACATGAGCCTCGCCGGCACCGGGATCACCGCCGACGACATCAAGCGCATCTGGCCGCCCATGCAGGAGGGCGGCGAAGCGCGAGAATGGTTCCTCAAGAACGTGCTCGCCGGCAAGCTCGATACGCTGACGGCCAAGATCGCCTTCCCGGTCGGGACACTGCCGGCGAATGGCGACTTCACGGCGATGCCACAGAACGCCGTGTTCCTCGAAATGACCATCGACGGCGTGCGGGTGAATGCGCTCGAGGGCATGCCGCCCATCGCCATCGAGGGCAAGACGCGCCTGCAGATGCTGGACTCCCAGATCACCATGGCGGCCGATGGCGGCGTGCTGCAGACGCCCAACGGCAATATCTCGGTCGCCAATGCGGCGCTGGTGATGTCGTCGGAAACGCCCGGCGAGAGCATCGTCGAGCTGTCCGGCGACGTGACCGGTGGCATTCCGGCGATCGCCTCGCTTGCCAAGCAGTTCCAGCCCGATGCCCTCGGGCGGCAGAGCATGCCGATCGACCTCAACACGCTGACGGGCGACCTCAGCGTGCGCCTGCTGGCGACGACCTTCCTCGACGGTACCGGCGCGACCACGCAGCAGAGCTTCTCGATCAACGGCAACGTCCAGGACTTTGGCACTTCCGCCCCGATCCAGGGCCACACCCTGAGCAACGGCCAGCTCTCCTTCATGGCCACGCAGGCGGGCTTCCGCGTCGGTGGTTCGGCCGAACTCGACGGCATGGGCGCCGACGTGGTGATCGAGGGCGACCTCACGACCGGCGCAGCCACCCCGCCGATGACCATCCAGGCGGTCGCCAATCTCGACGATCTCTCCAAGCTCGGCTTTGATGTGAGCGAGTTCGGCAAGGGCAAGGTGTCCGTCACCGCCAAGCCGCAGGCCGATGGCGCGATCGACATCACCGCCGACCTCAAGGCGGCCTCGCTGACCATCAAGGACCTCGGGATCAGCAAGCAGGCAGGGCAGGCGGGCCTGGTCAAGGCGACGATCCGGCAGCAGGGCGACCTCACCGACATCACCAATCTCGACCTCGGCTTCGGCTCGGTGAAGCTCAAGGGCAGCCTGCAGATCGACGCCAAGAAGGGCCTGCAATCGGCCGAGTTCAGCAGCTTCGCGCTGAACGAGGGCGACGCGGCGCAATTGTCGCTGACGCCGATCAAGGATGGCTATGCCGTGCGCATCCGCGGCGACCAACTCGACCTGAAGCCGATCCTCACCCGCTCCTTCAACCTCACCTCGGGCGCCGGCGGCGTCCAGGCAACGAGCTTCACCCAGACCATTGCGCTCGACGTCGAACTCAAGCGCGCGCTGGGCATGTACAAGACCAACGCCTTCAACCTGAACCTCGACCTCGCGTTGCGCGGCACCGACCTGCGCAATGTCAGCCTGCAGACCCAGATCGGCAACGCCGGACAGGTGTCGGTCGCGACCAACACCATCGAGGGCGGGCGGGCGATGACCGTCGTCTTCAACGATCTTGGCTCGGTGCTGCGCTTTGTGGGGGTCTATCCGCAGCTCCAGGGCGGCGCCGGCAGCTTCGTGTTCAACCAGAACACCGAGACCAAGGTCGACACAGGCGTCGTCAGCATCAAGAGTTTCGCCATCGTCGACGAGAAGAACCTCGAAGCGCTGGTGGAGGGACATCCGGATTCGCGCCGGATGATGCGCGGCGGGAACACGATGGTGTTCGACAGTGCGACGACGCAGTTCATCCGCCGCAAGGACCGCATCCAGATCGTCGACGCCAAGGTCGCGGGCGACAGCATTGGCGGCACGGGCGAAGGCTTCATCTATACCGACAGCAAGCAGTACGACATTGTGGGCACGTTCGTGCCGATGTTCGGGATCAACAACGCCTTCGGGAAGCTCTTCGGCGGCGGCGACAACGGCATGTGGGGCATCACGTTCGCGGTGCGCGGGCCGCTCGACAAGCCGGATTTCAAGGTCAATCCGCTGTCGCTCCTCGCTCCGGGCGCCTTCCGCAGCCTGTTCGAGTACCGCGCCAAGGAAGCTCCGCGCGTCGACTGACGGTATGAACAAGTCATACCGCGTGCTATGGTGAGCGAAAGGAGTTCGCCATGCCCAAGGTCGTCAAACGCACATTCAGCCTGACGGAAGAGCAGGCCAAGTTCATCGACAGCATGGTCGAGCGTGGAGACTATGCCTCGGGAAGCGAGGTGGTGCGGGAGAGCGTGCGGAAGATGCGCGAGGACGACGCCATCATCGAGAAGTGGCTCGTCGAGGAGGTCCTTCCGACCATCGAGGAGATGGAAGCGCATCCGGAACGGCTCGTGCCGCTCGATGAGGCATTCGATCGAATCGAAGCGAAAATCCGCTCCAGAACACGAGCGGCAGAGTGACCAAGCGCGCCGTCCTTCTGGCGCCGCGAGCCGAAGCCGATCTCGATCGGATCGCGCTTTGGATCGCAGAGCAGGGCGCCCCGATGACCGCCCTGGAGTATGTCGGTCGCATCCGCCGCTTTCTGGCCAGCCTGGACGAGTTCCCCGAGCGTGGCCGCGACTACGGAGCGTTCAGGACCGGCCTGCGGATCGTGAGCTTCGAGCGACGCGTCGTTATCGCCATAGTGGTTCGCGCCAGTCGAGTCGAAGTCCAGCGCGTGTTCAGTGGCGGGCAGGACTGGAGGCGCGCAATGCGCCTCCATGAGGATGATTAAGCCGCGCGCAACAGCGCGTGCTTCTTCTTGCCCGACGACAGCTTGATCACCCCTTCGGGGAGGAGGTGGGCTTCGCTGAGCGTCGCGCGATCGTCGGTCACCGGCTCGTCGTTGACGCGGATGGCGCCGCCTTGGATGGCGCGGCGCGCTTCGCCGTTCGAGCCGGCGAGACCGGCGGTCACCAGCGCCGAGAGCAGCCCGATGCCGGCCTTGAGCTCCACCCGGGAGAGCTCGAAGGTCGGCAGCGACAGGTCGATGGCGCCCTGCTCGAAGGTCGCGGCGGCCGTTGCGGCGGCCTTGTCGGCGGCGTCGCGGCCGTGGACGATGGCGGTGACCTCGGTGGCGAGCACCTTCTTGGCATCGTTGAGCTCATTGCCCTGCAGCACCGCGAGCCGTGCGATCTCGTCGAGGGGCAGGCGGGTGAAGATCTTGAGCCACTTGCCGACGTCGGCGTCCTCGGTATTCCGGAAATACTGCCAGAAGTCGTAGGGGCTGAAGAGGTCGCCATTGAGCCAAACGGCGCCGGAGGCCGACTTGCCCATCTTCTCGCCGGAGGATTTGGTCAGGAGCGGCGTGGTCAGCGCGTAGAGTTGCGGGCCTTCCATGCGATGGCTGAGGTCGACGCCATTGATGATGTTGCCCCATTGGTCCGAGCCGCCCATCTGCAGCACGCAGCCATAGCGGCGGTTGAGCTCGACGAAGTCGTAGCCCTGCATGATCATGTAGTTGAACTCGAGGAAGCTCAGCGACTGCTCGCGATCAAGGCGCAGCTTCACTGAGTCGAAGCTCAGCATGCGGTTGACCGAGAAATGGCGGCCGACATCGCGCAGGAACTCGACATATTTGAGCTCGAGCAGCCACTCGGCATTGTTGACCATGATGGCCGGGTTGGCGCCGTCATAGCGGAGGATCCGGCCGTAGACGCGCTTGATGCTCTCGATATTGCTGGCGATCTGCTCGACCGTGAGCAGCTTGCGCTGGTCGTCGCGGAAGCTCGGATCGCCCACCATCGAGGTGCCGCCGCCCATCAGGCTGATCGCCTTGTGGCCGGTTTCCTGCAGCCAGTAGAGCATCGTCACCGTGATCAGATTGCCGATGTGGATGCTGGTGGCCGTAGCATCGTAGCCGACATAGCCGGTGATCGGCCCCTTGGCGGCGAGCGCATCGAGCCCGTCGGGGTCGGAAATCTGGTGGATGAAGCCCCGCTGATCGAGGACATTGAGGAAGTCGGATTTGAATCTGGCGGCCATGGCATGCGCCCTTTGGTTCGACCGGCTCGTCATGCGGGCGACGCGGCCCGCATGGGGATCCCGTCCCGAGCCTTCCGAGGACGAGATCCGGGGCGTGTGGCTAGCGCCCCTTGCCCGCCGCGATGTCCGCGCGGCGGCGGTCGAGATATTCGGCGCAGCGGTCGGTCAGCTCGTCGATCTTGTTCTCGAAGAAGTGGTTGGCGCCCTCGACGACCTGCTGCTCGATGGTGATGCCCTTCTGCGTCTTGAGCTTATCAACCAGCTTCTGCACCGAAGTGGGCGGCGCCACGCGGTCCTTGTCGCCGTGAATGATCAGGCCCGAGGAGGGGCAGGGGGCGAGGAAGGAGAAATCGTAGAGATTTTCGGGCGGGGCGACGGAGATGAAGCCTTCGACCTCGGGGCGGCGCATCAGCAGCTGCATGCCGATCCAGGCGCCGAAGGAGAAGCCGGCGATCCAGCAGCCGCGCGACTCGCGGTTGAGCGACTGCAGCCAGTCGAGCGCCGAAGCCGCGTCCGACAATTCGCCGATGCCGTGATCGAACAGGCCCTGCGACCGGCCCACGCCGCGCGAATTGAAACGGAGCACCGAAAAGCCGCGTTTCGCGAACATATAGAAGAGGTTGTAGACGATCTGGTTGTTCATCGTACCGCCGAATTCGGGGTGCGGATGAAGCACGATCGCGATGGGCGCATTGGGGTTGCTGCCCGGCTGGTAACGGCCTTCGAGGCGGCCTTCCGGCCCGTTGAAGATGACTTCTGGCATATCTCGTTTCCGTTGGCCGGGAGGCGAGCCGTAGCTCCGCCCGGTGCCGGGTGTCCGGCTTGACGAAGGGGTTGCCGCTCCCTAAAACAAGCCTCGAAAAGTCAGATTAGAATTATTCGAAACTGACTTCGCGAGTGGCAGGCGGGCTCCAAAGTGCCCGCTGGCCGGGTTCGGCGAGCGCTCCTTCTACAGAAAGCGCTCTCGGAAATTCAAGAAGTTTGACACGGGGAGGGCGCGGCGGAAGCGCCTGAGACCATTCGGATGAGTGCCGGCACCACATATCTCGACCACAATGCTTCGGCGCCGCTGCTGCCCGAAGCGCGCGAGGCTGTGCTCAAGGCATTGGAACTGACCGGGAATCCGTCGTCCGTGCACGCCCATGGCCGGGCCTTGCGGAGCCTCGTGGACGAGGCGCGGACGCGGGTCGCAAAGCTCGCCGGCGCCACCCGCGAGCAGGTGGTGTTCACCGGCTCCGCCACCGAGGCGATTACCCAGGCCATCGTCGGCGGCGCGAAAGCGCTGGGATTCGAAGGGATCGTGATCTCGGCGGGCGAGCACGCCGCGGTGAGCAAGGCGGCGGAAGCCACCGGGCTGCCCGTGACGATCGCCGGACTCGACGAGAATGGCGTGATCCGGGTCGAGGAGATCGCCGCGGCCATGGCGCGGGCGGATGCGTTCGGCGCCAGGCTGCTGGTTGCCGTGCACCTGGTCAACAACGAGACCGGCGTGATCCAGCCGATCGACCGCATCGAAGTGCTGGTCGGGACCTCGCCGCACTTCCTGTTTGTCGATGCCGTTCAAGCACTTGGCAAGCTCGAACTGGACTTCGCCGGGCGCGCTCCCGACATGATGGCGGTGAGCGCGCACAAGATCGGCGGACCGCAGGGCATCGGCGCCCTGCTGCTGAAGGGACACGCCGACCAGGTGCGCCTGATCCCCGGCGGCGGGCAGGAGACGGGACGGCGCGGCGGCACCGAAGCGGTGGCGCTGATCGCCGGCTTCGGCGCAGCGGCGCAGGTGTTTCCGGCGCGCTATTTCGAGGCAAACCCCGGCGAGATCCTCGAAACGGCGGTACAAAGATTGCGGAGTTTGGCACCAGCGACGGTGGTGTTCGGCGAAACGGCGGAGCGGATCGGCAACACGCTCGACTTCGCCATCCCCGGGCTCAAGAACTCCGTCGCCATGATGGGCCTCGACCTCAGGGGCATTTCGGTGTCGTCGGGGTCGGCCTGCTCGTCGGGCAAGGTGGGCCCGAGCCATGTGCTCAGGGCCATGGGCGTGCCGGCCGAACTGGGTGAATGCGCCATGCGTTTGAGCGTGGGCTGGAATTCGACGATGGCGGATATCGACGCCTTCATCGAGGGACTAACTGAGGTGCTCAACCGGCACCGCGAACGCCGCGCAACGGCGGCTTAGGACGAGACTGATGGCCGAGACGGACTACAAGCAAGCCATTCCGACACTCAAGGACGAGATCGAACACGACACCGTGGAGAAGGTGCTCGCGCTCGATGTCGACAAGTACAAGTACGGCTTCGAAACCCAGATCGAGTCCGAGAAGGCCCCCAAGGGCCTCAACGAGGACACGATCCGCTTCATCTCGGCCAAGAAGGCCGAGCCGGAGTGGATGCTGGAGTGGCGGCTCGACGCCTATCGCCGCTGGCTGACCATGGACGAGCCGACCTGGGCCCGCGTCCACTATCCCAAGATCGACTTCCAGGACATGTACTACTACGCGGCGCCCAAGAATGCGGGCCGCCCGAAGTCGCTCGACGAAGTCGATCCGGCGCTGCTCGAGATGTACGAGAAGCTCGGCGTGCCGCTCAAGGAGCGCGAGCTGCTGGCCGGCATCGAGCAGCCCAAGGTGGCGGTCGACGCCGTCATCGACTCCGTGTCGGTGGCGACGACCTTCCGCGACGAGCTCAACAAGATGGGCATCATCTTCTGCTCGATCAGCGAGGCGATCCGCGAGTACCCGGACCTCGTCAAGCAGTATCTGGGCTCGGTGGTGCCGCCCTCCGACAACTACTATGCGACGCTCAATTCGGCGGTCTTCACCGATGGCTCGTTCTGCTACATCCCGCCGGGCGTCCGCTGCCCGATGGAGCTCAGCACCTATTTCCGCATCAACGAGGCCAAGACCGGCCAGTTCGAACGCACGCTGCTGATCGCCGACGAAGGCAGCTATGTGAGCTACCTCGAAGGCTGCACTGCGCCGGCCCGCAACGAACACCAGCTTCATGCGGCGGTGGTCGAGCTCGTGGCCATGAAGGACGCCGAGATCAAGTACTCGACGGTCCAGAACTGGTTCCCGGGCGACAAGGACGGCAAGGGCGGCGTCTACAATTTCGTCACCAAGCGCGGCGACTGCCGCGGCGACAATTCCAAGATCAGCTGGACGCAGGTCGAGACCGGTTCGGCCATCACCTGGAAGTACCCCAGCTGCATCCTGCGCGGCGACAACAGCCGCGGCGAGTTCTACTCGATCGCCATTTCCAACGGCTACCAGCAGGTCGACAGCGGCACCAAGATGGTGCATTTGGGCAAGAACACCACGAGCCGGATCATCTCGAAGGGCATCGCGGCGGGCTTCTCGGACAACACCTATCGCGGCCAGGTGTCCTCGCATGCCAGGGCCAAGGGCGCGCGCAACTTCACCCAGTGCGACAGCCTGCTGATCGGCGACAAATGCGGCGCCCACACCGTGCCCTATATCGAGAGCCGCAATGCCTCGACGGTGTTCGAGCACGAGGCCACGACGTCCAAGATTTCGGACGACCAGATGTTCTACGCCCAGCAGCGCGGGCTGAGCGAGGAAGAAGCTGTGGCGTTGATCGTCAACGGTTTCGTCCGCGACGTGCTGCAGCACCTGCCCATGGAGTTCATGGTCGAGACGCAGAAGCTGATTTCGATTTCTCTCGAAGGCTCGGTTGGCTGATGGCGACGATCGACGTCATCGCCGCCCACAGTCACTCGTCCCGACATCGGGACGAGATCGCTCGCAGTGATATCGTCGGTTGCTTCTACTGCCTCGACACCTACCCGCCATCCGAGGTCGTGGAATGGCTGGACAACGAAGGCACGGCGCTTTGCCCGCGTTGCGGCATCGACAGCGTGATCGGCGGCGCCTCCGGACTGCCGGCAACGGATCCGGCGTTCCTCAGCGCAATGCACGATCACTGGTTTGCTCAGAGTCCTCAGCTATGACCAATCGCCGCGACATCCTCAACGTTGCCGATATCCCGACCCGGACGTTCCATTCCGGGCCGCGGTTCGAGGCTGCGCTGGGCGATATCGATGGCGCGCTGGGGACGACGCAGATTGGAGCGACGCTCCATATCGTGCCGGCAGGCAAGACCGCGTGGCCGTATCATCGCCACCACGGCAATGACGAACTGTTCTACGTGCTGGCCGGCGAGGGAACCTATCGCGTCGGCGAGCGGCGGCTGCCGGTCAAGGCGGGCGATCTGATCGGCGCACCGGCCGGCGGCGAGGCGCACCAGATCATCAATACGAGCAAAGGCGAGCTGCGCTACATCGCCTTCGCCAATCACGGCCGGGCGGATTTGGTCGAATATCCCGACAGCGGGCAGGTCAGCGTGGCTATTGCCCAAGGCAATGATCGCGAGCCGATGTCGGTGTTCGAGGTGCGGGGCAGGGTAACCCCGACGACCTATTGGGACGGCGAGGACATGGAGGGCACATCCAATGGCTGAGACCGAATACTGGTTCGCGCGCCGGTTCCCGGTCGGCCATCCGCGCAATGCGATGGCGCCGATCAACGCGCAGGGCTACGCAGTCGTCCGGCAGTTCGTCGCCTGGATGACCGGCGGCGCCATCGTTGCCGTCCTCCTGACGCTGCTCGGCTTCTGGCTGTCGCTGCCCGCCCTCTATGCCGTGGGCGGCATCGCCTTCATCGCCAGCGCCGTTTATGGCGCATGGCGGCTGATCTCGACCGCGCAGGGCCGCGGCGACCACAACCACACGGTCGACGACTACAAGGCGGGGCGTGTGCCGTGACGTCACCGGTGGTCAATATCAACGATCTGACGCTCGCGCGCTGGGAGCGCGGCACGCTCTATGGCGGCGCCGATGCGCGGCTCGGACCGATGATCGGCGTGCGCGACCTGGGTATCTCCTATTCCGAAGTGCCGCCCGGCAAATCTGGATGCCCGTTCCATAACCACCATGTTGAGGATGAGATGTTCATCGTCCTCGAAGGCGAAGGCATCTACCGGTTCGGGGCGCAGACCTACCCGATCCGGGCTGGCAGCGTGCTCGGTGCGCCCGCGGGCGGGCAGGAGACGGCGCACCAGATCATCAATACCGGCACGGTGCCGCTGCGCTACTACGCCATCTCGACCATGTCGATCACCGATGTCTGCGAGTACCCGGATTCAGGCAAGTTCGGCGTCTTCAGCCGCTCGAGCCGCAATCCTTACGACAAGTCCACGATCCGCCACCTCCAGCATCTCGACCATCAGGGCGTCGACTACTGGGACGGCGAACCAGGTTCCGAAGAAGGCAAGACGAAATGACAAGACCTATGCTCGAAATCCGCAACCTCCACGCGCGGATCGAGGAGCGCGAAATCCTCAAGGGCGTGAACCTCGTGGTTCCGGCCGGCGAAGTGCATGCCGTGATGGGCCGCAACGGCTCGGGCAAGTCGACGCTGAGCTACGTGCTCGCGGGCAAGGAAGACTATGAGGTGACCGAGGGCGAAGTGCTGCTCGACGGCGTCAACATCCTCGAGATGGAGCCTTCCGAGCGCGCCGCGGCGGGCCTGTTCCTCGCGTTCCAGTATCCCATCGAGATTCCGGGCGTTGCCACCATGACCTTCCTCAAGGCGGCCATGAACGCGCAGCGTAAGGCGCGCGGCGAAGGTGAGCTGTCGACGCCCGACTTCATGCGCGCCGTCAAGGATGCCGGCCGCGACCTCCATATCGATCAGGACATGCTCAAGCGCGCCCTCAATGTGGGCTTCTCGGGCGGCGAGAAGAAGCGCGCCGAGATCCTGCAGATGGCGCTGCTCAAGCCCAAGATGTGCGTGCTCGACGAGACCGATTCCGGCCTCGACATCGACGCGCTGAAGGTCGTGTCGGACGGCGTCAACGCGCTGCGCGGCCCCGATCGCGCCATGCTCGTCATCACCCATTACCAGCGCCTGCTCAACCACATCGTGCCCGACGTGGTGCATGTGTTCTCGGATGGCCGCGTGGTCGAGAGCGGCGACAAGGATCTGGCGCTGCAGCTCGAGGCGAAGGGCTACGCCGGCTTCGACGGAGCGACGGCGTGAGCATCCACACTCCGGTGAGAATTGGCCCCGCCGAGGCCAAGCTGATCGAACAGCTGGGCAGCGTCGGCGCGACCGCCGCGGCGGAGCGGCTGAGCGTGATCGGCCTGCCCACGCGCAAGGTCGAGAACTACCACTACACGGACTTGAAGCTGCTGCTGCGCGCCGTGCCGGAGCTGGCCGGCGCCGAGAAAGCGATGAGCGAGCCGGCGCTGCGCATCCCTGGTGCGCACCGCATCCCGATGACCAATGGCGTCGCCGACATCGACGGCAACGAGCCGGCGGGCGTGGTGGCGACCACGGTCAAGGGCAGCGCGCTCAGCGAGCGCGACGATCTGCTGGTGCGGCTCAATGCGGCGCTCGCCGCCGAGACGCTGAAGCTCGAGATCTCGGGCGAGCAGGCGACGGTGCTGCATATCGACCGCCGCACCGAGGGCGATGCAGCGCACATGAACGACAGCGTGCATGTGTTCCTCGCCGATGGCGGCAAGGCGACGGTGATCGAGACCTTCTCGGGCACCGACGAGACGCACCTGTCCAACCATGCGAGCTACGTCGCGGTGGGGAAGGGCGCCGAGCTCACCCATATCCTGCTCGATTTGTCGCCGGCCCGCGCTACCAATTTCGCGGTGGCCGAGTATCACGTTGCGGCCAATGCCCGGATCAGGACCATTACCATCCATGTGAGCTCGGTGCTCAGCCGCACCAACCTCTATGCCCGCTTCGAGGGCGAGGGCGCGCATGGCGATTTCACCGGGCTCAACCTCGTGACCGAGGGGCAGCACTCCGACATTACGCTGGAGCTGCGCCATGCGGTGCCCAAGTGTTCGAGCAAGCCGCTCTACAAGCAGATCGCGCGCGGCCGGTCCGTCGGCGCGTTCCAGGGCAAGATCATCGTCGAGCGCGACGCGCAGAAGACCGACGCCAAGCTGATGATGCAGGGCCTGATGCTGTCGGACGACGCGCAGATCCTCAGCAAGCCCGAGCTCGAGATCTTCGCCGACGACGTGGTGTGCGGGCACGGCTCGACCGTGGGCGCGCTCGATGAGGACTCGCTGTTCTACCTGATGAGCCGCGGCATCCCCAAAGCCGTGGCCGAGAGCATGCTGGTGCGCGGCTTCCTCGAGGAGGTGCTTGACCCCATCGAGAACGAAGCCCTGCACGAAGCGCTCGAAGGCGTCGTGGAGAAGTGGCTGCTGGCGTGACATTCAACCTCGACACCATCCGCGGCGACTTCCCGATCCTCGAAGAGAAGATCTTCGGACACCGGCTGGTCTATCTCGACAGCGGCGCGTCGGCGCAGAAGCCGAACGCCGTTCTTGACAAGATGGACTGGGCGCACCGCCACGCCTACGCCAATGTCCATCGCGGCCTCCACACGCTCGCCAACCGCGCCACCGAGGCCTATGAAAACGGCCGCAGGAAGGTGCAGCATTTTCTCAATGCCGCGCGGCCCGAGGAGATCATCTTCACGCGCTCGGCGACCGAAGCGATCAACCTCGTGGCGTCGTCCTTTGCCGGACCACGGATCGGGGAGGGCGACGAGATCGTCCTCACGATCATGGAGCACCATTCCAACATCGTGCCGTGGCACTTCCACCGCGAGCGCAGGGGCGCCGTGCTCAAGTGGATCGACGTCGGCGACGACGGCGCGCTCGACATGCAGGCGTTCGAGGCCGCCATCGGGCCGCGGACGAAGATGGTCGCCGTCACGCACATGTCGAACGTGCTGGGCACGGTGAACCCGATCGCGCGGATCATCGAGATCGCGCATGCCAGGGGCGTCCCCGTGCTGATCGACGGCTCGCAGGGGGCCGTGCACGAGACGGTGGACGTCCAGGCGCTCGGCGCCGATTTCTACGTCTTCACCGGCCACAAGCTCTACGGCCCTACCGGCATCGGCGTGCTTTACGGGAAGTACGACCTGCTGGCGGCGATGCAGCCCTACCAGGGCGGCGGCGAGATGATCGATACGGTGAGCCTCGATACGGTCACCTATAACGAGCCGCCGCACCGCTTCGAGGCGGGCACGCCGCCCATCGTCCAGGCGATCGGGCTGGGCGCCGCCATCGATTACATCGAAGCTATCGGACGCGACCAGATCGCGGCGCATGAGCGCGACGTGGCCGCCTATGCGGCGGATCGGCTCAAGCGCATCAATTCGCTGCGGCTGATCGGCGATGCGCCGGGCAAGGGCGGGATCTTCTCGTTCGAGCTCAAGGGCGCGCACGCCCACGACGTATCGACGATCCTCGACCGCTACGGCATCGCCATCCGTGCCGGCACGCATTGCGCCATGCCGCTGCTGCAGCGCTTCGGCGTCACCTCTACCTGCCGGGCCTCGCTCGCCCTATATAGCGGGAAGGACGACATCGATGCCCTGGTGGACGGCATCGAAAAAGCACGAGAATTCTTCGCATGACCGACGAACCCGCTGAAATCGCAGTCGACTCCGTGCCCGCTGGCACCCCCGAGGCCGAGCGCACCGAAGGCAATCGCATCGTGCCCAATGTGAGCGGCGGCCTGCCACCCGAAGAGGTAGCGCGGATCACGACCGACCTGATCGGTGCGCTGAAGACCGTTTACGACCCGGAAATCCCGGTCGACATCTACGAGTTGGGGCTGATCTACAAGGTCGACCTCGACGACGACCGCAACCTCACCATCGACATGACGCTGACCGCTCCGGGTTGCCCGGTGGCCGGCGAAATGCCCGGCTGGGTAGAAAATGCCGCGATGGGCGTCGAGGGCATCCAGGGGGTGACCGTCAACATGGTCTACGATCCGCCGTGGGACCAGTCGCGCATGTCCGAGGAAGCGCAGGTTGCGCTGAACTGGTGGTAGGCGTACTATATCGTCAACTTACGATAGAGTCTGCGCGGTTGGATGAGCGAGCCGCCTTCGGATCGCTCGGACAGAGCAACGAAAGAAGCCTGATGCCCCTCAAGATCATGAGCCTCACCGACGCGGCCGCCGAGCGGGTGCGCGAGATCATGGACGACAGCACTACGCCCGTGGTGGGCGTGCGCGTCGGCATCAAGAATGCCGGTTGCGCCGGGCAGTCCTACACGCTCGACTATCTGGCGGCGCCGGTTCCGGGCGACGACCACATCAGTGACAAGGGCGTCGACGTCTATATCGAGCCCAAGGCGACGCTGTTCCTGCTGGGCACGGTGATGGACTTCGAGGAAGACATGCTCAAGTCCGGCTTCACCTTCAAGAACCCCAACCAGACCGGCGAATGCGGCTGCGGCGAGAGCGTGATGCTCAAGCCCGCCGACCTCAAGGCGCTCGCCGAAGCACGCGGCGCGGCGTAAGGCAGCCACCGCCGTGCCGAGGTATGTGATCCTCCTGCGCGGCATCAATGTTGGCGGCAAGAACACCCTCTCGATGGCGGCGCTCAGGCAGGGCCTCAGCGAGCTCGGCTACGCCAACGTCGCGACCTACATCAACAGCGGCAATGTGATCGCGGAGTCGACGAAGGCCGCCAAGACGATCGAGGCCGAGATCGAAGCGGCGCTGCCGCGCCTGTTCAAGCTCGACAGCGAGCTGATCCGCGTGCTGGCGCTGCCGCGCGCGACGTTCAAGACGATGGTCGAGAGCCGGCCCAAGGGGTTCGGCGACACGCCCGCCACCTACCACTCGGACGCGATCTTCCTGATGCGCGGTCTGACGCTGAGGCAGGCCGTCACGGCGTTCGATCCGCGGCACGGCGTCGACACGTTCTGGCCGGGCAAGGGCGTGATCTACCACCAACGGGTCAGCGCGCAGCGCACCAAGAGCAAGCTCGGCAAGATCGTCGCAACGCTGCCCTACAAGTCGATGACCATCCGGAGCTGGCAGACGGTGGAGAAGCTGTTGGCGATGGTCGAGGACTAGCGGGCGCACCCCCGGGAATGCGACGTCACCCCGCCCGGATCAGCGGCAGCGCCAGGTCCTTGCGGAACAGGTAGAGCAGGGCACGAAGCGCTTCGCCGTGCGGGCCGGTGAGGCCGGGGTTGCTGCGCCAGATCGAGCGGGCGTCGTTGTGGGCGTACTCGAGCAGGTGCTTGTGCACGTCGGCCACGGCGAGGTGGTAGCCGGGCATGCCGGACTGCCGGGTGCCCAGCAGGTCGCCCTGACCGCGCAGATCAAGGTCGCGCTCGGCGATGACGAAGCCGTCCTCGGTGTCGCGGATTGTCTCGAGCCGGGCCCTGGCGGTTTCCGACAGCGGCTCCTTGTAGAGCAGCAGGCAGGCCGAGCGCTGCGCGCCGCGCCCGACGCGGCCGCGGAGCTGATGGAGCTGGGCGAGGCCGAAGCGCTCGGCGTGCTCGATGATCATGATGGTGGCGTTGGGAACGTCGACGCCCACTTCGATGACGGTGGTGGCGACGAGGATCTTGACCTCGTTGGCCTTGAAGCGATCCATCACCTCCTGCTTGGCGGCGGCGGACATACGGCCATGGACGAGGGCCACCTGGTCGCCGAATACGTCGCGGAGCGCGGCGTAGCGATCCTCGGCCGAGACGACGTCGAGCACCTCGCTCTCCTCGACCAGCGGCGTGACCCAGAAGGCCTGCGCGCCCTGCTCGATGCGCGCCCTGAGCCGCGCGATAACGCGGTCATATTCGCCGATCGAGAGCACCGCGGTGTCGATCGGCTGCCGGCCGCGCGGCTTGTCGCGCAGCACGCTCACATCCATGTCGCCGAAATGGGTGAGCACGAGCGTGCGCGGGATCGGCGTCGCGGTCATCACGAGGAGGTCAGCATGCCGGCCCTTGTCGGTGAGCGCCAGGCGCTGCGACACGCCGAAGCGGTGCTGTTCGTCGACGACGACGAGGCCCAGATCGGCAAACTCGACGGCCCCCTGGAACAGCGCATGGGTGCCCAGCACGATGTTAACCGCGCCGCTCGCGATGCCCTCGAGCACGGCGCGGCGCTCCGCCGCCGGCTGTTTGCCGGTGAGCAGGGCGACCGTGAGGCCGGCTTTCTCGGCGAGCGGCTGGATGGTGCGCAGGTGCTGCGCTGCGAGCAGTTCGGTGGGCGCCATCAGCGCCGACTGCGCGCCGCCTTCCGCCACGGCCGCCATGGCCATCAGCGCGACGACGGTCTTGCCGGCGCCAACATCGCCTTGCAGCAGGCGCGACATGCGCGTCGGCTTGGCGAGGTCCTCCCGGATGATGGTTATGGCAAGCTGCTGGCTGTCGGTGAGCTCGAACGGTAGGGCGCTCTCCACTCGCCCGGTAATCTCGCCGGTGAAGCTGCGCGAGATGCCCTTGGCGGCCACGAGGGTCGAGCGCACGATCAGGAGCGCGAGCTGGCCGGCGAGATATTCGTCATAGGCGAGGCGCATCCGCGCTGCGCCCCAGAGCTCGCTGTCGGACGGCTCCTTAGGCACGTGCACCTTGGTCATCGCCTCGCGAAAGGTCGGCCAGGGAAACTGCTCGAGGCGCTCGGGCACGATCCATTCGGGCAGTTCGGGCAGCGTCTCGACGGTCGCGCGGACGAGCTTGGTCAGCGCCTTGGTGGTGAGGCCGTGGGTGAGGGGATAGACCGGCTCGACCAATGGCATGGTCTCGAAGTCGGCGACGTCGACGACATAGTCCGGATGGGTGATCTGCTTGACGCCGTTGAAGATGCCCACAGTGCCGGACACGAAGCGCTCCTCGCCCACCGGCAGGAGCTTTTCGATCCAGTTGCCCTGCGCGCGGAAGTAGACGAGCAGGATCTCCCCGGTCTGGTCGTGCGCGAAGACGCGGTGCGGCTGGCTGGCACGGCCGCGCGGCGGGGCGATGTGGCGGTCGATGTGGAGACGCAGGGTCGACGTGTGGCCCGGCGGCGCCATGGCGATGCCGACCATGCGGCGGCGGTCGACGAGGCCGGTAGGCATGTGCATCAGCAGGTCGAGCGCGATCGTGTCGCCCTCGCCGCCGAAGAAGCGGTTGAGCAGCGCGCCGAGCTGCGGCCCCACGCCCTTGATGGAGCGCAGCGAACGGAACAGCGGATCGAGGGCAGGGGGACGCGACAAGGGCTAGAGGCCGGCCGCCTTGCGCAGCGCTTCGTTCATCCGCCCCTGCCAGCCCGGCCCCCCGGCCTTGAACTTGTCGAGCACGTCCGCATCGACCCGCAGGGAGATCGCCTTCTTGGGATTGTCGAGCGGGCGGCGGCCGCGCTTCACCAGAACGCCGTTCTCGTACTGATCCGCCTTCTGAAACCACTCGTCTGTCAATTCGGGCGCATCGTCCGGATCAACCCAGGTACTTTCCGTATCTTTCTTGTTCCCGCTCATTTGCTTTCCTCATCGAAATGATGCGCCGGGCGCTTCCGACAGGTGTCCAGATGATGATGACCATCCGTCCGCTTAGTCGACCAACGACAGTGTTGCGAACTTCGCCATAGTCGAAACGCTCATCGATCCACTCGTAAGTCCGGCCCGCGAACACCGCAGGCACGTCCATGAAATCCAGGCCACGCTCGCGCAAAGTCCGCTCGCGCTTGCCGGGGTCGAATGTGATTTCCATATGCTCCCCCAAACATCGGAAGTCAATTATTGTATATACAATATCTCGGCATTGCCGACGCTCAGCATAAGGCGTAAGCACGTCGCTCACATCCTCCGAGACGACCCGTTCATGGCTCCCCCAAAAGACGCCGGTGAAGACATTGCTATTCGCCGGCGCCGGCTGCGCTACCGCGCCTGGCACCGCGGCACCAAGGAAATGGACCTCGTGCTCGGCCCGTTCGCCGACGCGCATCTCGACGGCTTGGCGGCGCCGGAACTCGACCGGCTCGAAGCCCTTATGGACGAGGAAGACACCGATCTCCTCAAATGGGTGATGGGCCAGGAGCCCGTGCCCGCCGACGCCGATGCCGACCTGCTCGGCCAGATCATCGCCTATCGATTGCAGACTCAATGACCGAACTGACGCGCCCCACCCGAACCATCGTCAACGTGCCCGACGGCATGCAGCCGCTCGTGCTGGCGCGCCTCGTCGAGGAACGCCTGCAGGCCGAACCCGACGCCCGGGTGAGCCTGGTGTTCGTGGCGCGTGACGGGCGGCGCCTGCAACGCATGGACGACGTGCTGCGTGCCATGCTGCCCGGCCACACCATCCTGACGCTGCCGGCCTGGGACTGCCTGCCCTATGACCGCGTGTCGCCCAATGGCGTGACGATCGCGGCGCGCATGACGACGCTGTCGGCCCTCGCCGATGACCGCACGAAGGGCGCCATCGTCCTCACCGCGGTCAATGCGCTGATCCAGAAACTGCCGCCGCTCGATGTTGTCGATGGCATGAGCTTTGCCGCCAAAGCCGGGCAGGTGGTCGACAGCGAGAAGCTGATCAACTGGGCCTCGCTCAACGGCTATCTGCGCGTGCCCACAGTGCGCGAGCAGGGCGAATATGCAGTGCGCGGCGGCCTCGTGGACCTGTTCCCCGCGAGCATGGAGAACCCGCTCCGCTTCGACTTCTTCGGCCGCCAGCTCGAAACGATCCGTACCTTCGACGCCGACACGCAGCGGACCACCGGCAATCTGCCCGCGATTGCTCTCGCGCCGATGAGCGAAGTGCTGCTCAGCGACGAGACGATCAAGCGCTTCCGCGCCCGCTACACCGCGACCTTCGGCGGCAATACGGTGGACGATCCGCTCTATGGCGCGATCAGCGCCGGCCAGCGCTTCCCCGGCCACGAGCACTGGCTCGCCTTCTTCTACGACCATCTCGACCGGCTCGCCGACTATGCCGGCGACGCGCCCTTCGTGTTCGACGACCAGGCGCAGGAGGCGTTTGCCGACCGCCAGGCGCAGGTCAAGGACTACTACGAGGCGCGCGAGGCGGCGCGCACCGACAAGAAACTGGCGACCGCCGGGGCGCCCTATAACCCCGTTCCACCCGAACAGCTCTATGAGGTCGGCGGCCATCCCTTCCGGCTGGGCGAGACCTCGGCGATCCAGCTTTCAACGTTCATGCATCCGGACGAGGCGCGCACCGAGGATGCCGGCGGCCGTCTCGGGCACAATTTCGCGGCGGAGCGCTCGGCGGCGGACACCAATCTGTTCGAGGCGGTCGTCACCCATCTGCGCGGCGCGGGCAGCAAGAAACGGCATTCGGTGATTGCCTGCTGGTCCGACGGCTCGCGCGACCGCATGGCGCAATTGCTGGGCGATCACGGCCTGCGCAATCCGCGCATCGCCGAGAACTGGCAGGATGCCGTCACCACCTCGGCCAACACCACGGCGCTGGTGGTGCTGCCGCTCGAATCCGGTTTCGAGATGGAGGACCTCGTCGTCCTCTCCGAGCAGGATATCCTAGGCGAGCGCCTGCTGCGGCCGCAGCGGCGCAAGAAGGCGTCCGACGCCCTGACCGAGGCGACAAGCCTGTCGCAGGGCGACCTGGTGGTGCATGTCGATCACGGCATCGGCCGCTTCCTCGGCCTCAAGACCATCGAGGCGATGGGCGCGCCGCACGATTGCGTCGAGATCGAATATGCCGGCGACACCAAGCTCTATCTGCCGGTCGAGAACATCGAGCTGCTGAGCCGCTACGGCTCGGACACGGCCGATGTGGTGCTCGACAAGCTGGGCGGCGTGGCGTGGCAGGCCAAGAAGGCCAAGCTCAAGAAGCGCATCCGCGACATGGCGGAGCAGCTGATCAAGATCGCCGCGCAGCGCCTCCTGGTGAAGGCCGACCCGATCGATACCTCGACCGGCGCCTATGAGGAGTTCGCGGCACGCTTCCCCTATGAGGAGACCGAGGATCAGCTCACGGCGATCCACGCGATCTTCGACGATCTCGCCCAGGGCAAGGTGATGGACCGGCTGGTGTGCGGCGATGTCGGCTTCGGCAAGACCGAGGTCGCGCTGCGCGCCGCCTATGCCGTCGCCATGTCGGGAAAGCAGGTGGCCGTGGTGGTGCCGACGACACTGCTCAGCCGCCAGCATTTCCGCACCTTCAAGGAGCGTTTCGCCGGGCTGCCGGTAAACGTGGCGCAGGCCTCGCGGCTGGTGAGCAGCGCCGAGCTCAAGGAGGCCAAGGACGGGGTTGCGAGCGGCAAGATCGACATCGTGGTGGGCACGCATGCGCTGCTCAGCAAGTCGATCGAGTTCAAGAACCTCGGCCTGCTCATCATCGACGAGGAGCAGCATTTCGGCGTGGCGCACAAGGAGCGGCTCAAGGAGCTGCGCGGCAACATCCATGTGCTGACGCTCACCGCAACGCCGATCCCGCGGACGCTGCAGCTTGCGCTGACCGGGGTGCGCGACCTGAGCCTCCTCGCGACGCCGCCGGTCGACCGCCTCGCCATCCGCACCTTCATCTCGCCCTTCGACCCCATTTCGATCCGCGAGGCGCTGCTGCGCGAGAAGTACCGTGGTGGGCAGGCCTTCTACGTCGTGCCGCGCATCAAGGATCAGCCCGATATCGCCGAGTTCCTGCGCGAGCAGGTGCCCGAGATCAGCTTCGTCGTCGCCAACGGCCAGATGCCGGCCGGCGAGCTCGACGACATCATGAACAATTTCTACGACGGCAAGTTCGACGTGCTGCTGGCGACAACGATCGTCGAGAGCGGCCTCGATATCCCCAACGCCAATACGCTCGTCGTGCATCACGCCGACCATTTCGGCCTCGCCCAGCTCTACCAGATCCGCGGCCGCATCGGCCGCTCCAAGCAGCGTGCTTATGCGCTGTTCACCGTGCCGCCGCAGCGCAAGCTCACCGATACGGCGGAGCGCCGGCTGGGCGTGCTGCAGTCGCTCGAGAGCCTCGGCGCCGGTTTCCAGCTCGCGAGCCACGACCTCGACATCCGCGGCGCGGGCAATCTGCTGGGCGAGGAACAGTCGGGCCACATCAAGGAAGTGGGCTTCGAGCTCTACCAGGCGATGCTGGAGGAGGCCGTGGCCAACCTCAAGGACGGCACGATGCTGGACGACGAGGATGATGGCGGCGGCGAGTGGAGCCCGCAGATCTCGCTGGGCATGCCGGTGATGATCCCCGAGCACTATGTGCCGGACCTGCAGGTGCGCATGCAGCTCTACCGACAGCTCGGCGAGCTCAAGGACGCACGCGAGATCGATGCGGCCGGCGCCGAGCTGATCGACCGCTTCGGCCCGCTGCCCGACGAGGTCGAGGCGCTGCTCAAGGTGATTCTGGTCAAAGCGCTGTGCCGCGCGGCGAACGTCGAGAAGGTGGAGGCCGGCCCCAAAGGCGCCGTGGTCACGCTGCGCCACAACGAGTTTCCCAACCCCGCCGGGCTGGTCAAGATGGTGTCCGATCCCGGCATGGCGGCGCGGCTGCGGCCGGACCAGAAGCTTGCCTTTGCGCGCGACTGGCCCAATGCCGGCTCGCGGCTCAAGGGCACGGCGGCAATCCTCAACCGGATGGCCAAGCTGGCCGATGCCACCGTCTAGGCGCCCCAATTCGCCCGTCGACCGTCAAATTCATGCCGGGAATCTGGTGCAGGTTTCGAGCCTAGACAGCAGCGCGGGCGATCGCGCATGCAGTGGGGCAACAGCAGGCCGGAGAAAGCTTTGGAAACCCATGCTGGCCATGTTATTGCCCGAATTCGTCCATTGAAGGACAAGCCACTGCAAGGCGGCCGCAAGAGCCGCACGATCGCTCGGGAACCCCAAGGAATATCGATGAATCTCAAATCGCTTCTTGCCGCCGGCCTGACGTTTGCCGCGCTCGCGCTCCCGCTGGGCGCCGTTGCGCAGGACGCCGCCGCCCCGAGCGCGGCCACCGACCAGGTCCTGTCGCCGTCCGGAACCGCCGGGACGCCCGCGGCCGCCACGCCCGACCAGAACTGGCTCAAGATCTGCGATCCCCTCGAAGACGGCAAGCGCGCCTGCATCATGCGCCAGGTCGTCGTGACCCAGAACAACCAGTTCCTCGGCTCCTTCCTGCTGCGCGACGATCCGGGCCAGGAAAGCCGCCTGCTCGCCGTTGCGGCGGTGCCGCTCGGGGTCCTGCTGCCGTTCGGCGTGACCTGGCAGATCGACGGCGGCAAGCCGGTCCGCGTGCCCTACATGCTGTGCGATCCGCAGTCCTGCGCCACCCAGCTCGTGATCAACGAGGCTTACGTGAACAGCCTCAAGAAGGGCGGCAAGCTCACGCTGACCGCCAAGAACCGCAAGAACGAAGACCTCACGATCACCATCAACCTCGCCGGCTTCACGGCGGTCTATGATGGCGAAGCGGCGCTGACCTTCGACGAATTCTCCAAGAATGCGTCGGGTGAGGCCGCCCTGGAGAAGATCCTGCAGGATCGCGCCGAAGCAGCGCGGCAGAAGCTGTCGAGCGAAGAGCCGGCGCCCGCGCAGTAAGCGGGACAGACCGAGAGTTCGAAGGGCGCCCCATCGGGCGCCCTTTTTCGTTTCAGCGCACGCCCATGCCGACGTCGAACGCGCTCCGGCGCAGCGGCGGCACCAGCCTGAGTGCCCACAGGCCCGTTGCCCGGGCCGCCTGCGCCGGCAGGAAGTCGGCCAGCAGCGAGCGGAACAGCGCGTCGACGACCGTGCCGGTGCGCATCAGGTCGCCGGCGCGGCGGCGGGCATAGTCGTCGCTGAGGGTAAGGGCGAAGCCGGGCGCGGCAAGGTCGGTTGCGGCGAGCGAGGCGGCAAGGTCGGCCACGTCGCGCAGTCCCAGATTGAGCCCCTGCGCGCCGATGGGCGGGAAGGCATGAGCGGACTCGCCCACCAGCACCACGCCGTCCTTGCCGGCAATATCGACGGTGAGCGTCGAGAGCAAGAACATATGCGCCGGCGTCAGCAGCTCGACGGCGCCGAACAGCCGCTGCGACTTCTCGCGGAACAGCGCGGCCAGGTGCTCCTTGCCGCCCTCCTGCGCCGCCTTGAGCGTGTCGCGCTCATCGATCCACACCAGATTGGCGCGGTTGCCGCCGGCGGGGACCAGCGTGAACGGGCCGTTCTCATAGTGGAACTCGATGGAGGTGCCGCCGATCGGGCGCTCGAGCCCGAGATCGCAGACCAGCGCCGCCTGGGTGAAACCGTGCTCGCGCGCCCGGAAACCGGCGCTCTCGCGGACGCGCGACTTCTTGCCGTCGGCGCCGACCACGAGATCGGTCCGCAACGTCTCGCCGGTCCCCAGCGTCAGCGTCGCGCCATCGGGATCGAGGGCGAGGTCGTCGAGCGTCGTCTCGATGGTCGAGAGGTTGGGAAGGCCGGCGCGGGCCGCCTCGAAGGCTTCCGCCAGCCTGACATTGGCGAAGTTCCAGCCGAACGCCGGCTGGCCGATCTCGGCGCTGTCGAACAGCGTTTCCGGCGCCCGGATGAGGCGGCGGGTGGCATCGATGATGCGGATATTTGTCAGCGGATGGCCAATGGCGGCGGGATCGGGGACCAGCCCGGCCGACTGCAGATAGGCCACCGAGGGCAGCATCAGCGCCGAGGTGCGCCGGTCCGGCGGCCCCTTGGGCACGAGGTGGACCGTCTCGAGCCCGGCCTTGGCGACGGCAACCGCCGCGGCCAGCCCGGCGAGCCCCCCGCCGACGACGACCGCGCGGCTCATCGGGCCAGTGCGAGGCGCTTGTCGCGCCCGCTCGGGATGATGAACGAGCCGCCATAGGAGCCGACGAACAGCGCCAGCAGATAGACCGGCAGGTATTGCGGCCAGAAGGCGATCAGCGAGATGGCCGGGCCCGGGCAGATGCCCGACATGCCCCAGCCGATGCCGAACAGCGCAGCGCCGATGACCAGCGGCCGGTCGATCCGGTTGAACTCGGGCTCGTGAAACTGCACGTCGAGCAGCGGCTTGCCGCGCGCCCGGCCGATCCGGACGGCGATGAACATGACGATCAGCGCCGAGCCCATGACGAAGGCGAGGCTGGGGTCCCAGCCGCCGCTGGGGATGGCGGTGAAATCGAGGAAATGCAGCACCTTCTGCGGGTCGACCATCTGCGAGACGTAGAGGCCGAAACCGAACAGCAGGCCGGCAACGGCGGCAACCGCGAGATAGGGCAGGTTGAGATCGCGGCTCATCAGACAATTCCCGTGATGGTGACGGTGAGGATGGCGACGACGAAGAACACGCCGACCGCAACCAGCGACCGCAGGCTGAGCCGGGCCAGCCCGCACACCCCGTGGCCCGAGGTGCAGCCATTGCCGATCTTGGTGCCGAAGCCGGTGAGCAGGCCCGAGACCGCGATCCAGACCGGCGCGCCGGCGGTGAACCAACTCGGCGGCGCGGCCAGTTGCGGCGCATTGCCCAGCGCCGGGAACAGCAGCGCCGCGAGGAAGGCACCCGCAACGAGCGCGACGAGGAAGACGAGACGCCACACGACCGTGCGGGCCGGGGGCAGCAACTGCCCGAAGATGCCGGAGATGCCGGCGATGCGGCCATTGCCCAGCCAGAGCAGGGCGGCCGACAGGCCGATCAGTGCACCACCGATACTGGCCGAGATGGGAGAGAAATGGTCCATCCGGAAGACTCCAAGGGATTTGCTTGAAGTCTAGCACCCGCTCCAACCCGCAACCAGCGGACGGCAAAGGCATTTATTCCGCGACGCGTGGTCGCGGAGCAATCAGGATGTGCGGATTTCGCGTGTCCTGACACTTCCAACCAAAGGGCCGGCCACCTAGATTGCCACACCTATCGATTAGCGGGAGCTTTGAATGATCGAACTGTTGTCCGACCCGGCGGTATGGGCGGCCTTCGCGACCCTCACTGTGATGGAGATCGTGCTTGGCATCGACAACATCGTCTTCATCTCGGTGCTGGTGGCACGGCTGCCCAAGGAGCAGGCCGATCGCGCCCGCCGGCTCGGCCTCGCCCTGGCGCTGATCTTCCGTATCGCGCTGCTGCTCGTCATCTCCTGGGTGATCGGCCTCGACGGCCATCTGTTCGAGCTCTTCGGCCATTCCTACTCGTGGAAGGACCTGATCCTGCTCGGCGGTGGTCTGTTCCTCATCTACAAGGCGACGCACGAGATGCACGCCGAGATCGAGGAGCCGCACGAGGACAACCTCAAGAGCACAGCCAAGGCGGCGTTCTCGGCGATCATCGCGCAGATCATCGTCATCGACATGGTGTTCTCGATCGACTCGATCATCACCGCCGTCGGCATGGCGCAGCATGTCGAGGTGATGATCGCGGCCGTGATCGTGGCGGTCGGCGTGATGTTCGTCGCGTCCGGCCCGATCGCCGGCTTCGTCGCGCGGCACCCCACCACCAAGATGCTGGCGCTCGCCTTCCTGCTGCTGATCGGCGTGTCGCTGGTCGCCGACGGCATGGGCTTCCACATCGAGAAGGGCTACATCTACGCCGCGATGGGCTTCTCGGTGCTGGTGGAGGCCGTCAACATCTTCGCCAAGCAGCGCAAGCTGCGCCAGGGCGGGGCCAAGCAGCATACGACGGCCGGCAGCGTGGTGCGCGAGGAAGTCGCCTCGCACAAGCCGCTCGCCGCCGCAGCAACTCCGGCTCCCGCCACCACCGCACCGGCAACGCCGGCCAGGCCTCGGGCCAAGAACGCGGCAACCCGGTCGCAGTCACGGCCCAAATCGGCGCCGCGGAAGAAGTCGTGAGCCGGGTCGTCGTCGTCCACGAAACGGGCGGGCCGGAGGTTCTCCGGCTCGAGGAGCGGCCGACCCCGACGCCCAGGGCCGGCGAAGTGGTGGTCCGCAACGAGGCGGTCGGCCTCAACTTCATCGACGTCTACCAGCGGACCGGCCTCTACAAGATGCCGCTGCCGATGACGCCGGGGGGGGAGGGGGCAGGCGTCGTCATCGCCGTGGGCGCGGGCGTCACCGGGCTGAGCGAAGGCGACCGCGTCCTCTATGCCGGCGACGGAGCCTATGCCGACGAGGTGGCAGTCAATGCCGCCCGGGTGACGGCGCTGCCCCGATCGGTTCCGACCGATCTTGCGGCGACGCTCGTGACCAAGGGCACGACGGCGCAATATCTGCTGTTCGACACCTGGGCGGTCAAGCCCGGCGACACCATCCTCGTTCACGCCGCATCGGGCGGCACCGGCACGCTCCTCGTCCAATGGGGCGCGGCGCTCGGCGCCACGGTCATCGCGCTCGCCGGCTCCGACGACAAGGTGGCCCGCGCCCGGGCCAATGGCGCCGCCCACGCCTTCAACTCGCGCGAGGAGGGCTGGCCCGCCCGGGTCCGCGAGGCGACCGGCGGCCGTGGCGTCGACGTGGTCTATGACGGGGTCGGCCAGGCGACATTCGAGGGCTCGCTCGACACCCTCCGCCCGCGTGGCTTGATGGTCAGCTTCGGCAATGCCTCGGGGCCGGTCACCGGCGTCGCGCTCAGCATGCTGCAGTCCCGCGGCTCGCTCTATCTGACCCGACCCACCGGAGGCTCCTATGTGGGGAGCAGGGAATTGTTCCAGCGCTCGATCGGGGCGGTGCTCGAGGCGCTCGAAACGGGCAAAATCCGCCCCACCATCGACCAGCGCTTCGGCCTCGCCGACGTGCAGCAGGCCCACCGGGCGCTCGAGGCGCGACAAACCACTGGAGCAACGGTGCTCACGCCCTAAGCCGTGGTTGCCCGTCCCAAAGATAGCTGCCATGGTTCGCCGTACCGGGTGACTAGAACGTCGCCCTAGCTGCCGGGTATGGCCTGTAAATCCTGTCAAATGCTGGGAAATACTGCGCGCCGGCCCGAGAAGAAAGAGCAAGTTGGAACACAATAACAGCGCAATTGTCCCGCCGGAAGGACGGCGAATCGTAGTCGTTGCGGGCATGCACCGCAGTGGAACGTCGCTTTGCGCAAGATTACTCGGCGCGCTCGGCGTGGACATTGCCGACGATGTCGGTGTCGGTCCGGGCAATGAAGAGGGGCACTGGGAGCGCTGGGAGCTCGTTGATCTTCACAACCAGCTCCTGGCCGCGCTGAACAGGGCAAATGGCGAAATCGCCGAGTACGCGCCGCTGCACGATCTGGCGTTTCCGCCGGCCTGGTGGGCGAGGCCGGAAATCAAGGCAATCCGTTCACGGATCGAGGGTTTTCTCGACAGCCGGATGCCGGCCGACGAGCTGTTCGGTTTCAAGGATCCACGCGTCACGCGCCTGCTCCCATTGTGGAGTCAGATCCTCGAGCGGAAGCAGCTGGCCCCCAGATATGTCCTGTGCGTCCGCAACCCGGCCGAGGTCGCGGCCTCGCTGTGGAAGCGCGATCGCATACCGCATGCCGCCGGCGCCTACCGCTGGATGCTCTGCAATTGCGACTTCATCTCCAACGCTCCGGACGACCATCTGGTGGTGAGCTACGACGACTGGTTCGAGGCACCCGAGCGCGCCGCCGAGCGGCTGGCGGCCTTCGTGGGGGTCGAGCTGCCGCGCAATTCCGCCGCGCTTGCGGACATCCTGAGGTCGATCAACAGCGACCGGCGCCACAACATCTCGTCCGATCCCTCGCAGGATGACCAGATCGGCCGTCTGTACGCCCTGCTGCGCAGCGGCGAGGCCTATGCGCACAAGCGGGAAGAGGCGAAGGCGATCGCCGACGGCTTCTCCGGCTTCGCCCGACTCGTGCCGTTCGAGGACGCGCTGGACGCGCTACAGAGCAAGAACCGGATCACGGCCGAGCAGGCCGAGCACATCTCGCGGCTGGACGCGACGGTAGCCGAACGCGACCGGGCCATTGCCCAGTTGAAGCAGCGGCTCGACGCCGAGAGCGCCGACGGCCTCAACCTGCGGCACCTGCTCCAGCAGCAGACGGCCGCCGCCAATGAAAGCCTCGAGAGGATCGAGAAGCAGGCGGCCAGGAACGTCCTCCTGCACGTGGCCAATGCCCGCGGCTTTCGCCCCAATGGCTGGCTCAGGTCGGTGCGTGACTACACCCGGATCCGCGGAAGCAGGCTGTTCCAGAGCAATTGGTATGCCGAGCGCTATCCGGAATCGCCGCGCGGCGGGCGGCGGCGGCTGTGGCACTTCCTCAACCGCGGATGGCTGCTGGGGAACAATCCCAACTGGCTGTTTGATACCGCCTGGTACCTGTCGCAATATCCCGATGTGCTGCGGTCGGGTGTCAACCCAGTCATTCACTACCTGACCACCGGTGCGGCCGAGGGGCGCGACCCCGGACCCAAATTCGACACCGCGAAATACCTCGCGGCCAATCCCGAGGCACGCGCCGGCGGCCTGACCCCTCTGGGCCACCATCTGGCCGCCGTGACGCGCCGCAAGGCTGTGTAGGAAAGCTGGCGGGCAGGGAGGGATTCGAACCCCCGGAAGGCTTGCACCTTCGCCGGTTTTCAAGACCGGAGCAATCAACCGCTCTGCCACCTGCCCGACACTGCGCCTTTAGCCGCTACCGGACCTGCCGTCCAGCCGCGCCGGAAATCAGTCGCGCGCCCTGCCGCCCTTCGCTAAGTAACGGGCATGAGCGATGTGCTTTTCGTGCATAACAATTTCCCCGCCCAGTTCGGGTTCATTGCGCAGAAGCTGCATGCCGACGGGCATCGGGTCGCGGCGATTTCCTCGGAGACCGGCCGGGCGTTCGACGGACTGACGCTGGTCAAATGGGGCGCGCGGCGCGGCACCACCGAGGGCATCCTGCCGGTGGCGGTGCGCGCGGAAGCCGACCTGATCCGTGGCGGAGCGGCGGCGCAGGCGGCCCTCAGGCTCAAGGCGGACGGCTGGGACCCGGCGCTGATCGTGGGGCATCCCGGCTGGGGCGAGACGATCTATATGCGCGAAATCTTCCCGGCCGCGCGGCAGATCGCCTATGCCGAATACTACTATCGCAGCCGCGGCGGCGACGTCGGTTTCGATCCCGAATTCAGCCCGCCGCGCGAGCGCGATCCGCACGAACTCTATGCCAAGAATGCCGGCATGGCGATGGCGCTCGCCGAGGCGGACGCGATCGTGGCGCCGACGCCGTTCCAGGCCTCGGTGCTGCCCGAGATGTTCCGGCAGCGCACGCATATCATCCACGAGGGCGTCGATACGGCGGTGGTAAAACGTCATCCCAGTCCGCGGCTCACCATGGGCGGCGGCAAGGTGATCGACGGGTCGCGTCCACTGATCACGCTGATCAACCGTCGCTTCGAGCCGTTGCGCGGCTTCCACATCTTCACGCGCGCCCTGCCCAGGCTGCTGGCCGAGGTGCCCGACGCCGACGTGATCATCATCGGCGCCGACGAGGAGGGCGGCTATGGCAAGCCGGCCGACAAGGGAACGACGTGGGGGCAGAAGCTGTTCGCCGAAGTCGCCGACCGCGTCGACCGCAGCCGCATCCACTTCGTGGGGCGCGTGCAGCATGCGCTGATGATCGAGGTGCTGTCGCTGTCGAGCGCGCATGTCTACTACACCTATCCGTTCGTGATGAGCTGGTCGCTGCTCGAGGCGATGGCCACCGAATGCCTGGTGCTGGGTTCCGACACACCGCCGGTCCGCGACGCGATCACGCCGGGCGTCGACGGCATCCTCAACGACTTCTTCGACGTCGACGCCCTCGCCGACGCCATGATCGAGGCCTGCCGCAACCCGCGGAAATTCGACGGCATGCGTAAGGCCGCGCGCGAAACGGTCATCCGGCGCTACGACCGCGCGACGATCTGTCAGCCGGCCTGGAGCGCACTGGTCGAGCCGATGCTGGAGCGGCGCTGATGGCGGCTATCCTGCCCCTCGGCGACGCCGCCGTGCTCGTCCGCTTCGGCGACAGCCTGTCCGACGCGGCCAACCGGCAGGCGATCGCCTTTGCCGCGCAGCTCGATGCCGATGTGCCCGAGGGTGTCGAGGAGATCGCGCCGGGCCTCGTCTCGGTGCTGCTGCGCACGCGGCCGGGCACCGACTTCTGGCGGCTCTCGGGCGAATTGCGGCTGCGCCTGCAGGACGCGCCGGTGGAAGTGGCCGGGAACAGCTGGAGCATCCCGGTGGTCTTCGACGGTGAGGACCTCATGGAGGTCTGCGACCGGCTGAAGCTCGCCCCGGGCGCCTTTGTCGTCCGGCACAACGACACGCCGCTGCGGGTGCTGGCCACGGGCTTTGCCCCCGGCTTCGTCTATTGCGGCTTCCATAGCCCCGCGCTGGTCGTGCCGCGGCGCGAGCAGGTACGGCCGATGGTCCCGGCAGGGACGGTGCTGTTCGCGGCCGGCCAGACCGCGATTACCGCGACACCGATCCGCACCGGCTGGCACGTGATCGGACGAACGATATTCCAGAACTTCGATCCGGACGAAACGCCGCCGACAGCCTTTTCGCCCGGCGACACCGTCGAGTTCACGGTGGCGATGTGACTGTCATCACCATCCTTCGCGCCGGGCCGCTGGCGACGCTGCAGGACGCCGGCCGCTTCGGCATGCTGCGCCATGGCGTCAGCGCCTCGGGGCCGATGGATCGCGGCGCGTTTGCCCGCGCCGGTGCGGCGCTGCCGCGGGCCGGCGCCACCGGCATCGAGTTTACGCAGGGGCTGGCGTTCGAGACTGACGGGCCGCTGACCATCGCGACGCCCGATGTCCGCGTGCTCGGAGCCGGCGAACGGGTCGATCTGCCGCCCGCCGCGGGCAATTACGGCTATGTCCGGTTCGACCGCGAGATCGACATTGCGCCCGTGCTGGGCAGCCGCTCGACCAACGTCACGGTGGGGCTCGGCGGCTACGAGGGCAGGGCGCTCAGGGCAGGTGACAGGATCGGCTTCGGCGAGGAGGGCTCGCCGCCGGTGCCCGCCGTGCTCGCAGGCGGCGAGGGGCCGCTTCGCGTCGTCTGGGGCCTCCATGCCGACCTGTTCGAGCCCGATCTGCGCGCGCGGTTCGAGACCGCGACGTTCCGCGTGACCACCAGCCTCGACCGCATGGGCGTGCGGCTCGAGGACCCGGACGGACTGTTCCGCGACCAGGCGCGGCTCAACCTCGTCTCCGATGCGATCGTTCCGGGCGACATCCAGATCCTCGGCGACGGCACGCCCATCGTGCTGATGCGCGACCACCAGCCGACCGGCGGCTACCCGCGCATCGCCACCATCGTCAGCGCCGATCTCGACCGCTTCGCCCAGATGCGGCCGGGCACGGCGGTCAGCTTCCTGCCGGTGCGGCCGTGAGCTGGCTCGACCTCAATGCCGATCTGGGCGAGGGCGTCGGCGACGATGCGGCGATGCTCGGCATCGTGTCGTCGGCCAATGTCGCCTGTGGCGGCCACGCCGGCGACGCCGACACCATGCGCGCGACGGTCCGGGCCGCCAGGGAACGGGGCGTCATCGTCGGCGCCCATCCCGGCTTTGCCGACCGCGAGAATTTCGGCCGTCGGCGTCTGCTGCTGCCGCCCGAGGAGCTCGATGCCAGCATCCGCGCCCAGGTCCGCACGCTGGTCGAGATCGCCGAGGAAGAGGGCTGGCCCGTCCGCTACGTGAAGCTGCACGGCGCCCTCGCCAACATGGCGGCCGAGGAGCCCGCGGTGATGGCCCTGTGCCTCGCGGCGATCGAGGGGCTGGTGCAGGACATGGCGGTGCTGGCGATCGACAATTCCATGCAGGTCGAGGTCGCCGAAGCGCTCGGCTATCGCACCATTCGCGAGGCCTATGCCGACCGCGCCTACCAGCCCGGCGGCCTGCTGGTGCCCCGGCAGATGCCCGGCGCCGTGCTGCACGACGTGACGGACATCGCGGCGCGCGCCGTGCGGCTGGCGGCCGCGGGCGAGATCGTCGCCGCCGAAGGCAGCATCGTGCACACCGGCGCACGGTCGCTGTGCATCCATGGCGACACGCCCGATGCGGTGGGCATTGCGCGCGCCGTGCGGGACGCCCTTGCGTCCGATGGGGTTGAGATACGCGCCGCGCTGTGAAATAGGGCCGCCAGACGAGCGAGGTGACCCATGACTGCCCAGATCATCGACGGAAAATCCTATGCCGAAGGGCTGCGCGGCCGCATCGCCGGCCATGTTGCCCGGCTCAAGGCCGAACACGGCATCACCCCCGGCCTCGCCGTCGTCATCGTCGGGCACGACCCGGCGAGCCAGATCTATGTGAGCAACAAGGCCCGGCAGACCGTCGAGGTCGGCATGTACTCGGAAAAGTACGAGCTGCCCGACACCGCGCCGGAGGCCGAGGTACTGGCCCTGATCGAAAAGCTCAATGCCGACCCGAAGATCCACGGCATCCTCGTCCAGCTCCCGCTGCCCCGGCAGGTCGACCCCAACAAGGTGATCGCCACCATCTCGCCCGACAAGGACGTCGACTGCTTCACCCCCGCCAGCGTCGGCAAGGTGCAGATCGGCCTGCCCGGGCCGGTGGCCTGCACGCCGCTGGGCTGCCTGATGCTGCTGCGCGATTTCGTCGGCGACCTCGCCGGCAAGCACGCCGTCATCGTCGGACGCTCGAACCTCGTGGGCAAGCCGATGGCGCAGCTCCTCCTGCGCGAGAACTGCACCGTCACCGTCGCCCATTCCCGCACCGTCGACCTGCCCGGCGTGGTGCGCGGGGCCGACATCGTCGTCGCCGCGGTCGGCCGGCCGCTGATGATCAAGGGCGACTGGATCAAGCCGGGCGCGGCGGTGATCGATGTGGGCATCAACCGCATAGCGGCGCCCGAGAAGGGCGAGGGCAAGACACGCACCGTCGGCGATGTCGACTTCGCCGCGGCCAAGGACGTTGCCGGCTGGATCACGCCGGTGCCGGGCGGTGTCGGGCCGATGACAATTGCCTGCCTCCTCGCCAACACGGTCACCACCGCCAGCCTCATCAACGGCCTCGCGCCCCCGAGCGACCTCACACCGTAAGCGGTTCTAAACGGATGGTCGGCTAAGAACTGCAGACGGCGGTCCAGAAGGGACCGCGCTGGGGTATCTGGGCCGTGTCAAAGGCCGCGTTCGATCTGAGTCAAAGCCAGGGCGATGCCGTCCTCGCACTGCTGGAGCGCGCCCGCGTTCCGCCGCTGCCCGCCTTCTACCGGCTGTTCTTCGACTATGTGGCCGGGGCCAAAGGGCTCATGGCCGAACGTGTCGGCACGGTGCTGACCGATGGCAAGGGGGCCGTGGGCAAACGGCTCTACACCGAATTCATCGCGCCCTACGAAAACAGCGAGGCGCTCGACCAGGCTCTTGGCCAGATGCTGTCGCGGCTCGCCACGCTCGATCGGCTGCTCGTTGAGCGCAGCGAAGCGTCGGCCCGCCATTCGCGCTCGCTGGCCGAAGCGGGCGGCCATTTCGGCGCCGAACGGCTGGACGCCGGCCTGCTGCGCGAATGGGTGCAACGGCTCGAGGTCAGTCACAAGCTCGTGCTGCGCGCCAATATGGCACTCGCCGGCGAACTGGCCGAGGCGCATCGCGAGCTGGCGGTGACCAAGGCGGAGATCGGCCGCTCGCGCGAAAGCACGCTGCGCGACCCGCTCACCGGCATCGCCAACCGCGCCGGCCTCGACCTGGCGCTGAACCGGCTGATGGCCCAGTCGCCCGAACACCCGCTCAGTGTCGCGCTGCTCGACATCGACCACTTCAAAACCCTCAATGATGGCTACGGCCATCCCGTCGGCGACCAGGTGCTGCGCATCGTCAGCCACGCCTTGCTGGCCTCGGCGCGCGCCAGCGACATCGTCGGGCGCACCGGCGGCGACGAGTTCGTGGTGGTGCTGGCTGGAACGGCGCTCGCCGCCGCGTACGACGCGGCCGACGGTATGCGGCAGGCCGTGGCGGCCGCCGACCTCGCCAGCGCCATGGGAACCGATATCCTGGGCGGCGTCACGGCTTCGATCGGTGTCGCCGAGCTCGAACCCGGCGAGTCTATCGCGCACCTGCTCGATCGTGCCGACCGCTGCCTCTACCGCGCCAAGCAAAGCGGCCGGAACCGCGTCGCCAGTCTCGCCGTGGCGGCCGACGCCGCTTAGATCACCCGGCTCAGATGGAAGCTGCGCGCCACCGTGTGGTCGCGCAGGCCGAAGGCGGGAACGACGCCCTTCTCGAGCCGGTCGATAACAGGCTTGGCGTCGACTAGCTCGGACGCATCGACGACCACCGACAGCACCGGATTGCTGCCCGGCTCGCGCGAGCGCTGCAGCAGGTCGAACAGCAGCGCGCGGATATCGCCGCGCGCCGCGCAGGCGACGCATTCGCTGCCCGGCGCATGCTCATGCAGCGCCGGCTCGAGATGGATGCGCGCCGCGCCGGGCTCGGCGAATGGCAGCGCCGCCGTCCTGGTCACCACCGTCACCGGGATCGACGAGCTGGCGCTGTCGAAGGGCGTGCTCACGACGTCGCCTTCTCGCTGACCGGCGTGTAGTTGAGGATCGGGCCCAGCCAGCGCTCGACCTCGCGCACGGCCATGCCCTTGCGCCTGGAATAGTCTTCCACCTGGTCGCGTTCCACCTTGGCCACGCCGAAATAGTAAGCGTCGGGATGGCTGAGATAGAGCCCGCTCACCGATGAGCCGGGCCACATCGCGTAGCCCTCGGTGAGCTCGACGCCGATGCGCTGCCTGGCATTGAGCAGCCGGAAGAGCGTGGTCTTTTCGGTGTGGTCCGGCTGCGCCGGATAGCCGGGAGCAGGGCGGATGCCGCGATACTTCTCCTGGATCAGATCGTCGGGCGAGGCGTTCTCGTCGGGCGCATAGCCCCAGAACTCCTTGCGCACGCGCTCATGCATGGCCTCCGCGAACGCCTCGGCGAAGCGGTCGGCGAGCGCCTTGATGACAATGGCGGAATAGTCGTCGTTCTTGCGCTCGAAGCGGTCGGCGATGAGCTGCTCCTCGAGCCCGGCGGTGACGACGAAGCCGCCGACGTAGTCGGGCGTCCCGACCGGCGCGACGAAATCGGCGAGCGCCAGGTTCGGCTTCTCCTTCTGCTTGCTCAGCTGCTGGCGCAGCGTGAACAGCATTGCGAGCTCCTCGTTGCGCGCTTCGTCGGTGAACAGCCGGATGTCGTCGCCCACCGTGTTGGCGGGCCAGAAGCCGATCACCGCCTTGGGGCGGAACCAGTTCTTCTGCAGCACCTCGCGCAGCATCGCCTGCGCGTCGTCCCAGAGCTGCCGGGCCGCCGGTCCCTGCTCCTCGCTGTCGAGGATGGCGGGATAGCGTCCCTTCATTTCCCAGGCCTGGAAGAACGGCGTCCAGTCGATGTAGCGCGCCAGCTCGTTGAGGTCGTAGCTCTCGAACACCTTGGTGCCGAGGAAGCTCGGCCGCGGCGGCGTGTAATTCGCCCAGTCGGTCTTGAAGCTGTTCTCGCGCGCCGCCGCGAGCGGCAGGCGCTGCTTTTCGAGCTCGGCTTCGGCGTGGCGCTTGGCGACTTTCTCGTACTCGGCCTTGATGTCGGCGACATAGGCCGGACGCTGTTCCTTGCTGAGCAGCGCCGACACCACGCCGACCGCGCGGCTCGCATCGTTGACGTGCACGGTCGGACCGCTGTGATACTGCGGATGGATCTTCACCGCCGTGTGGACGCGCGAGGTCGTCGCGCCGCCGATCAGGAGCGGAATGTCGAAGCCCTCGCGCTCCATCTCGGAGGCGACGTGCACCATCTCGTCGAGCGAGGGTGTGATGAGGCCCGAGAGCCCGATCACGTCGACCTTCTCGGCTCGCGCCGTGTCGAGAATCTTCTGCGTCGGCACCATCACTCCAAGGTCGATGATCTCGTAATTGTTGCAGCTCAGGACCACGCCGACGATGTTCTTGCCGATATCGTGCACGTCGCCCTTGACCGTCGCCATCAGGATCTTGCCGGCCGCGCGGAACTCGCCGCCCTCGCCGCCGGCGGCCTTCTCTTCCTCCATATAGGGCAGGAGGTGGGCCACGGCCTGCTTCATCACGCGCGCCGACTTGACGACCTGCGGCAGGAACATCTTGCCCGAGCCGAACAGGTCGCCCACGACGCTCATGCCCGCCATCAGCGGGCCTTCGATGACGTCGAGCGGACGCTTCGCCGCGAGGCGCGCCGTCTCGGTGTCCTCATCGATGAATTCGGTGATGCCATTGACCAGCGCATGGCTGATGCGCTCGGCCACGGGCTTTGTCCGCCAGGTGAGGTCCTTGGCCTTGGTCTCGGTCGCCGCGCCGCCCTTGTAGCGCTCGGCCAGCTCGAGCAGCCGCTCGGTCGCGTCCTCGCGCCGGTTGAGGATCACGTCCTCGCACGTCTCGCGCAGCGTCGGCTCGATCGACTCGTAGACGGCGAGCTGGCCGGCATTGACGATGCCCATGTCCATGCCCGCCTGGATGGCGTGGTAGAGGAACACCGCGTGCATCGCCTCGCGCACCGGCTCGTTGCCGCGGAACGAAAAGCTGAGGTTCGACACGCCGCCCGAGATGTGGACGTGGGGCAGGGTCTTGCGGATCGTCCGCGTCGCCTCGATGAAGTCGACGCCGTAATTGCGATGCTCCTCGATACCGGTCGCGACCGCAAAGATGTTGGGGTCGAAGACGATGTCCTCGGGCGGGAAGCCGACCTCTTCGGTCAACAGCTTGTAGGCCCGCGTACAGATCTCGACCTTGCGCGCCTCGGTGTCGGCCTGGCCCTGCTCGTCGAACGCCATCACGACCACCGCGGCGCCATAGGCGCGCACCAGCCGGGCGGTCTCGAGGAATTTCTCGACGCCCTCCTTCATGGAGATCGAATTGACCAGCGGCTTGCCCTGGACGCACTTGAGGCCCGCCTCGATCACCTCGAACTTGGAGCTGTCGATCATCAGTGGCACGCGCGCGATATCGGGCTCGGCCGCGAGCAGGTTGAGGAACTCGACCATCACCTTGACGGAGTCGATCAGGCCCTCGTCCATGTTGACGTCGATCACCTGCGCGCCGTTCTGCACCTGGTCGCGCGCGACCTCGAGCGCGGCGGGATAGTCGCCGGCGGTGATGAGCTTGCGGAAGCGCGCGGAGCCGGTGACGTTGGTGCGCTCGCCTACGTTCACGAACGGGATTTCAGGCGTCAGCGTGAAGGGCTCGAGGCCCGACAGCCGAAGCTGCGTCGGCACCGTGGGGATCTTCCGCGGCTTGTGGCGCGCTGCCATCTCGGCGAAGGCGCGGATGTGGTCGGGCGTGGTGCCGCAGCAGCCGCCCACGATGTTGACCAGTCCTTCGCGCGCAAACGTCTCGATCTGCCGCGCCATGAATTCGGGGCTCTCGTCATAGCCGCCGAACTCGTTGGGCAGGCCCGCATTGGGGTAGGCCATGATGAGCGTATCGGCGACGTCGCTGAGTTCGGCGACGTGCGGGCGCATGGCGTTGGCGCCCAGCGCGCAGTTGAGCCCGATGGTGAAGGGCGAGGCGTGCCGCACCGAGTACCAGAAGGCGCTCGGCGTCTGGCCGCTCAGTGTACGGCCGGAAAGGTCGGTGATCGTCCCCGAGATCATGATCGGCAGCTCGAAGCCGCGCTGTTCGAAGATGCGCTGCGCCGCGAAGATGCCGGCCTTGGTGTTGAGCGTGTCGGTGATCGTCTCGAACAGCAGCGTGTCGGCGCCGCCATCGATCAGGCCGTTGATCGCCTCGGTGTAGCTCTCGGCGATCTGGTCGAAGGTGACGTTGCGGTGGCCGGGATTGTTGACGTCCGTCGACATCGACGCCGTCTTGTTGAGCGGGCCGAGCGCACCGGCGACGAACCGGCGCTTGCCGTCCCTTTCAAAGGCGATCTGCGCCGCTTCGCGCGCCAGCCGCGCGCCCGCGACGTTCATCTCATAGGCGAGCGCCTCCATGCCGTAATCGGCCATCACGATCGAGGTGGCCGAGAAGGTATTGGTCTCGCAGATGTCGGCGCCGGCGAGGAAATACTGCAGGTGGATGTCGCGGATCGCGTCGGGCCGGGTCAGCACCAGCAGGTCATTGTTGCCGCGCACGTCGCGGTGCCAGTCCTTGAACCGCTCGCCGCGATAGCCGACTTCGTCCAGCTTGAGCTGCTGGATCATCGTCCCCATCGCCCCGTCGAGCACCAGAATGCGCTCCTGGGCGGCCGCGGTCAGGGTGGCGCGGGCATCGGAATGGGGGGGCAGGGTCTTCATTGGGGAATCCTCTCGCGGACTGGGCCGCGCCGATCATCTAGGACTGGGGATATAAAGATATCTTTATATGATTGCCAGAGCCCGGGCAAGCAACGGTGTTTTGCGCTATCCGTTTGGCAGGAAACGCTTCTCCAAGGTGCCCGATGACTCCTTTCCTTCTCGTTCCCGGCCTCAACTGCGATGCGCGGGTCTATGCCGGCGTCGCGCAGGCCCTCTGGCCGTTCGGGCCGGTGACGATCGCCAGCCATCAGGCCGGCGACCGGATGGAAGCGATCGCCAAAGCGATCCTCGCCGACGCGCCGCCCAGATTCGCGTTGATCGGCTTTTCAATGGGCGGATACATCTGTTTCGAGATTCTCCGCCAGGCGTCCGAGCGGGTCCTCAAGCTCGGGCTGCTCGACACCACCGCCCGCCCCGACAGCGAAGAGGCGACCGCCAACCGCCGCCGCATGGTCGCGCTGGCCAACAAGGGCAGGTTCATCGAGGCCATAGAACTGACCTTTCCGAAGTCCGTGCACGAAGATAATGCGAGCAGTTCCGACCTGTATGCACTCCATCGCGGCATGGCCGAGGCCAACGGCCCAGCGATCTACGAGCAGCAGCAGGAAGCGATCATCCACCGTTCGGACTCACGTCCCCTGCTCGGCTCGATCAAGGTTCCGACGCTGGTGGTGGTCGGGGAGGGCGACCAGATCACGCCGCCCGATGCCGCCCGCGAGATGCATGAGGCCATCGCCGGCAGCAGGCTCCTCGTCGTTCCGAGGGCGGGGCACCTCGCGCTGCTGGAGCAGCCCGAACCGGTGCACGCGGCGCTCAGGGAGTGGGCCGTAGCCTGACTTCACAATTCGCCTCAAATTAACCCGGTCGCAACCACGATCCGGGAGTGTGCGGCACCGACCAGGCGGGCGGCGTTAGTATGCCCGCGACTTCCGGCCGAGGTGCGCATTGAGTTCTGTAGCCCGCTTCTGGCGCCTTGCTGCGCTGATGCTGTTGATTGCCCCTGTCCTTGCGGCCTGCGGCACGTCCGTCGGCACCTCGGGCGTCAAGCGCTCGGCCTTCACCGAGAAAGAGTTCGGCGTCAAAGCCTCGCCGCGCGTCACCAAGACAAAGTACCCGCCGCGCGGTGGCGGGCGGGTGATGCCCACCAAGCCTTACACCGTGCGCAACGTGACCTATCAGCCGGTTGCCGGCCCCGGCTATGTCGAGCGCGGCAAGGCGTCGTGGTACGGTCAGGACTTCCACGGTCGCCGCACTGCCAATGGCGAAATCTTCGGTGCCTACTATCTGACGGCGGCCAGCCCCGTGCTGCCGATCCCCAGCTATGCGCGCGTCACCAATCTCGAGAACGGCCGCTCGGTGATGGTGCGCATCAACGACCGCGGGCCCTACATGTCGGGCCGCATCATCGATTTGAGCTACCAGGCGGCGGAAGCGCTGGGCTATCGCGCCAAGGGCAGCGCCAGCGTCGAGGTCCGCTATGTCGGCCCGGCGCCGCTCAACACCGACGACAACAAGATGCTCATGGCCTCGCTCAACCGCGAGACCCGTATCGAGCAGCAGGGCCAGACGACGATGATCGCCATGGCCGACACGCCGCACGCGCCGGTGCCGCGTTCCGGCCCGACCTCGCGCGATCCGCTGTCGGGCGGCCTCATCGGCGACATCATCAATATGTTCGGCTATGCCGAAGCGGACCAGTCGGTGAACGGCGCCATCGCCGCCGCCGAGGCTATGGCGGTGAGCGATCCGGCGCTCGCCGAATGGCGGGACTCGGTCGATGCCGACGCGCTCAAGGTTCGCGCCGTGCTCGGCATCTTCAATGACCCCGTACGGGCCGTCACCGTGGCCGAATCCTTTGCCATGCTGGGCGCCGTCGACGAGGAAACGCTCGATCTGGGCGGCAATCCGGCCACACGATTGACATTGACCCATCTTAAGCCCGGTGTCGCACGCGCCGATGTGGTGTCGCTGGCGCGGCAACTTGGCCTTTCCGAGCCAGTTATCTGATACTCGCTAGACGCGCCTCGCCCGGGCGCGGGGACATGGTTGGATGATGCGGTTTCTGGCACTCATGTTGCTGGCCTGCCTGGCGGCGTTCGTTGCGCCCGCTTCCGCGCAGGAATTTGAAACCAAGGCCAAGTTCGGCGTGCTGATGGACTACGAGTCCGGCACGATCCTGCTCAACAAGAATGCCGACGAGCGGCTCGAGCCGGCCAGCATGGCCAAGCTGATGACGCTGGCGGTGGTGTTCACCTACATCCAGCAGGGCAAGCTCTCCCTCGACGACGAGTTCTTCATCTCCGAGAATGCCTGGCGCACCGGCGGCGCGGCCTCGGGCGGCTCGACCATGTTCGCCGAGCTCAACTCGCAGATCAGGGTCGAGGATCTCATCAGATCCGTGATCATCCAGTCGGGCAATGACGCCGCGATCGCGCTCGCCGAGGGGATCGGCGGCACCGAGCAGACCTTCTCGCGCATCGCCAACCAGCTCGCCAAGCAGATCGGGCTCAACAGCTCGCATTTCGTCAATTCCACCGGCCTGCCGGACCCCGACCAGTATTCGACCGCGCGCGATCTCGCGACGCTCGCCCGCTACCTGATCCAGACCTTCCCCGAATTCTACGCCATCTTCGCGGAGCCCGAATTCACCTGGAACAAGATCCGCCAGCTCAACCGCAATTCGCTGCTCGAAACCGGCATCGGCGTGGACGGCCTCAAGACCGGCCATACCGAGGCCTCGGGCTATGGCGAGGTGATCTCGGCACCCAATGACGGCCGCCGCTTGATCGCCGTGATCCACGGGCTCGAAACGATGCGCGAACGCACCGAGGAGGGCCGCAAGCTCATTACCTGGGGTATGCGCGGCTTCGAGCTGCTGCCGGTCTATGCAAAGGACCAGGTGGTGGCCTATGCCAACGTCTATGGCGGCAAGGAACCCAATGTGGGGCTCGTGGGCAAGGACAGGATCGATCTCTTCCTGCCCAAGGGGGCGGAGAACTGTCCGGTGGCGACCGTGACCTACAAGGGACCGTTGCGCCCGCCGGTGCTGCAGGGTCAGCAGGTGGGCAAGCTCAACATCTTCTGCGCCGATGTGCTGGTGCAGGAGACGCCGCTCTATGCGACCGCCACGGTCGAGGACGGCGATCTGTTCCGCAAATCCGCCGACGCCGCCAAGCACCTGCTGCTGGGCTGGCTTCCCTGATGCTCGACCGCTCGCCGCCCAGCCACGGCCGCTTCATCACCTTCGAGGGCGGGGAGGGCGTCGGCAAATCGACCCAGGTCAAGCGCCTCGTCGCAGCCCTGGGCGACCAGTCGATCGAGGCCGTGCGCACCCGCGAGCCGGGCGGCACGCCCAAGGCCGAAGCGATCCGCGCTTTCATCCTGCAGGGCCGCTCGGAGGCCTGGGGGCCGGGTGCCGAAGCGGTGCTGTTCGCCGCCGCCCGCTACGATCATGTGAGCCAGCTCATCGCCCCCAATCTCGACGGCGGCCGCTGGGTGATCTCCGATCGATTCTCGGACTCGACCCGCGCCTATCAGGGCCTGACCGGCGGCGTCGATGTGCGGCTCATCGATGCCCTCGAAGTGCTGGCGCTCAATGGCCACAAGCCCGATCTCACCATCGTGCTCGACATGGACCCGGAAACCGCGTTCCGCCGCGTGCTCGAGCGCGAGCGCGAGGCGATGCTGGCCGAGACCGGCGACCGCTTCGAGAAGGAAGACCTTGAGTGGCACAAGCGGCTGCGCGACGCCTTCCTCGCCATCGCGCGCAACAATGCCGACCGCTGCGTCATCATTCCGGCCAACCAGACGGAAGACGCCCTCGCCGACGAAATCTGGGATGTGATGACCCGCCGCTTCCCCGAGCTGCAGTACGAGCACACGGCGTGAGCGACGACGAAATTCGCGAGCCCGACCAGCTCGAGGGCGTGCCATTGCCCGAGCGCCGCGGCCACGTCGTGGGCCACGAGGCGGCGCGCGCCAGCATCATGGCGGCGCTCGACGCGGCACGGCTCCCCAGTGGCATCATGCTCCATGGGCCCCGCGGCATCGGCAAGGCGACGCTCGCCTTCGACATTGCCCGCCAGGTGTTCGCCCGCACCGGCGACGAGAGCCCGGACCATGTCGCCGCGCAGGTGGCGGCGGGCGCCTATCCGAACCTGCGCGTGCTGCGCAAGGCGCCACGCGAGACGGGGAAGGGCTTCTATACCGCCATCCGCGTCGAGGAAGTCCGCGGCCTGATCGAGGAAAGCCGGATGACGCGCGGCCGCGCCGGCTTCCGCATCGTCATCGTCGACGCCATCGACGACTGCAATCCGTCCTCGGCCAATGCCCTGCTCAAGATTCTCGAGGAGCCGCCGCCGGAGACGCTGTTCCTGCTCGTCTCGCACCGGCCCGGCGGGCTGCTGCCCACCATCAAGTCGCGCTGCCACGCCGTGGCGCTGCGCCCGCTGGGCGACGACGATGTCCGCCGCATCGTGCCGGAGGCGACGGACGCCGCCATCGAGCTCGCCGCCGGCATCCCGCGCCGCGCCTTCGAGGCGTTGGCGATGGGGGAAGACAAGGGCCTCAACGCCCTCCAGGGCTGGCTGCGCGCGCCCGGCAGCGGCGCGGCATCGGTCTATCTTGGCGTCGCCGACGTGCTGGCGGCCGAAAAGGACGGCACCGCCTATGCCTTCGGCCGGCAGATGCTGCTCGACTGGATCGCGGGCGAAGCCCGCAACGCCGCCCAATCGGGCGCCAGGCCGCGGCTTGCCTCGGCTGGTGAGCTATGGGAGAAGGCCAACGCCCTGTTCGCCGACGCCGAGGAATACAATCTCGACGCCCGGCAGACGCTGATCTCGCTGTTCGACGCGATCAGGCGGCACGCCCAGACCCATCTCCTACCAGCCGAAGCCCGATGACCCGGAACGCCTACTACGTCACCACCGCGATCGCCTATCCCAATGGAGAGCCCCATATCGGGCACGCCTATGAGATGGTCGCCACCGATGCCATCGCCCGCTGGCGCAGGCTCGAGGGCCGCGAGGTGTTCTTCCTCACCGGCACCGACGAACACGGCCTCAAGATGGTGCAGACGGCGCAGCGCGAGGGGCTGAGCACGCGCGAGCTCGCCGACCGCAATTCGCAGCGCTTCCGCGACCTCGCCGCCGCGCTCGACATCTCCAATGACGACTTCATCCGCACCACCGAGGAGCGGCATTTCAGGTCGAGTCAGGAAATCTGGAACCGCATGGCGGCCGCCAACAATGGCGACATCTACCAGTCGACCTACAAGGGCTGGTACTCGGTCCGCGACGAGGCCTATTTCGACGCCGACGAGTTGACCGACGGTGAGGGCGGCAAGAAGCTCGCGCCCTCGGGCGCCGAAGTGAAATGGGTGGAGGAAGACAGCTATTTCTTCCGTCTCTCGGCTTACCAGGACCGGTTGCTGAAGCTCTACGAGGAGCAGCCCGATTTCATCGCGCCTGCCGAACGGCGCAACGAGATCATCTCCTTCGTCAAGCGCGGCCTGCAGGACGTGTCGATTTCGAGAACGACGTTCGACTGGGGCATCCCGGTCCCGAACGCGCCGGGCCATGTGATGTATGTGTGGGTCGATGCGCTCACCAACTACATCACCGGCGTCGGCTTCCCCGACGACAAGAGCGAGCAGTTCAAGACGTTCTGGCCGGCCGACCTGCACGTCATCGGCAAGGACATCATCCGCTTCCACACCGTCTATTGGCCGGCGTTCCTGATGAGCGCGGGCCTGCCGGTGCAGAAGCGCGTCTTCGCGCACGGCTTCCTGACGTCCGAGGGCAAGAAGATGTCGAAGTCGCTCGGCAACGTCGTCGATCCCTTCGCCGTCGTCGACGAGTTCGGCGCCGATCCCGTCCGCTACTACTTCCTGCGCGAAATCTCGTGGGGGCAGGACGGCGACTGGGGTCGCGAGAAGTTCGTCAACCGCAGCAATGCCGACCTCGCCAACAATTTCGGCAACCTGGCGCAGCGCTCGCTGTCGATGATCGCCAAGAACTTTGGCGGCCAGATGCCGCCGCGCCAGCTCGGTTCGGGCGAGGACAACAAGGTGATCGCCGAGACCATCCTCGCCATCGAGCGCATGACGGTCGCCATGGCCACCGAGCAGTTGCACGAGGCGGCGGCCGAGCTTGTCGCCGCGCTCAGCGCCGCCAACCTCTATTTCGCCGAACAGGCGCCGTGGGGGAAGAAGGACGACATGGCGCGCATGGGGGCGATCCTCGCCACCACGGCCGACATCGTGCGCCGCGCCGCCATCGCCGCGCAGCCCTTCGTGCCGACCGCGGCCGACAAGATGCTCGACCTCCTCGCCGTGCCGGCGGACCAGCGGCAGCTCGAACACGCCCTCGACCCGGACCTCTTCATCGCGCCGCAGACGCAACTGCCACCGCCCGAGCCGGTGTTCAGGAAGTTCGAGCAGGCCAAGGCCGGCTGACGTGATCGTCGACTCCCATTGCCATCTCGACTTCCCCGAGCTCGCGGCGGATCGCGCCGGGGTCATTGCGCGGGCGAAGGCCAATGGCGTCGAGCGCATGGTCACCATCTCGACCCGCGTCAGGCGCTTCGGCGAGGTCGCGGCGATCGCCGACGAGAACCCCGAGATCTGGTGCAGTGTCGGTACGCACCCGCACAATGCGCATGAGGAGCCAGAGGTAACGACCGCCGACCTGGTGCGCCTCGCCGGGCATCCGCGCTGCGTCGCCATCGGCGAGGCCGGCCTCGACTACCACTATCCGGGCGACTACCCGGCACAGACCCTGGGCTTCCGCCTCCACATCGCGGCGGCGCGCGAGACCGGCCTGCCCCTCGTCATCCATGCCCGCGAAGCCGACGACGATATCGCCGCGATCCTCGAGGACGAAACGGGGCAGGGGGGCGCCTTCCCGTTCGTGCTGCACTGCTTTTCGTCGGGCCTCGAACTCGCCCGCCGCGGCCTGGCGCTGGGCGGCTACATCTCGTTCTCGGGCATCCTGACCTTCAAGAATGCCGCGACCATCCAGCAAGCGGCGACGATGGCGCCCGCCGACCGCATCCTGGTCGAAACCGACGCGCCATACCTCGCGCCGATCCCATATCGCGGCAAGCCGAACGAGCCGGGCTACGTCCGGCACACGGCCGAAAAGCTCGCCGAGCTGCGCGGTGTCTCGCTGGCCGAAATCGGCGACACGACGACCGACAATTTCTTCCGGCTGTTCAGCAAGGCGAAGCGCTGATGGCCGCCGCCACGCAGATCGTCGCCACGATCATGGGCTGCGGCTCATCGGGCGGCGTGCCGCGTATCGGCGGCAATTGGGGCGTCTGCGATCCGGCCGAACCCAAAAACCGCCGCAGCCGCTGCTCGCTGCTGATCGAGGGGCGGACCGGCGACAGCCCGCCGACGCGCATCGTCGTCGACACCGGCTGCGACCTGCGTGAGCAGCTCCTGGCCCATGAAGTCGATCGCGTCGAGGCCGTGCTCTACACGCACGAGCACGCCGACCACACGCATGGCATCGACGATCTGCGCGTGCTGGCGCTCAACAACCGCAGGCGCGTCGACGTCTATTTCAGCCACGAAGCCGCGCAGCGCATCGTGCCGAGCTTTTCGTACTGCTTCACCGCGCCGCCCGGCAGCGGCTATCCGCCCATCCTCAACCAGAACCTGATCGCGGCGGGCCAGCCCCTGGTGGTCAGCGGGCCCGGCGGCGACATCGAGATTCTGCCGTTCAGACAGGACCATGGCGACATCTTCTCACTCGGATTCCGGGTCGGAAGCTTCGCCTATTCCTGCGACCTGAGCGGCATCCCGGCGGTCTCCGACGCCGCCGTGTCGGGCCTCGACGTCTGGGTGCTCGATGCGCTGCGCCCGGCGCCGCATCCGAGCCATCTGAGCCTCAGCGAGGCCCTCCAGCACGTCGAGCGCTATGCGCCGCGCCAGGCCGTGCTCACCAATCTTCACATCGATCTCGACTACGCCCAGACCGACGCCATCACGCCGCCGAACGTCCGGCCGGCCTTTGACGGCCTGCAGATCGATGTGAGCGCCGGCACCATCATCAGCCCGAGGTAACGCCATGCCGTTCGACTCCATCGCCACCGGCATCGCGCCCAGTTCCGCGCCGATCAGCGACGCCAATCGTGCCGGCAACCATGTGTGGCTCGTGGCCATCGCCGAGGACCCAAAGACCGGCGAGATCGTCCAGGGCGGCATCGAGGACCAGACGCGCCAGACGCTCAACAATCTCGATCAGGCGGTGCGCGCTGCGGGCGGCACGCTGCGCGACATCGTCGACCTGCGCGTGTTTCTGATCGAGCGCGCCGACGCCAGGGGCATGAACAAGGTCTACGCCGAGTTCTTCACGACCAAGCCGTACCCGGTGCGCGCCACGGTCGTGGTCAAGGAGCTGCTGGCCGACGGCCTCAGGATCGAGATCACGGCAACGGCCGTGCTGGCACCGGCCTGACATTTGGATCAAATGCCGGCAATTCCAGCCGGTCCGATCCATCCGATAGTTCCATAATATATCTTATGCGAATCGCAGGGATACCGAAATGACCGCCGACGCGACGCCTATCCAGCCCTCCCGCGACATCTCCCGCCTGCTCGAAATCATGGCCGCGCTGCGCAATCCCGACGGCGGCTGCCCGTGGGATCTCGCGCAGGACTACATGTCGATCCGCAACTACACGATCGAGGAAGCCTACGAGGTCGCCGACGCCATCGAGCGGCAGGACTTCGACGATCTGCGCGACGAACTCGGCGATCTGCTGCTGCAGCCCGTGTTCCACGCCCAGATGGCGACCGAGGACGGCCGGTTCGATTTCGGCGATGTCGTCCAGGCGATCACCGAGAAGCTGATCCGCCGTCATCCGCATGTGTTCGGCGAACAGGCCGCGCGTGACGCCGGCGGCGCCAAGGCGCGCTGGGACGACGTCAAGGAGGACGAGCGCAAGGCCAAAGCCAGCAAGCGCGACGGCGAGGCCTCGGTGCTCGATGACGTGCCCATGGTGCTCCCGTCCCTCGCCCGCGCCGAAAAGCTCACCAAGCGCGCCGCCAAGGTCGGCTTCGACTGGCCCGACGTGCCCGCGGTGCTGGCCAAGGTCACCGAGGAGCTGGACGAGCTCCAGGCGGCCGCGACCAACAGGCAGCGCCATGAGGAGATGGGCGATCTGCTGTTCGCCGTCGCCAATCTGGCGCGGCACCTGCACATCGACCCCGAAGCGGCGCTGCGCGACGCCAACGCCAAGTTCACCCGCCGCTTCCACTATGTCGAGGATCGCGCGAAAGCGGACGGCGTCGCCATGGCAGATGCCGGCCTCGAACGGCTCGACGGCTACTGGAACGAGATCCGCGCCGCGGACAAGGCGAGCTAAGCCGCCTCGATCCGTCCGGCGAAGCGCTGCACGAGGCTGTCGCGGTGGCGCGGTTCGACGCGCACTTCGTAGGTCTGACCCTCCTCGTCCGGCTCGTCCTTGCCGATGATCTCGGCGTGGCCGTAGAGCCAGCCCACGTCGGCGCCGTTGGTGTGCGGAATGCGCACGCGATAGAGCTTGCTCTTGAGCCCCAGCGTCGTCTCGACCGCCGCGAGCAGCGTGTCGACGCCCTCGCCCGTCTGCGCCGAGACCGGCACTGTGGCCGCGACCTGCCCAGCCGCATGCAGCGTCTGCAGCACGTCGCGGTGCTCGAGCAGATCGACCTTGTTCCAGACCTCGATGATCGGCGTCTTCTCGGCCGAAACGCCGAGCTCGGTGAGCACTTTGAGCACGTCCGACGCCTGCGCGGCGCTATCGGGATTGGCGACGTCGCGCACATGGAGGATCACGTCGGCGCCGGTAACCTCCTCGAGCGTCGCCCGGAACGCCGCGACAAGCGTCGTGGGCAGCTCCGACACGAAGCCGACCGTGTCCGACAGCATCACCTGCCGGCCATGCGGCAGCTCGAGCTTGCGCAGCGTCGTGTCGAGCGTCGCAAAGAGCAGGTTCTCGGCAAAAACCCCTGCCCCGGTCAGCCGGTTGAACAGGCTCGACTTGCCGGCATTGGTGTAGCCCACGAGCGCCACGATCGGGATCTGCACCGCCTCGCGGCCGCTGCGCTGCTGCGTGCGGGTCTTCTTGACCTTTTCGAGCCGTTCCTCGAGCAGCTTGACGCGCTCCTCGATCAGGCGGCGGTCGGTTTCGATCTGGGTTTCGCCCGGACCACCGAGGAAGCCGAAGCCGCCGCGCTGGCGCTCGAGGTGGGTCCAGCTCCGCACCAGCCGGCTGCGCTGATAGTTGAGGTGCGCCAGCTCGACCTGCAGCACGCCTTCGCGCGTTGCGGCGCGCTCGCCGAAAATCTCGAGGATCAGCGCCGTCCGGTCCAGCACCTTGGCGCCGGTTTCCGTCTCGAGGTTGCGCTGCTGCACCGGCGCGAGCGCGGCATCGACGAGCAGCAGCTCGATCTTGCCGTCCTTGACCTTCTGCTTGAGCTCATCGACATGGCCGCCCCCGATGAAGGTCGCGGGCTTGACCTCGCGCACCTTGACGATCTCGGAGAACACCATCTCGACGCGGATCGCATTGGCGAGCCCCTCGAACTCGGCCTGGCGCGCCTCGATCGAGTGCGACGTCACCCTGCCCCGGACGTCGGGCACAATAAGGCCCACCCGCGTCGGGGCCGGGCGGGTGTCGACAAACGGCTGAGGGCCGCCGGAGCGGTCCTCGTCATCCATGAAATCGGTCATGCCGTGTACTTAATCGTCCACGTGCTCGGGATCAAACAGCTGGATCGGCGCACCGGGCATGATGGTCGAGATCGCGTGCTTGTAGACCAGTTGCGACTGAGCATCGCGGCGCAGCAGCAAGCAGAAATTGTCGAACCAGGTAATGACGCCCTGCAACTTGACGCCGTTCACGAGGAATATCGTGACCGGGACCTTCTGCTTGCGAACGTGATTGAGAAACGCATCCTGTAGATTTTGTGCCTTTTCGCCGGGCATTTGTGGCCTCTTGTCAAATTCGGCGGTCTTGTCTGCCGCCAAGACTTACCATCCGGCAGACCTGATCTGTCCGCCGGTCGGTTTATCTGGTCCGCCCCTCCCCACGATCGGCACTATGCCATGCCGGGTTCTACCTGCCTAGCAGAACCATCTCAGAGGCCGAGAGACTTGATCTTGCGGTGCAGCGCGCTGCGCTCCATGCCCACGAACTCCGCGGTCTTGGAGATGTTGCCGCCGAACCGCTCGATCTGCGCCATCAGATACTGCCGCTCGAACACTTCGCGCGCCTCGCGCAGCGGCAGGCTCATCAGATGCGCGGACTCATCGGTGTCGCCCACCGTCGGCAGCACCTCGCCGATGTCGGACGGCAGCATCTGCGCCGTGATGAGACCATTCTCGGGCTGGCTGTCCTTGATCAGGATCAGCAGCCGCTCGATCGAATTGCGCAGCTGCCGGGCATTGCCCGGCCAGTCCTGCGCCTGCAGCACGGCGATCGCATCGGAGCCGATGGTGAGGCTCTTGAGGTTGTGCATGCGCGCGATCTGGTCGAGGAACAGATCGACCAGCGCCGGCACGTCCTCGCGCCGCTCCTTGAGCGGGGTGAGCTGCAGCGGCACGATCGACAGCCGGTGGAACAAATCGGAGCGGAACGCCTGCTCCTCGATGAGCTGCGCCACATTCTGCGAACTGCCCGCGATGATGCGCACGTCGATCGGCACCGCCACCGTGCCGCCCACGCGGTTGAACTTGTTCTCGACCAGGATGCGCAGCAGCGCCCCCTGCGCCGCCGCTGGCAGCGCCGCGACTTCGCTCAGATAGAGCGTGCCGCCATGCGCCCGCTCCAGCGCGCCCACTTCGGTGCGCACCGTGCCGGTCTTTTCGCGCGTCTCGCGGCCGAACAGCACCATCTGTACTTCGTCGGTCGAATAGAGCGAGCAGTTGATTTCGACGAAGGGCGCCTCGGCGCGCGGGCTGTGCTGGTGCACGAGCCGCGCCGCGAGCCCCTTCCCCGACCCCGACGGGCCGGAGATGAAGATGCGCGAATTGGTCGGCGCCGATTTCTCGATCACCCCGCGCGCCGCCTGCAGCACACCCGACACGCCAACCATCTCGCCGCCCTGCGAATTGGCCTTGCCGCGCAGCTCCTCGACCTCGCTCTTGAGCCGCGTCGCCTCCATGGCGCGCTGCGTGATCAGCAGCAGCCGGTCGATCTTGAACGGCTTTTCGATGTAGTCGTAGGCGCCGCGCCGGATCGCCGACACGGCGGTTTCGACATTGCCGTGGCCCGAGATCATGACCACCGGCATTTCCGGATGCTGGGTCTGGAACACATCGAGCAGCTGCAGCCCGTCGAGCCGCGAGCCCTGCATCCAGATGTCGAGGAACACCAGGCTCGGCCGCCGCCGCGCAATCTCGTTGAGGGCGGAATCGGCGTCGTGCGCCTGCCGCGTCTCATACCCTTCGTCTTCGAGGATGCCCGCGATCAGGTCACGGATATCGTCCTCGTCGTCCACGATCAGAATGTCACGCGCCATACTACGTCTTCTCCACCGCCAGCACGGGCGGCTCCTCTCGGCCTTCGGGCTGGAGCTCTGACGCAGCCTCGCCTTCGGCTCTCTCGTTGGACGGTTCCGCCGGCTCGTTGGGAGAATTGAGCGGCAGGGTGAAGGTGAAGCAGGCGCCAACGCGCCCCGCCTCGTCGGGTTCGGCGTCGATCAGGTCGACCGTACCGCCATGCTGTTCGATGATCCGGGCGACAATGGCAAGCCCCAGTCCGGTGCCTTTTTCGCGCGTGGTCACATAGGGTTCGAGCAGGCGCTGCCGGTTTTCCTTCGGCCAGCCCTTGCCGTTGTCGGAGATCGACAGGCGCGCCTTGTCGCCCTCGGGGTGCACGTTGACCGTGATCAGCGGGTCCTTGATCGCCTCGATGCCGGCCCCCTCGATGGCCTCGGTGGCGTTCTTGATCAGGTTGGTCAGCACCTGCGAGATCAGCCGCTGGTCGAAATAGGCGGTCAGCGGCGCCTCGGGCAGCTCCATCTTGATCTGGAGGTCTGGCAGCCGCACGCTTTCGAGGAACACCGAATTGCGCACTGTCTCGGTCAGGTCGCCCAGCACCGGCTTGGCTTCCGGCATCCGCGCGAAAGACGAGAACTCGTCCACCATGCGCCCGATATCGCCCACCTGCCTCAGGATCGTGTTGATCGATTTGTCGAAGACCTCGAAATCGTCCTCGAGCTTTTTGGCGTAGCGGCGGCGCAGGCGCTCGGCCGAAAGCTGGATCGGCGTCAGCGGGTTCTTGATCTCATGCGCGATGCGGCGCGCCACATCGGCCCAGGCGCCGGTGCGCTGCGCCGACAGCAGATCGGTGATGTCGTCGAGCGTGATCACATAGCCCTTGGACTCGGCCATCGTGCCTTCGCGCGTCAGCTGCACCTGGTAGGTCCGGTAGTCCGGCCCCGAGCCGATCTCGATCTGGTCGCGGATCTGGCCGCGCCGCGACGATTTCGCCCGGTCGACGATCTGGGCCAGCGCCGGCACGACTTCGCCCAGTTGCTGGCCGACCACCGACAGCTCGTCATGCCCCAGCATTTCCGAGGCGCGCGCGTTGAACAGCGTGATCGCCCCGAACGCGTCGAGGCCGATGATGCCGGCCGACACGCCCTCCACCACCGCCTCGGTGAACTGCCGGCGCTTCTCGTTGGTCTCGTTGGCCTGGACCAGCGCCACGTGCTGGGTCTTGAGCTGGCGCGTCATGGTGTTGAAGCGGTTGCTCAGATCGCGCAGATCGCCCCTGCCCGGCAGCACCGGCACCTGCACGTCGAGGTCGCCGTTCGATACGCGGTTGGAAGCGATCATCAGATTGCGGATCGGGTCGACGAAGCGGTTGGCGAGCGCGATCCCCACCCACAGCGCCGCCAGCAGCAGCACCAGGGCGAGGCCCAGATACATGATCGTGAAGGTGATCTGGAACACCAGCCGGTTGGATTCGTACTGGCGGTACTCGGTGACGTTGTCGTCGGTGAGCCGCATGAATTCGAGCACTTCGGCGTTCACCGGCCGCGCCACGAACAGATAGGTATCGTCATAGCCGCGCAGCTTCTGGATGGCGCCTACGAGTTGGGTGTCGCCCGGCGAAATCAGCGTCGGCACGCCCTCGGTGACATGCGGGATGAGGCCGTCGGGAAGCTGCGGCGACACGTTCTGCGCGTTGATCTGGGCCCGCATCAGCGTATCGCCGTCGCTCGACACCAGCGTCGCAAAGGGCAGCGAGCGCGTCACGGCGAGCGCCGTGAGGATGCGCTGATACTGCACGCGGTCGGTCTCGAACGTCGCCCGCGCCTGCTCGAGCTCGCCCGCGGTCCAGATGATGTCGTCGCGCAGCACCTGCGCGTGCTCGAGCATGTAGGAGCGCGCCACGAGCCGCGATGCTTCCACCATGGTCTTGGTGCGCTCGGAGAACCACTGGTCGAGGCCCTGGTTGAGCGAGATGGTCGCAACGATCGCCACGATGATCGCCGGCACCGCCGCGGCCGCCGCGAACATCGCCACCATGCGCAGTTGCAGCCCCGAGCCGGCCTGCCGCAGGAAGCGCGACTGGAGCAGCAGCATCGCCTCGGTGACGACCAGCGCGATCACGAGGAGCACCAGCAGGCCGTTGGCGATCCAGATGATCGTCCATACCTCCGGCGTCGGCTCGATATTGGTCGTCCCCGTCATGATCAGGAACGAGCCCGACGCCACCAGCACCGACAGCACCACGATGATGAGGCCGACCGCGCGCAGCGCCTTGCGGCCGCGCTCGGTGAACAGAGAATTGGTGGGAGCTGGCGGCGCTGCGTCCTGCTCGGCCGGGAAGCCAGTGCTGGCCAGTGCTGTGTCGCTCATGTCACAGACCGTTTCCCGGAATGCCGCAAAGTGGAGGTAAGGTGACCCAATCGAGCCGACCCTTCAAGACAATTGTTGCCGAAATGTGACACTACCCTGTCCGGGCGGCTTGAACCTGTTGGGATTGTGCGCATTCTAGGCAGATGTCGCGAGCCTTCGTCTCAGAACCCGGCGCCTCCACCCTCGTCCGTGCCACCGAAGAATCGGCGCGCAACACGGCCGACGTCTACCGCACCATCGAGCCCGATTTCGACTTCGAGGTCCGCCAAGGCCGCAACGGCTGGATGATCGCGCGGCTGAAGAAGGACGGAACGTTCGACTCATGGGTCGAGGAGTAGTCGCGGAGCCCATCCCCCATCGGGCCGCGAAAGCCGGGACGGGGCTTCGCCCGGCCATGACGGACCGAGGAGTTTGCGCAAACTCCCAGCTTTCGCGGGCTGCCGGAAGGTGGATGCCCTACCCGCCCCGCCGGCTGTGCTTGACGATCTCGATCGAATGCGCGCGGATTTTCTTGCGCAGCGTATTGCGGTTGAGCCCCAATAGCTCCGACGCCTTGATCTGGTTGCCGCCGCAGGCATTGAGCACCATGGCGATCAGCGGTGCTTCCACCTTGTCGAGCACGCGCTGGTAGAGCCCGGCCGGCGGCAGCTTGGGTTCGTGCTCGCGCAGCAATTGCGCCACATGCGTTTCGACCGCCGACGACACGTCCATCGGATCGGACGCGACCGGCACCGACTGCCGGTCGGCGATGTTGAGCTCGGTCTGCACGATCTCGCGCGAGATGCTCTCATCGGCATAGAGCGCGCTCAGTCGCCGCACGAGGTTCTCGAGCTCGCGCACATTGCCCGGCCATGCATAGGCCTGCATCAGCTTGATCGCGTCGGGCGAGATGGTCTTGACCGGCTCGCCCTCGCGCTGCGCCGCGCGCAGGAAATGGTTAACCAGATCGGTGATGTCGTCGGTGCGCTCGCGCAGCGGCGGCAGTCGGATTGGAACGACGTTCAGGCGATAATAGAGATCCTCGCGGAACAGGCCCTGCCGGATCATCTGGCCGAGGTCGCGATGCGTGGCGGCGACGATGCGCACGTTCGACTTGATCGGCGTGCGCCCGCCCACCATCGTGTACTCGCCCTCCTGCAGCACGCGCAGCAGCCGCGTCTGGGCGTCCATGGGCATGTCGCCGATCTCGTCGAGGAACAGCGTTCCACCTTCGGCCTGCTCGAAGCGGCCCGACGACCGCGACGTGGCGCCGGTGAAGGCGCCCTTCTCGTGTCCGAACAGTTCGGCCTCGATCAGATCGCGCGGGATCGCCGCCATGTTGATGGCGACGAACGGCCCGTTCCGGCGCCGGCCGAAATCGTGCAGCGCGCGCGCCACCAGTTCCTTGCCGGTGCCGCTCTCGCCGGTGATGGTCACCGTCAGGTCGGTCTGCATCAGCCGCGCCAGCGCGCGGTAGATGTCCTGCATCGCGGCCGACCGGCCGACCAGCGGCATCGTCTCGCCTGGCTCGTCGGCCTTCTTGCTGTCCTTGCCCGGCTTTCTCGCATCGGCGAGCGCCCGCGCCACCACCGAGAGCACTTCGGTGATGTCGAACGGCTTGGGCAGGTACTCATACGCCCCCACCTCATTGGCGCGGATCGCCGTCATGAAGGTGTTCTGCGCGCTCATCACCACGATGGGCAGGTCGGGCCGGAGCTTCTTGATCTTGGGCATGATCTCGAAGGCATTGCCGTCCGGCATCATCACGTCGGTGATCAGCAGGTCGCCCTCGCCGCGGCTCGCCCAGTTCCACATGGTCGACAGATTGCCCGTCGGGCGCACCTCGTAGCCGGCGCGCGACAGCGCCTGGTTGAGCACCATGCGGATGGCCGCGTCGTCATCGGCGAGCAGGATCGTATGGCTCATTGGACAGCGCCCCCGGACGTCTCTTCAGGCATCTCTAAACCTCTCGCGACCGGCAGCAGCACGCGGAAGCGCGTGCGGCCCGGACGGCTGTCGTGGTCGATCACGCCACCGTGGTCGCCGACAATCTTGGCTACCAATGCAAGTCCCAGGCCACTTCCATTGGCTTTGGTCGTCACGAACGGATCGAACAGGATCGGCAGGAGGTCGGCCGGTACGCCCGGCCCGTTGTCCTCGATGACGATCTCGAGCGGCAGCGAGATACGCTGCGCCACGCCCTGCACCGCGATGCGGATGCCTGGGCGGAAGGCCGTCGAGATGCGGATTTCGCCTTTCGGTGTCCGTTCAAGGGCTTCCGCGGCATTCTTCACCAGATTGAGGAAGACCTGGATGAGCTGGTCGCGGTTGCCATAGACCGGCGGCAGCGACGGATCGTAGTCCTCCGAGAAGGTGATGTTCCGCGCCACGCCGTTCTTGGCGAGCAGCTTAACCCGGTCGAGCACGACGTGGATGTTGATCGCCTCGCGCTCGATCGGCCGGTCGTCGCCGAACACTTCGACGCGGTCGATCAGGTCGACGATCCGGTCCACCTCCTCGCGCACGAGCCGGGCTAGCGGCAGCTCGTCCGCCGTCACCGACTGTTCGAGGAGCTGCGCCGCGCCCCGGATGCCCGACAGCGGGTTCTTGATCTCATGGGCGAGCATCGAGGCGAGGCCGGTCACCGAGCGCGCCGCGCCGCGGCTGACCAGCTGCCGGTCGATCTTGTCGGCCATCGTACGCTCCTGGAAAAGCAGCGCCACGCGCGCATCGAAGTCGGAGATGGGGCTGGCGAACACGTCCACGATCCTGTCGTCCGCCGCGTCGCCGAACCGCGCCGACCCGACGCGGACGCGATACTCGGTCATCGGCGCGCGTCGCTCCGCCACCGACTGCGCCAGCGCCACGATGGGCGAGCCGAAGGCGATCAGATCGTCGAGCCGCTGCCGGCTCAGCACGCTGGTCGAGGCGCCGAAGAAGGTCTCGGCCGCATAGTTCACGAAGACAATCTTGCGGTCCTCGTCGATCACGATCACCGGCTGCGGCAGGGCCTGCAGCACGGCTGTGCTGAGCCCCGGCGCGACGAGCTCATTCATGCCGCCTCCTGCCGCTCACCGGAGAAGATTGATTCAATCAGGCCAATGACTTCTGCTGGAGTCTGCGACTCGAGCATCATCCTACGCGTCGCCTTCGATACCGGCAGGTTTGAGGCTTCGAGGTACCAGTCGAGATGCTTGCGCGCCGCCCGCACGCCGACCTCGACGCCGTACTCGCCCAGCACGCCTTCATAGTGCTCGACAACGATCGCGGTGAGTTCCGCTCCGGTCGGCGCATCGTCCGCATCCTCGCCCACGAGCCCCGCCGCGACCTGGCCGACCACCCAGGGCTGCCCTTGCGCCCCGCGCCCGATCATCACCGCCGCGGCGCCCGACAGTTCCAGCGCTTCGCGCGCCCTCGCAAGATCGGTGATGTCGCCATTGACCACCACCGGCACCGCCACCGCCTCGACCACCGCCCGCACCGGCGCCCAGCGCGCGCTGCCCTTGTAGAACTGCTGCCGCGTCCGTCCGTGCACGGTGACCATCTGCGCCCCGGCCGCGACGGCGCGCCGCGCGATCTCCGGTGCGTTGAGGCTGTCGTCGTCCCAGCCGAGCCGCATCTTGACGGTCACCGGACGCGACGTCGCCCCGACCACGGCCTCGACAAGCGACTGCGCCAGATCGGGCACCCGCATCAGCGCCGAGCCGGCATAGCCGTTGGTCACCCGCTTGGCCGGACAGCCGAAATTGATGTCGACGATGTCGGCGCCCGCATCCTCGGCGATCCGCGCCGCTTCCGCCATCCAGCCCGCCTCGCAGCCGGCGAGCTGCACCATGTGCGGCAGTCCCGGCGATGCCGCCATCTTGCGCACCATGTCGCGATGGCCCGTGGTCAGCGCGCCGCTGGCGATCATCTCCGAGACCACCAGCCCGGCGCCATAGCGGGCGGCGAGCCGACGCATCGGCCGGTCGGTGATGCCGGCCATCGGCGCGAGAAACGCCCGCTTGCCGATCATCTGCCCGCCGATGCTTAAGCCGCAGGCATCACCACGCACGCATTGCTCCACTTTTACGCAGTTCCCGGAAGTGCGCGAACAATAGTCAAAATCTCCCGCAGCACAACTGGTGACCGTCGGCTTGCCGGGGCGATTCATCGACGATACAGCGTTCCCATGCCTGACCAAAAAACCATCGCCGTCATCATCGTCGCCGCCGGAATCGGCGAGCGCATGGGCGGCGGCCCCAAGCAGTACCGGCCCCTCGCCGGCACCCCCGTCCTCGCCCGCACCATCGCCGCCTTCACCGCCCGCCCCGACGTGACCTGGGTGCTGCCGGTCCTCAATCCCTCCCACACCGACCTCTATGCCGCGCTGAATCTCAACGGCTCCAAGCTCTTGCCTGCCGTCGGCGGTGCTCCGACGCGGCAGGGCTCGGTCCTGGCCGGCCTCGAAGCCCTTGCCCCGCACCGGCCCGATCTCGTCCTGATCCAGGATGCGGCCCGGCCGCTGATCGACGACGACACCATTTCGGGCGTGCTCGCAGCGCTGGGCGAGGCCGCCCTGCCCGTCCTGCCGGTCACCGACACGATCAAGCGGTCCTCCGACGGACGTCTTGCCGAAGGCACCGAGGACCGTCGCACCCTGTTCGCCGCGCAGACGCCGCAGGGCTTCGCCTACCCGGCCATCCTCGACGCCCATCGCCGCGCCGCGAGCGAACCCACCGAGTTCACCGATGACGCGGCGATTGCCGAATGGGCAGGCATCCCCGTGACCCTCACCAAGGGCTCGCCGCGCAACATCAAGCTCACGCACCCCGAGGATTTCGAGCGCGCCGAGCGTTTGCTGGGAGGCAGACCCATGGAAACCCGTACCGGCACCGGCTACGACGTCCACCCGTTCGAGCCCGGCGACGCCGTCTGGCTTGGCGGCGTCCGCATTCCGCATACCGCCAGGCTCAAGGGGCACTCCGACGCCGACGCGGCGCTCCATGCCCTCACCGATGCCCTCTATGGCGCGCTCGGCGAAGGCGATATCGGCACGTTCTTTCCACCCTCCGATCCGCATTGGAAAGGAGCGGCCTCGAGCGTGTTCCTCGAGCACGCCGCCCGCCTTGTCGCGGCCCGCGGCGGCCGGATCGTCAATCTCGACATCACCATCGTCAGCGAAGCGCCCAAGATCTCGCCGCACGTGCCCACCATGAAGGCGGTGATCGCCGAGACATGCGGCATCTCCCCCGCCCGCGTCGCCATCAAGGCAACCACGTCCGAAAAGCTTGGCTTTGTCGGCCGGGGCGAGGGCCTGACCTCGCTTGCCACGGCCACGGTCGAACTGCCGCGCGGAGACGACTGATGTTCCACACCTCGATCATCCGCCTTGCCGAAACGGTCAACCACACCCTCATCGGCCGCCGGCAGATGATCGTCACCGCCGAAAGCTGCACCGGCGGGCTGATCGCCGGCGCGCTGACCGACGTCCCCGGCTCCTCGGACGCTGTGTTCGGCGGCTACGTCACCTACGCCAATGAGGCCAAGGCCGGCATGATCGGCGTCGACCGCGACCTGATCCGCGCGCACGGCGCTGTGTCGGAGCAGGTCGCCCGCGCCATGGCCGAGGGCGCGCTCAAAACCAGTGGCGCGGCCATCGCCATTGCCGTCACCGGCATTGCCGGCCCCGGCGGCGGCACCGAGGGCAAGCCGGTGGGCCTCGTGCACTTCGCCTACGCCGATGCGAGCAAGACCATCCACGTCGAAAAGCGCTTCGGCGACCTCGGCCGCCAGGTCGTCCGTGAAGAAACGGTCAAGACAGCGCTCGGCCTCGTGCTCGACGGCCTCGGTGTCGCCCGGCCCTAGACGCCGAAGCGCCGGTCGGCCTCGGTGACGAAGGCGTCGATGATTTCTTCCTGCTTGGCGGCGAAGGCCGGTTCGGCGACGGCAGCGATCAGCGGGTTCGAAATCTTGAAGTCGATGTCAAAGCGCACCCGCGTGCCCTCGCCCTCGGGCTCGAACGACCATTTGCTGTCGAGATAGGCGAACGGGCCATCCATCGCTTTGGCGGTGATCGTGCGGGCTTTCGGGTCGGCCTCGACCCGGCTGGTATAGGCCTGCGTCACCGGCCCGAACCGGATCGTCATGCGTGCGAAGCGAACGTCGCCGGTTGCGCCGCGGTCCCGCGTCACGTCCATCCCGCTCACATTGGGCAGGAAGCGCGGATAGTCCTCGAGATCGCCCACCAGCCCGAACATGCGCTCGGGCAGGTGCGGCACATGCCGTTCGAAGAACAGGTCAGGCATGGCGCGCGAGCCGGGCCGCCTTGAGTGCGGCGAAGTCCTCTCCGGCGTGGTGCGACGAGCGGGTCAGCGGGCTCGACGAGACGAGCAGGAAGCCCTTGGTCCGGGCCACCGTGGCGTAGGATTTGAACTCGTCGGGGGTCACGAAGCTGATCACCGGATGGTGCTTGCGCGACGGCTGCAGGTACTGCCCGATGGTGAGGAAATCGACGTCCGCCGAGCGGAGGTCGTCCATCAGCTGCAGGACTTCGTTCCGCCCCTCGCCCAGTCCCACCATGATGCCCGATTTGGTGAACATCGTGGGGTCGAGCTCCTTGACCCGCTGCAGCAGCCGGATCGAGTGGAAGTAGCGGGCGCCCGGCCGGACCTTGAGATAGTTCGACGGCACCGTCTCGAGATTGTGGTTGAACACGTCGGGCTTGGCCGCGACGACCACTTCGAGCGCGCCGTCCTTGCGCAAAAAGTCCGGCGTCAGGATTTCGATCGTGGTCTGCGGCGTCCGCTTGCGGATCGCGCGGATCACCCGGGCGAAATGCTCCGCCCCGCCGTCGGGCAGGTCGTCGCGGTCGACCGAGGTAATCACCACATGGTGCAGACCGAGCTTTTCCACGGCGTTGGCGACGTTTTCGGGCTCGTTGGGATCGAGCGGTGTCGGGATGCCGGTGGCCACGTTGCAGAAGGCGCAGGCGCGGGTGCAGATCTCGCCCATGATCATCATGGTCGCGTGTTTCTTGCTCCAGCACTCGCCGATATTGGGGCAGCCCGCCTCCTCGCACACCGTCACGAGATTGTTCTCGCGCACGATCTGCCGCGTCTCGTTGTAGACGGGCGAGCCCGGCGCCTTCACCCGGATCCAGTCCGGCTTGCGCAGCACCTCCGTGTCGGGCCGGTGGGCCTTCTCGGGATGCCGCATGCGGCCTTCGAGCAGCGTAACCAAGGGAACTCCTTAGCCGGCGATCAGCCGGGCAACGATCACCACGATGATGGCGCCCACCGTGGAGGTGATAATCTGGCTCACCCAGACATTGCGGATGGGCAGGCTGATCTTGAGCGCACTGAACAGATAGCCGCCCACGAACGCGCCGAGCACGCCGCTCACCAGATAGGTCAGCAGCCCGCCGCCACCCACGATCCAGCTCGCCAGCCAGCCCGCAATCAGGCCGATCACGAGGAAAATGATGAGGGCGCGCGTATTGTTGTTGTCCAGGACCCGCCCTCCGTCTGTGTGCTGCCGCTCAGGCATGTTCATGTTTCAAGCCTCTCGATGACCCGGGTGACATATCGAGATGCCGCCCGTCCGGATCAAGCCACCTTCTTGCGGCGCGTGAACAGGGCGACGATGCCGGCAACGATGAGCCCAAAGATGAGGCCAAGAACGCCCCATGTGGTCGTTGCAACACCCACCCCTGTCATCCCGGTCGCCGGCTGGTCGTTGAAGGTGATGGTGGCGGTGCCGGGTGCGATCAGATTGACCACGCCCATCCCCAGCCCGATCAGCAGACAGCCCCCGAAGATGATGATGAACGTCCAGCGTGCCGGTGTCATTGAGGTCCCCTATCTCGCGATGATGCGGGCCACGACGATGACGATGATGGCGCCAATCACCGCCGTCACGAGATCGCTGACCCAGGCATTGCCGATCGGCAGCGTCACGCCCGCGAACTTGAGCACGTAGCCGCCAACCAGCGCGCCCACCACGCCGACGACGAGATTGCGCAGCAGCCCGCCCCCACCCAGAACGAGGCTGGCGATCCAGCCGGCCACGAGGCCGGTGAGCAGGAAGATCAGGAGCGACTGGAGTTCGGGCGACATGGCAGCCTCCGTCAGATGTTGAGCGCGCGACCGTAGGCGTCGAGCACGCTCTCCTTCATCATCTCACTGAGCGTGGGATGCGGGAAGATGGTGTGCATCAGTTCTTCCTCGGTTGTTTCGAGGTTCATGGCCACGACGAACCCCTCGATCAGCTCGGTGACCTCGGCGCCTACCATGTGGGCACCCAGCAGTTCACCGGTCTTGGCATCGAAGATGGTCTTGACCAGCCCCTCGGGCTCGCCCAGGGCGATGGCCTTGCCGTTGCCGATGAAGGGGAAGCGCCCGACCTTGATCTCGCGTCCGGCTTCCTTCGCCCTGGCCTCGGTCAGCCCGACGCTCGCCACCTGCGGCTCGCAATAGGTGCAGCCCGGAATCTTACGCTTGTCGAGGCCGTGCACCTTGAGGCCGGCAATGGTCTCGACCACGATCACCGCCTCGTGCTCGGCCTTGTGCGCCAGCATGGGCGGGCCGGCGACATCGCCGATGGCCCAGACGCTCGGCACGTTGGTGCGGCCATGGTCATCGACCACGATGGCACCGCGGTCGATCTTCACGCCGACCGTATCGAGCCCCAGATTCTCGGTGTTGCACTGCACGCCTACCGCCGAAATCAGCCGGTCGCCGGCGACGGTCTGCTTGGAGCCGTCCTTGAGCTCGACATGCGCGACAATGCCGTCCTTGGTCTTTTCGACCTTGGCGACCTTGGCCTCCGTCATGAACTTGATGCCACGTTTCTCGAACCGCTTCTTCACATGTGCGGCGATCTCCGCGTCCTCGACCGGCAGGATCTGCGGCAACAGCTCGATGATCGTCACGTCCGAGCCCATCGAGCGGTAGAACCAAGCAAACTCCATGCCGATCGCGCCCGAACCCATCACCACCAGCGATTTGGGCATCGCGGCCGGCACCATGGCCTCGAAATAGGTCCAGATCCGGTCGCCGTCGGGCTCGATGCCCGGCAGCACGCGCGGTCGCGCACCGGTGGCGACGATGATGTTCTTGGCCTTGTAGGTCCCTGCCCCCAGCGCCGCCTTGGGCGGCGGCACCTGCGGCTGCATGATCTTCTTCTTGGTCGGCTCGACCTTGATCTCGTTGGGACCGGTCAGCACCGCCTCGCCCCAGATCGTGTCGACCTTGTTCTTCTTCATCAGGAACTGGACGCCGTTGTTCATCTGCGCCGCGATGGCGCGCGAGCGCTTGACCACGCCGTCGAGGTCGACGCCGAACTTTTCGACCGTCAGTCCGTAGTCCTTGGCGTGCGCCATGTGGCCGTAGATCTCGGCCGAGCGCAGCAGCGCCTTGGTGGGGATGCAGCCCCAGTTCGAGCAGATGCCCGCCATGTGCTCGCGCTCGACGATCGCCGTCTTGAGCCCCAGTTGGGCCGCCCGGATGGCCGCAACATAGCCGCCCGGACCGGCGCCGATGATGATGAGATCGTAAGAGTCGGCCATCAGGGCCTCCTAGAGTCCGAGAAGGGATTTGACGACCGGCACGAGCCCCTCGCCGATCGCGCGCGTGTTCGCCGCGTCCAGATGCACGCCGTCATGGGGGTCGGGCCGTGCCACCGTCGAGGCATCAAAGAACGCCGTTCCAAGTTCCTCCGCGCGGCGCTTGTAGTACTTGCCGAAGAGTCGGCTTTCCTCGATCGCCGTCTTCTTGCCGAAAACCTCCATCATCTCGGGATGGATGCTCGTCTCGGTGATGTGTGGCGGCGCCACGATCACGATCGCCGGTGGCGGCAGATTGTCGGTGGCGGCGTGTGCCCGCACCACCTGCACCAGGCGGCGCATGCCGTAGGACGCCTCGAGCGCGGCCCGGCCATGGATCGTCTTGAGATCGTTGGTGCCCAGCATGATCACCACCGCATCGAGCGGATTGTGCGTGGCAAGCAGGGTCGGCAGGATGCGCGAGCCGTTGCGGTCGGCATTGGCATACCAGTCGTCATGCACGGTGGTGCGGCCGCCCAGCCCCTCCGCGATGACTCGCGCCGCGCCGCCGAGTCCGGCTTCGAGGACCGTGGGCCAGCGGTGCTCATAGGCGAGCCGCGGCCCGCCCATCACGGGGTTGGCACCGAAGGTGATGCTGTCGCCAAAGGCAAGAATGGTTTTCATGCGAGCATCATCACAGGAGTTTCGATCAGGGCCTTGAAGGCGGCGAGCAGTTCCGCGCCGAGCGCGCCGTCCACCGCGCGGTGGTCGCAACTCAGCGTCACCGTCATGAACTGGCCCACCTTGATCTCGCCTTTCTCGGCATAGACCCGCTCTTCACCGACGCCGACAGCGAGGATCGTGCCGTGCGGCGGATTGATCACCGCCGCGAAATTGGTGATGCCATACATGCCGAGGTTGGACACCGAGGAGGTGCCGCCCTGGTACTCGGCCGGGCTCAGCTTCTTGCTGCGGGCGCGGCTCGCGAGATCCTTCACCTCGTCCGAAATCTGGCGCAGCGACTTGGTCTCGCACGCCTTGACCACCGGCGTGAACAGCCCGCCCGGCACCGCGACCGCCACGGCCACGTCGGCATGCTTGTGGTAGAGGATCGAGTCCCCAGCCCACGTGGCGTTCGCCGTCGGCACCTTCATCAGGGCCGCCGCCCACGCCTTCATCACGAAGTCGTTGACCGAGAGCTTGTAGGTCGGCTTGCCGTCCTTGAGCGGCGCGGCCGCATTGATCTGCTCGCGCGCCGCCATCAAGGCGTCGATCCGGCAGTCGAGCGTCAGGTAGAAATGCGGGATGGTCTGCTTGGCTTCGGTGAGGCGCGCCGCCACGACCTTGCGCATGCCGTCATTGGGCACGAGTTCGTAGCTGCCCTCCGGATAGAGCGCCAGCACCTGCTGCTTGCTCATGCCGCCTGCGAGTGCGGCGCCGCCCGAGGCGGGGGCAGCGGCTGGAGCGGCCTTGAGCGGCACCTTGCCCGACTTGGCGGCCTCGACGTCCGAGCGCACCACGCGGCCATGCGGCCCCGAGCCATTGATCGCGCCGACGTCGATGCCGGCTTCCCTGGCGAGCCGCTTGGCCAGCGGCGACGCAAACACCCGCGCGCCGTTCGCGCCGGCGGGAGGCTTCGGCGCCGATGCCGTCACCGCGGCGGTCCCGCTCACGGCCGACGCCACTGGCGCCGGAGCCGCCTTCGGCGCCTCCGCTGCTCTTGGCGCTTCCGGCCTGGGTACCTCTGCGGCCTTGGGCGCGGGCGCCGGGGCCGCCTTGGCGTCGGCGGCGCTCTCCCCTTCGGTCAGGAGCACCGCGATCACGGCGTTGACCTTCACATTCTCCGTTCCCTCTGGAACGACGATCTGCCCGATCCTGCCTTCGTCGACCGCCTCGACCTCCATGGTCGCCTTGTCGGTCTCGATCTCGGCGATCACGTCGCCGGAGGAGACGCTGTCACCTTCCTTGACGTGCCATTTGGCGAGCTTGCCCTCTTCCATCGTGGGAGAGAGTGCCGGCATGGTTATGTTGATGCTCATCGCGTCCTCACTCGCCGATGTCTTCGTTCCACAGCGACGGATTCTTCTCGATGAAGTCCGTCATCATGTGCTCGCAACGCGCCTCGTGGTAATCGACAACGTCGACGCCCGCGAGGCTGAGCACATCCTGGAAACCCTTGAAATTCTTGCTCTCGGCCACCACCACGCGGGCGATGCCGAACTGGATGATCGTCCCCGTGCACATCATGCAGGGGCTGAGCGTGGTGTAGCAGGTAACGTCCTTGTAGGTCCGCTGCCGGCCGGCGTTCTGGATCGCGTCCATCTCGCCATGCAGGATCGGGTCACCCTTCTGCACGCGCCGGTTGTGCCCGCGCCCGATGATCTCGCCATTGCGCACCAGCACCGAGCCGATGGGAATGCCGCCCTCGGCCAGCCCCTTCTGCGCCTCGTCATAGGCGGCATCGAGGAATCTGCGGTCCATCTCTGCTTGAGTGGCCACGCGCCTCAGCTCCGATAGGTCACGGCGTTCACCGCCGCGATGACTTCGTCGACATTGGGCAGCGCCAGCTTCTCGAGATTGGCGGCGTACGGCATCGGCACGTCCTTGCCGGTGACACGGGTCGGCGGGGCGTCGAGATAGTCGAACGCTTCGGCGACGACGCGCGCCGTGAGCTCCGCGCCAATGCCGCCCTGCGGCCAGCCTTCCTCGACGGTCACCAGTCGGCCCGTCTTCTTGACGCTCTCGATAACGGTCGCCGAATCCATCGGCCGCAGCGTCCTGAGGTCGATCAGTTCGACATCGACGCCCGCAGCCACGAGCTTCTCGGTCGCCTGCGTCGCGTAGCGCATACCCATCGAGAACGACACGATCGTCACGTCCTTGCCCTGCCGCGCGATACGGGCCTTGCCGATCGGCAGCACGAAGTCGTCGACCTTGGGCACGAGACCCGTCGAGCCGTAGAGAATCTCGTTCTCGAGAAACACCACCGGCGTATTGGTACGGATTGCTGCCTTCAGCAGCCCCTTGGCGTCGGCTGCCGTGAACGGGGCGACGACATAGAGACCGGGCACGTGGCTGTACCAGGCCGAAAAATCCTGGCTGTGTTGCGCCGCAACGCGGGCCGCGGCGCCGTTGGGGCCACGGAACACGATGGGCGCCGTCACCTGCCCGCCCGACATGTAGAGCTGCTTGGCCGCCGAATTGATGATCTGGTCGATCGCCTGCATGGCGAAGTTCCAGGTCATGAACTCGACGATCGGCCTCAGGCCCGCGAACGCCGCGCCGACGCCGATGCCGGCAAAGCCGTGCTCGGTGATGGGCGTGTCCACAACGCGCTGCGGTCCGAACTCCTGCAGCAGGCCCTGTGTCACCTTGTAGGCGCCCTGGTACTCGGCGACTTCCTCGCCCATCACGAAGACGTCCTTGTCGCGGCGCATCTCCTCGGCCATCGCCTCGTTGAGCGCCTGGCGCACGGTCATTTCGACCATCTCGACGCCGGCCGGCAGGTCCGGATCGGCCGCGGCCTCGAACTTGGGCGCAGCGGGTGCCGCCGCCGCGGCGGGCGCGGCATCCGCCGCTTTCTCGGCGGCGACCACCGGCGCTTCAGCCGGCTCGGGAGCGGTCCTGGCCACCGGTGTCGGAGCCGGGGCGCTTTCGCCCTCGCCCAGCACCACGGCGATGGGCGTATTGACCTTCACCCCCTCGGTGCCCTCGGCCACCAGCAGTTCCTTGACCTCGCCGCTGTCGACGCTCTCGACTTCCATCGTCGCCTTGTCGGTCTCGATCTCGGCCAGCACGTCGCCGGGCTTGACCGTATCGCCGACCTTGACCAGCCATTTGGAGAGTTTCCCCTCCTCCATGGTCGGCGACAGCGCGGGCATCAGGATATTGGGCATTGGAGTGTTCTCCGAAAACTAGTTCTGCGCCTGCGCGGCAAGCAAGGTGCCGGCGACCATGGCTATCAGGACGCAGCCGATGAAGGTGAGGAAGGCGCGCTGATAGGCGCGGATGTGGGGATCGGCGTCGGGGCCGAGCGCGGCGCGGATCTTGTCGAACTGCCACCAGCCGACCTGACCGTAGACGCTGAGCTTCTGCCCCTTGGGCGCCAGCGACACGATGCGGAACGCAGACAGCACGGCAATGCCCCAGGCGAAGAAGCCCAGGGCCGCCAGAACTGTCGTGACGATCGTCGCCATCGCCGTTTCCGCCTTACGCCGCGTAGATGTCCGTCCAGAGCTCGCTGGCCGGCGGCTCCGCATCGCTCGTGGCAAAATCCGCCGCTTCCGTGACGATGGCGCGAACCTCGGTCTCGATCTGCTTGAGCGTCTCTTCGGTGCCGAAACGCTTTTCCAGAATGCGGCTCTTGACCTGCTCGATCGGATCGCGCTCGGCCCGCATGGTGGTCACTTCGTCCTTGCTGCGGTACTTCGCCGGGTCGGACATGGAATGGCCACGGTAGCGATAGGTCATCATCTCGAGAATGTACGGGCCACCGCCGCCGCGGATGTGGTCGATGGCGCGCCGTGTCGCGTCATGCACCATCCGCACATCCATGCCGTCGACCTGTTCGCCCTGAATGTTGAAGCTCAGCCCGCGCTTGGAGAAATCCGCCTGTGCCGTCGCCCGCTCGACCGACGTGCCCATGGCGTAGCGGTTGTTCTCGATGATGTAGAGGACCGGCAGGTTCCACAGCTTGGCCATGTTGAACGACTCGTAGACCTGGCCCTGGTTGGCCGCGCCATCGCCGAAATAGGTGATCGCCACGCTGTTCTCGCCGCGATATTTGGCGGCGAAGGCGAGGCCCGTGCCCAGCGATACCTGCGCGCCCACGATGCCGTTGCCGCCATAGAAGCGGTGCTCATTGGAGAACATGTGCATCGAGCCGCCCTTGCCTTTCGACAGGCCGCCCTCGCGCCCGGTGAGTTCGGCCATCACGCCCTTGGGATCGAGCCCCATCACCAGCATGTGCCCGTGGTCGCGATAGCCGGTGATCTGCGCGTCGCCCTTCTGGCTCGCCATGGTGATGCCGGTCACCACCGCTTCCTGGCCGATATAGAGGTGGCAGAAGCCGCCGATCAGCCCCATGCCATACATCTGCCCCGCCTTCTCCTCGAAGCGGCGGATCAGCAGCATGTCGCGGAAGGCCTTGAGCTCGTCTTCCTTGCTGAACTGGGGGGCATTGGGGAGGGAAGCGGATTTTGCGGCTTTCGCCGCGGCAGGCTTGCGCGCCATTATTCTGCTCCGGAGGACCGCAATAGGATGGCATTACGCCACTGCCGGCCAGAATAGCGCAAGCATTTCCTGCCGCACAACGCGCTCATGACACGAGCAACGCCCGCTATCAGTCTATGCCAGCTTCTATTTTTGGCATTGACTGGTTTTCGGTTGACGACATGATTGAACCGGAAAGCAGTTTACCGGTCTGCGGATCGACCATGATCACGAGGTCGCCCACCTGCGCCATCGACAGCAGCGCCCGGGCCCGTTCGGTGAGGATATCAGGATCGAGTTTCTTGGGGTCGAACAGATCGACCTTGTGCCGGTAGGCGTCGATCTCGGCCTGCAGCGCCGCCGACTGCACCTTGAGGTCGACGATATCGGCCTTCATCAGCTTCTGGCTCTCGGTGCCGAAGTTCCCGCCGATCGCGCTCCAGCCCAGATAGCCCTGAAATGCCACGAGGCCCGCCGTAACGAGCAGGCCGCGCCAGATGGATGGACGACGAAGGCGGGTGGACATGCCGGCACCCTACCCCGCCATGGTTGAGCCCCGGTTAAGGCTCGGTCCGGCGCCGTACGAGAATGATGTCGTAGCCGTCGATCTCGCCGGTGCTCAGGCGGAAGGGTTTCAGCTCACCCTCGTGCCGGAAGCCGAAGCGGTCATAGAGCCGCCGCGCGCCGGTGTTCTCGTCCCAGGTGTCGATGTAGACGGCAGGCGCCGCTGCCACTTCGGGCGACCCCAACACCGCTTCGAGGAGCGACGTCCCGATCCCTTGGCCTTGGTGGGCGGCGTCGATGTAGAGCCGGCGAATGTCGACGCCCTCGCGCGCCTCCTCGGGCCCGAACTGGATGTAGCCCACCGGCCGCCCCGCGATCCGCGCCAGCAGCACGCGGTCGCGCGCCAGATACTCCACCCAGCGGACCGCCGACAGCTTCCGGTCGAGATAGTGGGTCAGCTCGTCGGGCGCGAAGCTGTGCCCGAAGGCAGCGACGTAGGTCCGGATCGCGAGGGCCGAGAGCGCATCCGCGTCGTCTACCGACGCTTCGTCGATCTCGACCTCCGCGCCGGCGGTCATCAGTCCGCCAGCGCCTTGAACGCGCCGCGGCCCGCATACTTCGCAGACGATCCCAGCATCTCCTCGATGCGGATAAGCTGGTTGTACTTGGCAATGCGGTCGGAGCGGCTCAGCGAGCCGGTCTTGATCTGGCCCGAGCCACAGGCGACAGCGAGGTCGGCGATGGTCGAATCCTCGGTCTCGCCCGAGCGGTGCGACATCACCGAAGTGTAGGCGGCGCGGTGCGCCATATCGACGGCCTCGAGCGTCTCGGTGAGCGAACCGATCTGGTTGACCTTCACAAGGATCGAGTTGGCGACGCCCATCTTGATGCCCGAACGGAGGCGTTCGGTGTTGGTGACGAACAGATCGTCGCCCACGAGCTGAATCTTGCCGCCCAGCGTCTGCGTGAGCGCCTTCCAGCCGTCCCAGTCGTCTTCGGCCATGCCGTCTTCGATGGTGATGATGGGGAATTTGCTCACCAGCCCTTCGAGGAACTTTACGTTCTCGGCCGAGCTCAGCGACTTGCCCTCGCCCTTCATCTCGTATTTGCCGGCCTTGAAGTACTCGGTCGAGGCGCAGTCGAGGCCCAGATACACGTCCTTGCCCGGCTCGTAGCCGGCCGCCGTGATCGACTTGACGATGTAGTCGAGCGCCATCTCGGCCGACGCCAGGTTCGGCGCGAAGCCGCCCTCGTCGCCCACATTGGTGTTGTGCCCGTCCTTGTGCAGCGCCTTCTTGAGCGTGTGGAACACTTCGGCACCGATCTGCACCGCATGCGCAAAGCTCTCGGCGCCGACCGGCAGGATCATGAATTCCTGCATGTCGATCGGATTGTCGGCATGCGCGCCACCATTGATGATGTTCATCATCGGCACCGGCAGCAGGTGGGCGGTCGGCCCGCCAAGATATTTGTAGAGCGGCAGTTCCGAGCTCTCCGCCGCGGCCTTCGCCACGGCCAGCGACACGCCAAGGATCGCGTTGGCGCCCAGCCGGCCCTTGTTGGGCGTGCCGTCGAGCTCGATCATGGCGCGGTCGACGCTGATCTGGTCGAGCGCGTCGAGGCCTTCGATCTCCGAGTAGATCTCGGTGTTGACGAAGTCGACCGCCTTGGTCACGCCCTTGCCCAGGAACGCCTTGCCGCCGTCGCGCAGTTCCACCGCCTCGTGGGCGCCGGTCGAAGCGCCCGAGGGCACGATGGCGCGGCCGAAGCTGCCATCGTCGAGCACCACGTCCACTTCAACGGTGGGGTTGCCGCGGCTGTCGAAAACCTGGCGGCCGGTGACGTCGATGATGGAAGACATGGGAAAGCGCCTCTGAATCTCGCGGAAATCGCGATCTTCCTAGAACCGTCATGTGACAATCGGAAGGGGGCGCGCGCAATATTTCCGGTTCAGCCGAGCTTTCCGCTCCCGATCAGCCAGGTCACGGCCTCCTCGACCGCCGCAAGGCTCGAATAGCGGGGCCGATATCCGAGCAAAGAGCGCGCTTTGTGGATGGAATGCGCCGGACTTCGGCTGATATGCTCGAGCGTTGCCGCCGCATCCTCGGGCCGCTGCGTCGCCGCCCACTGCTCGAACGGCAGGTAGCTGATCCGCGGCTCGTGCCCAAACCAGCGGAACATCGCCTCGGCATAGCCCCTGAGGTTCAGCGCTTGCGCCGAAACCGCGTTGAACGCCTGCCCGACCGCCGCCTCGCGGCTGGCGATGGCGCGGAACGCGATCTGCGCGACGTCGGCAGCATGCACGTGATGCACCGTCTCGAGCCCGAAATTGGGCAGCGCCAGCTCCTCGCCGCGCCGCATCCGGGCGAACACATCGAGGTTGAAATGCCCCGCCGGATTGAGCGGCGCCCAGCCCGGTCCGACGATGTGGCCCGGCCGGAACACCGTCGCCGGTAGGCCGTCCCTGGCCTCGCCCAGCAGCCAGGCCTCGATCGCCGCTTTCCGCGTGCCGTATTCACCGATCGCGTTGAGCGGATCGTCCTCGGTCGCCGGCACGGCCGGGTTGTGCCCGTAGACCCAGATCGTCCCGCAATGAAGGAAATGCTCCGCTCTGCCGCGCAGCGCATTGGCGAGCTGCTGCGTGCTTTCGAGCGTGAACGAGATCATGTCGACCACGACATCGGCGCCAAGGGCGGCGATCCGCGACCCAAAAGTCCCCGCCGCATCCTCTGCCGTCCGGTCCGCCACAACCGTCTCCACCGCATCCCACGCTGCGTTCGGCGTATAGGGCACCGCCCGCCCGCGGCTCACATTGACGACCTGGTGCCCGGCCCCGACCAGCATGGGAACCAGATACGTCCCCACATGCCCGCTGCCCCCGATGATGACGATCCGCACGCCGCACTCCCCGATGAATCAGCGGCAGGCTAGCTTACCCTGCGGCGGCGTGGCGCGACAAAATGCAGGGCGGCCCGGAGGCCGCCCGATCCCGTCGACTGGCTGGCCGGCTTAGTGCCAGTAGGGCTCGGCTTGTAGTAGTCGTAGCTGCGGTCGCGCATGAAGGTGCCGTCGTCCTTGGTCAGCTCCTTGATCGTGTCGGCAGGCGCCGCCTTGAGCTGGTCCTTGCTGAACGGCACGACATAGGCATCGAGCTCGGGATCGAAGTCGAGGGACGACCAGGGCAGCGGGTGGAACTTCTCGCCCATGCCGAGGAAGCCGCCGAAGCCGACCACCGCGAACATGATGGCGTTATCGGTCTTGTCGAGGATCAGATCCTCCACCTTGCCGATCACCTCGCCCTGGGTGTCCTTGACGTCCGTACCGATCACGCGCGACGCGCGAATGGCCGTCGTATGTCCCGTTGCTGTGGGCATTCTCGTCTCCTTCAATGAGGTTGATGGAAGCGAAACGAGGCACGTCGAGCACGGTTCCGGCGCGGCGGCGTCCGGGGCCGACTGCAAACTTCGTGCCTCGCCCACCCGTATCTCCTCTCACGGGCCCTCACGGCGCTCGCCACGCCGTTCACAACCCCGCCACCGGCGCTGGATTTCCGCGCCGCCCGGCGCGACATAGGACCAACGCAAATCGGGCCGGCTGGCCCAGGGAGATATCGATGAATCTAAGCCGCATCGCCAAGGTGGCCGCAGTCAGCGTGCTGAGCGCCGCAGCTGCCCTCGGCCTCTGGCATTCGACTGTTGGCGCGCAGGAGGAACCCGTCGTGATCCCCCGGCCCGCTATCGACTTCCCGGTTGCAGGGTCCGAAGCCAAGGCGATCTTTGCCGGCGGCTGCTTCTGGGGCGTGCAGGGCGTCTTCCAGCATGTGAAGGGCGTCAAGAACGCCGTATCGGGCTACGCCGGCGGCGAGGCGGACACCGCCCATTACGACATGGTCGGCTCGGGCCAGACCGGCCACGCCGAGGCGGTCGAAATCACCTACGATCCCGCCGTCGTCAGCTACGGCCAATTGCTGCAGATCCTGTTCTCGGTCGCGATGAACCCCACCCAGCTCAATTACCAGGGGCCGGACCACGGCACGCAGTACCGCAACGCCATCTTCTTCCAGTCCGACGAGGAAAAGCAGGTCGCTGCGGCCTACATCGCCCAGCTCGATGCCGCCACGGTCTACCCCGCGCCGATCGTCACCACGCTCGAGCCGCTCGAAGCCTTCTACCCGGCCGAGCAGTACCATCAGGATTTCCTGACCCTGAACCCGACCTGGCCCTATATCGTCATCAACGACCTGCCCAAGGTCGAGGCGCTGCAAAAGCTGTTCCCGGCGGTCTGGCAGAAGGACCCGGTGCTGGTCGGCACGCTCTAGAGGCGAACGCGCTTCTAGAGCAGCTTTTCGATGTCGCCCGCGATATCGGCCGGCGGGAACTTGTCGCCGTACCGCTTCACCGGTCTGCCGTCGCGGTCGATCAGGAACTTGGCGAAGTTCCACTCGACATCGGCATCGCCCGAGCCGGGCGTCTCGCGCTTCAGCCATCTGTAGAGCGGGTCGGCCCCGGCTCCGTTGACCTCGATGCGCTCGAACATGGGGAAAGTCACATTGTAGGTCAGCGAGCAGAACTCGGCGATTTCCGCCGACGTCCCCGGCTCCTGTTCGCCGAACTGGTTGCAGGGGAACCCCAGGATCGCCAGTCCCTGCCTTTCGTACTGCCGGTACAGTGCCTCCAGCCCCTCATATTGCGGCGTGTTCCCGCACTGGCTGGCGACATTGACCACCAGAACCACACGGCCGGCATAGGCCGACAGGGCTTCAGTCGCGCCGCCGAGGCGCGTTTCGTCGAAATCGGAAAGTGAGGTCATCTGGTTCGGATCGTTGAGGAAGGACCCGAACCTTACGGTTCACGCTTGTGCGCGTCGATCATCTTTTCCGCGGCGGACTTCCGGGACTCATCGACGGCCTTCTGCGCCTTGCTGCGCCCGAACTTCGCCCGGTTCTCGGCGGCCGCGGCCTCCTTGTCGGCACGCGCCTTGCTCTTGCGGGCTTTGCTGAGGGAGAGGATGTCGGCCATGCCGCGCTGGCTAGGCCCATCCCCGCAGCCTGTCAAACTCAGCTCTCGACCTCGACCATCACCGACACCGCGCGGTGATCGCTCGTCCCCTCCTCGGCGCTGGCGAAGACGGCGTTGGCGGCGACATGGGCGTCGTGCTCGACCTTGCCCGCCTTGCCCGCAACATCGAGCGGGGCGAGGGCGAATTTGGGCCCGACGACCGATTGCGTGAACATGATGTGGTCGAGCAGGATTTCCGGCGGTCGGTACGGGTCCCAGGCGTCCTGGAAATGCGCGGTCCAGCGGAAGTTGTCGTCGGATTCGATGCCGTAGTCGAACAGCGCATGATTGAAGAAGCGCCGCGAGAAGAAGACGTCGCCCTGCAAATTCGTCAGCAGGTCGTGGAACAGGTAGAGCCGCTCGAAATACTCCTTGCCGATCCCGTCATTGAGATCGCCCAGCATGAAGATGATGGGGTTCTGCTCGTTGCGGAACCGGTTGTCGACATAGAGCCGGACGTCGATCGCCTCCGTCGTCAGCTTGATGCGGGACTCGATGGCCTTCTGTTCGACCTTCTCTACCAGGGCGATCTCCGCCGCGGTTGGGTTGGCCTTCTCCAGCACTGCCGCCGCCTTCTTGTACTCGTTGACGTCCTGGAATTTGGACTTGAGGTGGAGACCGATGAAATCCACGCGCCGTCCCTTGATCTCGCACACGAGAACCTGCGGGTGGCGCCAGTGGAAATGTTCCCTCGCCCGCAATTGCGGGACCGGCGGGTCGCCGGCGGCGTTCCCCAGCTTGGCGACCTCCGTCTTGGTCGAGACCAGCGGCTTGAACCAGGGATGGCGGATCGGCCAGGTCCCCTGCTTGCTGTGGTCGCCCGGCTGGTTGGGCGAAGGGCGGCTCTCATACTCGGTCGCCTCGCGCCACCTGTCGATGGGCAGCAGCGATGGCGACAGGCTCTCGACCAGCGTGCTGCGCACGATGAACCAGATGCCCTGCGCCCCGCGCACGAAGGACGGATCGCCCGCCGGCCGCTTGATCACCGTATAGGCGCCGTTGAGGTCGTGCGCGCAGAACGCCTCGAGCAGCGCGGCCCCGCTCATCGCCGGCCCTTCGAGGATGCACAGGATGTCGGCATCGATCAGTTCGATCTCGCGGGCGATCTGCCGGCGCTGCTTCTTCTGCAGCGCCCTGCCGGCCCCACTGGTGATCTGGGTCGCAATGAGGTCCCGCTTGCGTCCCTGCAGCAGATTGCCGAACCAGCCGATATTCCAGGAGGCGAGCTTGATGAACATGATGCCCTCGTCGCCAATACTTGTCTAAGTATGCGACGAGACTACGCCGGTCACTATTGGTGCGCAACAAGTCCTGCGCAGGCCCGTCCTAGACCAGCCGGCTCTGCTCCATTGCCGCAGCGATGAAGCTGGCAAACAGCGGATGCGGCTCGAACGGCTTGGACTTGAGCTCGGGGTGGAACTGCACGCCGATGAACCACGGATGGTCAGTGCGCTCCACGATCTCGGGCAGCGTCCCGTCCGGCGAGACGCCGGAGAACAGCAGGCCGTTTTTTTCGAGCAGCTTGCGGTATTCCATGTTCACTTCGTAGCGGTGGCGGTGGCGCTCCTCGATCCGCGTCTTGCCGTAGATGTCGGCGACGCGCGAGCCGCGGGTGAGCTGGGCGGGGTAAGCGCCGAGCCGCATCGTGCCCCCGAGGTCGCCTTCCTTGCTGCGGGTTTCCTTGTCGTTGCCCTTCGTCCATTCGGTCATCAGGCCGACGATGGGCTCCTTGGTGGGGCCAAACTCGGTGGAGTTGGCCTTGGCGATGCCCGCCGTGTTCCGTGCCGCCTCGATGCAGGCCATCTGCATGCCAAAGCAGATGCCGAAATACGGCACGTCCTTGGTCCGCGCGAACTTGGCCGCCTGGATCTTGCCCGCCGAGCCGCGTTCGCCGAACCCGCCGGGAACCAGGATGCCGTGGATATGCTCGAGATAGGGCGCGGGGTCCTCGCGCTCGAAGATCTCGCTGTCGATCCAGTTGAGGTTGACCTTGACCTTGTTGGCGATGCCGCCATGGACCAGCGCTTCGCTCAGCGACTTATAGGCGTCCTTGAGCCCCGTATACTTGCCCACGATGGCGATGTTGACCTCGCCCTCGGGATTGTGGAGGCGGCTCGAGACCTCCTCCCACTTGCTGAGGTCGGGCTCCCTGGCGTCGGTGATGCCGAACGCCGCCAGCACTTCGCGGTCCAGCCCTTCCTTGTGATAGGCGAGCGGCACGTCGTAGATCGACGCCACGTCGAGCCCCTGGATCACCGAGCTCTCGCGCACATTGCAGAACAGCGCGAGCTTCCTGCGCTCCGATTGCGGGATCGGGCGGTCGCAGCGGACGAGCAGGATGTCGGGCGAAATGCCGATCGAGCGCAGCGTCGCCACCGAGTGCTGCGTCGGCTTGGTCTTGAGCTCGCCCGCCGAGGGAATGAACGGCATCAGCGTAAGGTGCATGTAGACCGCATGGCCACGCGGCACCTCGTTGCCGAACTGGCGGATTGCCTCGAAGAACGGCAGCCCCTCGATGTCGCCCACCGTGCCGCCGACCTCGACCAGCACGAAGTCGAACTCGTCATTGCCGTCGCGGATGAAGTCCTTGATGGCGTCGGTGACGTGCGGGATCACCTGCACCGTGGCGCCCAGGAACTCGCCTTTGCGCTCCTTGGCGATCAGGTCGGAATAGATCCGGCCCGTCGTGATGTTGTCGCGCTTGTTGGCGTGCCGCCCCGTGAAGCGCTCATAGTGGCCGAGATCGAGATCGGTCTCCGCCCCGTCATCGGTCACGAACACTTCGCCGTGCTGCGTCGGCGACATCGTACCGGGGTCAACATTCAGATAGGGGTCGAGTTTCCTCAGCCGGACCTTGTAGCCACGCGCCTGCAACACAGCGCCGAGCGCTGCGGACGCGAGACCTTTGCCCAATGAGGAAACCACGCCACCGGTGATGAAAACGTACCGAGCCATGGGCCTTCACCTTATGGGCGCGCAACAATGATTCGGAACCCCCGAAGCACTGCGCCCACAGCCTCGGAAGTTCATCAAATTGATCGCGCTCACGCGCCAAAAACGAAGGAGGGGATGTCTCCATCCCCTCCTTCAGGTTTGTATCCGGGGCACCTTAGGGTGCCGGAGCGCTGCTGCTGGCGGCGCTCTCTTGGACCGGCTCGCTGGGAGCCGGGGCGACCGGCAGGGCCAGTCCGGGATCGGTGGTTTCGACCGGGTCGGCCGCGGCCGGCGCGCTCGAAGCGGTATCGGTGGTCGGCGCGGCCTCGGACGAGGCGGCGCTCGGCAGCGGCAGCGTGTCGCCGCCGCCGAGCTGGCTGAGCGCGTCGAGCACGGTCGAGGGCGCTGCCTCACCCGGTTGCGCCGCAGAATCGAGAATGTCGGAGGTGCTGCGATTGAGCTCGGCGAGGATCGTCAGGCCGATCGCCGTCGCAAAGAACAGCGCCGCAAGGATTGCCGTGGTGCGAGTCAACAGGTTCGCCGAACCGCGCACCGTCATCAGACCGCCGGCATTGCCGCCCATCCCCAGGCCGCCGCCTTCCGAGCGCTGCAGCAGGATCACCGCGATCAGCGCGAGCACGATCAGCAGGTAGGCGACGAGGAGGACATTTTCCATTACGGGCGGTCTTTCAATAGATGTCAGCGGCGCGCTGGGCGTGCCGCTGGTCGGCGCGCGTCATATACGCGATTTCCAGCAATTGCCAGCCGCTTGCGCCAATAGTTTGTCCGGTCGGTGCTCTTACGCGGCCGAGATAATGGCGAACAGATCGTCCGCCAGGAGACTGGCGCCGCCCACCAGCCCGCCATTGACGTGTGCGATGGCGAGGATTTCCCGCGCATTGGCCGGCTTCAGCGAGCCGCCATAGAGCAGCCGGATCGTCTCGCCCTTCGCCCCGAACCGCGCAACAAGCTGATCGCGCAGGCTTTTGTGCATCTGCGCGATATCGGCTGACGTCGGCGTCAGCCCCGTGCCAATCGCCCAGACGGGCTCATAGGCGATCACCACGTCGAGTTCGGCCGCCTCCTCGGGCACCGACGCCGCAAGTTGGCGGGACACGACCGCATCGGCCCGCCCCGCCTCACGCTCGGCCAGAGTCTCCCCCACGCAGATGATCGGCGTCAGGCCCGCCGCCAGCACCGCCTGTGCTTTCTGGCGCACCAGCTCGTCCGTCTCGTGATGGTCGGTCCGCCGCTCCGAATGCCCCACGATCACCAGTTGCGCCCCGGCGTCGGCCAGCATCGGCGCGCTCAGGTCGCCCGTATGCGCCCCGGACGCGGCCGGATGGCAGTCCTGCGCACCCACGACGATTCCAGCCGGCGCCGCGATCCGGTTCATCGCCGCGATCAGCGTCGCCGGTGGGCACAGCGCCACCGTGCAGCGCGGCGGCTCGCCCGACGTCAGATGGCTGGCAAGCTTTTCCACCTCGAACAGGCTGACGCGCAGCCCGTTCATTTTCCAGTTGCCGGCGATCAGCGGGGTAATGTTCTGAGCCACTTGGCGGAAATCCTTGCTCTTGCGCGGGAGGGGAGTTTGCCATAACCCCTCTCAACGCAAACGTCACCGCCTGGAACGCCTGAATATGCTGCACTTTATGCGCCGGTTCGCCAATTCTCTGGGCGGCAAGATTCTCGGCGTGGCTCTCGTCATTGCCCTGGGCGCCTTCGGCGTCCCCTCGATCCTGGCGACGCTCGACGCCAACACCATCACCCGCGTGGGTGACGAGGACATCACGGCAGCCGATTTCCAACGGCTCTACCAGCAGAATCTCAACGCCTTCGCCCAGCAGACCGGCCAGCTCCCCACCAACGAGCAGGCGATCCAGTTCGGCATCCCGACCTCCGTCCTCAACCAGCTCACCACCCGCGCCGCCATCAACCAGTTCGCCATCCGCAATGGTATCGGTGTTTCCGATGCCAAGCTGGCCGAACTGGTCCGGCAGGACCCGACCTTCTTCGGCGTGCTGGGCAGCTTCGACCGCTCAATCTACGACCAGACGCTGCGCCAGCAGGGTCTGACCAGCGAGCAGTATTTCGAGACGCAGCGCAAGGCGGCCCGCCGCGAGCAGATCGCCATCGGCCTGTTCGCCGGCAGCCAGATCTCCAAGACCGGGCTGGACCTGCTCAACCGCTACCGCAACGATTTGCGCACGGTCGAGTACTTCACCCTCAATTCGACCAGCCTGCCCGAGATTCCGGTCCCCACGGATGAGGATCTGACGACCTATCTCACCGCGAACCAGACCAATTACCGCACGCTGGAAACCCGCACCGCCGATGTGCTGGTGCTGACGCTCGAGACGCTGTCGGCCCTCCCCGACTACCAACCGGCCGAGGACGAGGTCCGCGCCGAGTATGAGCGAGTCAAGGACAGCCTGACCAAGCTCGAAAAGCGCACCATCAAACAGGTCTCCCTGCCCGATGCCGCCGCCGAGAAGGTCTTCACCGACGCGCAGGCCGCGGGCACCGGCTTCGACGCCGCCCTGGCCGCCTCCGGCCTGACCGCCACCGACATCGGCACCCTGGCTAAATCCCAGGTCAGCGACACCGCCCTCGCCGACGCGGCCTTCGCCCTGCCGGCCGCCGGGAGCTTCACCATCATCGCCGGCATCGGCGGCAAGCGCGTCGTCGCCGTCACCGCGATCGAGGCCGGCGGCACCATCGCCTATGAGGAAGCCAAGGGCGATATCGCCAAGCGCCTCGCCACCGACAAGGCGCGCGCCGCGTATGTCGACATCCAGGACCAGATCGAAGAGCTGCGCGCTGCGTTCCAGCCGCTCAAGCAGATCAGCGAGCGCTACGGTCTGCCGGTCACGACCGTCGCCCTCACCGCCTCGGGCACCGAGCTCTCGGTCGTTCCCGGCCTCGCCGAAGCCGACCGTGCCAAGGCAGCGCAGGCGATCTTTGCCGCCGAAGTGGGCAAACTGAGCGCGACCATCACCTACAATGCCAACAACAACCTCTGGTTCGACCTCAACACTATCGAGGTTGCCCGCGACCAGACGCTGGACGAAGTCCGCGACGCCGTCACCACCGCCTGGACCACCGCCAGGACCGACGAGTTGCTCAAGGCCGAGGTCGACGAGATCGTCGCCGCCCTTGATAGCGGCACCCCGTTCCAGGACGTGGCGACTGAACGTGGCCAGTTTGCCACCATCTCGGCGCCGATGACGCGTGATGGCGACAACACGCCGGTGTTCAATCAGGCCGTGGCGACCAGCATCTTCTCGTCCGGTCCCGACACGCATGGCTGGGCCGTCAATGGCGATGGCGACTACCTGGTCTACCACGTCACCGACGTCACCCCGCCCACTACCGCTCCGGGCCAGGACATCACCGACTTTCTGACCAACGCCACGCGTGACGGTCTCTACGCCGACCTCATCACCGGGCTCACCGACGAGATGTGGCCGCCGAACGCGCGCGGCGGCGCCTATCAGCGCATGCTCACGCTGCTGACCACCACAACGGCACAGTGATGCGATGGCGGACCAGAGCTTCGAGCGCTTCGCCAGGGGTTACGACGCTGGGCGGGCCCAGATCGTCTTCCAGCGCGTCGTCGCCGACCTCGAAACGCCCATCGGCGCCTATCTGAAGCTCTCCGAGGGGCGGCAGAACACGTTCCTCCTCGAAAGCGTGCAGGACGGTGCCACCAAGGGCCGCTACTCGATGATCGGCTTTGATCCCGACATCATCCTCAAGGTCGAGTCCGGCACGGCCAGCATCAATCGCAATGTCCAGGCCGGCGACGGCTTCGCGCCGGTCAGCGAGCCGCCGCTCGATGTGCTGCGCGCGCTCGTCGCCGAGAGCCAGGCCGATATTCCCGAGGGCCTGCCCTCCACCGCGGCGGGCATCTACGGCTATCTCGGCTACGAGATGGTCCGCCTGATGGAGCGCCTGCCCGACCGCCACGGCGCCGGCCTCGGCCTCCCCGACGCGCTGCTGATGCGCCCCACGGTCCTCGCCATTTTCGACACGCTCAAGGACGAGCTCTACCTCACGGCGCCCGTCTATGTGCGCCCCGGCACCACGGCCCGGCAAGCCTGGGAAGGTGCGCGGGCGCGGATCGACGAAGCCATCGGTCGCCTCGGCCGCACCCTGCCCTATGGCGGCGTGCCGGCCGATCTCGACAGGATCGCCGTCACCTCCAACACCAGCGTCGCCCAGTACGACCGCATGGTGCAGGACGCCAAGGAATACATCCGCGCCGGCGACATCTTCCAGGTCGTGCTGAGCCAGCGTTTCGAGGCCGAGTTCTCGCTGCCGCCCACCGCGCTCTACCGCGCGCTGCGCCGCACCAACCCGTCGCCTTATATGTATCTGCTCGACTTTGGCGGCTTCGCCGTCGTCGGCTCGAGCCCCGAAATCCTCGTCAAGGTCGAGAAGGGCCAGGTCACCATCCGTCCCATCGCCGGGACCAGGAAGCGCGGCGCCACGCCGACGCGCGACAAGGAACTGGCCGACGAGCTGCTGAGCGACCCCAAGGAACTCGCCGAGCACCTGATGCTGCTCGACCTCGGCCGCAACGACGTCGGCCGCGTCGCGAGGATCGGGACCGTCAAGGTCACCGACAAGTTCTTCCTCGAATACTATTCCCACGTCATGCACATCGTCTCGAATGTGGTCGGCGAGCTCGATCCGACGAAGGACTTCGTCGATGCTCTCGCCGCCGGCTTCCCGGCCGGCACCGTCTCCGGCGCCCCCAAGGTGCGCGCCATGGAGATCATCGACGAGCTCGAGACCGACCGCCGCGGCATCTATGGCGGCTGCGTGGGCTATTTCGGCGCCGACGGCACGATGGACACCTGCATTGTGCTGCGCACCGCCATCGTCAAGGACGGCAAGGTCTACGTGCAGGCCGGCGCCGGTATCGTCGCCGACAGCAAGCCCGAGCTCGAGCAGCTCGAATGCGAAAACAAGGCCCGCGCCCTTTTCAGCGCCGCGGAAGAGGCGCTACGCTACGCCGGAGAGGCGAGAGTGGGGCAATGATGATCGGAGTTCCCTGTCCTGTCCACGGCGTCATCCCCGCGACAGCGGGGGCCTCCGTTTGGCGATGGCGGGTCTGACCAAGAGAGGTTCCCGCTTTCGCGGGAATGACCCAGTGGTTAGAACCGAACGCAAGCAAGGAACCGCAATGCGTCTGCTCGTCATCGATAATTACGACAGCTTCACCTACAACCTCGTCCACTTCCTCGGCGACCTCGGCGCGCAGAGCCAGGTGGTCCGCAACGACAGGATCACGCTCGACGAGATCGCGGCGCTCGCTCCCGAGGCTATCGTGCTCTCGCCCGGCCCCGCGACGCCCAACGAGGCCGGCATCTGCCTCGCCCTGATCGACCGCTTCAAGGACACGACCCCGATCCTGGGCGTCTGCCTCGGCCACCAGGCCATCGGCCAGGCAATGGGCGGCGACGTCGTCCGCGCGCCGGAGCTGATGCACGGCAAGACCAGCCGCATCAATCACCAGGGCAAGGGCCTGTTCCGCGGCCTCAATTCCGGCTTCGAGGCGACCCGCTACCACTCGCTCACGGTCAGGCCCGAGACGCTGCCGCAGAGCCTCGAGATCACCGCGACCACCGATGACGGCCTCATCATGGGCCTCCAGCACCGGACGCTGCCGCTCCACGGCGTGCAGTTCCACCCCGAAAGCATCGCCAGCGAGAACGGTCACGCCTTGCTCCAGAACTTCCTCAACCTCGCCCGCGACTTCGGGCTCAAGCGGGCCGCGTGATGGACATCAAGCAGGCACTCAACAAGATCGCCGCGCGCCAGGACCTCACCGGCGTCGAAATGCGCGCCGTGATGTCGACCATCATGGCCGGCGAAGCCACCCCCAGCCAGATCGGCGCCTTCCTCATGGGCCTCAGGGTCAAGGGCGAGAGCGTCGGCGAGATCGCTGCCGCCGTGTCGATCCTGCGCGAGAAGATGGTCGCGGTCGAAGCCCCCGACGACGTCATCGACATCGTCGGTACCGGCGGCGACGGCGCCGAAACCCTCAACATCTCGACCGCGACGGCCATCGTCACCGCCGCGGCCGGCGTGCCTGTTGCCAAGCACGGCAACCGCGCGGTCTCGAGCAAGTCGGGCGCATCCGACGTACTGCAGGCGCTCGGCGTCAAGATCGACCTCGGCCCCGAAACCATCAGCCGCTGCATCAGCGAAGCCGGCATCGGCTTCATGTTCGCGCCCGCCCATCACCCGGCCATGAAGCATGTCGGCCCGAGCCGCGCCGAGCTGGGCACGCGCACAATGTTCAACCTGCTCGGCCCGCAGTCCAACCCTGCCAATGCCCGCCGCTATCTGCTCGGCGTCTATTCCAAGCAGTGGGTGGAACCGGTGGCTGCGGCGCTCCTCGCCAACCGCGCCGTCTCGGCCTGGGTCGTCCATGGCGATGGCGGCCTCGATGAACTCTCGACCACCGGCCCCAATCTCGTCGGCTCGATCAAGGGCGGCAATCTCACCTCCTTCGAGGTAAGCCCCGAGGATGCCGGCCTGCCGCGCGCCAGCCTCTCCGACCTCAAGGGCGGCGACCCGGCGTACAATGCCGGCCGCCTCACAGCCCTGCTCGACGGCTCCAGGGACCCGTATCGCGACGTGGTCCTCCTCAACGCCGCCGCCGCCCTCATCGTCGCCGGTCGCGCCGACACCCTCAAGCTGGGCGCCGACCTCGCCGCGCGCGAGATCGACTCCGGCCGCGCCAGGGCGACGCTCGACAAACTCGTGAAGGTCTCGAACGCCTGATGTCCGACATCCTGCAACGCATCGAGGCCTATAAGCGCGAAGAGATTGCCGCCGCAAAGTCGCTGCGGCCGTGGAACGAGGTGGTGGCCGAGGCGCACGACGCGCCCCCCGTCCGCCGCTTCCTCTCGGCCCTCAAGAAGAAGCGCGAGACGGGCGACTATGCGCTCATCGCCGAGGTCAAGAAGGCGAGCCCCTCCAAGGGCCTCATCCGGCCCGACTTCAACCCAGCCGAGATCGCCCGCGCCTATGAGCTGGGCGGCGCCGCCTGCCTTTCGGTCCTCACCGACCGGCCGAGCTTCCAGGGCGCCCCCAACTACCTGATCGAGGCGCGGGCCGCCACGCAGCTTCCGGTGCTGCGCAAGGACTTCATGTTCGAGACCTATCAGGTCGCCGAGGCCCGGGCCTGGGGTGCCGACTGCATCCTCATCATCCTCGCCGCTGTCGGCGACGACACCGCCCGCTATCTGCTCGACGCCGCCGCCGAGTGGCGCATGGATGCGCTCGTCGAGGTGCACGACCAGATCGAGCTCGACCGCGCCCTTGCTCTCGACGCCGAGTTCATCGGCATCAACAACCGTAATCTGCGCACCTTTGAAACCACGCTCCAGACCTCGGTCGACCTCGCGCTGGGTGTCCCCCGCACTGTCCACCTCGTCGCCGAGAGCGGCATCGCCGACTACGCCGACGTCACCCGCCTGCACGATACCTCGGGCATCGGCACCTTCCTCGTCGGCGAAAGCCTGATGCGCCAGCAGGACGTCACCCGCGCCACCCAGCTCCTCCTGTGGGGCGACAAGGGCCGGCCGTGAGCGCAAAACTCACCCATCTCAACGAGCGCGGTGAGGCCCACATCGTCGATATCGGCGCCAAGCCCGTCACCGCCCGCCGCGCCGTCGCCCGTGCCGTGCTCGAAGCCGCGCCGTCCACCATCGAGGCCATTGACGGCGGCACGCTCAAGAAGGGCGACGCCATCGCCGTGGCCCGTATCGCCGGCATCATGGCCGCCAAGAAGACCAGCGACCTCATCCCCCTCTGCCACCCCATCGGCCTCAACAAGGTCGAAGTCGACATCACGGTCGAGGGCGGCAACCTCGTCGTCCTTGCCACCGCCGAAACCAGCGACCGCACCGGCGTCGAGATGGAAGCCATGACCGCCGCTTCGGTCGCCGCGCTCACCCTTTACGACATGGCCAAGGGCATCGACCGCGCCATGCGCATCACCGCCATCGAGCTCATGGAAAAGTCCGGCGGCAAATCTGGAGATTTCCGCCGGTGATCAGTGTCGACGACGCGCTCGATCGCATCTTCACGCGCATCCCCACGCCGCTGCCCGAGACCATACCGCTCGCCCGCGCCCATCGCCGCGTGCTCACTCGCCCGATGATCGCGCAGCATACCCAGCCGCCCTTCGACGCCTCGGCGATGGACGGTTATGCCGTGCGCACCGCCGATGTCGTCCCCGGCCAGCCGCTGTTTCTCGCCGGCACCAGCCAGGCTGGGGCGCGCTTCACCGGCATGATGCAGCGCGGCGAGTGCGTCCGCATTTTCACCGGCGCCCCGCTGCCCATCGGCGCCGACGCCGTCATCATGCAGGAGCAGGCCACCGCCCGCGGCAACCAGGTAAGCTTCGAGAAAGCTCCGCGCCCCGGCCAGTCGATCCGCAGGAAGGGCTTCGACTTCACCGAGGGCAAGGAGTTGCTGCCCGCGGGCGTGCCGCTGACGCCGGCCATGCTCAACCTCGCCGCCTCTGCCAACTATCCCGAGCTCACCGTCGCCAAACGCCCGCGGATCGCCATCCTCGCCACCGGCGACGAGCTCGTCGCTCCCGGCAGCGATATCGGTCCGGACCAGATCGTCGCGTCCAATTCCTACGCCCTCATCCCGCTCCTTGCGCCCTATGCCGAAAAGGTCATCGACCTCGGCATCGTCCCCGACGACAAGCGGCAGCTCGAGAACGCCATTCTGGGCGCCTTCGACTACGGCGTCGAAGTGCTGCTGACCACCGGCGGCGCGAGCGTGGGCGAGCGCGACTATGTGCAGGATGTGCTGCGCGACCTGGGCGTCAATCTCGACTTCTGGAAAGTCCTGATGCGTCCCGGCAAGCCGCTGATGTTCGGCACTCGCGGCAAGACCCTCGTCTTCGGTCTGCCCGGCAACCCCATCTCCGCCTTCGTCACCGCCATGGTCCTGGTGCGCCCCGCGCTCAAGCTCATGACCGGCCACACCGATCCGTTCTGGCCCATGATGGGCGTTCCCCTCGGCGCCGATCTCCCCGCCAACAACGAGCGCCGCCACTACGTGCGCGCCAAGCTCAACCGCAACGACGCCGGCTTCCTCGAGGCGCTCCCCATCGCCGAAACCGACAGCAACCACAGCTCCTCGCTGGCCGAGGCCGACGCCCTCATCGTCCAGCCCGAAGGCAGCCCCCTCATCCCCGCCGGCGAAATCGTCGAAATCATCCCGCTGAACCTGACCGGCTGATCCCTCACCCCGCGACGAGACTCGGCGTATCACTGCGTCCGGGGCATTTCGCCCGTTGGGGGACACAGCATGAAAAGTCTGCCGTTCTACTTCATCGCCGCTTCGGTGATCTTCGCACTCCTGGGCATGGGCTACGGCATGTATATGGCCGGTAGCGAGAACCACCTGCTGGCCGGCGCGCATGCGCACAACAACCTGCTCGGCTGGGTTACGATGGCGATCTACGGGCTCTACTATCGCGCCGTTCCAGCAGCGATCGGTCGCCTCGCGACGGTGCATTTCTGGATCACGCTCGTCGCCAATCTCATCTTCCCCATCGGCATCGCGCTCGCCATCCTTGGCACCACCCCGCTGCTCGCGGCGATCGGCGGCGGCCTCGAAATGCTCGCCATGCTGATCTTCGGCTGGATCGTCCTGCGTAACCGCGCCGGCCTCACGGCCTAATTCCATACGTTAGCGGCCCGGTTGTTGCGGGCCGCTAACGCTTCCTTCACCGGAATGTTGCAGAACATAGCCAGAACGCCTATAGATCGTTCAGCCTTTGTTCCGATTCTCCTGAAGGAGACCGCGATGCTCACGCGCAAGCAGCACGAACTTCTCATGTTCATCCACGAACGCATGAAGGAGAGCGGCATTCCTCCCTCCTTCGACGAGATGAAGGACGCGCTGGACCTGCGCAGCAAATCGGGGATCCACCGGCTGATCACGGCGCTGGAAGAACGCGGTTTCATCCGCCGCCTGCCCAATCGGGCGAGGGCGCTCGAAGTGGTCCGCCTGCCGGACTCGATGAACCCCTCGCTCGGCGGCAAGAAAGCGCGCTTCGAGCCGGCGGTCATCGATGGCAGCCTTGGCCGCGTCTCGACCCCGCCGCGCCGGTCGGCACCCGAAATGCCGGGCATGTCCGAAGCCGGCCGTCCCGTCGCCATCCCGGTCATGGGCCGCATCGCCGCCGGTACCCCGATTTCGGCCATCCAGGATCAGAGCCACACCGTGGTCGTGCCACCTGAAATGCTGGGCGGCGGCGAGCACTTCGCGCTCGAGGTGCGCGGTGACTCGATGATCGAGGCCGGTATCTTCGACGGCGACACCGTCGTCATCAAGCGGCAGGACACGGCCGCCACCGGCGAGATCGTCGTCGCCTTGGTGGACGACGAGGAAGCGACGCTCAAGCGCCTCCGCCGCCGCGGTAATTCGGTCGCCCTCGAGGCCGCCAATCCCGCCTACGAAACCCGCATCTTCCCGCCCGACCGGGTGAAGGTGCAGGGGCGCCTCGTGGGCCTGCTGCGCAAGTACTGACGGGCCGGGTCCCGATCTCATGCCCCCGCCAGTGGCGGGGTTTTGTTTTGGCCCCGCAAAAACCGTTGATCCGGCAAAACATTCCCTGCCTGCGGCGATGCGCGCGGCGCTGTTCTCTTCTGGCCGCTGGCCATCGCGACGCCCGCTGGCTACCAGTGAGGCGCGAGATAAGAACGGGGAGCCCGAACAATGAAACTCGAATCCATCGCCCTCCACCACGGCTACACGCCGGAGGCGACAACTAAGTCGGCCGCGGTGCCGATCTACCAGACCACCTCCTACACCTTCGACAACACCCAGCACGGCGCCGACCTGTTCAACCTCGCGGTCCCCGGCAACATCTACACCCGCATCATGAACCCCACGACCGCGGTGCTCGAAGCCCGCGTCGCGCAGATGGAGGGCGGCATCGCCGGCCTCGCCCTCGCCTCGGGCATGTCGGCCATCACCTACGCCATCCAGACCATCGCCAGCGCCGGCGACAATATCGTCTCGATCAGCCAGCTCTATGGCGGCACCTACAATCTGTTCGTCCACACCTTCCCGCGCCAGGGCATCGAGGTCCGCCTCGCCGACCAGGGCGATTTCGATGCCGTCGACCGGCTCATCGACAAGAACACCAAGGCCGTGTTCTGCGAATCCATCGGCAACCCGGCCGGCAATGTCGTCGACATCCAGCGTCTGGCTGAGATCGCCCACAAGCACGGCGTGCCGCTGATCGTCGACAACACCGTGGCGACGCCCTATCTCTGCCGCCCGATCGAGCTGGGCGCCGACATCGTCGTTCACGCGCTGACCAAATACATCGGCGGCCACGGCAATTCGATCGGCGGCATCATCATCGACAGCGGCAAGTTCGACTGGAAGGCCAACAAGGACCGCTTCCCGCTGCTCAACGAGCCCGACCCGTCCTATCACGGCGTCGTCTACACCGAGGCGCTCGGGCCCGCCGCCTTCATCGGTCGCGCCCGCGTCGTGCCGCTGCGCAACACAGGCGCCGCGCTCTCGCCGCACAGTGCGTTCCTGTTCCTCATGGGCCTCGAAACTCTCGGCCTGCGCATGGAGCGCCATTGCGAGAACGCCGAAAAGCTCGCCGCCTGGCTCGAAAAGCACCCCAAGGTCAGCTGGGTGAACTACGCCGCGCTGCCCGCCAGTAAATACAATGCGACGGCGAAGAAGATCACCGGCGGCAAGGCTTCGGGGATTGTCAGCTTCGGCATCAAGGGCGGCGCCGTCGCCGGTGGCCAGTTCATCGACGCGCTGCAGATGATCTTCCGGCTGGTCAATATCGGCGACGCCAAGTCGCTCGCCTGTCACCCGGCCTCCACCACACACCGCCAGCTTTCCCCCGAGGAGCTGGCGCGCGCCGGCGTCTCCGAGGATCTCGTCCGCATCTCGGTGGGTATCGAGCACATCGACGATATCATCGCCGACGTCGAACAGGCCCTCGCCAAGGTCGCCTGATCCTGCCCGCATGCTCACAGCCCCTCCCCGCCGGGGAGGGGCGCCCGGCCTCCAGCCTGGCTGCGATTGCGGGGGCACCACGCTCACACCGTCCGCTTTTTTGCCCTGTTGCCCTCCCCTCGCGCGCCACGATGCACTAGGGTCGCGCCGCGTTGTGTTGCGGAGTCGCTGGTGACGTCGAAGACAGAGTGGGTGGCCGTCGATTGGGGCACGTCTAACGTGCGCGCCTGGGGCATCGCCGCCGATGGGAGCCACACCTTTTCGAGCCAGTCCGAGCGCGGCATGGGCAAGATCGGCCGCGCCGACTATCCCGCCGTGCTCGCCGAACTGATCGGCGACAATGCCCCGGCAGGGACCGACACCGTCATCTGCGGCATGGCCGGCGCCCGCCAGGGCTGGCTCGAGGCGCCCTATCTCGATACACCCGCCGACCTGACCCGGCTTGCTGGCGGCGCCGTTCGCCCCGAGGGCTCCGGCTTTGCCGCCCGCATTCTTCCCGGCGTCTCCCAGCGCACCGTCGGCCATGAGGACGTGATGCGCGGCGAGGAAACCCAGCTCCTCGGTCTGCTCGCCCTGCGGCCCGGCTTCGAGGGCACGGCGATCCTTCCCGGCACGCACTCCAAATGGGTCGAGATCCGCGACGGCCGGATCGTCCGCTTCTCGACCGCCATGACCGGCGAGCTCTACGAAATCCTGTCGCAGCACTCGGTGCTGCGCCACTCCTTCGCTTCCGGCGCTATCGACGGCCCCGAGATCGAGGACGGCATCGCCGAAGGCATGCGCGCCGGGCTCGACAGTCCTGCCCTTGCCACCTCGCTCGTCTTCCGCACCCGCGCCGCCGCGCTGCTTGCGGGCAAGGGCGCCGACTGGTGCTCGGGTTACCTCTCCGGCCTCCTCGTCGGCGTCGAGATCGGCGGCCATCGCGACTGGCTCGACGGCCCGGGCGTGCCGCTCATCGGCTCGGCCCGTTTCGGCCGACTTTATGGCGCCGCGCTCAAGCTCATCGGCTTCAGTGGCGAGCCGGTCGACGCCTCCGACGCAACCATCGCCGGCCTCATTGCAGCACGGGCGCAAACATGACCGGACACCGCCAGATCATCGCCATCCTCCGCGGGCTCACCCCGCCTGAGGCCATCAATGTGTGCCGCACCCTGTGCGATGCCGGCATCACGCTGATCGAGGTGCCGTTCAATTCGCCCGAGCCGCTCAAGTCGATCGAAGCTGCCGCAAAGGCCCTCGCCGGCCGCGCCCAGATCGGCTGCGGCACCGCGCTCAGCGTCGAGGACGTCGAAAACACCAAGGCTGCCGGCGGCGCCTTCGTCGTGTCGCCCGATACCAATGAGGACGTCATCCGCCGCACGCGCGCGCTTGGAATGGCGTCCTACCCCGGCGTCTTCACGCCCACCGATGCGTTCCGCGCCATCCGCGCCGGCGCCACCGGGCTCAAATTCTTTCCCGCCGAGGTGCTCGGCCCCAAGGGCATTCGCGCCATGAAGGCGGTGCTGCCCAGGGACCTGCCGCTGTTCGCGGTCGGCGGCGCCAGCCCCGACAATTTCCGGGAATATTTCGACGCCGGCTGTGCCGGCTTTGGCCTGGGCAGCTATATCTTCAAGCCGGGGATGGATCTGGGCGAGATCGACCGGCGCGCCCGCGCCGCCGTAGCCGCCTATGACGAAGGACAGGATAGATGACCGATACGGCCGAACTCTTCATCGACAGCCGCTGCGAGCTGGGTGAGGGACCGTTCTGGCATCCGCTGCAGGAGCGCCTGTTCTGGTTCGACATCATCAACAAGACGCTGTACTCGGCCACCGCCGGCGGCATCATGGTCGACCGCTTCACCTTCGATGCGACGGTCACCGCCGCGGGCGTCATCGACAGCGACAATCTTGCCATCGCTTCGGCCGCCGGCCTGTTCAAGCTGACGCTCTCCACCGACACGCGCGAGATTCTGACCCCGCTCGAGCCCGACAGCAGCACGACCCGCACCAATGACGGCCGGGTCAATCCCGCGGGCGGCTTCTGGATCGGCACCATGGGTCTGAACGATCCCGGCAAAGTCGCGGCGGGCGCGCTCTACCAGGTCCGCGGCGGCGTGGTGACCAAGCTGCTCGCCGACCAGCACATTCCCAACAGCACGTGCTTTTCGCCCGACGGGCGCACGGCGTACTACGCCGATACCATCGCGGGTGTCATCCGCAAGGTGGCGATCGACCCCGAGACGGGCCTGCCTTCCGGTCCATGGCAGGTCTTTGTCGACAACGGCGTCATTGCCGGCGAGCCCGATGGCGCCGTCGTCGATGCCGAGGGCTTTGTCTGGAGCGCCCGCTGGATGGGCAATGCCGTCGTCCGCATCGCGCCCGATGGCCGCGTCGACCGCGTGGTCAAGCTGCCCGTGAGCCGCGTCACCTGCCCCGCCTTTGGCGGCAAGAACCTCCGGACGCTCTACGTCACGTCAGCCCGCGAAGGGATGAGTGCGGCCGAGCTGGCGAAAGAAGAGTTGGCCGGCAGCGTCTTTGCCATCGACGTTGACGTTCCCGGCCTCCCCGAACATCTGTTCAGGGCCTGATCCGCCACGGCCGCTCGAGGCTACCGATCGCCGGCCGCATCTCGAACGTCTCTGTAGCGGCGTTCCAGCGCAGCCAGTGGACGCCGTGCGACGCGAGATCGTCGGCATCGATCACGACGCCCGCCGCGCACCAGCCCGGCGCCCGGATGCGCGTCACCACCAGGTCGCGCCCGCATTCCTCCTCAAAGCCCGCGGGATCGGCGACGATCGCATAGCTGAACCCCGCACTGCTCTCCCCGATGCACGCAACGCTGTCGCAGCGTACGGCAGCGGCCGTCGCGATCGGCTCCGCATAGGTCTCGCGCCACACATCGAGCGCAAAGCTCTGCGCCTTGCCGTCCGCCAGCTCCAGTCCCGTAGGGCCGCGCACCGCCATGGCCTGCGTCGTGTCGGCGACCAGCACATCGGGCGGCCGGTCCACCGCCAGCAGCACCACCAGCGGCGCTGCAAGCAGCGGCCCGAGCAGCCGCCACCAGCTGCGCAGGAACGCAAACCACGCGAGCGCCACGACCCCGATCACCAGCGCCAGCGGCGTCAGCAGCGGGCTTGCGCTCAGATGCGCCGACCAGCCCGACACCAGCCGCGCCACATCGAGCATCCGCTCGATCGACCAGCCCATCGCCGCCAGCGCCGGTCCCTCGAGCCCGAACGGCATCGCCAGCACGGCCAACAGCGCCGCGGGCATCATCACGAAACCCACGAGCGGCAGGCTCAGCAGGTTGCCCAGGACTCCCAGCGGCGAGGTCTGCTGGAAATGGTACACCGAAAACAGCAGCGTCGCCGCCCCCGCCACGAGGCTCGAAACGACGATCCCCTTGCCGTACGCCCAGGCATGCGCCGCAAGGCTCGCGTCCCTGAGCCGCTCGCTCCTGAGGCTCTCATACGCCCCGACCAGCGCCACGACCGCGGCAAAGGACAACTGGAAGCTCGGCCGGAACACGCTCGCTGGATCGGTCGCGATCACGACGATTCCGGCGATCGCGACATTGCGCATCGTCAGCGCCCGCCGTCCGAACAGCACGGCGCCGAACACCAGCAGGATCATCAGCGTCGAGCGGAACGCCGCGACGTTCCCGCCCGAGATGGCGAAGTACAGCACCGCCGCGGCGATGCCGGCCGCCGCCGCGACCCGTTTCACCGGCACCCGCGTCGCCAGGCCTTCCCAGCCCGACAGCAGCAACCGCAGCACGGCGAACACACCGCCCGCGACGATCGTCAGGTGCAGGCCCGACACCGACAGCACATGCGCGATGCCCGCCGTCGCCATCGTCTCGCGCGCCCCGTCCGTGACAGCGCTCTGGTCGCCATTGATGATCGCCCGGGCAATGCCGGCCGCCGGCTGCCCCAGTGACGCATCGATGCGGGCCGAAATCCCGCGCCGCACGGCGTCGATCACATGCTCGGGCGTCGCCTCGCTTCCGGCGCGGACGATCGCCGGCGACCGCGTCGTGCTGCCATAGCTGCCGATGCCGTCGAAATAGGCGTGAAACTGCGTGTCGAAGCCGCCCGGATAGATCGGCCCAGGCACCGGCGCGAAGCGGAATGGTCCCTCGATCACGTCGCCCGGCGACAGATCTGGTCCTGCCTTCACCACCAGCCGCGCCCGCCGGATCGGCAGGGCGCGAGCGTCGCCCACCGGCGTGATCGCCGAGACGATCACCCGCTTCTCGCTCAGCGTCTCGGACAGGATCTCGTCGACCCGCGCCTGATAGGTCCCGTAGGCCGGCCGCGCCAGCATCTGAGTCCCCAGCAACGCCCCGTGGAGCGGCAACAGCGAGAAGCCGAACCAGGCCGCGGCAAGGATCACGGTCGCCCGCACCGCGGCAACCGACCGCGCTGCCGCCAGTGCCAGCGCCATGACCACCCAACCGATGGCCAGCAGCGAAACCGCTGGTTCCTGCGGCACGCTGGCAGCCACGACCAATCCGGCGATCGCCGCGAACGGCAGCAGCACGAAGCCGCGCCGCTCCTCGAGCGCCGCGCGCACCGAGTCCGCCAATCCCGTCGATCGTGCCTTCGTCCGGGCCGTTCGCGGTGGCAATATCACCGGGACCGTCGGCTCGGGCGGCGCGCCAGTATGACGCGCGCCGTAAAGGGTCTCCGCCACCGAGCCCCCCTGCCCTTGCGATCCCCATCGACCATGCTACACGGTGGCCGCCTAACCCTCCAAGAGCGCTATGCCCAAGAAAGTCGTCACCCGCTTCGCCCCGTCCCCGACCGGCTACCTGCATATCGGCAGCGCCCGGACCGCCCTGTTCTCCTGGGCTTATGCGCGACATACCGGCGGCGACTTCCTGCTGCGCATCGAGGACACCGACCGCGAGCGCTCCACCGAGGACGCCGTGCAGGCCATCTATGACGGCCTCACCTGGCTCGGCCTCCAGTGGGACGGCGAGCCGACGCTGCAGTTCGGCCGCGCCGCCCGTCACGCAGAAATCGCCAGCGAACTCCTCGCCCGCGGTCAGGCCTACTACTGCTATTGCTCGCCCGAAGAGCTCGCCACCATGCGCGAAGAGGCGCGCGCCGCCGGCAAGCCGCCGCGCTACAACGGCATGTGGCGCGACCGTGATCCCTCCGAGGCGCCGGCCGGCGTCGCCCCCGTCATCCGCATCAAGGCGCCGCTGTCGGGCGAGATCGTCGTCGACGACCACGTCCAGGGCAAGGTCGTGTTCAAGACCGAGAACCTCGACGACTTCATCATCCTGCGCTCCGACGGCACGCCTACCTACATGCTCGCCGTCGTCGTCGACGATCACGACATGGGCGTCACGCACATCATCCGCGGCGACGACCATCTCACCAACGCCGCCCGCCAGATCATCATCTACAACGGCATGGGCTGGGACGTGCCCGAGATGGCGCACATCCCGCTGATCCACGGTCCCGATGGCGCCAAGCTGTCGAAGCGCCATGGTGCGCTCGGCGTCGGCGCCTACCGGCAGATGGGTTACCTGCCCGACGCCATGATCAACTACCTTGCCCGCCTCGGCTGGTCGCATGGCGACGACGAGCTGTTCAGCGTCCAGCAGATGGTCGAGTGGTTCTCGCTCGAGGGCCTCAACAAGGGCGCGGCGCGCTTCGACTTCGTCAAGCTCGAGAACGTCAACGGCCACTACATCCGCGAGGCCCGCCCCGAGGCCCTCTACAAGGTGATGGTCGAAACCGCGCGCGAAGTCGGCCGCGAGGTCGACCACGAAGGCCTGCTCGCCAACCGCGAGACCGCGCTCGCCGCCCTGCCCGAGCTGCAGCCGCGCGCCAAGACCGTGCTCGAGCTCATCGATCTCGCCCAGTTCATCTATGCCGTACGCCCGATCACGGTCGATCCCGCGGCGGCCGAGCATGTGAGCGGCGACGCCCGCGCGCTGCTCGCCGCTGCGCTCGAAGCCCTGCGCGGCCTCAACGACTGGTCGGTGCCCGCCATCGACGCGGCGGTCCGTGCCCTGGCGGAGGTCCACGGCCTCAAGCTCGGCAAGGTCGCCCAGCCGCTGCGCGTGGCGCTGACGGGCCGCACGGTCTCGCCCGGAATCTTCGAGGTGATGGTCCTGATCGGCAAGAAGGAGAGCCTCGCCCGCATCGGCGATCACGCCGCCTGAGACGTCCGCGGATAGGTCAGCGATGTTCACCCATCTGTTGCAGTGATGGGGTAAATCGGCTACCTGATCCGCACTGCATTCCGCCCCATTTCCGGCCCGCGAAAATGAGCTCGCTCAGTCCGCCGGCCCTCAAGGAGAGCACCCTATGTCAGACACCGTCGCGAAACTCACCATCGGCGACAAGACCTTCGAATTTCCGGTCTTGTCAGGCTCCGTTGGACCCGACGTGATCGACATCCGATCTCTCTACGCCAAGACCGGGATGTTCACCTACGATCCCGGCTTCACCTCGACGGCCGCCACCGACAGCACCATCACCTACATCGACGGCGATGCCGGCGAGCTGATGTATCGGGGCTATCCCATCGACCAGCTCGCCGAGAAGTCGAACTTCCTCGAGGTCTGCTACCTGCTGCTCTACGGCGAGCTGCCGACCAAGGCGCAGATGAAGGACTTCGACCATCGCGTCACCACCCACACCATGCTCCACGAGCAGATGCACTTCCTCTATCGCGGCTTCCGCCGCGATGCGCATCCGATGGCGGTGGTGTGCGGCGTCGTCGGCGCCATGGCGGCGTTCTACCACGACTCGACCGACATCAACGATCCGATGCAGCGCGAGATCGCCTCGATCCGCCTCATCGCCAAGATGCCGACCATCGTCGCGATGGCCTACAAATACTCGATCGGCCAGCCCTTCGTTTATCCGCGCAACGACCTCGACTACGCCAGCAACTTCCTGCGCATGTGTTTCTCGGTGCCCGCCGAGGAGTACCAGGTGAACCCCATCGTGGCCCGCGCGATGGATCTGATCTTCACCCTGCATGCCGACCACGAACAGAACGCCTCGACCTCGACGGTCCGCCTCGCCGGCTCGTCCGACGCCAACCCGTTCGCCTGCATCGCCGCCGGCGTTGCCTGCCTCTGGGGGCCGGCGCATGGCGGCGCCAACGAGGCGGCGCTCAACATGCTCAAGCAGATCGGCACGCCCGATCGCATTCCCGAATTCATCGAGAAGGTGAAGGACAAGTCCTCGGGCATCCGCCTCATGGGCTTCGGGCACCGCGTCTACAAGAACTACGATCCGCGCGCCAAGGTGATGCAGGACACCGCCAAGCAGGTGCTCGACCACCTCGGCGTCGAGAACAACCCCCTGCTGCAGGTGGCCAAGGAGCTCGAACGCATCGCGCTCACCGACGAGTATTTCATCTCGCGCAAGCTCTATCCGAACGTCGACTTCTACTCGGGCATCATCCTCGAGGCGATCGGCTTCCCCACCTCGATGTTCACCGCCATCTTCGCCCTCAGCCGCACCGTCGGCTGGATCGCGCAGTGGAAGGAAATGATCGCCGACCCGCAGAAGAAGATCGGCCGCCCCCGCCAGCTCTATCACGGCTCGCCGTCGCGCGATTACGTGCCACTCGCCAAGCGCTGAGGCAGGTTCGCGAGGACGCGGTCCGCCGCATCGACAAGGGGCGCCTCGGGCGCCCCTTTTTCCATGCCGGAGCGAACCCGGGCAAAGCCGGCGCGCTGCCGCTCGACGGCTCCCTCTTCATCGAGCAGCCGCTCGATTTCGTCGACGAACGGCTCCGGCTGCGGGGTCCCGGCGACGAACTCCGCCACCAAATCGTTGCCGTGGAGGATGTTGGGCAGTCCGACAAAGCGCGGCTTGTATTTGTGCCAGCGCTTCATCTGCGCCCGGTCGCCGACATAGGTGATCGCCATCGGCACGCCCGACAGTGCCAGCTCGAGCGTCACGGTGCCGCTCACCGCCGCCGCCACCAGCGACTCCGCGAACGCCTTGCGCTTGGCTTCCGACCCGGTGGTGACGAACACCGGCGTCTTCCACGTCGTCACGGTGCGCAGCACCTCTTCCTCGACGCTCTTGAGCGTCGGCAGCACGAAACCGGTGACGCGCGGATGGTTGCGCAGCGCCCGCGCCACCTGCTCCATCAGCGGCAGATGCCGGCGCAGCTCGCCGGTGCGGCTGCCGGGCAGCAGCAGGATGGGCCCCCGTTCGGGCTCGCTCGGCCTGAACGTCGTGTGCCCCAGCGCCGGATGTCCCACATAGCTCGTAACGGGCCCGCCGAGCTTTCGCATCACGGCGGGCTCGAACGGCAGCACCGCCAGCACCTCGTCGTAAAGCGGCTTCAGCGCCGGCGCCCGCTCGGGCTTCCAGGCCCAGACGCTCGGCGCCACATAGAGCACGATCTTGCCCGCATAGCCGGCCTTGCGGAGCTGTCCTGCGACCGTCTGGCTGAACACCTGCGAGTCGATCAGCACGACCATGTCGGGGCTCAGAGCGAGGATCGCCTGTGACGTCTGCCGCGCCCGCCACAGCAGCAGCGGCAGGCGCTTGATCACGTCCGTCAGGCCCATCACCGACAGGTCGCTCATCGGATAGAGCGATTTGAGCCCCTCGCCTTCAAGCTCCGCCCCGCCGACGCCAGTGAGGGTCACGCGGTGCTGGACGCGCAGCCGCTTGACCAGATCGGCACCGATGCGGTCGCCCGACGGCTCGCCTGCGAGGATGAACAGCCGGATCGGCTCAGCCATGGCGCAGCCCGACGACCGTGATGCCGTGCGCGGCGGCCTCGCTCTCGATCAGCGCCCGCTCGAGCAGCAAGCTTGCTCCTGCTTCGAGCGCAACCACAGAAATCCCTGCTTCGGCGGCGCGGGTGATCGTGTCCACCCCAATCGCCGGCAGGTCGACGAAAGCCGGCTGCTTTGGCTTGCGCGCCTTGGCGAGGACCAGCGGCCCGTGGCGCTCGCCCACCAGCCCCTCGGCCCGCAATTCGGCGACGCGCCGCAGCAGCCCGTCCGTGCCGCCGGCATCCTCGACCGCTATCGGCCGGCTCGCCGACACCACCGCCGACTGCCCCAGGTCGATCGCCCCGATCGCCTTGGCCGTCCGGATCGCCGATGCCGCGACCGGCGCCAGCGCCGCGCTGAGCGGCGGCCCGGCAATGTGACCAGCGGGGGTCAGCAGCTCCGGCGCCACTTCATGGGCGCCGACGAGCTTCCAGCCTTGCGTCTTGCTGTAGAGCAGGATCATGCCGGCAAGTCCGACGTCGCCGAGCCCGCTCGCGAGCTTGCCCGCGAGGCCGAATGCGTCCGCCAGGCCCCGCCGGTCGGTGTCGGTGATGTGGACGCCGCCGGCCAGGACCATGTGGGACGGGCCGAACGCCTTGATCCCCGCCAGCAGTGCTGTCGCGTCGCTCAGCGACTCCCGCAGCACTTGGTCGGCCACGATCCCGGGCCGGCCAACGAGGTCGACCACCTGCAGCACATCGCCCCGGTCGCGGATCGCGCTTGCCACGTGCGGGACGAGGTTGCCTCCTCCCGCCACGAGCGTCACACGCCGGCTCATCAGAGGTCGCTGTGGCCGTTGCGCGGCAGGGTCAGGGGCATGTCCTTGGCCTCGACGATGAACTTCACCACGTCCTGGACGAGTTCGTCCTTGGGGAAGATCGCCGCCGCGTCCTCGACGCGCTCACGCAGGGTGCCTTCGCTTGCAAAGATCATGCGATAGGCGGTGCGCAGATTGTGGATGGCGTCCCGGTCGAAACCGCGTCGCTTGAGACCCACGAGGTTCAGCCCGGAAAGCTCGGCCGGATTGCCCACCGCCGCGCCGTAGGGGATGAGGTGCTTTTCGACCTTGGTCAGGCCGCCCACGAACGCATGGGCACCGATATGGACGAACTGCGTCGCTCCCGAATAGCCGCTCATCACCACATAGTCGTCGACGCGGCAGTGACCGGCAAAAGTGACGTTGTTGGAGAACACGACATTGTTGCCGATGATGCAGTCGTGCCCGATATGCACGCCGATCATGATCCAGCAATTGTTGCCGATCCTGGTGAGCATCCCGCCGCCGGCGGTGCCCGGATTGATCGTCACATGCTCGCGGATCGTCGTGTTCTCGCCGATCTCGAGCGTCGAGGGTTCGCCGGCATATTTGAGGTCCTGGGGCCGGTGGCCGATCGAGGCGAACGGGTAGACCTTGCAGCGCGCGCCGATGCTGGTGCGGCCCACGACCACCACATGCGAGAGCAGCTCGACCTCGTCGCCCAGTTTGGCCTCGGCCCCCACCACGCAGTAGGGACCGATCTTCACGCCCTCGCCGAGCGTCGCGCCATCCTCGATGATGGCCGTCGGGTGAATGGAGTTCGACATCACTCGCCTTCGACCATCACCATTGCGCCGACTTCGGCCTCGGCGATGAGCGTCGAGCCGACCATCGCGCGCGCTTCGTACCAGCCCATGGCGCTGCGCCGGCGGATTTTCTTGATGTGATACTCGATGACGTCGCCGGGCCGCGCCGGCTTGCGGAACTTACACTTGTCGACGGTGACCATGTAGACGATGTGCCGGCCCTTGGTCTGGTCGGCGGCGATCGCGATCGCGCCCGCCGTCTGCGCCATGCCCTCGATGATCAGCACGCCGGGGAACACCGGGTTGCCAGGGAAGTGCCCCTGGAAGATCGGTTCGTTGACCGAGACGTTCTTGATGCCGATCGCGGCGTTGTCGCTGTCCACCTCGATGATCCGGTCGATCATCAGGAACGGATAGCGATGGGGCAGCAATTGCAGGATCCGGTCGATATCGATCGACGTGAGTTCCTTGCTTGCGCTCGGGCTCGGATCAGTTTTCGCGTCCACTCTTGTTCCCTTTGTTCATCATCCGCAGCGTCGCCGTTTCGCGCCGCCAGTCGCGCACGTCCTGCGCTGGATAGCCGCCGACACGCCCGCCCCGCTTTACATCCTTTGTCACGACGGAGCGCGCAAGCACTATCGAGCCGGCCCCGATCGTCAGATGGCCGGTCGTGATCGCGGCGGCCCCGATCATCACCGAATCCTCGAGCACGGTCGACCCCGCCAGCCCGGCCATCCCCGCCAGCAGGCAGTTGCGGCCAATCCGGCAATTGTGGCCGATCTGGACCAGATTATCGATCTTGGTGCCCTCGCCGATCACCGTATCGCCCAGCGCGCCGCGGTCGATCGTCGTATTGGCGCCGATCTCCACCCGGTCCTGCACGATGACCCGGCCAAGCTGCGGAATCTTGCGGTTCGATCGTCCATGGTCGAGCCAGCCAAATCCCTCCGAGCCGAGCCGCGCCCCCGCATGCAGCACCACGCCATTGCCCAGATGCGCGCATTCGATGCTGCAATTGGATCCGATCGTCGCATTGCGGCCGATCGTGACGCCCGCGCCGATCACCGTGTTCGGCCCGATGACCGTCCCGCGCCCGATCTCGACGCCCGGCCCCAGCACGACGCCCGGTCCGATGCGGACGTCGTTCTCGGTGTAGGGCAGCGTGTCGTACGGCCCCAGCAAGGCCATCACGGTGCCGCGCGTATTCTGCGGGTAAAGCTGCTCGATCAGTCCGACAAAGGCCATGTGCGGATCGCGCGCAACGACGCGGACAACTCCCGGGGGAACGTCCTCGGCCAGGTCGCTCGAGACGATCACCACCCCGGCGCCGGTCGCCTGCAGGGCGCTGCGATATTCGGGGTGTGCGGCGAGGGCGACATGCCCCGGCCCCGCCAGGTGCAGCTCCTCGACCCCCTCGATCAGAGGGCCGTCGCCATCGAGCTCGGCAGCCAGTTCGATCGCCGCCAGCAGGCTGCTGAGCGTGCGCACGCCGGCAAATTGATGGAAGCGGGTATCGACCATGACATCAGCAAAGCAAAGGGCCGCGGGGCGAGGCACCGCGGCCCTTGAACTGTTTCACGCCCTCCGGATCAGAGCAAGGTCTGGAGCGTCAGCGCAAACGACGGGCAGTACACGCCGGAGCAGAACGGTTGCGGGGCGTAGGTGTCGGTCGAGTTTCCGGTCAGCGGGATCGCCATATCGCCACGCAGCGGGCCGAACGGCGAGTCCCAGATGATCGACGCACCGGCCGAGCTCTTGATCGGGCTCAGCAGCGACGCCGGATCGGCCGGGCCGAGGCCCTTGCCGGCGATCACGCCGGCATCGGCGAAGATCGCGCCCGACAGGCCGTAGCTTTCAGGCAGCATCGGGATCGGGAAGCTCACCTCGGCCGAGATACCCGCGTAAGCGGTGTAGCCGAGGATTTCGCCGCCCACCGTCTTCGGGCCCATGCCGCCCGGCGTGAAGCCGCGGACGAGCTGGGCGCCGTAGGTGAACGTCTCGAGCGAGCTTACCGCCGTGCCGGAGAAGTTGTTGATGATGCCGCCCTGCGCCTTCAGGCTCGCCACCAGACCCAGGTCCGAGTTGAGCGGCATGAAGTAGCGTGCCTTGGCTTCCGTCTTGAGGAAGTTGTAGTCCCAGCCGACATAGGTCTGCGTCAGCGAGGCGGTCAGGCCCTCGGTCGGCTTCTTGTGATCGTCGAGGTTCTCGTAGGTCAGGCTGTAGCCCACCCACGCCTTGTCGAACACATCGCCGTCGGCGAACACCGCGGAGTCGGCCGGACTGTCGTCATCGACGATGGTGCGGTCGAGGCCGGCGAACACCTGGGCCTTCACGTCGCGGGTGAGCGGCACGCCGAAGCGGAGCTGCCCGCCGGTCGAGGTGCGGCCGTAGACATTGGTCGAGGTCTCGTCCGTGATGCGGTGGTAGAGATCAATACCCGCCGACATCTTGAGGCCCATGAAGTAGGGCTCGGTGAACGAGAAGTCGAACGACTTGCCCGTCTGGCTGGCGCCCACGGCAGCACGCAGATACTGGCCGCGGCCGAGGAAGTTGCGCTCGGTCAGCGACAGCTCGCCCAGGATACCCGACGAGGAGTCGTAGCCGGCGGTGATGCCGTAGTCGCCGGTCGAGGTTTCCTCGACCATGATGTTGAGCACGACCTTGTCGGAGGCGCTGCCCTGCTCGACGCCGAAATTGACGCGCGAGAAATAGCCAAGCCCTTCGATGTTCATCTTGCCCTGCGTGACCAGAGCGCGGTTGAACGGGTCGCCTTCGGCAAAAGGCAGCTCGCGACGGATCACGAAGTCGCGGGTCTTCTCGTTGCCCGTGATGTTAACGCGCTCGACATAGAGCCGCTGGCCCTCGTCGACGAGGTAGGTCACAGAGAAGGTGCCCGCCGCCTGGTCGCGTTCGACGCGCGGACGCACGTCGGCGAACGGATAGCCCAGATTGGTCGCCTCGACCGCCATGTCCTGCGCCGAACGCGCGAGCTCTGCCGCCGAGAAGCGGGTGCCCTCGCGGGTGCGGATCGAACCGGTGAGCCGGTTGGCGTCGAGCCCCGCGATCGAGGTTTCGACCCCGATGGCGCCAAACGCGATCGGATTCCCCTCGAGCACCGTGATGCTGATGAAATAGCCCTGCCGCGCGGAGTCGTACTCGGCCACCGCCGAGGTCACCTGCGCGTCCGGGAAGCCGTGATTGGCGTAGTACTGCCGGATCAGCTCGCGATCCATGTCGAGCTGTTCCTGCGTATAGTTATCGTCACGCAGCAGCCAGCTCAGCCAGCCCGTCTCCTTGGTCCGCATCACGGACTTGAGCTGCCAGGCAGTGACGTTGTTGTTGCCGGTGAAATTGATCGCCGCGATGCCCGCGCGGGTGCCTTCCACGACCTGGAAGACGACGCGCACGCGGCTGTCGGCCACCGGTTCGAGCCGGTAGCTGACCTGCACGGCCGAGAAGCCGACATCCTTGTAGGCGTTGGTGATCGAGGTAACGTCGCGCGCCAGCCCGGCCTCGTCGGCCGTACCGCGATTGACCGTATCGATCATGGCCACGAGGTTGGCGTCCGAGAAGCGGATATTGCCCTCGAACAGCACCGACGCCACGAGTGGGGCGGTCTTCGCCTGGGCAGTGGCGACCCCCAGTAACGATCCGCCTGCCCCCGCAAGCGGCGCCAAGAACATCAGCGCGAGCGCCAACAGTGCACTCCGCACGAGCTTGGTGGGATCGATCATGATTCTATATGCCTCTCAGACGAAAGGCTGGGGAATCGCCATGCACAGCACCCCCAGCTAACTCCACCCGGAAGCATTTACCCGTTTTTTAACCAAGGGCAAGCTGGAAGGGGCCGTTGCGTTAGCGAATGCTTGGTCCCCGTGCATTCATGCAACACCCTGAAAACCAAGGTTAACAAAGGCTTATGAGACTCACCCCTGCCCCATAATGCCGCTGAACAGCCGCGGCAGCGTATTGGGGATCGTATTGGTCACCAGCACCAGGATGAACAGGCTCATGATGGCGGCAAAACCCACCCTGAAACCGATCTCCTGCACCTGCGGGCTGAGTGGCCGTCCGCGCAGCGCCTCGGCGATGTAAAAGACCAGGTGGCCGCCATCGAGCATGGGGATCGGCAGCAGGTTGAACAGGCCGATGCTGAGCGACACGGTGGCGATGAAGAAGATCAGCGCCGTCGGCCCCAGCGAGGCGATCTCGCCCGACGCCTTGGCGATTTCGACCGGCCCGCCCAAATTGCGGAAGTCCCGGCGCTCGGTGAACAGGTCGCCGATGAACGCCACGGTCCGCACCACGATCAGGTTCATGTCCTCGATCGTCATGCTGACGCCCTCGACCGGATCGGGCCGATAGAAGCGGACATCGCCCTCCTCGACGCTGCGGCCCACGCCGATCCGGCCCACGCGGTGGGCATTGCCGAATCTGTCCGTGGTCTCGGCAATCTCGGGGGTGAGCACGAATGTCAGGATTTCGCCCGCCCGGTCGACCACCACGGTCACCGGACGTCCCGGCGACGTCGCGATCAGGCGCTGCACGTCCTCGAACCCGCGCACCTTGAAGCCATCCACCGAGGTGAAGAGGTCGCCCGCCAGCAGACCAGCCTCGGCCGCCACCCCGCCGGCGACAACTTCGCCGATGACCGGCGTGATCGTGTAGCGGCCATAGCCGAGCAGCAGGGCGTAGAGCAGCAGGAAGGTGAACAGGATATTGGCCACCGGCCCCGCGACGACCACCGCCATGCGCTGCCAGACGTTCTTGTTGATGAACATCCGCTGGCGCTCTTCGGGTGGCAGCAACGCCTCCGCTTCCGGATCTGGCATGCTCGCCGCGTTGAGGTCGCCCACGAAGCGGACATAGCCGCCCAGCGGAATCGCCGACAGCCGCCAGCGCGTGCCGTGCTTGTCGTCGAAGCCCCACAGTTCCTTGCCGAAGCCGATCGAGAAGGTCTGGATTGCAACGCCGTTCCAGCGCGCCACCAGGTAGTGTCCCATCTCGTGCACGAAGACGATCACCGTCAGCACCAGGATGAACGCGGGAATGGCGTAGAGGATCGGAAGCTGGAGGAAGGACAGTTTGGACGCTCCTGAGGTAGTCCGGGCGGTCTAGACGGTGATTACGGTCACAGTTGGACGCCGCGCCGGCGCCGCCGGGGTCTTATTGGGTCACCAATAGAGGAAGCCGACCGGCACGTTGCCCAGCCCGCCATGCAGCAGCCCGATCAGCACCAGCAGGATCAGGCCGAACGTCACGCTGTCGAGCCGGTCCATGAAGCCGCCATGGCCGGGAATGATGTCGCCCGAATCCTTGATGCGGAACAGGCGCTTGATGGCGCTCTCGATGAGGTCGCCCACCTGCCCCACAACGCCGATCACGGCCGAGAACACGAGGCCCAGCCACCAGGGCGAGGGCGTAAAGATCGTCCAGTAGATCGTGCCGGCGATGGTCCCGATCAGCCAGCCGCCGACGGCGCCCGAGATCGTCTTGGCGGGCGAAATCATCGGCGCGAGCTTGGGTCCGCCCACGACGCGGCCGACGAAATAGGCCCCGGTATCGTTGGAGGCAATCACGATGCCCAGATACCATCCGGCGATGATGCCCGCCGGCACCGTACCGCGCAGCTCCTGCACCGCGATCAGCACGATGGCAAAGAAAATGATGCCGCCCACGCGCCAGACGATCACCGGGCGCTCCCCCAGGAACGACAGCGCGACCGCGACCGCGGCCACCGCGAGTGTCGCCACCGGTCCGAACGCCGGATAGGCCAGCGACGCGACGGCGAGGAGGAAGCCCAGCACCAGCCCGAGCGGCGCGATGGGCTTGAGCGTCACCATCTGCTCCCATTCGCGGTAGGTGATGGCAAACACGATGGCCGCGAGGATGGCCCAGACGTAACCGCCGAAATAGAGCCCGGTGGCGATGATGGCGACGAGGACAACGGCGGAAACGACGCGGGGCCCCAGGTCTGCCCAGGAGACGGAACGTGGCGGGACGTCGCCTGACGGACCGGGTGCTGTCACCTTATCTGCGCCTCTACCCCGCCATAGCGGCGATCGCGGCCCGAATACTCTTCAAGGACCCGCAGGAAGGCGGCCTCGTTGAAGTCCGGCCAGTTCTCCTCGACGAAGACCAGCTCGGAATAGGCGCTCTGCCAGAGCATGAAATTGGAGATGCGCTGCTCGCCGCTGGTCCGGATGATGATGTCCGGATCCGGCATGCCTGCCGTGTAGAGCGCCCGGCCGATGGTGTCTTCGGTGATGTCCTCGGCCTTCAGCCGGCCGGCTGCGACCAGCCCGGCAATGCGCCGGACCGCGTCGGCGATCTCGGCCTTGCCGCCATAGTTGAACGCCACCTGGAGCTGCAGCCCCGTATTCAGCGCCGTCGTCGCTTCGACCTCGGCGATCAGCCGGCGCAGGCTGTCATCCAGTCCGTCCCGCGACCCGATGATCCGCACCCGCACATTGTTGCGGTGCAGCTTCTCGAGATCAGAGGCGACAAAACGGCGCAACAGCCCGAAAATGAAGCTGATTTCGTCCTTGGGCCGGGTCCAGTTCTCGGACGAGAAGCTGAACACCGTCAGATAATCGACGCCGTAATTGATGCAGTGCTCGACCATCCCGCGCAGCGCCTTGACGCCCGCGACATGCCCCTCGGTCCGCGGTTTGCCGCGCGCCTTCGCCCAGCGGCCATTGCCATCCATGATGACCCCGACATGTGCCGGAATCCTCAGGTCCGGCCGCGAAGCGGCACGCGACTGGATGGCAGGTTCAGTGGACATCGGCGGCCCTCCGGGCCCTGGGCAATTCCATGCAGTCTAGACCTGCATGATTTCCTGTTCCTTAGCGGCAAGCACCTGATCGACCTCGCTGATCGCGTCGTCGGTGGCCTTCTGCACGAGGTCCGACTTGCCGCGGCTGTCGTCCTGGCCGATATGGCCGCCCTTCTCGAGCGTCTTGAGCAGGTCCATGCCGTCGCGGCGGATATGCCGGATCGCCACTTTGGCCTGCTCGGCATAATTATGCGCGACTTTGGTCAGTTCGCGGCGGCGCTCCTCGTTGAGTTCCGGCAGCGGCACGCGGATCGTCGCGCCTTCGGTCGAGGGGTTGAGCCCCAGCCCGGAGTTGCGGATCGCCTTGTCGACGGCGGGCGCCATCGAGCGGTCCCACACCGAAACGTTGAGCAGCCGCGCCTCGGGCACCGTCACGGTCGCCACCTGGTTGAGCGGCATGCGCGTGCCATAGGCCTCCACCATCACCGGTTCGAGCAGGCTCGCGCTGGCGCGGCCCGTCCGCAGCCCCTGCAGTTCGTCGCGCAGCGAGGCGATCGATTTCTGCATGCGGGTCTTCATCTCGTTGAGATCGAATGTCGGCGGCGCGGCCATTGTCGTAACTCCTACTTCTTGTCGATGCCCACGAACGTCGAGCGCGTCTTGCCGCCCAATACGCCCATCAGGCCTTCCTTGTCGTCGAGAGCATAGACCAGTATCGGCAGCCCGTTGTCGCGCGCAAGCGCGAAGGCCGCCGTGTCCATGACTTTGAGGTTGCGCGCAATGACTTCGTCATAGCTGACGGTTTCATAGCGCTTGGCCTTCGGATTCTTCTTGGGGTCCTGGTCGTACACGCCGTCGACTTTGGTCCCCTTGAGCAGCACGTCGCAATCGAGCTCGATCGCCTTGAGCGCCGCGGCGGTGTCGGTGGTGAAGAACGGATTGCCCGTGCCTCCGGCGCACACCACCACGAAGCCGTCGTCCAGCGCCGCCTTGGCCGCGCGCGCCGTAAAACTGTCGGCGACCGACGGCATGGTGAGGGCCGAGAACACCTTGGCCTTCACCCCGCCCCGGGTGATGGCATTGGACAGGGCCAATGAATTGATGACGGTACCGAGCATGCCCATCAAGTCTGCGGTGACCCGGTCCGTTCCCTCGGCGGCGACCGCCATGCCGCGGAAGATGTTGCCCGCGCCGATCACGATGGCGATCTCGGCGCCCGCCTTGGATGCCGCGACGATCTGCTCGGCCATGGCGGTTAGGAACTTGGGCTCGATGCCGAACTGCTGGTCGCCTGCCAGCACTTCGCCGGAGACTTTGAGCAGGATGCGCTTGTAGGGAAGTTTGGCCATCAGCGCCTCGCGGAGGGGGGAACCTGCTACGCGACGAATCCTGCGCAGCGACGGCAGGTTAGATGACATTCGGCCGGGCTGGATACCAGCCCGGCCGTGCATTTTTTGAGGATTTTACGCCTGCGGCTGCTGCGGCACGCCGGAGGTGGCGGCCACTTCGGCGGCGAAGTCGGTCTCGGCCTTCTCGATGCCTTCGCCGAGCGAGTAGCGCACGAACTTGGTCACCTTGATCGGCGCGCCGGCGTCCTTCTCGGCCCTGGCGACGACGTCCTTCACCTTGCTCTCGCCGTCGATGACGAAAGTCTGGGCGAGCAGCGTCGATTCCTCGAAGAACTTGCGCACGCGGCCTTCCACCATCTTGGCGATGACTTCGGCCGGCTTGCCGGTTTCCTTGGCCTGCTCGGTGAAGATCTCGCGCTCCTTGGCAACGAGCGCCGGGTCGATATCGGCTTCCGAAACCGACGCCGGGTTCGTGTTGGCGATGTGCATGGCGATCTGCTTGCCCAAGGCGAGCAGCACGTTCTTGTCACCGGTCGACTCGAGGCCCACGATCACGCCGAGCTTGCCCATGCCGGGCTTGACGGTGTTGTGGACATACGAGCCGATCACGCCGTCCTTGACGTCGATCACCGCCGAACGGCGCAGATTCATGTTCTCGCCGATCTTGGCGATGGCGTCGGTCAGCTCGGCCGCGACCGAGCGGCCGGTGCCGGGGAACGGCATCTCGGCGAGCTTGTCGGTGCTGCCGCCGGCCTCGACGGCAAGCTTGGCAACATTGCCCACGATCGCCTGGAACTGCTCGTTGCGCGCCACGAAATCGGTCTCGGAGTTCACCTCGACGATCGCCGCCTGGGTCCCTTCGACATTGACGCCCACAAGACCTTCTGCCGCGATGCGGCCGGCCTTCTTGGCGGCCTTGGCGAGCCCGCGGGTGCGCAGCCAGTCCACGGCCGCTTCCATGTCCCCGCCGGTCTCCTCGAGAGCCTTCTTACAGTCCATCATCCCGACGCCGGTGGCCTCGCGGAGTTCTTTGACCTGCTGAGCAGTGACTGCCATTTCGATCACCTTTCATGCGACCTGGAATCCAGGCCGCGCCTATTGATTGAAAATGAAGATGCCGTGACGGCCGCTTATTCGGCGGCCTGGATCGCGTCTTCGGCGGGAGCCTCGACGGCGGCGCCAAGGTCGGCACCGCGGCCGGCCGACGAGCGGCCGATACCGTCGATGGCCGCACGCGAGATGAGGCCGCAGTAAAGTTCCAGCGCGCGGGCGGCGTCGTCATTGCCCGGCACCGGGTAGTCGACGGTGTCGGGATCCGAGTTCGAGTCGATGATCGCGATCACCGGAATGCCGAGACGACGGGCTTCCTTGATGGCATTGGCTTCCTTGTTCGTGTCGATCACGAACAGCAGGTTGGGGAGGTTCCCCATGTCCTTGATGCCGCCCAGGTCGCGGTCGAGGCGCTCGCGCTCGCGGTCGAGCAGCAGGCGTTCCTTCTTGGTCAGCCCGCCGGCACCCTCGCCGCCGTCGGCGAGCTTGGATTCCAGTTCGCGGAGGCGAGCGATCGACTGCGAAACCGTCTGCCAGTTGGTCAGCGTGCCGCCCAGCCAGCGCGAATTGACGAAGTACTGAGCCGAGTCACGGGCCGCCTGCGCCACCACCGGCGCCGCCTGGCGCTTGGTGCCCACGAACAGCACGCGGCCGCCATCGGCAACCGTATCCGACACGAGCTGGAGCGCGCGCTGCAGCAGCGGCACGGTCTGGCCGAGGTCGAGGATGTGGATGTCGTTGCGAACGCCGAAAATGTAACGCTCCATCTTCGGGTTCCAGCGGTGCGACTGGTGGCCGAAATGAACGCCTGCTTCGAGCAGTTGACGCATGGAAAAGTCGGGCAATGCCATGAAAGGCTCCTTTACCGGTTTTGCCTCTGCGGAGCGGTCAACGGCAAAAGCCGTCACCGGATGGACCTCGAAAGGGCCGGCTCCACATGTGAATTACGCCCGGGAAATGCTGGACGCGCGGCGCATATAGGAGGATTTGCCCGGCAGCGCAAGGGTTGCGGGCGTCACCGTCCGCCATTCACCCCCGGTTCAACCGCCCCCGCCGATCTTCCGCCCCAACACCGGAGATCGCCATGCACCGCCTCACCCGTCTTACCCTCCTCGCCTGCCTTGCCGCCACTGCGCTGCTGAACGCCCTTCCGGCCGCTGCCGTCGACACCTTCGTCGTCGAGGGCGAGGAGCATTGTGTGGTCAATGTCGCGTCCTGGGACCGTCTCAATGTCCGCGACGAGCCCGTCTCGCGCGGCGATATCGTCGCCCGCTGGCGCTATGGCGAGTGCGGCATCGTCGTGACCGGCGCGCCCGAGGGCAATTGGTATCCGGTCGAGGACGGCCACGATGCCGGCTGGGTCAACGACAAGTTCATCTCGATGGTCTCGCCGGCGCTATACTGCGTCAGCGGCGTCGATGACGACGACGTCCTCAACCTGCGCGCCTATCCCTCCACCGTCTCGCGCATCGTCGCCGAGCTCGATCCCGATCAGTGCGATATCGCCTTCCTGCCCTACGCGGTGGGCAGCTGGCAGAAGGTCCGCGTCGATGGCGACGAGGGCTGGGTGAACCGCAGATATCTCAGCGGCGAGTGACCACTCGCGCCGCGGCTAGTTCAGCCGCACATCCACCACGCCGTCGAACGACTTGATCGCTCCCGCCAGCGCCGGGTTGATCTGCCAGCCCGCGCCGATGTCGATCTCGTAGAGCCGGCGCCCCTGCTCGCGCGCCACCACGAACTTGATCCGGCCATTGCCGCCCGGCTTAAGCTGCTTGTGGATCGGTTCGAGGCACTTGATGTCGTCGGCTTCGATCTCGAGGAATTTCCCGACCTTCTGGGCAGCCTCGTCGAGCGGCTGAACCGACTGGACCCTGATGCTGATCCCGTCGTCCCGCTCGTCGGCATTGACGCCGATGATCACATTGGCGCCCGGCTGCAGCATCGCGCCATAGGCCTGCACCTCCTCGGAAAAGCCGATGACCTCGTAGCTGCCGGTCTGGTCCGACAGTTTCACCACCATCATCGGCGTGCCCTTCTTGGTACGCCGGTCGGACCGGCTGGTGACGGTGCCCGCCAGCTTGCGGGCGCTGCCGCCGCGATCGCGAACCTCGGTCTCGAGCTGCTGATATGTCCACACGCCCATCGCGCCGAACAGGCCGGCATACTCGTCCAGCGGGTGCGCCGAGACGTGAAAGCCGATCGCGGCGCGTTCGCGGTCCAGCCTTTCGACCAGTCCCCAGGGCTCGTAGTTCGTCGTCAGGCGGATCGCCTCGGGCGTCCCGTCGTCGAACAGGCCGCCCTGCCCCGTCGCCCGGTCTTCGTTGAGTCTCTGCGACTGTCCCACCACGTCATCGATGGCGAGGAACGCCTGCTCGCGCTTAGACACCAGGCAGTCGAACGCACCGGCATTGACCAGCGTCTCGAGCGTCCGCTTGTTGATGATGCGGTTGTCCACCCGCGCCGCGAAATCGGCGAGGTCCTTGAACGGCCTGCCGCCCCGCGCCTCGACGATGTGCTCGGCCACCGCCTGCCCCACGCCCTTGATGGCGCCGATGGCGTAGAAGATCTGGCCGTCCCGCGCCGAAAACACCGCGTCCGACGTGTTCACCGAGGGCGGCACCACCGCGATGCCGTGCTTCTTGGCGTCTTCGCGGAACTCGTTGAGCTTGTCGGTATTGGCCATGACATAGGTCATGGAGGCGGCCATGAACTCCTGGAAGAAGTGCGTCTTGAGATACGCCGTCTGGTACGTGATGTAGGCGTAAGGCGCCGAGTGCGACTTGTTGAAGCCGTATTCGGCGAACTTGGCGCAGGCATCGAAGATCGTGTTGGCGAGCGCCTTGCCGATGCCGCTGTGCTTTTCGGCGCCGTCGAGGAAGCGGCTGCGCTGCGCGTCCATCTCGGCCTTGATCTTCTTGCCCATGGCGCGGCGCAGCAGGTCGGCCTCCGCCAGCGTGTAGCCGGCCAGCGACTTGGCCGTCTGCTGCACCTGCTCCTGATAGGTGATCACGCCATAGGTCGGCTCGAGGATCGGCTTGAGCAGCGGATGCAGGTACTCCACCTCCTCGTCGCCGCGCTTGCGCGCGCAATAGGTCGGAATGTTCGCCATCGGACCGGGGCGATAGAGCGCGACGAGCGCGATAAGGTCCTCGAACCGGTCCGGCCGCATGTCGACCAGCGCCCGCCGCATGCCGGGACTTTCCACCTGGAACACGCCGACGACGTCGCCCTTGGTGAGCTTTTCGAAGGTGCGCGCATCGTCGATGGGAATGTCGGTCAGCGCGAATTTGGTGCCGTTGCGGTTGATCATCTTGACCGCCTGGTCCAGCACCGTCAGCGTCGTGAGGCCGAGGAAGTCGAACTTCACCAGCCCCGCCGGCTCCACCCATTTGAGCGAATACTGCGTCACCGGCATATCCGAGCGCGGGTCTCGGTACATCGGCACCAGCTCGGTGAGCGGCCGCTCGCCGATCACGATGCCCGCCGCATGCGTCGAGGCGTGGCGGTAAAGCCCCTCGAGCTTCTGGGCGATCTCGATCAGCGTCGCCACCTGCTCGTCGGTGTCGCGCATCGCCTTGAGCTGCGGCTCGAGGTCGAGCGCCTGCGCCAGCGTCACCGGATTGGCCGGATTGGCCGGGATCATCTTCGAAATACGGTCGACTTGCCCATAGGGCATCTGCAGCACGCGGCCCACGTCGCGCACCACGGCCTTGGCCTGCAGCGTCCCGAAGGTAATGATCTGCGCCACCTGGCTGTCGCCATACTTCTCCTGCACATAGTGGATCACCTCGCCGCGGCGATCCTGGCAGAAGTCGATATCGAAGTCGGGCATCGACACGCGGTCGGGGTTGAGGAAGCGCTCGAACAGCAGGTCGTAGCGCAGCGGATCGAGGTCGGTGATGGTGAGCGCATAGGCCACCAGCGAGCCGGCGCCCGAGCCGCGCCCCGGCCCCACCGGAATATCGTGCGCCTTGGCCCACTGGATGAAGTCGGCCACGATCAGGAAGTAACCCGGATACTTCATCTTGATGATGACGCCGAGCTCGAACTCGAGCCGCTCTTCATACTCGGCGACCGTGTGCCCCTCGGCCATACCGTAACTGTCGAAGCGACGCTTGAGCCCCTCCTGCGCTTCCACCCGCAGCCGCTGCGCCTCCGCCGCCATGCCCTCTTCCGCCGTCTGGTCGGGTGAGGCGGCAAAGCGCGGCAGGATCGGTCCGCGCGTGCGCGGCCGGTAGCTCACGCGCTGCGCGATCTCCACCGTATTGTCGAGCGCTTCGGGCAGGTCCTTGAACAGCTCGCCCATCTCGGCGCGCGTTTTGAAATGATGTTCTGGAGTGAGCTTCCGGCGCTCCGTCTGCGCCACCACCGAGCCCGCCGCGATGGCCAGCAGCGCGTCATGCGCCTCGTAGTCGCCCTTGCCGGCGAAATAGGGCTCGTTCGTCGCCACCAGCGGCACGCCGCGCCGATAGGCATAGTCGATCAGCCGCGCCTCGCTGCCGATCTCGTTCTGCCGGCCATGCCGTTGCAGCTCGATATAGAGCCGGTCGCCGAACAGATGCCGCAGCGCCTCGAGCCGGTTTTCCGCCTGCCCGTCGAGCCCCGCCGCGAAATAGGGATCGATCGCGCCCTCCGGCCCGCCCGACAGGCACATGATGCCGGCCACATTGTCGTGGTCGAGCCACGCCAGCTGCGCCGCCGCCCGGCCCGCTTCGCCTTCGAGATAAGCGCGGCTCACCAGCCGGCTGAGATTGGCGTAGCCCGCCTCATTGCCGGCGATCAGCACGACGCTCGATTTGCCGAACTGCCCGCGGTCGTGATTGCGGTCGTAGATGCGTTCCGACGCCGCCTCGAAATCGAGCGCCAGCTCGGCCCCCAGCAGCGGCTGCACGCCCTTGCCGGCGGCTTTCTCGGAGAATTCGAGCGCGCCGAACAGATTGTTGGTGTCGGCGATCCCCAGCGCCGGCTGCTTGTCGGCCTTGGCCAGGTCGAGCAGCGTGCCCAGTTTCAGCGCTCCCTCCAGGAGGGAGTACTGCGAGTGGATATGCAGGTGAATGAAACCGGGGCCAGCCATTAGATCGTCCTACGCCGGTGGCCCCTGCCGGGCCACCTGACGCGTCTTCAATCCACAGCTCAGACCACGAGTCGGCTGGCCATATCCATCCAGGTGAGCACCCCGCCGGTAAACCCGATCAGCACCACCATCGCCATCGCGTCTTTCACGAAACTCAGCATGTCGACCTCCGTTGTTGCCGTTGTGTTCTTATATGTTCGGTATTTGTTCTCGTCCAGCAACAACCGTGTAACCGTGAATCAGGCGTTAACGCCAACGCCCCCATCCCCGCCTTCCCCGCTCCTTCACACAGGCACGACACATCGGCAGTTAGCGCCAGCCCAAGCCCCACCCACCATGCTCCGCATGGTCCCCCCTCCCCGGAGGGAAGGGATGGGCTCCGTGGCTCCGCATCGAAGTTCAGAGGCTCGATAGCGCCCCAGAGCCCCTCCCTCCCATCGGGGAGGGGGGACCGGCGAAGCCGGTGGGTGGGGGCTCGGCTCTGCGCCGGAAGTGCCAGTGCGGCGGGGACTGGCAAGGACAGACCTGGTTCGAGGGGGCAGATTCAGCCCCAAGCCCCCACCAACCGCGCAGGAGCCCCCCACCCGTGATGTCATCCCCGCGAAGGCGGGGACCCAACTCTCATCCCCCACCGACCTCCTGAGCGCTGGCACAAGCGGACAACTGGCCCCCAAGCCTTCGCGGGGATGCCAATCGGTGACGGAAACCGACCGCAAGTGACCGAAAATTGTCCCCGCAACGCCCTGAGAACCCTGGCCTCTCCGGACTTATTTCTCCCACTTATCCCCGTGACTTCCAGCGATGGTATGATCTCCCCATCGCACCGCAGAGAGCGGGATCATGACGAGTGATCTGCGGCGCGAGGCCGGGTGGTGTGGGAGTCGTTCCACATCAGGCGGTCGCTGCCGGTGCCCGCGGGTGAGTCTATCCTGCACCCGGGGTCCGGCGCCGCCGGCGAGCCACGACAGGCTCTCCGGACTGGAGGAGGGGGTGCGTCGTCACCCGCTGTTCCTCCCGACAGGCGTCGCGCGTCGCGGTCAAGTTGGCCGGGACCGGCAGTGGATCACCTAAGCCCCGGATCGCGAGGCGGGACCAATGGTCCCTTACTTCGCCGGACTAACCGGCTGGACCAACGGTCCCGCCTCGCCGCTCCCTTGCCCGGATGGGCGAGGAGCATCCCCAAACCCGGGAGCCCCGAGGGCGGCCCGGCACACGCGCTCGTCCTGTGCTATGCCGCAGATAACGATGGAGGAATCGATGACCCAGGCCGACAAAGCCCGCGCCTTCCGCGCCCTGCACGACCGCAGCAAGCTGTTTGTGATCCCCAATCCCTGGGACGGGGCAAGCGCCAAGATCCTCGCCTCGCTCGGCTTTGAGGCGCTCACCACCACCAGTGCCGGAACGGCGTTCCAGCTCGGCCGCGTCGATGGCGAAGGGCTCGTCTCGCGCGATGAAACCATCGCCAATGCGCGCCTCGTCGCGGGCGCGACCTCGCTGCCCGTTGCCGGTGACCTCGAGAACGGCTTCGGCCCCTCCCCCGAGGACGCCGCCGAGGCCATTCGCCAGGCCCACGCGGCCGGACTTGTCGGCGGCTCCATCGAGGACGCCACCGGCGACCCGCAAAACCCCATCTACGACTTCACCCTCGCTGTCGAGCGCGTCCACGCCGCCGCCGAGGCGTCCCGCAAGCTGGGCACCGACTTCGTCTTCGTCGCTCGTGCCGAGAACTACCTGCATGGCCGCGCCGACTTCGACGACACGCTCCGGCGCCTCCAGGCCTTCGAGGCGGCCGGCGCCGACGTGCTTTTTGCGCCCGGCCTGCCCGGCCTCGACGCCATCGCCACCGTGTGCCGCGAGGTCGGCAAGCCAGTCAATGTCGTCCAGGGCTTCAAGGGCGGCACGTTCACGCTCGCCGAGCTCGAAGGAGCGGGCGTCCGCCGCGTTTCAGCCGGCGGCTCCTTCGTGCGCGCGGCCCTCACCGGCCTGCGCAACGCCGCGCTCGAAGTCCGCGACGCCGGCACCTTCACCTATGTCGACGGCATCATGACCACCGCGCAGGTCTCGGCCATTCTCCGGGAGCAGCAATGACGATCTACGAGCTGAGGCAGGTCGCGACGCCGGACGACTGGCGGGAAATGCACCGCCTGCGCCGCGACGTGCTGTTCGCGCCCTTCCGCAAGCAGGGCATCGTCTATGATGAAAACCATCCCGACGACCGCCACCCCTGCCATTGCTGCTCCGTGTTGGCGGCCGGCCGGCCGGCATCACCCGTCTCGACATCGAGGGCAGTGTCGCCATCGTCCGCCTCGTCGCCATCGCGCCCGACCTGCAGCGGCAAGGCCATGGCCGCCAGATGAGCCGGCTCGTCGATCGCGAAGCGCGCCGCCGCGGTGTCACCCTGCTTCGTGTCAACGCCGCGCCCGAAGCCGTCGGCTTCTACGAGGCGACAGGCTGGCACCGCCGCGAATGGGATAGCGAGGAACTGAGCGGTATCGCTGCCGACTGCATCCAGATGGAACGGTCGCTCGAGGGCTGAGGAAGTGGTAGCCGCACGCAATCAGTCGTGCTATCGCACCGCCGCCGACGGGGCTTCGCCGCCCGGTTGGCTTAGGCCCGGCCGGAGTTCCACCTCCTGGTCCGGGCCTTTCATTTTCCTCTACAGCGTAAGCGGCTGCACGAGACCATCCTTGAGGGTCACGATGCGGTCCGCTCGGCGCGCGAGATCGTGGTTGTGCGTGGCGATCAGCCCCGCCGCGCCCTCGTCGCGGATCAGCGATTGCAGCGCTCCGAAGACGAGGTCGCTCGTCGCCGGATCGAGGTTGCCCGTCGGCTCGTCAGCGAGGATGACCTTGGGATGGTTTGCCGCCGCCCGCGCAATCGCCACGCGCTGCTGCTCGCCCCCCGACAGCTCCGCCGGGCGGTGCGAGGCGCGGTGCGCGACCCCGAGCAGCTCGAGCAGCTCCATGCTCCGCTTGTTCGCCGCCGCCGGCGCCTTGCCGGCGATCAGTTGCGGTACGGAAACGTTCTCGACGGCCGAGAACTCGGGAAGCAGATGGTGGAACTGGTACACATACCCGATGGTCGACCGCCTGAGCAGCGTGCGCCCGCGCTCGGAGAGCTTTGTCGTGGGCGTGCCGGTGATCTCGATCTCGCCGCCCTGCGGCCGCTCGAGCAGTCCGCACATGTGGAGCAGCGTCGACTTGCCGGCCCCGGACGGCGCGACGATCGCCACCAGTTCGCCGCTCGCCACCGTGAGGTCGGCCGCTTCCAGCACGCGCACCAGCGTCTCGCCCTCGCCGAAATGCCGGTGGACGCCGCTCAGCCTCAGATGTGGCTTACTCATACCGCAGCGCCTCGACCGGGTCGTACTGCGCCGCGCGCCAGGCCGGATAGAGCGTTGCGAGGAAGCTCAGCCCGAGCGCCAGCAGGGCGACCACCGTCACCTCGCTGGCATCGATCTTGGACGGCAGGCTCGACAGGAGGAACACTTCCGGCGGGAAGATTGGGATGTTGGTGAGGCTGGAAATGAAGGCGCGCAGCGGCTCGGCATTCGACGCGACGACAACGCCCAGGATCAGCCCGATCGCCGTGCCCGCAAGCCCGATCGCAAATCCCGTCATGGAGAATATCCGCATGATCGAGCCGCGCGTCGCGCCCATCGTGCGCAGGATCGCGATGTCGCTGGCCTTGTCCTTCACCAGCATGACGAGGCTCGAAATGATGTTGAACGCAGCGACCAGAATGATCATCGACAGGATCGTGAACATCACCACGCGCTCGACCTGCAGCGCCGAGAAGAACGTCTCGTTGCGCTGCTGCCAGTCATAGAGGATCAGCGACCGGTCGACGTCGGTCTGGATGCGGTTGCGGACGACGTTGACGTTGTCGGGGTCGTCGATGAACACCTCGACCGCCGTCGCCTGGTACTGGCGCTCATAGGCGGCGTCGATCTCCTCGTCCGTGGCGTCGGGCGCCGGCTCCGTGAAGCCGGGGCGCAGCACGTCTTCATACATCTTGAAGTAGCTCTGCGCCGCCTGCATCGGCATGTAGACGAAGAAGCTGTCGAACTCGACCATCCCCAGATTGAAGATCACGTTCACCGGGAAGGAGCGGATCTGCGCGGTCTTGCCAAAGGGCGTGTTGGCGCCGTTGGGGTTGATGATGGTGATGGGATCGCCGATCGTCAGTCCGAGCTTTTCGGCGAGACGCTGTCCGATGGCGACGCCCATCGACTGGTCCCACTGGTCCCAGCCACCGAGGATGTTGCCGTTCTTGAGCAGCGTCAGCTTGTCGATCGAGGCCGCCTCGATGCCGCGCACCGACACGCCGGTCGAATCCTGCTGGCCGGAAGCAAGCGCCTGTCCTTCAACGTAAGGGATGGCGAACAGCACGCCGTCGACCGTCTCGAGCTTGATCGCCGTCTGGTCGTAGTCGGTGAACTTGGCGTCGATCGGATAGGCGGTGAAGTGTCCGTTGAGCCCCAGGATCTTGGTCAGCAACTCGGCGCGGAAGCCATTCATCACACTCATCACCACGATCAGCGTGGCAACGCCGATAGCGACGCCGATCAGCGTCAGCCAGGAGATGACCGAGATGAAGGTCTCGCGCCGGCGGGCGCGCAGGTACCGTCCCGCCAGCATCCACTCGAAGCGCGAGAACGGGCCGGCCGTGTCGGCGGAAGCGGCCGTGGTGTCGCTCAAACCTTGTCCCGCCTCTGCGGCTCGACCAGCGAGCGCACCCGCTCGACCGCATCGGCGAGCGGCAGCGTCTCGCGCTCGCCCGTCTTGCGGTGCTTGATCTCGGCCTGCCCCTCCTTGAGCCCGCGCGGCCCGAGGATGATTTGGTACGGGATGCCGATCAGGTCCGCGGTCGCGAACTTCTGCCCCGCCGGCGCGTCGCGATCGTCGTACAGCGCGTCGAGGCCGGCATTGCCGAGTTCCGCGTACAGCTTCTCGCAGGCGGCGTCCGTATCGGCGTCGCCGGCCTTGAGGTTGATCAGCGTCACCTCGAACGGCGCGACGGGGACGGGCCAGACAATGCCGGCATCGTCATGACTGGCTTCGATCACGGCCGGCACGAGTCGCGAGGGACCGATGCCGTAGCTGCCCCCATGCACGGTGATTTCCTTGCCGTCCGGGCCGGTCACGGTCGCCTTCATGGGATCGGAATACTTGGTCCCGAAGTAGAAAATATGGCCGACCTCGATGCCCCGCGCGCTAAGCCGCTTGTCCTCGGGTACGTCGGTCTTGAACTTGGCCTCGTCCAGCATCTCGTCGGTCGCCGCATAGAGCGATGTCCAGTCCTTGAAGATCGCCGACAGATCGCTGCGGAAGTCGGTGTCGATGGGCGGAATGGGCTTGTTGACGAGGTCGGCATGCAGAAACACCGCGCTCTCGCCGGTATCGGCGAGCACGTGGAACTCGTAGCTCATATCGCCGCCGATCGGGCCGCTGTCGGCGCGCATCGGAATACCCACCAGCCCCATGCGGTGGAAGGTACGGAGGTAGGCCACGAACATGCGGTAGAAGGCCTGCGTCGCGCCGTCCTTGTCGAGATCGAAGGAATAGGCGTCCTTCATCAGGAACTCGCGGCTGCGCATGGTCCCAAAGCGCGGCCGGACCTCGTCGCGGAACTTCCACTGGATGTGGTAGAGGTTGAGCGGCAAATCCCTGTAGGACTTCACATAGGTCCGGAAGATGTCGGTGATCATCTCCTCATTGGTCGGACCGTAGAGCATATCGCGCTTGTGCCGGTCTTTGACGCGCAGCATTTCTTCGCCGTAGGCGTCGTAGCGCCCGGACTCGCGCCAGAGGTCCGCCGATTGCAGCGTCGGCATCAGCAACTCGACGGCGCCAGAGCGATCCTGCTCCTGCTCGATGATCTTCTTGACCTTCTCGAGCACCCGGTAGCCCAGCGGCAGCCAGGAGTAGGACCCCGCGGCCTGCTGCTTGATCATGCCCGCACGCAGCATCAGCTTGTGCGAGACGATCTCGGCCTCCTTGGGAGACTCCTTCAGAACGGGCAGGAAGTAGCGGCTGAGACGCATGGAAACTCCTCGGAAAGCCGCACGAATCTGGGCCTTCGGCGGGTGTACTCAAAGCGCATCAGTCAAGCCCTGTCCAGCCTCGGTGGCGCCGCAAAAAGGTCGCAGAATCTAGGTGACAGCCCTAATGCGAGTTGTTACGGTCCCCCGCAATAAATTACAGGCAGCGACCAAGCTGCCGGACGTCGACAACGTCAAGGGAGGAGCGTTGGCCGCCGCGTAACTGCGTGCCTAAGACCAGCGTATTGTCGATCAAACTAATTCGGCAGGGCTCGCGCCCTGCCTTTTCTTTCGGAGGAGAGTAATGGCGACCGCCGCCGACGTCCGAAAGCTGGCCATGAGCCTCGAGGGAACGACCGAACATCCGCATTTCGAGCGGACGGCCTTCAAGGTGCGCCGCATCTACGCCACGCTCGCCGCCGACGGAAAGTCGGTGAACCTCAACCTCACCCCCGAGGAGCAGGAGTTCAAGACGATGCTGGCGCCCGAGGTATTCACACCGATCCCCAATAAATGGGGCACTTCGGGCTGGACGACGGTCGATCTGAAAGCCATCGGCAAGGCCGAGCTCAAGACGGCACTGGAGATGGCCTGGGAGCACGGCCGGGCCAAGAAGGCCTGAGCCCGGACGAACCTAGCTCCAATATTCCTGTAGCCACGGATTCGAGAGCGCCCAGATCAGCAGGGCCGTCATCGGGATCGAGAGCAGAGTGGTGTAGAGCACGCGCTGCCACCAGCGGGGCGCAACGGGTGCGCCCGGCTCGGTGCCAGGCACGATGTCGCCGGTGTCGACCTGGTTGCGGACGCCGAACGGCAGCACGATGAACAGGCAGATCCACCAGACGATGGCGTAGATGGCGATGAAGGTGGCCGGAGCTAACATGGGCCGTTCCTATATGCGGTGGACGAACACCGTCACATTAGGCTTTTTGCCCCACCACGCATTCACCTCGCCGCGAACCGAACGCTGCAGCGCCGCCTCGACGACATCGGGATCGGAGCGGCGCTTGGGCGGGATCGATTTGAGCGTCCCGTTGACGACGTTGCGCACTAGATGGGTCAACGATTCCTCGTCGTCCTCGACTTCGGGCAACCCCTCGATGCTCATGTCCGGGCCCGACACGACCGCGCCGCGGCTGTCGACACAGACGCTGACGACGATGTGCCCGCCAAAGCTCAGGCGCCGGCGTTCCTTGACGCCCGATTCCTCGGGCGTGCAGAGGATATTGCCATCGAGATAAAGCTCGCCCGTCCGCACCTCGCCTGGGAAGTGCAGTACGTCGGGGAAAAGACGGACCATGTCGCCATTGCGCGCGTGGACGACATTGGCGATGCCATGCTGCCGGCCGAGCGCCGCGTGGGCCTCAAGATGTGCCGCCTCGCCATGCACCGGCACGAGCGTCTGCGGCTTCAACCAGTCGTAAAGACGCTTGAGCTCCTCGCGACGCGGGTGGCCGGTGGTGTGAACCAGACCGTCCTGCTGCGTGATGACCTCGATGCCCCGATCAATCAGCAGGTTCTGGATGTCGATGACCTCGCGTTCGTTGCCCGGGATCGCCCAGGACGAGAAGATCACCCGGTCGCCGGCATTGAGGTCGATGGCCGGATGCTCGCCTCGGGCAATGCGGGCAATCGCGGCGCGCGGCTCGCCCTGCGAGCCGGTGCACAGCACAACGATCTTGTTGCGCGGTAGTGTCTTGAACGCGTCCTGGTCGAGGAACGGTGCAACGCCCTCAAGCATGCCCAGTTCGCGCGCGATGGTCGAAATGCGGTGCAGCGCCCTGCCCGACATGACCACCTGGCGGCCCGCCTTCTCAGCGGCACGGGCAATGGAGATGACGCGGCCGACATTGGAGGCGAACGTCGTGAGCGCCACGCGATGCGGCGCGTCGGCGATGAGTGCGGCTAGCGTTGCCGCAACCTCGTCCTCGCTGGGACTGGTGCCATCCTTGAGGGCGTTGGTGCTGTCGCAGACCAGCGCCAGCGGAATGCCCTCGGCACCGAGTTGGCGGAAACGCTTCTCGTCGGTTGGGGCCGCACCGATCGGGCTCGGATCGAGCTTCCAGTCGCCGGTGTGGATCACCCTGCCCGCTTTCGTCGTAATGGCGAGCGCGCAACTTTCGGGAATGGAGTGCGCGACGTTAACCGCCTCGATGGTGAACGGGCCGACGGTGAAGGGCTGGCCGACAACCATCCGACGCAGCGCAACATTGTCGACGATATCGTCGGCCGCGCGCTTGGCCGACAGCATCGCGGCGGTGAAGTCGGTGGCATAGACTGGCCGATCGAAAGCCGGCCACAGGTCGAGCACGGCGCCGTAGTGATCCTCGTGGCTATGCGTGAGGATCAGCGCCAGGACGTCGTCGGCGTTGTCTTCGAGAAAGGTCGGATCGGCCATGATGAGCTCGATCCCCGGCTGCGATGGACCGGCGAACGTCACGCCGCAGTCCACGACGATCCACTTGCGCGCATTGACCGGGCCGAAGCCATAGGCGGCCATGTTCATGCCGATCTCGCCGACCCCGCCGAGCGGAACAAAGACCAGTTCGTCGGGGTGTGGCTGTGGCATCAGGCCCTCGCTGTGGCTGTAACGCCGAAATGGACATCGCCCGCCGTGATGGCGATGCGTGAATTGTCGTTGCCGCGCACGATCAGTCGGCCCGCGTCGTCGATACTCTCGAAAATGCCGCGAATGACATCGCCATCGCGGGCGACGGCAACCTCCGCGCCAATGCCGGCGGCCGAAGCACGCCACAGGCGCAGGATGTCGCCGACATTCTGCCCGTGGTCCCACAGCTCATAGGCGACCACCCACTCCTCGGCGAGCGCGGCGAAGATAGTTTCGGCGGAGACACCGGCCCCCAGGTCGTTGAGCGAGGTGGCGGGATAAGGCAACCCGGAGGGTGCAGATACAATGTTGACGCCGAAGCCGATGACCACCGCATGGCGGCCGTCGGGCAGCTTCTGCGCTTCGAGCAGGATGCCGGCGAGCTTGGCGCCGTCGGCCAGGACGTCATTCGGCCATTTGAGGGCGACACGATTGGCGCCATCGATACCGTGCTTGACGAGGCCGGCCGGGAGCGTGGCCGCGAGCGCCCGGTTGAGCGCCACGCCGGCAACGAAGCCCAGCGTCGCGGCGATGGCGGGATCGCAATCGGGAACGATCATGAGGCTGGCGGCAAGATTGCCCGAGGGCGTTTCCCAGGCGCGACCGCGCCGCCCTCTGCCCGCCGTCTGCCTGAGCGCAGCGTACCAGACCTCCCCGACATCGCCAGACGCGGCTGCGCTGGATGCTTCGGTGCTGGTCGAGCCGATCTCGTCAAAACCGTGAAGCCTGTAGCCGCGGCCACTGGCGATCGGGCCGAGCCAGAAGTTGGCCACTAGAACAGGCTTCCCGCCGCCGCGTGAGCCGCATTGTAGAGCGGCGACGCGACGGTGACGAAGTAGGTGACGATGAGGAAGCCGGCGACCGCCATGACGGCAGTGAGCTCGGCGGGCGCAGCGGCGAACTCGCTCTGCGGTTCGTCGAAATACATGACCTTGACGATGCGCAGGTAGTAGAAGGCGCTCACCGCGCTTGCCAGTACGCCGATGATGGCGAGCGCGAACAGATGCGCATCGATGGCCGCGAGGAACACCTGCCACTTGGCGAAAAACCCGGCGAGCGGCGGCAGGCCGATGAACGAGAACATCACGATGGCGATGATCGCAGCGATGAACGGCCGCTTCTGCGCAAGGCCCGCAAGCTGCGGGATGGTCTCGACGTAGCCGTTCGAGGTGCGCAGCGAGAGAAGCGCGGCAAACATGCAGATGGTCATGGCGACATAGATCGCCATGTAGACTGCAACGCCTTCGACGCCCACCGACGTGCCAGCGCTGAGGCCGACAAGGGCGAAGCCGACATGGCCGATCGACGAGTACGCGAGGAGCCGCTTGAGGTTGTTCTGGCCGATGGCGGCAAAGGCGGCGAGCACCATCGAGGCAATCGACAGGAAGATCACGATCTGCTGCCAGTCATGCGTGACGCCGCCGAACGGGACGGTGACGACACGGATGATGAGCGCCATGGCAGCGACCTTCGGAGCGGCGGCGAAGAACGCGGTGACCGGCGTCGGCGCCCCCTCGTAGACGTCGGGCGTCCACATGTGGAAGGGCACGGCCGAGATCTTGAAGGCAATGCCGGCAATGAGGAAGACCATGCCGAAGATGAGGCCGATGGAGCGCTGCGCGCCGGCGACGGCAGTGACGATCTGGTCGAGCTGCGTCATGCCGGTGAAGCCGTAGATCAGCGACGCGCCGTAGAGCAGCATACCCGAGCTCAGCGCGCCGAGGACGAAGTATTTGAGGCCGGCTTCGGTCGCCTTGCTGTCCTCGCGCTTCATCGCCGCAACAACATAGAGCGCCAACGACTGTAGCTCGAGCCCGACATAGAGGCTCATGAGGTCATTGGCCGAGACCATGACCATCATGCCAAGCGTCGCAAGCAGGACGAGGATCGAATACTCGAACTTGTCGAGCCCCATCGGCTTGGCTGTGGAGGTCGAAAGGACGAGCGCGAAGGCCGAGCCGCCCAGCACGAGGAACTTCATGTAGCGGGCGAAACCGTCGACGATGAACCCGCCATTGAACAGGATGCCCTCGGCCGGCGGCCAGATCGCGACACCGGCGACGGCGATCAGCAGCAGGATGGCGAGGAAGGCGATGCCGGTCGAGCGGTCCTTGGAGAAGATCACGCCGCCCAGGAGCAACACGACGACACCCACCGCGAGCAGCAGCTCGGGATAGGCCGGCGCGAGCGAGGCGAAACTGGAGAGGTCGGAATTCATCAAGTCTCTCCTAGTGCGCCGCGGCGACCAGCGGGCCAGTCGCCCCGATCGCCTTGCCGAAGTTTTCCGCCACGAGGTTCACCGACGCGGCCGTCGCGTCGAGGATGGGGGCGGGCCAGAAGCCGAAGAGGATGGTCAGCACGATGAGCGGCGCGAGCACCGCGATCTCGCGGCGGTCGAGGTCGAGCATGCCCATCAGCGATTCCTTGGTGAGCCCACCGAAGATCACCCGACGGTAGAGCCAGAGCGCATAGGCCGCCGAGAGGATGACGCCGAAGGCGGCAAAGAACGCCACCCAGGTGTTGACCTGGAACGTGCCGATCATGGTGAGGAATTCGCCCACAAAGCCCGACGTTCCCGGCAACCCGACATTGGCCATGGTGAACACCATGAAGGCGAAGGCGTAGCGCGGCATGCGTTCGACGAGGCCGCCAAAGGCCTCGATCTCGCGGGTGTGGAGGCGGTCGTAGATGACGCCCACGCACAGAAACAGGGCGCCCGACACGATGCCGTGCGAGATCATCTGGAACACCGCGCCATGGATACCCATGACGTTGCCCGAAAAGATCCCCATGGTGACAAAGCCCATATGGGCGACGGACGAATAGGCGATTAGCTTCTTGATGTCGGTCTGCACCAGCGCGATGAGCGAGGTGATGATGATCGCCGCGATCGAAAGCGTGAACACGAACGGCGCGAACATCTCGGAGGCGACCGGGAACATTGCGAGCGAGAAGCGGATGAAGCCGTAGCCGCCCAGCTTCAAGAGGATCGCGGCAAGGATCACCGAACCGGCGGTGGGCGCCTCGACGTGCGCCTCGGGCAGCCAGCGGTGGAACGGCCACATCGGCATCTTCACCGCGAACGAGGCGAAGAAGGCAAGCCACAGCCAGGTCTGCGCGGCCGGATCGAACTGGAAGGCAAGGAGCTTGCGGATATCGAGCGTGCCAGCCTGCCAGTACATGTACATGATGGCGAGCAGCATCAGTACCGAGCCGGTGAAGGTGTAGAAGAAGAACTTGTAGGCCGCCTGGATGCGTCGCTTGCCGCCCCAGATGCCGATGATGAGGAACATCGGGATCAGGCTGCCTTCGAAGAAGACGTAGAACATCGCAAGGTCGAGCGCGGTGAACACGCCGATGCAGAGCGTCTCGAGGATGAGGAACACCAGCATGTATTCGCGGACGCGAGTGCTGATCGAGCTCCAGCTCGAGAGGATGCAGGCCGGGATCAGCAACGCCGTGAGCACGACGAACAGGATCGAGACGCCGTCGACGCCCATGCGGTAACCGATGGAGGTACCGATCCAGTCGTAATTCTCGACGAACTGGAAGCCGGCATTGGCGGGATCGAAGCGCGACCACATCCACAGCGAGAGCCCGAAGGTGATGAGCGAGGTCGCAAGCGCGATCCAGCGGGCCAGGGTCTTGGAGTTCTCGTCCTCGCCGCCACCCACGAAGGTGAGCAGCAGCGCGCCGACGAGCGGCAGGAAGGTGACAACCGTCAGGATGTTGTCGGTGAGGAAGGTCATCCGAGCAGCCCCCCGGCGGTGATGGCCCAGGTGAGCAGCGCGGCGATGCCGATCAGCATGACAAAGGCGTAGTGATAGAGGTAGCCCGACTGCAGGCGGACGACGCGTGCGGTGACGTCCTTCACGCGATTGCCGAGGCCTTCAACGATGGTCTGGTCGACGAGCCAGTCATCGAAACCCTTCCACAGCGCGCGGCCGAGCCAGAACGCGGGGCGCACGAAGATGAAGTTGTAGAGCTCGTCGAAGTACCACTTGTTGAGCAGGAACTTGTAGAGCCCGGAATTCGCCGCAGCGAGGCGCGCCGGCGCCGTCTTGTCGACCATGTACATGTACCAGGCGGCGGCGAAGCCGAGGATCATGGCGACGGTCGAGGACGCACGAACCCAGAACGGCACCGAGTGCACCGCTTCCACCAGATGCTCGTCGACGACGAGCGAGCCGGCGAAGAAATGCGCGATGTGCTCGGCGTGACCGATGAACTCCTCATGCCACACGAAACCGGCGAGGATGGCGCCGGCCGCGAGGATGTAGAGCGGCACGAGCATAACATTGGGGCTTTCATGCGCGTTGTCATAGGCCGAGCCGTGTTCGTGACCATGCGCGTCGTGGGCGTGATCGTCGTGGCCATGGGTGGCCGGACGCGGCGTACCGTGGAAGGTCAGGTGGATCAGGCGCCACGAGTAGAAGCTCGTGAACATGGCGGCGATCACCAGCGTCCAGAAGCCGAACGTACCGAGGTTACCGCCGACCGCGTAGGCCGTCTCGATGATCGCATCCTTGGAGAAGAAGCCGGCAAAGCCGATCGGCAATCCCGGAATGCCGACACCGGTGAGCGCCAGCGTGCCGATGAGCATCATCCAGTACGTAATCGGGATCTTCTTGGCGAGCCCGCCCATGTTCCGCATGTCCTGCTCATGGTGCATCGCATGGATGACCGAACCGGCGCCCAGGAACAGCAGCGCCTTGAAGAAGGCGTGGGTGAACAAATGGAAGATGCCGGCCGAGAACATCCCGGCGCCTAGCGCCACGAACATGTAGCCGAGCTGCGAACAGGTCGAATACGCGATGACGCGCTTGATGTCGTTCTGGACGAGACCCACGGTCGCCGCGAAGAAAGCGGTGATGGCGCCGACGACGAAGACGACGTTCATGGCGATGGGCGCTGCCTCAAACATCGGCGACAGGCGCGCGACCATGAAGACGCCGGCGGTGACCATGGTGGCGGCGTGGATGAGGGCGGAGACGGGGGTTGGGCCTTCCATCGCGTCCGGCAACCAGGTGTGGAGCAGGAACTGCGCCGACTTGCCCATGGCGCCCATGAACAGTAGCAGGCAGACAACGGTCATCGCGTCGAGGTCCCAGCTCAGGAACCGCATGGTCTGGCCCGCGACGCCCTCGACATTGTGGAACGCCGTGTCGAAGTCGATCGAACCCAGGATCATAAGCGCGGCGAAGATGCCGAGCGCGAAGCCGAAATCGCCGACACGGTTGACGACGAACGCCTTGATGGCGGCGGCATTTGCCGAGGGCTTCTTGTACCAGAAGCCGATCAGCAGATAGGAGGCGAGACCGACGCCTTCCCAGCCAAAGAACATCTGGAGGAAGTTGTCCGCCGTCACCAGCATGAGCATGGCGAACGTGAACAGCGACAGATAGGCGAAAAAGCGCGCCCGGTGTGGATCATCGGCCATGTAGCCGATCGAATAGACGTGGACGAGGCTCGACACGGTGGTAACGACGACCAGCATGACGGCGGTCAGCGTGTCGACGCGCAGCACCCAGTCGAGCGCCAGCGGGCCGGAGTGGATCCACTCGAGCACGACCACCTTGGTCGCCTCCGCATGCCCTGCCCCCTCGGTCGCCTCGGGCGCGAACCAGTAGCCGACGAAGACGACCCAGCTCAGCACGGCGGCAACGATCAGCAGGCCGGTCGTCACGAACTCGGCGGTACGGTGGCCGATGACGCGTCCGAGCAGCCCAGCGATGAGCGCGCCGATCAGCGGAAAAAAGACGATCGCCTGGATCACGTGGCTCAGCCCTTCAGCGAGTTGACGTCCTCAACCGCGATGGAGCCGCGGTTGCGGTAGAAGATGACGAGGATGGCAAGGCCGATCGCCGCTTCGGCGGCCGCGACCGTGAGGATCAGCAGCGCGAAGACCTGCCCGGCGAGATCGCCCAACTGCGCCGAGAACGCCACGAAGTTGACGTTGACCGCGAGCAGGATGAGCTCGACCGACATCAGGATGATGATGATGTTCTTGCGGTTGAGGAAAATGCCGAACACGCCCAGCGTGAACAGGATCGCCCCGACAGTGAGATAGTGGCCGAGGCCAATGCCGGCTGCTTCAAGCATGCTAGAGCCCCTGCCCCGTTTTGACTTTGACCAGTTCGGTCGCCTCGGTGCGGGTGCGCGTCGACTGCTTGAGCGCATCCTGCCGCTTGACGTTGGGCTTGTGCTGGAGCGTCAGCACGATGGCGCCCACCATGGCGACGAGCAGCACCGCACCGGCGCCCTGGAACAGGAACACGTAGCGCGTGTAGATCACCTGGCCGAGAGCACGGGTGTTGTCGATGGTCTGGTCGATGGGCACTACCGGCGCACCGCTGATCGTTGGCGCCATCAGGTAGCTGCCGCCCACGAGCAGCAGCTCGAGGAACAGTATCCCGCCGATGACCACGCCGATCGGCGCGTATTGCAGCATGCCCGTCCTGAGCGACGCGAAATCGACGTCGAGCATCATCGTCACGAACAGGAACAGCACCGCGACCGCGCCGACATAGACCACGATCAAAATCAGCGCGAGGAACTCGGCGCCGGCCAGCATGAACAGCCCCGCAGCATTCACGAAGGTCAGGATCAGGAAGAGCACCGAGTGCACGGGATTGCGCGAGGCAATGACCATGAAGGCCGACGCCACAACGACGATCGAGAACAGGTAGAAGAAGAACAGAGCAAGGGTCATGTCATCTCACCTGTAAGGGGCATCTTGCGCCATGGAGCGAGCGATTTCGCGCTCCCACCGGTCACCATTGGCAAGGAGACGTTCCTTGCTGAAATAGAGCTCTTCACGCGTCTCGGTCGCGAACTCGAAGTTCGGTCCCTCGACGATCGCATCGACCGGGCAGGCCTCCTGGCACATGCCGCAATAGATGCATTTCACCATATCGATGTCGTACCGCACGGTGCGGCGCGTGCCGTCGTTCTGGCGCGGGCCCGCTTCGATGGTAATGGCCTGCGCGGGGCAGATCGCTTCGCACAGCTTGCAGGCGATGCAGCGTTCTTCGCCGTTCGGGTAGCGACGCAGCGCGTGCTCACCGCGGAAGCGCGGCGAATACGGCATCTTCTCGAACGGATAGTTGATGGTCTTCTTGGGCGCGAAGAAATAGCGCATCGACAGCCAGAAGGCGCCGACGAACTCGCGCAGCAGGAGACCGTTGAGAACGTGACCGATCCGCATCACATGGTCCCCCCGTGCCAACCCCAGCCCGTGTACTGGAGGATGCCCGCAACGACGACCACCATGATCAGCGAGATAGGAAGGAAGGTCTTCCAGCCGATCCGCATGAGCTGGTCATAGCGGTAGCGCGGCACGAATGCCTTCACCATGGCGAACATGAAGAACACCAGGCAGAGCTTGAGGATGAACCAGATGACGCCTGGGATCCAGGTGAACGGTGGCAGGTCGACCGGTGCGGCCCAACCGCCCATGAACAGGATGACAGTCATCGCGCACATGAGCTGGATCGAGATGTACTCGCCCAGCATGAACAGCAAATAGGGCGTCGACGAGTATTCGACCATGAAGCCGGCCACCAGCTCGGACTCGGCTTCGGGGAGGTCGAAGGGCGGCCGGTTCGTCTCGGCGAGGGCCGAGATGAAGAAGATGACGAACATCGGAAAGAGCGGCAGCCAGAACCAGTTGAGGAAGGTCAGCCACGGCACGCCCAGCACATGGGCAAGGCCCATTTCGTACTGCGCATTGACGATGTCGGTGAGGTTCAGGGAGCCCACACAGAGCAGCACGGTGATGATGACGAAGCCGATCGAGACTTCATAGCTCACCATCTGCGCGGCAGAGCGCAGCGCGCCGAGAAAGGCGTATTTCGAGTTGGACGCCCATCCGGCCATGATGATGCCGTAGACGCCCAGCGAGCTGATGGCAAAGATGTAGAGGATGCCCACATTGATGTTGGCGAGAGCCCAGCCCGGGTTGATCGGGATCACGACCCAGGCCGAGAGCGCGAGCACCGACGTCACCAGTGGCGCGATGAAGAAGACGACCTTGTCGGAACTCGCCGGGATCACCGGCTCCTTGAAGACGAATTTCAGGAGGTCGGCGAACGACTGCAGCAGGCCGAAGGGACCCACAACGTTCGGGCCGCGGCGCACCTGGACGGCCGCCCAGATCTTGCGGTCGGCGAGGAGGATGTAGGCGGTGAAGATCAGCAGCGCGAGCAGGAACAGCACGGCTTTGTAGACAAAGCCGACTTCGGTGCCCCATCCCAGGATCGGGATGCCAAGCAGGTAGTTGAGGGCTGCGGCGATGAATTCCATTGCTTACTCCGCCGCCTGCTTGAGGCCAGCCTGCATCTGCGAGCACTCGGCCATGATGGCCGAGGCGCGGGCGATGGGGTTGGTCATGTAGAAGTCGCCGATCGGCGAAGTGAGTTTCGCGCTGTCGGTCTTGATGGCCCGGCCCGCCAGCTCGCGCGTGCCGTCGACGCCGGCCGGCACGATCTGGTCGATCTGCGCCAGATGCGGAAACTCGGCGTACATCGCGGTCCGCAGGGCGCGCAGCGAGTTGAACGGCAGCGGCATGTCAAGCACGGCGCTGAGCGCGCGGAAGATCGCCCAGTCTTCCTTGGCCTCGCCCGGCGGGAACACGGCACGCTCGGCGACCTGCACCCTGCCCTCGGTGTTGACATAGGTGCCCGACTTCTCGGTGTAAGCCGCGGACGGCAGGATCACGTCGGCGCGGTGGGCGCCGGCGTCGCCATGCGTGCCAACATAGACCACGAACGCCTTGCCCATCGCCTTGGTGTCGTACTCATCCGCCCCCAGGAGGAACAGGACCGACAGTTCGTCCTTGCCGGCAAGCTTGATCTGGTCGGCCGAGCACACGCCGCCATTATGCGGCACAAAGCCGATGTCGATGCCGCCGACCCGCGACGCCGCGTTGTGCAGCAGCGCAAAACCATTCCAGCCTTCGGCGACGTCGCCCATCGTCGCGGCTTTGCTCGCGAGCGCGATGACGTCGCGGCCGATCTGCTTGTTCCAGGCGGCACCGTGCGAGACAGCGCCTTCGCCCACGATAACCAGCGGCTTCTTGGCGGCCCTGAGCCTTTCGCCGAAGCCCGCGCCATTGGCGACCTTGGCGAGGACGGAGATGTCGTCGCCCAGATATTCGTAGCCGTAAGTCAGGTCGGCGTGGTCGCCGATGACCGCGATGGGCAGGCCGCGGGCGCGCCAGGCCTTGCGGATACGAGCGTTGAGCACCGGCGCTTCCTTGCGCGGGTTGGAGCCCACGATCAGGATCGCGTCGGCATCCTCGATCCCGGCAATGGTCGGGTTGAAGATGTAGGCCGAGCGCGGCATCGACGGATCGATGCCCGACATCGGCGGGCGGACGTCGGTCATGCCCGAGCCGAGCGCGGTCATCAGCGCCTTGAGTGCGTACATGTCCTCGACGGCAGCAAGATCGCCTGCGATGGCGCCCACCTTGTTGCCCATGCCGGAGGCCTTGATGGCCTTGGCGACGGCAGCGAAGGCTTCTTCCCAGCTCGCCGCCTGCAGCTTGCCGTTCTTGCGCACATAGGGGCGGTCGAGACGTTGCGACTTGAGGCCGTCCCAGACGTGACGGGTCTTGTCGGAGATCCACTCCTCGTTCACCGCGTCGTTAACGCGCGGCAGAATGCGCATGACCTCGCGGCCACGGCTGTCGACGCGGATGTTGGAGCCGACGGCGTCCATGACGTCGATGGACTCGGTCTTATTGAGCTCCCACGGGCGGGCCTGGAAGGCGTAGGGCTTGCTGGTCAGCGCGCCGACGGGGCAGAGGTCGACGACATTGCCCGACAGCTCGCTGGTCAGCGCCTGCTCGAGATAGGTGGTGATCTCGGCATCCTCGCCGCGGCCGATCAGGCCCATCTGCGCGACGCCCGCGACTTCCGTGGTGAAACGAACGCAGCGCGTGCAATGGATGCAGCGGTTCATCGACGTCTTGACGATCGGCCCGAGATATTTGTCCTCGACCGCCCGCTTGTTCTCGGCATAGCGTGACGTGTCGACGCCGTAGGCCATCGCCTGGTCCTGCAAATCGCACTCGCCGCCCTGGTCGCAGATCGGGCAGTCGAGCGGATGGTTGATGAGCAGGAATTCCATCACGCCTTCGCGGGCCTTCTTGACCATCGGCGTGTTGGTGAACATTTCGGGTGGCTCGCCGTTCGGGCCGGGACGCAGGTCCTTGACCGACATGGCGCAGGAGGCCTGCGGCTTGGGCGGCCCGCCCTTCACTTCGACGAGGCACATCCGGCAGTTGCCGGCGACCGACAGGCGCTCGTGGTAGCAGAAGCGCGGAATCTCGGCGCCCGCCGCTTCCGCCGCCTGCATCAGCGTGAAGTAGTCGGGAACCTCGACCAGCTTGCCGTCGACTTTGATATTGGCCATGTCCGCTTACTCCGCCGCAATCGACGGCACGGCGTCGTCATTGTCGGAACGATAGGTGTAGCTGTCGATCCGCTCTTCCATCACGTGGCGGAAGTTCCGGATAAGGCCCTGGATCGGCCACGCAGCGGCGTCGCCGAGGGCGCAGATGGTGTGGCCTTCGACCTGCTTGGTGACCTCGAACAGCATGTCGATCTCGCGCTTCTGGGCGCGCCCCTCGACCATGCGCTCCATGACGCGCATCATCCAGCCGGTGCCTTCGCGGCACGGCGTGCACTGGCCGCAGCTCTCGTGCTTGTAGAAGGCCGAGAGGCGCCAGATGGCGCGGATGATGTCGGTGGACTTGTCCATGACAATGACGGCCGCAGTGCCAAGCGACGAGCCGACTTCCTTTAGGCCATCGAAATCCATCACCGCATTGCGGATCTTCTCGCCGGGCACGCACGGAACCGAGGCGCCACCGGGGATCACGGCGAGCAGATTGTCCCAGCCGCCGCGGATGCCGCCGCAGTGCTTCTCGATCATCTCCTCGAAGGTGATGCCCATAGCTTCTTCGAAGGTCGCCGGCTTGTTCACATGGCCGGACACGCACATCAGCTTGGTGCCGGTATTGTTGGCACGGCCGATGCCCGCGAACCAGGCGCCGCCGCGGCGCAGGATTTCCGGGACGACGGCGATCGATTCCACGTTGTTGACGGTGGTCGGGCAGCCATAAACACCCATCGCTGCCGGGAACGGCGGCTTCAGGCGCGGCTGCCCCTTCTTGCCTTCGAGGCTCTCGAGCAGCGCGGTTTCTTCGCCGCAGATGTAGGCGCCGGCGCCATGGTGGACGATGATGTCGAAGTCCCAGCCATGGATGTTGTCCTTGCCGATCAGCCGGGCGTCGTAGGCCTCCTGCACGGCGTGCTCGAGGTGGTGCCGCTCACGGATGAACTCGCCGCGCACATAGATGATGGCGGTGTGCGCATCCATGGCGCGGCCGGCGAGCAGGCAACCCTCGACAAGATGGTGCGGGTCGTGGCGGAGAATTTCTCGGTCCTTGCACGTGCCGGGCTCGGACTCGTCGGCATTGACGACGAGGTAGTGCGGACGGCCGTCCGACACCTTGGGCATGAACGTCCATTTGAGCGCCGTCGGGAAGCCGGCGCCGCCGCGGCCGCGCAGACCCGATCCCTTGACCTCATTGGTGATCCAGTCACGGCCGCGCTCGATAAACGTCGCGGTGTCCTGCCAACCGCCGCGGGCGCGCGCACCGGCGAGCTTCCAGTCGTGCTGGCCGTAGAGATTGGTGAAGATGCGGTCTTTGTCAGCGAGCATTCTATTTCTTTCCGCCGAGCCGGCCGATGATCGCAAACCAGATGAGGATGCCCACCAGTGCGGCGATAGCGCTGATACCCCATTGCGGGATGGGCAGGTTCAGTGCGCCGGCGCCGAGATAGGCAATGACGAAGACCGGGATCAGGACGACGAGCCCGATAACGATCTCCCGGCCGGTCATGCGACGGCGTTCGGTGGTCATTTCGGATCCTTTCCGAACACCTTGCGGTATTCCTCGACCCCGCCGCGCGCCAGCACTTCGGCCTGCTGCAGCCAGTTGTTGCGGGCAATGCGGCCCTTGAAGCCGGCTTCCGCCTCGACCGCATCGATCTGCTCAGGCGTCAGCGCGGCGACCTGACGGTACGTCGTGATACCGATGGCATTGAGGGTCTGCTCGAGCACCGGACCAACGCCGGCGATAAGCTTGAGGTCATCGGCAGGACCGACCGGCGCGTCGAACAGCCGGCGCGGCGCCTTCTTGGTGGACTTGCCGCCGTCGACCTTGCCGGCAGGGGATTCAGCACCGGTGGCATCCTCGCGCATCGCGCGGTTGGGCTCGCCATTTGCCTTTGCGGCCGCATCGGCCTTGGCGCGCTCGGCTTCAGCCTTGCCTTCCGAGACCTTCGCGTCCGCGGGCGTGCCCTTTACGGCGGGGGCGTTCTCCTCGACCACCTCGCTGCCCTTGCCCTTTGCGGTCGGCGTGGGCGCCGGCGGCGCGGCAGGAGTTGGAGCGGCAGGCGCCGCCGCGGGGGCTGGCGGCGGAGGCGGAGGGAATGCCTTGTAGGTGCGCTCTGCAGTCGGCGCCTCGAGCAGCGTCGTCTGACCACCTTCGGCCGCCGAGGTACGGCGGGCGGCCTGCGTACCGACGGGGATCGACTTGCCATTGCCCGAACGGAACGCCTCGATGATCTCCTCGAAGCGCTCGACCGTGAGGTCTTCGTAAGTGTCGTTGGCGATACCGATCATCGGTGCATTGACGCATGCGCCCATGCATTCGGCTTCTTCCCAGCTCAACGTGCCGTCGGCGGAAACTTCGAGCGGATCGTGGGCAATCTTGTGCTTGCACACTTCGATCAGATCGCCGGCACCGCGCAGCATGCATGGCGTTGTGCCACACACAATGATGTGGGCCTGGCCGCCGACGGGCTTGAGCAGGAACTGGGTGTAGAAGGTCGCGACTTCGAGGACGCGGATGTAGGCCATGCCCAGCATCTTCGCGACGGCTTCGATCGCCGCGCGGGTGACCCAGCCTTCCTGTTCCTGCGCGCGCCACAGGATCGGGATTACCGCCGACTGCTGGCGACCGGCGGGATAGCGGGCGATGACCTTGTTGGCCCAGGCCTGGTTCTCGGACGAGAACGCGAAGGCGGCCGGCTGGATGGCATCATCGGCGAGACGGCGAACAGACATCAGCGGTCAACCTCGCCGAACACGATATCGAGGGAGCCCAGGACGGCGGAGACGTCGGCGAGCATATGGCCGCGGGTCATGAAGTCCATGGCGCTCAGATGCGCAAAGCCCGGCGCACGAATCTTGCAGCGATACGGCTTGTTGGTGCCGTCGGCGACGAGGTAGACGCCGAACTCACCCTTCGGGGCTTCGACGGCGGCATAGACCTCGCCGGCCGGGACCTTGTAGCCCTCGGTGTAGAGCTTGAAGTGATGGATGAGCGCTTCCATCGACTGCTTCATCTCGGCGCGCTTGGGTGGAACGACCTTGCCGTCGGACGACGACACCGGTCCCTGCCCTTCGGCCGACTGCAGCAGCGCCACGCACTGCTTCATGATGCGGATCGACTGGCGCATCTCGTCCATGCGGACGAGGTAACGGTCGTAGCAATCGCCATTCTTGCCAACCGGAATATCGAAATCTAGCCGGTCGTAGCACTCATAAGGCTGCGACTTGCGTAAATCCCAGGCAGCGCCCGACCCGCGGATCATCACACCGGAAAATCCCCACTTCCACGCATCCTCGAGCGACACCACGCCGATGTCAGCGTTGCGCTGCATGAAAATGCGGTTGCCCGTGAGCAGCCCCTCGAGGTCGTCGCAGACCTTGAGGAAGGGATCGCAGAACGCGCCGATGTCCTCGATCAGCTCCGGCGGCAGGTCCTGGTGCACCCCGCCCGGACGGAAATAGGCCGCATGCATGCGGCTGCCCGACGCGCGCTCGTAGAAGATCATCAGCTTCTCGCGCTCGTCGAACCCCCAGAGCGGCGGCGTCAGCGCGCCGACGTCCATGGCCTGCGTAGTGGTGTTGAGGATGTGCGAAAGCAACCGTCCGATCTCGGCATAGAGCACGCGGATCAACTGCCCTCGGAACGGCACCTCGATGCCCAGCAGCCGTTCGACCGCAAGGCAGAAGGCGTGCTCCTGGTTCATCGGCGCGACGTAGTCGAGGCGGTCGAAATACGGCACGGCCTGCAGATAGGTCTTGGTCTCGATCAGCTTCTCGGTGCCGCGGTGCAGCAGTCCGATATGCGGATCGACGCGCTCGACGACTTCGCCGTCGAGCTCGAGCACCAGACGGAGCACACCGTGCGCCGCCGGATGCTGTGGTCCGAAGTTGATGGTGAAGTTTCTGACGTCTGCCTCAGCCATCACTGACTCTTCTTCTCGTCGCCGGGGAGCACGTAATCGGTGCCCTCCCAGGGTGACAAATAGTCGAACTGCCGGAACTCCTGCGCCAGCTTGACCGGCTCGTAGACGACGCGCTTGCGCTCCTCGTCGTAGCGAACCTCCACATAGCCGGTGGTCGGGAAATCCTTGCGCAGCGGATGCCCGTCGAAGCCGTAATCGGTGAGAATGCGGCGCAGGTCCGGATGCCCGGAGAACAGGATGCCGTAGAAGTCGTAGGCCTCGCGCTCGAACCAGTCGGCGCCGGGGAATACTGGGGTGATCGAAGGCACAGGGACCTCGTCGTCAGTATGGACCTTGAGGCGGATGCGCTGGTTCTTGTAGGGGCTCAGCAGGTGGTAGACGACCTCGAAACGCTCTTCGCGCTCGGGATAGTCGACACCGCACACATCAATGAACGACACGAAGCGCAGCTCCGGATCGTCGTGCAGCATCCGCACCGAATCCACGATCGTCTCGCGGTGCACGGTCAGCGTCAACTCGCCATGGGCGATCGCCGATTCCTCGATCCGGTCGCCTAGCAGCGCCCTGGCGCGCTGCTCAAGTGCCTGAAGCGGCGTAAGGCTGGTTACGTCCCCCATATCCCTGCCCTACCGTTCGATCGTGCCGGTGCGGCGAATCTTCTTCTGCAGGAGAAGCAGACCGTAGAGCAGCGCCTCGGCCGTCGGAGGACAGCCGGGCACGTAAATGTCTACGGGAACCACACGGTCGCAGCCGCGCACGACCGAGTAGGAATAGTGGTAGTAGCCGCCGCCATTGGCGCACGACCCCATCGAGACGACATAACGCGGCCCGGGCATCTGGTCGTAGACCTTGCGCAGGGCCGGGGCCATCTTGTTGGTTAGCGTGCCGGCGACGATCATCACGTCGGACTGGCGCGGCGACGCGCGCGGCGCGAGACCGAAGCGCTCGACGTCGTAGCGCGGCATCGACATCTGGATCATCTCGACCGCGCAGCAGGCGAGGCCGAAGGTCATCCACATCAACGAGCCCGTGCGAGCCCAGTTGATCAGCTCGTCGGTAGCAGTGACGAGGAAGCCCTTGTCGGCGAGCTCATTGTTGATCTCCACGAAGTACGGATCGTCGGCACCGATGGGCTTGCCGGTACGCGGGTCCAGGATGCCCTTGGGCTGCGGCGCGATGAGCGTCTCGGTCAATCCCATTCGAGCGCACCTTTCCGCCACTCATAGATGAACCCGACGGTCAGCACGCCGAGGAAGATCATCATCGACCAGAAGCCGAACCAGCCCACATCCTGGAACGCGACGGCCCAGGGGAAGAGGAATGCCACTTCGAGGTCGAAGATGATGAACAGAATCGCCACGAGGTAGAATCGCGCGTCGAACTTCATGCGCGCGTCGTCGAAGGCGTCGAATCCGCACTCATAGGCGGAGACCTTTTCGGGGTCCGGCTTCTTCACGGCGACGATGAACGGAGCGAGGAGGAGCGCCAGACCGATAACGCCGGCAATGCCGATGAAAACCACAATCGGCAGGTAGTTGCTGAGCAGATCGTTCATTCTGCGGCCTATGTTAGGGCCGGCGAGTAACCCGGCCTAAATGCGTGGGCCGGAGGGCAATGAAGGGCCTTCCGGACGGCGCAATTTGATGCACCGGGATTAGCCCACGCCCCGGGGCGATTCAAGGAAAACAAAACCTGACCCGCATATTCAGGTAAGGGTGGCGACACGCCTGTGTCCAACCTGCACCGCAACAAGAAGGGCCCCTCGCGGGGCCCTCAGAGAACTATGTCGTAGGGCTTAGAAGTGGAAGTTAAGCGAGGTGCTCGCGCGCACGGCGTTGAAGCCGTTCAGGCCGATCAGGTACTCGCCCTGCAGGTCGATCGACATCGAATCGGTGACCATGAATTCCACGCCCGCGCCGACCGGCACATAGGCGCTGCCATTCGAGAGCGTCGCGATACCAAGGCTGCCGTAGATGACCGCCGAATCGAGGACCGCACCGGCGCGACCGGTCACGCCAACGTCGAAGTTGCCGCTGGTGAGGTAATAGGCCAGATCGATTTCCGCGCCGAGCAGCAGGTCGCCCGAAACGAAGTTGCCGCCGAGCTCGACGCCCAGGGCCGGGAAGACCACGCCGCCTTCGAGCCACAGGGCACCGGTCAGACCGGCATAGAGGCCATCCCAGTTGGAGACGACCGGGTCGTCGACCGCGGGGGGCTCGATGATGAGATCAGCCGCGGCCGCACCGCCAACCATCAGAATCGAAAGCGCGCCGGCGGCGAAAAGTGTCTTGATCATTCCAAACCCCTGATGTGTCGTTGCCCCTAACTACGACGAAAAAGGCAGGACGCGCCACCGGAATGGCACAATCCTGCCCAGGTTCAGGCAAGTCGGGCCCGGCCCGTTGCTGTGTCGCAACAGTACCGGCGTTGCTCGGCTTAGTTGAGGTGCCAGAGCAGGCCGACAGTGGCCTTGGCCACGGACGGCGTGGCGCCAAAAGCGCCAAGGCCCTGGAGATCGCCGCGCACGCTGAGCTGCTCCGTCATGGCCAGCTCCACACCGCCACCGAAGGCATAGACCGGCGTGCCGTTGAGAACACCGGCACCCAGATCGCCATAGAGCATCGCGTTTTCGGAGACGAAGCCGCCGATGCGGCCGAGCGCGAGGGCGTCATAGGCGGCGTAGCCGCCGCCGTTCCAGTAGGTGTCGCCCTGGAATTCGACGCCGGCGATGATGCCGTCGGTGACGGCGAAATTGGCGCCGACCACGACGCCGAGCGTACCGTAGCCCGTGCCGGTGAAGGCACCGCCGCCGGTGGCGCCGATGTAGAGGCCCTCGAAATCGAACAGCGGGCTTTCGTAGATGGGATCGACCGGCGTGAGCAGGTCAGCCGCCGAAGCAGCAGATGCCGTCAGGACCGCCAGGGCGGCGCCGGCCAGCAGAGTGTGCGCGAGTTTCATTGGAGTCGTCCTTGGAGGTCTTTGCATGAGACTTCCCGGATTTTGCCTGCGCGCGAAATTGCCTGCAATTAGCCGAAAACTTTAATTGTTCCATAGGCCTAACGACTCGTTACCGGCCGCTGAAAAGCGAAGGGGCCCCGCTAATGCGGAGCCCCTGGCCAAGCCCTCTCCCCTTGCGGGGGTGAAAACTCAGAAGTGGAAGTTCAGACCGATCTTGGCAGCGACCGAATTCTGGGCCGCCGAGGTCAGATCCCAGTTGTACTGGAGTTCGCCCTTGATACCGACATTGTCGGCCACGGCGACTTCAGCACCCACGCCGATCGGGACGTAGAAGCTGGTCGGGGTCCGCGAACCGAGACCGGAGTAGGCGTAGATGATGGCGTTGTCGGAGATCAGGCCGCCGACCTTGCCAGTGATCTGACCCGAGAAGTTCGGACCGGTGGCGACGACGCCTTCGATTTCCGCACCGACGAGCAGGCTGTCCATCAGCGCGTTCACGCCGAAGTTCACGCCCAGGCCGAACGCCGCCGGGTTGGTCTGTCCCTGAAGGAACGCACCGATGTACGCACCGTCGAAGGAGAAGCTGTTGTCGATGACCGGCTCTTCGATCGGAACGTCAACGATGAGGTCGGCAGCGGCAGCCGCCGACGAGAACGCGGCGACGGCCGCGGTAGCCAGCAAGGCAAGCTTGAGAGAACGCATTTTGTAGTCCTTCGTAAGTGTACAGTCAGGGAACCGCTTGGGAGGCGCGAGTCCCGATGGCGCCTATGTAACGCGTAAAGGTTGATGGGAGTATTGCCCTCGCCCCCTTTTCGTCACCTCTGTGCCCCATTCGCCACACCCGGCGAACTGGGGTATCCACTTGAAAACACATAGCAAATCACCCGCAAACCGAGCGGCTCCGCGATGTGCTCGAAAATGTGATCGACGCCTCTAGAAATGGAAATTGGCGCCGACCGAAACCTGGTTCTTCGGATTCCCTCCAGTGATCGCGAATCCATGCAGATACTGCCCGCGCAGTGACACTGCGTCGGTTAATGCCAGCTCAACGCCGCCGCCCAGGAGCGCGTCCGTGCCGCCCACCGGACCGATGTCGGTCCCGACGCCACCGGCGGCGTAGAGGATGAGATCTTCGGTCGCCACCACGCCGGCGCGGCCCAGGCCCTGCACGTAGGCGCTGGCCCCTGCCCCGCCGCCCAGTCCCTGGATCGCGACCTCGGCGCCCACGAGGACGAATTCGAAGCGGGCATTGACGCCCAGGTCGACGCCCAGACCCAACTGCATGCCGCCGGCCAGGCTCGTCTGGGCGACGCCATAGACGCCGGCGTAAAAGCCGTTCCAGTCAAAAGCGGTGTCGGTGACGGGCAGCGCATGCTCGGTGGAGAGGGCTACGGCCAGCGGGTCGGCCGCGTGCGCTGCCGCAGGTGCGGCAGCAATCAGCGCTGCGATGGCCAAGCCACGAAGGAGTTTCATCGATATGCCCTTGCCCGACGCTCAGAACGTCACGCGGACCGGATTCGTTCCGGCACGCGATGCAAGATCGGGCTTGAATGTGGGCTGAACGGGTCGCGGAAAAGGCGGGAATGTGGCGATGCCCAAGCTGTGACGCGAGAGCCACAGTCCTGACGCCTGACCTTCATGAAGAGGGGTGGCGCGAGAGACGGGGCTCGAACCCGCGACCTTCGGCGTGACAGGCCGACGCTCTAACCAACTGAGCTAC